>Ga0307377_10003352_pt1 | contig 18171 bp, 21 predicted proteins | sample TR3MG_FD_202535 | JGI IMG/M metagenome (GOLD analysis project Ga0307377, IMG submission 202535) | Soil microbial communities from Risofladan, Vaasa, Finland - TR-3 | ecosystem: Environmental > Terrestrial > Soil > Coastal area > Acid sulfate soil | place: Finland: Risofladan, Vaasa | collected... | reverse complement strand
CCGGCTCAAAGAGGAGCCGTTAAAAAGTAAGGGTAAGGGCGAGAAAGAAGACAAGAAGGACAAGAAGGCCGAGAAGGAAGCGATAGGCCGGGTATCGAATATGATCGCCGGCGGCCTCGTCCAGGGTTTAAAATCCGGCGACGTGAAGGGAGCGCTCGAGGGCGTAGGGCTCCAGATGGCGGAGGGTATGGCGTCCTCCCTAGTCTCGAAAGGTATCAAGTCGATGCTAAGCGCTATACCCGGCTTCGGTTTTCTCTAGGCGAATAGTGCGGTTGAGTTGACTGATTACTAAGTAGCAGATATAATGTAGAAGGGAGTCGGGGTCGCTGATGGTGCAACAAACGGTGAGGGTAGTCGTTAGAACGACGGCGGAGAACTCGAAAGAGAGCGTAGAGCGAGCTGTAGAACAAGCGTTGCGGGTACAGTATAAGGGGAATATGGGGCCGCTCGGGCCGCCGGTCGCGGCCAAGGTCGCCGAAATAATGGGCCAGAGGGCGGAGGAAGTAACGACTTCGCCGGAAGGGAAAACCTCGGGCCCTTTAACTTGTGTGATCATGCCCGGCCGTGAAAACGTACCGCTCCCTGGAGGGATAATTTCCAGACAAGATTGGCGGAGTGTAAACTTTTACGAAGACCCGGGCATCAAATTAATATTAGCTGAGTTCGAAGCATTAAGGAGAACGGGGGAAATAATCGCTTACGCCGAATATTACCATTATAACGCAAGTAGCATCGGCGAGGGAATAGCCGCATGTACTACGCAACGGGAAGGCGACCCGGGTACCGGCCCTTTTTGGCCGTTTATGGTTGAACAGGGTTTACGCTTCGACCGGATTATAGTTTTTACACACGCAAAAATGTCCCTCGGGCCCGGCCGCGACGCGAGGGACCCCTCTTCGGTTGGCCCGAATATTTCCGGTTGGATAATACCCGAAATGGTTTACGGTGAAGTAGGGCCTTATTTAAAGGAGAGTGGGGAATTGTACGTTATTGCTTGTGGGCAATGGCAAACGGAGTGGGAAAAACCTGCTACCCAGGGAGGCGCCAGTTTCTTCATTACCGTATGGCCGGGCGAAGGCCGGTGTGGAGACGTCGGGGAGATAATAGAAATGATTCAAGAAAAATAATCTTTTCACCGTTTTAAGTCGTCGCGAGGACGGAAAATGATAAAAGAACGTCGTTATTTTAACCGCTTTATAGGAGTATTGGTTGTAACGGTCGCGGTCGGCGGTTGCCCGGGAAGAACGCAAAACACTCCAGTTAATGAAAAACCTTCAGGGCAAGGCCAATTAGAAAACGCAGGTAATGAGCGAGTACCATATTCGTATATTGGCGTGGGCCGCCTCCCAAGGCGTTGGTACTTAAGGCATCCGCGTTCCGCACCTCCGCTCGCCGTCGGACCTTCCGGCTCAGTCTATATTTTGGATTTAAATTGCGGCTGCGGTAAGGTTCGGTATTTTTCCCGTGACGGGGTTTTACTAGGGGAATTCGAAACTCTTTCCGGTTACGACGTCGCGGCGGGGCTGAACGGGAATATTTACGTTTTTGACGCGGCCGGCGAAATAAGCGAAATACGGTATTTTAGTTTCGACGGTTTTTTTCAAGGGGATTGGTTTTTACGGCCCAGAAGGAAAGGCAACGTCCGGGGGTTCGAGTTCGGTGCAGTAGCGGTAGGGCCCTCGGGTAACGTGTACGTCGCCGAGGGTAGGCAAGACCGTATAAGTTATTATTCGGCTTCCGGTTCGTTTTTAGGCGAGTGGGGTCGTAGCGGTTCGGGCCACGGGGAATTTAACGGCCCAAACGATATAACCGTCGCCCCTTCGGGTACGGTATACGTGTCCGATAGTGGGAACGGTCGGGTACAATATTTTACGCCCGACGGTACTTACCTGGGCGAGTGGGGAAGCAAAGACGCGTCGGACGGCCGCTTCGCTGGCCTGTTAAATATTGCTGTTACGCCCGCGGGCGACGTTTTAACCGCGGATATATATAAGAAAGAAATCGGAGTATTTTCGGGTACGGGTTCCTTTATAGGTATTTTTGCTATGCCGGGATTGAAGGATAGGGAATCCTATTACCGCGATCTCGCGGTAGGACGCGATGGCACGGTTTACGTTTCATTCGCTGACCCGGGTCATATCTGGGCCTTCGCACCGAATAAGGGGGAGTATAATGGATCAAGAACAACACGAAATAATCTGCGAGGTTAAGACCGAAGACACGGGGAACCTCGGCACCTTCGCCGAACAGCTGAGCCGGCTCAAAGAGGAGCCGTTAAAAAGTAAGGGTAAGGGCGAGAAAGAAGACAAGAAGGACAAGAAGGCCGAGAAGGAAGCGATAGGCCGGGTATCGAATATGATCGCCGGCGGCCTCGTCCAGGGTCTGAAGTCCGGCGACGTGAAGGGAGCGCTCGAGGGCGTAGGGCTCCAGATGGCGGAGGGTATGGCGTCCTCCCTAGTCTCGAAAGGTATCAAGTCGATGTTGAGCATGATTCCGGGTATCGGCCCGCTCTTAAGCTTCCTGCCGTTCCAACACGAGGGCTTGGCCCGTAGCCCCACCCTCGCGTTGGTGGGCGAGCGCGAGCCGGAGTTCATCGTCACGCAAGAGCGGATGATGGGGTTATTACGGGGAGGCCGGCCCGGCTACGGCTTCGGCCCGGGCGACTTCGGTACCCCCAACGTGAACGTCGCCGCTCCCGCAGTGAACGTCGAGGTCACGATGAACCCTGGCGTCGACGCCGACATCCAGACCGCCTACCGCGCCCGCGCCGGCGAGGCCCGCCTCTCCCAGCTCGAAGGATAGTAGGGGCGCAAGGCCTTGCGCCCGTACAAACCCGTTCACGTTCCCATTCCAACTTAATAACGTTATGCCGCGTCGCAGCCGCGGAGGTATTGGAACGGCTCGCCGGTGACGACGCGGAGTACGTAACGGCTGATTAAAGAGGTTACCTAATGGGTACCGAATACCGGGTCGAATTCGTAGTCGACGGTAAAACCGTTGGTAGCGTAGTCATACCCGAAGAGGTATGGACGAGCGAGGACTGGGAGACGAAGCTCGCGGCGGGGTTGAACGATGCGGATAATTTCGTCGCGGAAGAGGTTGCGCGGAAATTGGAGATGTGGTGCGATAAGGTTAACAACGGGGAACCCGTAACCGACGAAGATTTACCCGACATAGAGGCTTTATATGTCCAGTCGTGGGCGAACGAGTTCGGTATAACCGGCGTTACCGAAGAACCTCCCGGAGCACGGGCAGATATAGTAAAACCACGCGACGTCGCAGAGGTGGAAAGGCAATTATGGCCTATACCCGGCGGCATCGCCGAGGTAAATACCAAGGACGACTACAGCAAGGACGAGGAGTTGCTTTGGGGAAGGCCCGAACTCGTGTTGGCGCTGGGGCGGATGTACGACGAGTTATGCGTGAAATGCACCGATAAGTACAATAAACTCAAAAGGCCGAAGCCGGGCTTATACCCCAAAATGGGGAAGATTAAAATCAACTCCTGTTACCGCCGATTGGGCACTACCGCGGCCGCGGGGACAAAATACGAAGACCTTTACGGACATAAGGATTCGGGGGATGAGGAAGGCCATTGGAGCGGTTATGCTGTGGACGTAGGGAAGAGGCGGACCGGCGAATCGTTCTATCCGCGCCTTTCCCCGGGGGAAGTAAACGATGCCGCAACCGCGGCTGGTCTAATTCGCGATGTATATTATTGGAAGAAGGATCCGGAAACCGGGAAAAAGGAGCGTAAAATCGAGTTACACCACTACCGGCCGGCCGATAAGTACCTATTCCCGTAATCCGGGTGATCCGCCCCTTTCCCGAAAAACCTGTTATAATGCTAATAACAAGGACATCCGGGAGTGGCGTTAACGCTTTTCTATATTTTAACGTACTGACGGGATGGTACAGGGAGGTATACGATGATAAGGATTTCGAAACGTTCTGATTTAGCTGTTTTAATAATCCCGTTTATGATCCTAACGGCGGGTGCCGGTTGCGCCGGGAAGTCGCAGACTACGGAAACACGGGAAGAACTCGACTGGCAAGAACCGTCGGGCTCCGCCGGTAATGACGTCGACGCCGGGGCGTTTACGCCGGAAAGGGTTTACGAATACGCCGGCGAATTCGGTTCGGAACGGCACGACGAAGGTCAATTATACGGCTTCAGCGAAATAATCCCCGGTCCTCCGGGCGAGTTCCTATACCCCATGTACGTTGCCGTAGGTCCGACGGGTACCGTTTACGTAACCGACTACGGTAATGGGCGAATTCAATGTTTCACCCCTAATGAATCGCATATAGGTATGTGGAGCCGTAGAGGGAGTAAACCGGGTTATTTATTTTGGCCTTCAGGTATCGCCTTCGCGCCCGACGGGACCGTATACGTGGCCGACCAACACCGCGTGCAATACTTCACCGCCTCGGGTTCTTTCCTCGGTGCGTGGGGCTCTAAAGGTTCTGACGCGGGCCAATTCCATTACCCCCGCGGGTTACACGTCGGCGGAGACGGGACGGTTTACGTCGCGGACAAGCAGAACAACCGCGTACAATATTTCACCGCGGCCGGTTCTTACTTGGGGAGTTGGGGGCTCCGGATGACCGACGACGTCGAGGTGATTGGTCCGAACGATGTCGCGATCGGGCCGGACGGTACGGTGTATATCGCCGGTAGTAATCGCGTCGTGGTTTTAGACGCGGCGGGTTCTTTTATCCGCGCGTGGGGTAAGAAGGGTAGTGGCGAGGGGGAATTCGTGGGCCTCGGAGGTATTGCCGTCGCGGAAGACGGGACGGTTTTCGTGACGGACGCGCATAACGGCCGCGTTCAATATTTCAGCCCCGAGGGTGTGTTTTTAGGGGAATGGGGCAAGTACAGCACCGAACGGGTACCGGGCGAGTTTTGCAATCCGATTGGTATCGACATCGCGCCGGACGGTACGGTATACGTCACCGATTTCGGTAATCATCGGGTGCAATACTTCCGTCCGAAAAAGTAAATACGTAAATACTTTAACGCGATGATAAGGGGGTATAATATGGAGAATAACCGCCAGATCGTGTACAGAATCGAGGTCGGCGGGGCCAAGGAGTCTTCAGAGGGGTTTAAAGAAGCCACCGACGAGATCGTCGGTTTGCGCGAATAAACTCGCCGCCCTCAAGGAGGAACCCCTCGCCGTCGCGCCGGAGGGCGAACTTCCCAAGCCGCCGGAAGAAGCCGAAGAGAAAAAAGAGAAGAAGAAGCCCAAGTTGCCCAAGAAGGACCTCAAGGCCGAGGAGGAGGCCGCGGTCAAAAAGGTCTCCGGGATGCTCTCCTCGGGGCTGGTCCAGGGCCTCAAGTCCGGCGACGTGAAGGGCGCGCTGGAAAATATGGGCACGCAGCTCGCGACGGACGCGGCGACGTCGGTCCTCAGCGGCGTCATGGAGTCGGCGCTGAGCTTCATCCCCGGCGTCGGGCCGCTGTTGAGCGGCCTGATAGGCGGCATGTTCCAACACGAGGGCCTGGTCCGTAGTCCCACCCTCGCGTTGGTGGGCGAGCGCGAGCCGGAGTTCATCGTCACGCAGGAGAGGATGCGCGCGCTGCTGTCCGGCGGCAGGCCGGGCTACGGCTTCGGCCCGGGCGACTTCGGCGCGCCGAACGTCAGCGTCGGCTCCCCTAACGTGAACGTCGAGGTCACGATGAACCCCGGCGTCGACGCCGACATCCAGACGGCCTACCGCGCGCGCGCCGGCGAGGCCAGGTTGTCCCAACTCGAGGGGTAGTAGGGGCGCAAGGCCTTGCGCCCGTACAAACCCATCCGCTAGTATTCCCATCCCAACCTAATAACGATATGCCGCGTCGCAGCCGCGGAGGTATTGGAACGGCTCGCCGGTGACGACGCGGAGTACGTAACGGCTGATTAAAGAGGTTATCTAATGGGTACCGAATACCGGGTCGAATTCGTAGTCGACGGTAAAACCGTTGGTAGCGTAGTCATACCCGAAGAGGTATGGACGAGCGAGGACTGGGAAGCGAAACTCGAGTCCGGGCTTGCGGAGGCCGACGATTTCGTGACGGAAGAAGTTGCCCGGAAATTGGAATTGTGGTGCGATAAGGTTACTAAGGGAGAACCCGTAACTGATGAAGATTTTCCGGATATAGAGGCTTTATACGTGCAAACGTGGGCGAACGAGTTCGGGATAACCGGCGTTACCGAGGAACCGCCCGGGGATTGGGAAGGGAAAGTAAAAACGCGCGACGTCGCCGAGGTAGAGAAACAATTATGGCCTATACCCGGCGGTATCGCCGAAGTAAATACCGAAGACGGGTATAGCGAGGACGAGGAGTTGCGTTGGGGAAGGCCCGAACTCGTGTTGGCGCTGGGGCGGATGTACGACGAGTTATGCGTGAAATGCACCGATAAGTACAATAAACTCAAAAGGCCGAAGCCGGGCTTATACCCCAAAATGGGGAAGATTAAAATCAACTCCTGTTACCGCCGATTGGGCACTACCGCGGCCGCGGGGACAAAATACGAAGACCTTTACGGACATAAGGATTCGGGGGATGAGGAAGGCCATTGGAGCGGTTATGCTGTGGACGTAGGGAAGAGGCGGACCGGCGAATCGTTCTATCCGCGCCTTTCCCCGGGGGAAGTAAACGATGCCGCAACCGCGGCTGGTCTAATTCGCGATGTATATTATTGGAAGAAGGATCCGGAAACCGGGAAAAAGGAGCGTAAAATCGAGTTACACCACTACCGGCCGGCCGATAAGTACCTATTCCCGTAATCCGGGTGATCCGCCCCTTTCCCGAAAAACCTGTTATAATGCTAATAACAAGGACATCCGGGAGTGGCGTTAACGCTTTTCTATATTTTAACGTACTGACGGGATGGTACAGGGAGGTATACGATGATAAGGATTTCGAAACGTTCTGATTTAGCTGTTTTAATAATCCCGTTTATGATCCTAACGGCGGGTGCCGGTTGCGCCGGGAAGTCGCAGACTACGGAAACACGGGAAGAACTCGACTGGCAAGAACCGTCGGGCTCCGCCGGTAATGACGTCGACGCCGGGGCGTTTACGCCGGAAAGGGTTTACGAATACGCCGGCGAATTCGGTTCGGAACGGCACGACGAAGGTCAATTATACGGCTTCAGCGAAATAATCCCCGGTCCTCCGGGCGAGTTCCTATACCCCATGTACGTTGCCGTAGGTCCGACGGGTACCGTTTACGTAACCGACTACGGTAATGGGCGAATTCAATGTTTCACCCCTAATGAATCGCATATAGGTATGTGGAGCCGTAGAGGGAGTAAACCGGGTTATTTATTTTGGCCTTCAGGTATCGCCTTCGCGCCCGACGGGACCGTATACGTGGCCGACCAACACCGCGTGCAATACTTCACCGCCTCGGGTTCTTTCCTCGGTGCGTGGGGCTCTAAAGGTTCTGACGCGGGCCAATTCCATTACCCCCGCGGGTTACACGTCGGCGGAGACGGGACGGTTTACGTCGCGGACAAGCAGAACAACCGCGTACAATATTTCACCGCGGCCGGTTCTTACTTGGGGAGTTGGGGGCTCCGGATGACCGACGACGTCGAGGTGATTGGTCCGAACGATGTCGCGATCGGGCCGGACGGTACGGTGTATATCGCCGGTAGTAATCGCGTCGTGGTTTTAGACGCGGCGGGTTCTTTTATCCGCGCGTGGGGTAAGAAGGGTAGTGGCGAGGGGGAATTCGTGGGCCTCGGAGGTATTGCCGTCGCGGAAGACGGGACGGTTTTCGTGACGGACGCGCATAACGGCCGCGTTCAATATTTCAGTCCCGAAGGCGTATTCTTAGGGGAATGGGGCAAGTACAATACCGAACGGGTACCCGGCGAATTCGCCAATCCGATTGGCATCGACATCGCGCCGGACGGGACCGTATATGTCGCCGATTTCGGGAATCACCGCGTCCAGTATTTCCGCCGAAAGGAGTAACGAACGTTACTGGTACAGCGTTATGATAAGGGGGCGAAAGTGGAGAACAACCGTCAGATCGTATACAGAGTCGAAGTGGGCGGGGCCAAGGAGTCTTCGGAGGGATTTAAGGAAACCGCCGACGAGATCGTAGGCTTACGCGACCAACTCGCCGCCCTCAAGGAGGAGCCGCTCGAGGTCGCGCCGGAGGTCAAGCCTCCCGAGGAGAAGGAAGAGAAGGAAGAGAAGAAGAAGCCCAAGTTGCCCAAGAAGGACCTCAAGGCCGAGGAGGAGGCCGCGGTCAAAAAGGTCTCGGGGATGCTATCCTCGGGGCTCGTACAAGGCCTCAAGTCCGGCGACGTGAAGGGCGCGCTGGAAAGTATGGGCACGCAGCTCGCGACGGACGCGGCGACGTCGGTCCTCTCCGGCGTCATGCAGTCGGCGCTGAGCTTCATCCCGGGCATCGGGCCGCTGCTGGGGGGCCTGTTAGGCGGCATGTTCCAACACGAGGGCCTGGTCCGCAGCCCCACCCTCGCGATGGTGGGCGAGCGCGAGCCGGAGTTCATCGTCACGCAGGAGCGTATGCGCGCGTTGCTGTCCGGCGGCAAGGCCGGCTACGGCTTCGGCCCGGGCGACTTCGGCGCGCCCAACGTCAGCGTCGGCTCCCCCAGCGTGAACGTCGAGGTCACGATGAACCCCGGCGTCGACGCCGACATCCAGACGGCCTACCGCGCCCGCGCCGGCGAGGCCCGCCTCTCCCAGCTCGAGGGATAGTAGGGGCGCAAGGCCTTGCGCCCGTACAAACCCGTTTACGTTCCCATCCATTCCAACTCAATAACGATATGCCGCGTCGCAGCCGCGGAGGCATAAGCCTATGGCCGTAACGATTGGAGAGAGCCCGGGCGAGCGCGTGAAGCGCTACCTCGTCCAGTTGTTGAAGGACGAGTACGGCTCGGCCTACGTCTACGAGAAGGCCGCGCCCATCGGCCGGTTCACCCAACCCACGTTCGAGGTCGAGATGGGCACCGACACGTACGACCGGCTGGGGTGGGCCGTGTGCCACGCCGCGGTGCGCTCCGCCATCCAGCACGGCTCGAAGGAGAACGCCCACGAGAACGCCGGCGACCTCGCGAGCCACCTGGTGGAGACGGTGCGCGAGGGCGTGCGGCGCGGCCTGCCGGTCATCTCGAGCGACGGGCCGCCCTGGTACGACGTCGCCGCCAGCGCCACCAAGGTGGTGCAGAAGCCCGAGAACGTATCGGTCGAGGTGCGGTTCGACTTCTCGACCGGCCTCGTCCCCGGCGGCGTCTAAGCCGATATTACATAAAAACGTTTCATCAACGATAACCCTAAGCAGGGGGGATAGATTATGGCACTCGCACTGGGTGCGCTGGTGGGCCAGGGGATGGTGTTCGACACCACGAACAAGTACCCATTCCTGGGCTACGCCGAGTTGAACTTCAACGTCGACACCAAGGAGATCGAGATCCCGAAGGGGAACTGGAACAACCAGAACGCGTACCACGCCCTCATCGGCGGGTTCGGCGGGACCGTCGGGTGGCACTACTCCGACGCCAACCTGGTCGCGGCGCTGGTCGGCGGCTCGACCACCGCGAGCCAGGGGATATCGGTCGCTAAGGAGGAGGCGGGGACCGTTCCGTCGAGCCCGGACTACGAGGTGACGCTGACCAACGACGCGAGCTGCGTCGACGACTCCATAGGCCACGGCTCGGTGTACACCGGCACGGGCGCGGCCAAGTCGTACTTCACCGTAATCCCGTCCGGTACCGGTCCTATAGCCGGCCAGGTCGAGGTCGCGAGCGGGGTCCTGACGTTCGCCGCCGCGGACGCCGACAAAGAGGTCAAGACGACGTACCTGTATGCCAACACCTCCGGCGTCAAGGTCACGATAGGCCCCACCGATACGCCGAGCTCGTGGGCGGGGTACCTCGTCATCGAGCGGTTCCTGGAGACGAACACGCTGGGGCGGATGACCATTTACGCCAAGGACATCGTGTGGACCGGCGCGCTGAAGCTGGGCGCGACGCGCGCGGGCCACGACGCCCTCACGCGCGAGTTCCGCGTTAACAACGACGCCTCCGGCGACCTGGTCATCTACTTCGACTGATGGGCGAGGAGCTGAAGGAGGAGCTGCGGCGGCTGGGGGCCGATGTCCGCCCCGAGAGCGAGCTGCCCGCGGAGGTGCGGGAGATGATAACGCGCTACGCGCCGGGGATGCCCGGCTCGGGCCGCGTGGGCGTGGAGCTCAAGCGGCTGGCCGACGAGCAGCTCTACGTCTACGAGGACGAGCGGCTGCGGCTCACGATCCCCGTCCCGTCGCTGGAGGTGTTCGAGGCCGTGGTGCGGGAGCTGGAGCGGCTCGGGCCGGACCTAACGGATATCCACGAGTACGTGACGATACTGGCGCGGGCTTTCTGGCTCCTGCACCAGCGGCCTGAGCGGCGAGGGTTGGGCCGGTTGTTCGGCCGAAAGCGTAAGTACGGCGTTACCGAAATCGACGACGATAAAGCGCTTGGGTTCCTCGCCTCGAGGTTACCGGAGACGGAGGTAGTACTCGGGTCGTTGGCCCAAGCGCTGTGCGGCCTCGTAGAACACGTTTTGGGTAAAAAAAAACGCGAGGTAGCCCCGCCAGATACTGCGGCTTGACGGAGCTGGCGGTCGAGGTAGCGTCGCGCCTCCACGTCCGGCCCGAAGAAGTATTACGATACAACGCCGCGAAATTCTACGGGCTAGTCGAGGCTTTGGCGAACTTAGGCCGGGAGCGGGAGGCGGTCGCGGACGACGAGAGAAAAAGACTTCAACGCAAAAGAATATAGGGGGTAAGCGCGATGGCGTGGACGATACCGGTAACGGTAGCGGACGTACGTACGGAGTATCCACTACTAACGTCGGACTTATGCGCGGATGCGCGGGTTACGGCCAACCGCGACCGGGCGGAGGCGGAAATAGAGGCGGTACTAAGAGATAAGTACGACCTCACGAATCCGGGGACGGATAAGTACGTTTGGCGGATATGTCTCGCCCTAACTCTATATCACTGCTTGAACTCGGTTTACGGGGAACAAGGCTGGACTGGCGATGGGCGGACCGCAGCGAACGTATATTCGAAGGAATGGAGCGACTTTAAAAACGACGTTATCAAGAACAAGATCAAGCTATCACTCAATGTCGCTAAAACGATCCCTAAACCTACGGTGGGGAACTTCGACTTAAAGCGGAGCGCATTCAGTAAATTCGGTTTGGATACCCATTCCGAACACGGCTTCCCTTTTGAAGACGAAGATGGATAACGAGGTTAACATACTAACGAGTTAGACGTTCGTAGCGATAGTTGAAAAGGGGCGGCGTATGCGTTTTAAAGAGGAGGGTATGAAACCTACCGACCATTTCGACCTGGTGATGGAACAGCTGCGCCGATTTGGCGGGCTAGTACAGGAGAAAAAAGGGGATACCGATTTTTATTTGGAAGCGGTCGGCCCGGAAGCTGCGGGAGCGAAAACTGCGGTAGGGAAAGCCCGTTACATCGAAGAGGGGTACGCGCCGTATCCCGAGAGGTTGACTACTATGGATACCCGCGGCCAATTCGGGCGGGAAAACCCATTGGTTACCGCTTCTGTGGATTGTACTGCCGGTGCAAATTACATTAACCGCGAGGACGCGGTTGCCGGCGTAGAAAGTCAACTCATCAAAATCCCGTATTGGATGTGTACGGACCACGGCGTACTGCCCGAGGAGACGTGGATACGGCCGATTATAGTTTACAGGTTTGGTAAACTATTCGATTATATACGCGACGAATGGATCGAGGATGGTGGCGTCGGGACGATGGAGTTGGTATCGGGTTACCGGCGCCTCGGGACTACGGTTTTGGGAAAAAACGAAGACAAGTGTGGTAAGAGAGATTCGAACGACGCTTTAGGCCATTGGGCGGGGTTATCTATAGACCTCCGTACCAAGAATTGGAGGGAGGGCCTTGACCCTCTTCTCGGCGCGGTGGACGAATCGGGAAACCCCGCCGCAGAAGACACGTCAATATACATGCTGGACTTCATCGCCTACGACTTCGGCCTGTACCGGCCTATGAAAAAAACGGACGAGTGCCATTGGTGCTTGGTCGAGAGCCCTCTTGTTGCTAAATACCCGCCTTGGGTAAAAGGTTAAGTCATCAAGCAACATAAACGTATTTTGATTGGCCGGCGGTATTAGATTATGTTATTTTATATATTGACGTAGGCAAGGGCCGACTGATGAATAATGTCTTACAAAAAGTTTTACTTATCGTTATTGTTTACCTAAACGGGTTTCCGTTTCTCGTTGAAGGTAAGGGCTACGAATACGCGGGGGAATGGGGTTCCTACGGCGATACGCCGGGCGAATTTAAATCCCCTTGGGACGTTGCCGTCAGTGCTGACGGCTTGGTATACGTAACCGACTCCGAGAATCGCCGTATCCAATGTTTTTCGTCTTCCGGAGATTTATACCGTGTTTGGTACGGAGAAGGCGACGGAGTATTGAAAGACCCTTATGGCTTAACCGTCAGCCCCTCGGGCGTCGTCTACGTCGCAGATAAGGGAGCGTACCGTATTAAACGTTTCAGCGCGCGGGGCGATTACTTGGGAGGTTGGGGTTATCCCCAGGCAGAGACGGACGACGTTGACGTTATCCGAAAATATTTTTTTTGGCCCTTCGACGTTGCCGTCGGCCCGGGCGGGGACGTCTTCATGCCCGACGCGTGGTGGGGCCGCGTGGGCCATTTTACGGCCGAAGGCGAGTTAATCGAGTGGTGGTTGGACCTCCCGCCCGGCGACCCGGACTCGTTAGATGACTCCCGCGGTATAGCCGTCGGCCCCGACGGTAACGTTTACGTAGTAGATTTGGGTAATTATCGCGTATTACGTTTTGATCCGGCTGGTAAATTACTCGGCGTCTGGGGCCAGCGCGGCTCGGCTTCCGGCGAGTTTATTTTTCCGGGAGGTATCGCTATCGGCGCCGACGGTACCGTTTTCGTCGCCGACTCGGCTAATGACCGAATTCAATTCTTTACCCCCGAAGGCGAGTACCTCGGCGAATGGGGTAAAGCTGGTAAAGGGCCGGGTGAATTCCGCCAGCCGGAGGGCGTAGCCGTCGGCCCCGACGGGACTATCTTCGTAACGGATCTGCAAAACTACCGGGTACAGTATTTCCGACCCGTCGAGGACGCCGAGTAACTTTTCGTTATTATACGAAACACCTCGTTTATTAATCCCCGCTTCTTATTTTCCGCAACTACGAATCGTATTCCCTTTCATGGCTTTAACGTATTGCCCTCGACGAGCTTACGATACCCGCGGCGAGGGTTAGCGAGCGTGGGGGTATAAATATGGAAGTACCGCAAGAGAACGATTACAAAACGTCCTACGGTATCGAGCTTATGGGGGAGGAGGAAGCCCGCCAAGCCCTCGTCGGCCTCGAGGAGCACGCCGTCCGCCTGAAGGACCAACTCGCCGCCCTCAAGGAGGAGCCCCTCGCGGTCGCGCCGGAGGGGGAATTCCCCAAGGCTCCCGAGGAAGCCGAGGATAAGGAAGAAAAGAAACCCCTCCTCCCCAGGAAGAAGCTCAAGCCGGAGGAGGAGGCCGCGGTGGCGCGGGTCTCGGGGATGCTATCCTCGGGGCTCGTCCAGGGCCTCAAGTCCGGCGACGTCAAAGGCGCGCTGGAAAGTATGGGCACGCAGCTCGCGACGGACGCGGCGACGTCGGTCCTCAGCGGCGTCATGCAGTCGGCGCTGAGCTTCATCCCCGGCGTCGGGCCGCTGTTAAGTGGCCTGTTCGGCGGCCTCTTCCAGAGCGGCGGCCTAGTCAAAAGCCCCACCCTCGCGTTGGTGGGCGAGCGCGAGCCGGAGTTTATCGTAACGCAGGAACGTATGCGCGCGTTGCTGTCCGGCGGCAGGCCGGGCTACGGCTTCGGCCCGGGCGACTTCGGCGCGCCGAACGTCAGCGTCGGCTCCCCTAACGTGAACGTCGAGGTGAGCGTGGCCCCCGGCGTCGACGCCGACATCCAGACGGCCTACCGCGCTCGAGCCGGCGAAGCCAGATTGTCGCAACTTGAGGGGTAGTCGTCCAGGCCACCCTTCCCTTATCATACCGGGGGCTGAAGCCCCCGGTTTTTTTTATGCCCGTTGTCAGGGAGGATGTGCGGCCTTGTAGGGGCGTAAGGCCTTACGCCCCTACGGTATTTGAACCCGTTTAACCGCGAACAGGCGCCGCTACGCCGTTGACTCGGGGGGGGGTATGGTTAACTCGTCGTGGATAGACCTACGCCTTTAGACGGCGGCAATAACCTTATCGACGGTAGTTGGAGGGTATCGATGAGCCCGGATATCAAAGAGGAGCTTAAGCGGCTCGGAGCCGAGGTGAAACCGGAAAGTGAATTGCCCGGCGAGGTCCGAGAGATGATCGAGGCGTACGCCCCCGGCCTGCCTCGAGCCGGGCAAGTCCGGCTCGAGCTGAAACGGTTAGCCCGGGACCAGGTTTATATTTACGAAGACCCGTATTTAAAACTCCTTATCCCGGTGCCGCCGTTGGATATTTTCGAGGCGGTGGTAGCGGAGCTGAAGAAGCTCGGCCCGGGTATTAAAGATGAGTGGGAATATATTACGATCCTCGCCCGGGCGTTCTGGCTTCTTCACCAAAAGCCCAGGGAACGCCGGTTCTTATGGTGGCGCCGGTCGCGGGTACCCAGGGTAGACGAGGCGGCGGCGCGCCGGTTGCTCGTTCGGGCCGTTCCGGACGCGAGCGTTATATCGGAATCCTTACGGGATGCCCTAATATCGTTCGTAGGGTTCGTACTGGGCAAAAAAAAACCGGCTAGGGCCGCCAGATACTGCGGCTTAGCGGAACTCGCGCTCGAGGTCGCGGTCCGGCTGCGCGTTCCGCTCGACGACGTACTTGATTACAACGCGGCCAGGTTTTATGCCGTAGTCGAGGGGTTGGAGAACATCGCCCAGGAACAGGAAGTTATCGTGAAAGAGGAGGAAGAGAGATGGCGGAGGAGAAGCACAAGATCGTATACGAGATAGAGGTGCGCGGTTACGAAAAGGCCGCCGAGGTATTGGAGCGGCTCGCCGGCGACGATGCGGAGTATATAACGGTAATCATAAGGAGGGGTAAAGATGGCGTGGACTACACCTGTTAACGTAAGCGACGTGCGGACGGAATATCCGCTGTTGGCGAGCGAGCTGTCCGCGGACGCGCGCGTGACCGCCAACCGCGACCGCGCGGAGGCGGAGATAGAGGCGGTCCTGCGCGACCGCTACGACTTGACGGACCCCGGCGCCGACAAGTACGTGTGGCGCGTGTGCCTGGCGCTGACGCTCTACCACTGCATCAACTCCGCCTACGGCGAGCAGGGATGGACGCAGGAGGGGCGCGCCGCCGTCGGCGTTTACTTCCGCGAATGGGATACCTTCAAGCGCGACATAATACGGCACGACATAAAGCTGTCGCTACCGGTAGCGTCCACGGTGCCTAAACCCGGCATCGGCAACTTCGACTTAGGGAGGAGCGCTTTTAGTAAATTCGGCCTCGATACGCACGCCGAGCACGGTTTCCCCTTTATTAACGAGGACGACTAGTGCCAACTTACGGCGTGGGTAGTTCGCACGTTCCCTCGCCCCGGCGAAAGGCGTGGGAGGAGTTCGAAGCTTGTTGGGGCGCCCTTATTTCTTTAGGGGGGACGGTCGAGGAAATAGAAACGAAACTAGCGGAAATCGAAGCCCGGGCGCGGGAATTACAAGAAAATTTCCGTAAAATAATAATGCGCGTTATAAAAGCGCTTAGGGACCGTCTACCTAAGAAGCAACCGAAAGTTACATTTGTAGCGTACGCTGGCGACATACCCCCAGATATGAAAATGGGTCTTCCTAACGCCCTTAAAACGTTACGGTTCAATTCGGATAGGTTAGTCTACGATAGGGAATTTTGGGCAGGGGATCCGGCTTCGTTAGAGGACTGTTTTACTTACCCTAGGAAACCGCCGATAGATGACCTATTTATTATCGCCCACGGCGAATGGTTATCGAAGGAAGAGGCACTCGAGAAACCAGGATTCCATCTTAGCGGTATATTGGGAGAAGAGGTCGTCAAAATTTGCGGGAAATACCTAGCTAGCGGTGGTACTACACATATTTTAGCTTGCCGTATAAGTTATATTTGGTTGGTAGCGGTTGGGAATAAATATGGCGTGAATGTTTCTAAAAACGTACCTCTTATGAGAGACCCGCTTTTCGCGCAGGATGCAATACAATATTTATTTGTAGTTCATGGCGTGAGCTATAAATAGTAGCTTATTTTGCCGGGAATAAGAAAGTTAAACCCGGTAAGATATTTGATACGTTAAACCGCCCCGTATACAACGGTTAAAAACTATGTTATATTACAAATAGGGATGTAAATAATAAAGGGGCTAATATTGTATGGCCGATTTGGAGAAATCGCCTAAAGGTTTTAAACTTCATAACGGCGCGGATAATATGTATAAAAATTTTAGTACCACAATTGCGGCGTTGCTAACAAGTTTGTGTTTGTTAACGAGTGGTACTTCGTGTGTACGTTATACAGAAGAGGTCCCGGCCGCCTACGTTTATAGTGGCGGGTGGGGCGGTTACGGTTACGGATGTGGGAAATTCAATAGGCCCGCGGACGTAGCGGTAGCAACGAACGGCGTCGTTTACGTCGCCGATTCTAGGAACGGCTGCATACAATATTTTACCCAAAGCGGTTCGTTTTTGGATGAGTGGTACTGTCGTGATGCCGGCGACGGTAAATACGACGGGCCGTTAGCCGTAGCTGTCGCCTTAGATGGTGAAGTATACGTTGCCTTTTCCGGAAATAACGCGTGCATACAGCGTTTCACCGCGACCGGGTCTTTTTTAGGAAGTTGGGGTTCTTTCGGCCACAAAGAAGGCCAATTCAATCTTCCTACGGGTCTGGCCTTAGCCCCCAACGGCGACGTTTACGTAGCGGAAGCGTACGGCGACCGGATCCAATATTTTGCGCCCTCAGGAACGTTCAAGGGGCAATGGGGCTCTTTCGGGGAGGGCAACGGCCGATTCCGTTTCGGCTGTGACGTAGCCGTCGCGCCGGGTGGGAATGTTTTCGTAGTCGAATCCGCTAACCACCGCATACAATGCTTCACGCCTTCCGGTTCTTTTCTGGGTAAATGGGGTTCATTCGGGAAAAGGGACGGCCAGTTCGACGGGCCTTCTGGTATAGCCGTAGCGGCGAACGGCGTCGTATACGTCGCCGATTCCGGTAATAGCCGTATCCAATATTTCGCCTCCGACGGTTTGTACCTCGGCGAATGGGGTTCATGCGGGTCCGGCGACGGCCAATTGTACGGCCCTTTGACCGTAGCCGTCGCTCCTAACGGGGATATTTACGTTGCCGACGAAGAGAACCATCGCATCCAGTATTTCGTACCTACGGGTTCAAAAAGCTATATTACGCGTTCGGGGTTCTTGGTTACGGCAGCGGTTTTTATTGCCCTAGGCGGTTTAACCCTAGGGGCCGTTATTTTGTTTTTAGCGTTCCGTTTTGGGAAAAGGCGCCTTTAGAAATTAGAAATGCCGATACCCTCCCTTCCCCAGCGTATTAACGGATTAATGATTTAGTATTATTGCTAACCCATCGCGGTATAAATACCAACCAATATGAGTAGGTTGAAAGGCGACTAGAATTAAAACCTCGGCCGCGCATAAACTATGAAACCCGCCCGGGCGCGTTGTTTATCACAAGTATTAGCCTAACGCTCGTTGTACCGGTAGTTAGCCTAAGAAGGAGGCTTATAGGTAATGGAAGAAGACGAAAGCAAAATATCTTACGAAATAAAAGCCGAAGGCGCCGACCAGGTTTTGGGATCTTTTCGGGAGGTACACGACGCTGCTGAAGCATTAAGGGCGCAAGTAGCCGCCCTCAAGGAGGAGCCGCTCCAGCTCGCGCCGGAGGGCGAGCCGCCGGAAGAAGAAGAGGAGAAGGAAGAGAAGAAGAAGCCCAAGGTGCCCAAGAAGAAGCTCAAGGCCGAGGAGGAAGCCGCGGTCAGGCGGGTCTCGGGGATGCTATCCTCGGGGCTCGTACAAGGCCTCAAGTCCGGCGACGTGAAGGGCGCGCTGGAAAGTATGGGCACGCAGCTCGCGACGGACGCGGCGACGTCGGTCCTCTCCGGCGT
>Ga0307377_10003348_pt1 | contig 18185 bp, 16 predicted proteins | sample TR3MG_FD_202535 | JGI IMG/M metagenome (GOLD analysis project Ga0307377, IMG submission 202535) | Soil microbial communities from Risofladan, Vaasa, Finland - TR-3 | ecosystem: Environmental > Terrestrial > Soil > Coastal area > Acid sulfate soil | place: Finland: Risofladan, Vaasa | collected... | reverse complement strand
ACATGGGCGGAATTACTTTCTGGTACAACAAGGATCTACTTGCGAAGGCAGGTTATACGACCTTCCCGACCACGTGGAGCGATTTCCTGACACTTGTGAGCAAGCTCAAGGCAGCCGGCATAACGCCGATCGCGCTTGGCGGCGGCGATAAGTGGCCGGCCATGCACATGTGGTCCTACATCGCACTGAGACTCGGCGGCGGTCAGCTCTTCAGCGACACCTTCACCGGTAAGAATACTCAGGGCTTTGAGAATCCGACGTTCGTCAAGGCTGGACAGATGCTCGCGGATCTTGCTGCTCTCAAGCCGTTCCAGGACGGTTTCCTCGGCGCTACCTACAACGATGAGGCGGCCCTGGTCGGTAATGGAGTCGCGGCCATGGAGCTGATGGGCCAATGGGCGCCCGCAGTCGAGAGGGACAACTCCTCGAGTAAGGCCGGCATTGGTGACAAACTCGCCACAGCCCCATTCCCGCTCATTACCGGTGGTAAGGGAGACGGTACCGGCGTGATCGGAGGCGGCAACGGATACGCGGTCGGCAAGAATGCGACGCAGGCGGCAGTCGACTTCCTGAAGTTCCTCGACAGCAAGAACAACCAGATCACGATGGCGCAGACCAGTGGAGCGATTCCGACGGTGAAAGGAGCAGACGCAGGAATCACCGATCCGAATGCGAAGCTCGTAAAGGCAATCGTCGACAAGTGCACGTTCTATCAGCTCTACCTGGACCAGTTCCTGTCGCCTGCTGCAGGCGGCGCGGTCAACGACTCAATTCAGGCGATCCTCGCGGGCTCGGACACGCCCACACAGGCCATGGCTGCGATTCAGACGGCCTACGCTGCCAGCAAGTAAAGACTGAGCGAGAGCTCTTACGAAAACGCAGAGAGGCGGGCCCATCCGCCTCTCTGCCCCGTATCCCGCCACGAGCGAATACCGCAGATGAGGCAGTTCGTCGGCGAATAACAGAATTCCCAATACGAGGTACTCGTTGGCAACAAATACCGTCTATCGGGGGCTCACTGGCAGAACCAATGTCCTGACGCTCATCGTACTCATCGGTCCGGCATTTATCCTTTTTACTGTGCTGGTGGTTATTCCCGTTTTCGAGGCGGCCGCCTTCAGCCTTTACAAGTGGAATGGTCTTGGTCCGATGGTGGACTTCAGGGGCCTTGGAAACTACGGTCTGTTTGTTACGGACCCCATCATCCACAAGGCGCTCCTCCACAATATGATCATCGCAATCGTTTCGCTTGCGATTGAACTGCCACTGGCCATGATCCTCGCACTTATCGTAAGCGACCGTAATTTCAAAGGGGCGCTCTTCTTTCGTACTTTCTTTTTCCTCCCCTACATGCTCTCCGAAGTCATAACGGGTGTGCTCTGGCAGTTCATCTACCATCCGCAATACGGCCTCGTGAGGTCCTTCTACGAAACGTTCTTGCCTAATGTGCAACCGCCGGCTCTCCTGGGAAGTACCTCGACACTCCTCGGAGCAATCCTCGTGGTTGTCATCTGGAAGTATTTCGGCCTGCATATGACGATCTACATCGCCGGACTTCAGGATGTTCCCCGGGAGCAGATAGAGGCCGCGACCATCGACGGTGCGACGAAGTGGCGGGTGTTCTGGTCGGTCATCCTGCCGGGGATGCGCACAGCGGTCCAGCTTTCCGTGTTTTTTTCGTTGATCGGGTCGTTCCAGCTTTTCGATCTCGTGTGGGCGATGGGAAAGGGGGATCCCGTAAATGCCGGCGAAACGATCGTGACCTATATGTACAAGATAGGACTCACGCGCTTTAACATCGGATACGGCAGTACGATCGCGGTCTGCATCTTCCTGATCTGCCTCCTATTCAGCATCCTCTATCAGCGGATTCTCGTCAGGGAGGCCGACTAAGATGAAATCCATTGCCGCCGCGAACAGGGGGATCAGAGTCACACAGTACGTGATCGCTCTGCTCGTGTTATTTGTCATCGCCGTTCCGCTCTACATTTCGGTCATTGGAGGCCTTAAGACAGTTGGGCAGCTCCGGGCTCAACCCGCAGCACTTCCGCATCCTGCCGTTTGGAGTCAGTACGCCGACATGCTGACCGGAGTTCGTGGAAGCTTCTGGCTCGACCTCTGGAACAGCCTCGTCGTCGGTGCGGGCACCGTGGGGGTCGTCCTCATAGCAAGCACCACCGCCGGATACGCGTTGGCTCGACTGAAGTTCCGGCTCAGCAAGCTGTTCTACGCGTATTTCCTCCTCGGACTGCTCTTTCCTCTGGCCGTTGCAATATTGCCGCTGTATGTGCAACTTCGCTATCTGGGACTGATCGATACACAACTTGGCGTTATCCTGGCGCAAGCCGCTTTCGGTCTCGCGATGATGGTGCTGCTGCTACACGGCTTTTTCAGGCAGATCCCGAAGGAGCTGGAGGAGGCCGCGGCCATGGACGGCTATGGGCCTTTCGGCTTCCTCTTCAGGATCGTTGTCCCTTTGTCCACACCCATTCTTGCCACGGTCAGCATCCTGACACTGGTCGCCAGCTGGAACAGCTTCTTCACACCTCTTCTGGTGCTCAACACGCCGACAAAGTTCACCCTGCCGCTGGGAGTTATGGATTTCATGGGCCAATATGCAGCGGACTGGAACAGGATTCTTGCCTTCCTTACGCTCGCGATGATTCCAGCGCTCGTCCTGTACATATTTGGCCAGAAGTATATCGTAGCCGGGCTGACGGGTGGTGCAGTCAAGGGCTGAGCAGCAAGCGTGACAGATGGCAACGATTGAGTCCGGAGACGTCTGACATTCCCCTGACACAAGTCGGTATCCGATACACGGTTACTGTGGTAATTCATTGCATCACAGCAAGAAGCGGATGGGCCCAGCTGGACTTGAACCAGCGACCAACGGATTATGAGTCTTTCTACTACGTCAATCACAGTCGTGTTCGGTATCATTCCGAATCTTTCAAGTATCTATTTCTAAAGGAATTAGGCTATGTATTCCGCATCTGCTAACGGGCCCGTAAGTTACGTCCATATTTCATTTAGGGTGCATTCTGGGTGTATTATATATATCGTACGATTTATTATCAATAGCAATATCACGCCGTTTCCGCGTCGATCTGATCGCCATTGCGGACGATAGGAGCATCGTGATAAGGGTCAACTTCCTCAGCACTCTTTCCGAACTGGTATAATGTTCCCGGCAAACCTTACGGAGTATCGTTTACCCCGCCAAATACGCCGAAGGAATTGCGCCGGGGACTACGTGGAAGTCCTTCCGTCCTGCCCCATCTTTCATCCTCCACAATTCGATCTATGTAACCGCCGCAGTATATAACCACTATAGTTGAATCAGGTCACAGCACAATCGCCCGCGGATGCGATAGTGCTCTCACGCTTTCAAGTACCCTAACTTGCGCAATCCCTCAATCGTCTTGGCTACCTTATCCAGCTCAAACTCCTCGCGTTCAAGTTTGGCGGCCCATTGAGGAATTGCATTGATATGCGCGAGAACTGTTTCTGCGGATATCTTCCCTCCGTCGGCAATAATCTCTCGAGCGGCCATGTCGACGGTAGTCCACCTCTCCAAGGTGCCATTGGTGTATTTGCGAAAGTCCCTGATTACTTTCTTTGCGCTTGCGGCATCGAGCACCTTTTCGGCGCGGTCTATTGCCTCCTCAATCTCCGGCCCCGGCTCGAAATGTGACTCATCTGTTGCCCTGAGCCACCGGTGACCAACTAACGCGATCTTCTCCGGACCTCCGTAGCGCAACTTCGGGTCATAGGGACCCGCGGCATGCTTAAGATAACTCACAAAGAGCCCAAGCTCAGTTGCCTGCTCAATCAGATAAATCATTTTTCCCGCGCGATAGCGACTGACGACCTTGCCAGGGTCGTAAAGCTGAGCCACGACCCACGACAGAACTGCAGCTTGATTTGTCGCTGCATCGCGAGTCGATCGCCGAGCGGGCTCTGATATCGCCCTTTCAATGCCCGGGCCTTTAGCACCTTGTCTTTCCGCAGTTTCGACTAGCGACACTTGAGCGAGAAGGTTATCTCGACGACTGATGCCCTGTTCTATTAGCCAGATGACTTCTTGCGTAATAGATCGGCGATCACGCGCCGCCAATTCTTCAATGATGGAGTAGAGATCCTCCTCCACCTGCACCTGCATTAGCTTTTTGTCTTTTGACCAAGCCACGACTACTCCTTTTAGCATATTTTACCACGGAAAATTATACTTAGGAAACCTATAGTTGAACTATTGACAGTAAATAGTTGTGCTGTTACGATTACATTCATGAAGAGACTAATTCAGATTCAGCTTGAACAGACGCTCCATGAGCAATTGGAGAAGCTCGCGCAAATTGATCATCGCTCCAAGACTGCTGAAGCTCTTTCTATTCTTGAGCGCGCAGTTGCAGATCGAATGACGGAATTGCAAAAAGGAGCAGCCAACGCTGATGAGGCGGTATAGGCGATCGTCGCCAAGATGAATGAAACCAAGATTGAGGATATCCGAGGAGGCGATGGCCATGCCAAAGACTGAACCTCTTATCGTCAAGGTCGGGGATGCTGCGCAGATGTTAGGTGCGCCGGTGAAGACGGTTTACTACTGGCTCTACATTGGCAAGCTTTCGAAAGTAGACGGCACAAATTACATAGCGCGTGCGGAGATCGAACGATTTGCTGGAGAACGAAATGGTCCGCAACGGCCGGAGGAGAAGCGGCGTGGGCGGTACAACAAACGCTGAGATCAATGGGCATTGGCAACGGTCGGATTTTGAGTATTCAGCGTGTTCATGAGGAGGTTTCTACATCGTGAGATACACAGTTGTTGGTTTTTCGCAACAGGAAGTGGTGAATCGGAAAATGGATATTGGCGATTGCGTGCTCCTTGAGTGGTTCCAGGGAAGTTTCTACGGTGGCTTACGCAAGGTCAAGATTGATGGAACAGAATGGGCGCATGTCGAATACCAGGATATTCACGACCAACTTCCCATCCTTCGAGTGGTTTCATCGGATGCTGCATATCGCCGCATGAAACGGCTATGTAACGCAGGCGTCATGTTTTGCCGTCAAGATGAAAAGAAGAAACACCTTCTGTACCGCGTGAATCCTGAAGCCATGTACCGGCTTTTTTCAAGCGGCGAGCAACATTCGCCGGATGACGATCGCGCCAATATGAGGGCCTAACGTTGAAATTCACGGTCGAAGGCTACTCACAGGTGGAGATGGTCGCCCGAGGTCTTGATACGGTGGACGTGGTTCTTCTGCGATGGTTTACCGATTTCTACCACGGCGGCATGGTCAAGATCAAGACTGACGGGGACGACTGGGGGCTATTGTCCTACCGCTACCTTCTGCAGGAGCTTCCCCTTATCGGCATTCGTACTCGCCAGGGATTGTACAAGCGCATGCAGAAGCTTGAGTACTCCGGGCTTATCGAGCACCGCTACGATGCCGCCAGGCAGCGTGCGTTGTATCGGCCGAACGAAGAAGGTATTGCAGCGCTTCTCAGTAACACGGCCATGGACAACTATCCAGAACACCTGCGCAGGAAGTCTCCGGTAGCAAAGCATGCGTTAGTAGACAAGATAGGGACGGAAATTGTAATCGCCGAACCGGTAAACTTTCGTCCGAGGTCCGTAGCCGAGAGCGAAAAACCGGTAAACTCTCATCCGAGGTCCACGCGTTCGGATGTGGAACCGGTAAACTCCCGTCCGAGGTCAGTGGTCCAAAATCTCCATACCGGTAAACCGGAGTTTACAGGACCTGTAAACTGCAGTTTACACGATTCTTCTATCATAAATTCCTTAAGACCAAGAGAGAGAGGGGAAGAGCACTCTCATCCTCTAAAACTCGTCACCAGAACCGCCAAGGACGCATTCGCCAACTTTGGTGCAGACCGCCGAATGCTGGAATCCCGTCGTGAGAGTTCGGCGCTCCAGGATTTGGTCACTGAAGCTGCAGCGCGCTCTGCTAAACATCCTGATTCCTGGGTAAAAGATCTCGTCGAGGTCTTTGCGGCTATTCGTAATTCAGGGGACTCGTTCTGGTCACGCATACCGCTCCTGCCTTCGATGGCAGTGAAGCCGGGGATCTTTGCGCAACTACTTGATCAGCTGAAACTCACTCACGCAGAACAGAATGCGGCGAAACTTCGGGCACAGAAGGAGCAGGAAGCACGGCGCAAGGAGCTGGAACATCGGGTTGAGGTCGAAAGTCTTGAGGCCCGTGCAGAATCCGAGCTTGCGCTGGCTGCGCTAAAGGCGCGCTTCAGGCGATCTGGTGGTGCCTCAGGGGGCAAATCGTGAATGCACCGACCGTCGGACCTGTCACAGGTCGCCAGGCAGCAACCGTTGATGCGGTGAAATCGCGCCTTGCAGTGCTTACTCCCTTTGTGAACGCATCGACCACCGAGCTCATGATAAATCCTGACGGTTCGGTGTTCATCGAGCGCGCCGGCCGGCTACGGAAGGTGAGGGTAGAGGTGGACGTTGAGCGCCTGCGCAGCCTCATCGGACTCCTCGCAGGATTGAACCACCAGGTGTGCAATGCCCAGAAGCCCTATCTTGAGCTGCGGGTGCCTGAGTTTTTCAACGCGCGACTTTCGGCCCTGATTCCGCCACTTGTAGATGCACCGAGCCTCACATTCCGGTTCCCACCGAGAAAACGGCTCTCACTCTCTGAGCTTGTCGAACGGGGAACGCTCACCGAGGCCCAGGAGATCGAACTCTCACTTGCGGTTGCCTCACGGCGCAACATCATCGTCTCAGGCCACACCGGATCCGGAAAGACAACGATCGCGAATGCGCTTCTTGACCTTGTCGGCGAGGACAGGGTGGTCGTGATCGAGGATACACCTGAGATCCACTGCGGTTCAAAGAACACCGTCTCGATTACAACCGGAGACCCTCCAAGCTTTACGACCCGGGAGGCGGTGATCCGGGCAATGCGCATGCGGCCTGACCGCGTTGTGGTCGGGGAAGTGCGTGACGGAGAGGCAGCACTTGAGCTTCTGAAAGCTATTCTCACTCACCCGGGAACGGTCTCGACAATCCACTCAGATTCCGCGCAAGAAGTACGGCTTCGATTGTATTCACTCATGCAGGAAGTGCTCGCAGGCACTCCAACCTATGACCTCATCGACCGGACAGTTCACCTTGTCGTGCACGTCGAGCGGGTCACCGAAGGCGGCAGGTCGATCCGCAAAGTCACTGAAATCATCCAGTACAACCACACAACTATCACAAGGAGTGAATCATGAATCATTCGAGTTTCGTCGGACGCCGGATGGCGCTTGTCGGCTTCCTGCTTTTCCTCTCGCCGGCGGTGAGTCTTCTCATGGCAGCGACAGTCACCGGAGGAAGCATGCCCTGGGATGGGCCACTACAGCAGATTGAAGCTGATCTCCAGGGGCCGACTGCAATTGTGATAGGCACCATCCTCATCGTGGCAGGCGGTTTCGGAATTGCAGCCACTCACGGCCAGGGGGCAGGCAAGCTCCTGTGGGTCGTTGTCGGGGTGGGTATCGCGCTTAACGCGGCAAAACTCCTTTCAGTGATCGCAGGATCAGGATCCGGATTTGATATCCCGCTTTCGGTCACACCGATCCACCCCGCGGCGATGTCTCACCTGGGAACGGCAATTATCACAAAGGCTTCGGTATGGATCCGCTGATCAGCGCTCGGGTGCATCAATCGATCCTGTGGCCTGCGATGGTGTTCGGGCTGCCGCGGCAGCTGGCACTCCTTATCGCAGTGACTTCTCTCGCGATGGTCGTGTCACTCGGGCAGGTCTGGTTTCTTGCGGTCACTGCAATAGCACTGGCAGGTGCCCGGGCGGTCGCAAAACAGGATCGTTACATCTTTGAGATCGCAGTGGCCGCCTTGTCGGTTCCGACTGTGCTTGATTAAGCGAAGTGAGGAAAGAATGAGTGAAGCGCCGGTAAAAAACCGATCTGAATCAGAAAACAAGTCTTTCGCATTCAGCATGAAAGGCCGTCTTGCCGATCAACTTCCCTGGGCGATCCAGGCTGCAGACGGGGTGTGCCTGACAAAGGATGCGGCCCTTGTTCGCACAGCCGTACTCTCACCTTCTGACCTCTCCTTCCGGGATGATGATGCATTCTCGTTGAGACTGTCGCGACTTGCCAATGCATTCAGGGCTCTCTCAGATTCAGGATGGTCGCTCCACCTCACCGCGCATCACAGTACCGATGAAAGTGTTTCCTATCGCCCGTCGTATCACAAGAGCGCTCCACAGATTACCCAGGTGTTTGAAGAACGACGGGCGCTTTTGACTCCATTTTACACGACGCAAGTGTATCTCTCGGTATGCCGCACACTCGCGGCAGAACTTCAGTCTCCGAAGAACTTCCGCTTCGGCAGGGCAGATCGAGAGAAAACTGCACGGCAGACGATTGAATACCACTTGCGGGAGTTTCAGTCAGTGACTGATGACTTTTTCGCCCAGCTTCGCAGCGTATATGAAAAGGTGCAGGTTGCAGATAGTGATGAACAGCTTTCCTATTTTCACGGTTCACTTTCTGGTAATTATCACCGGGTCACGACGCCGGTACCTCCCGCCTATCTTGATGTGCATCTTGCAGACGGGACACTCACCACTGAACCCTCTCTTACCTACGACGGCAAAACGATTCTCTGCGCTTCCCCGCACCTTTTTCCGCATGAGACTAATCTCGCGCTCCTTGCAAGCCTGTTTTCCTTAAATGAACCGTTTGATCTTTCTGTCCGGTTTGAGTTTGCCTCACCCGATGCCGCACGAGGTGAACTCAAACGGGCCCAGGAGCAACACTACCGCAAGCGCAAGGGGATGAAATCGATGTTCACCGAAGCTGTGATGAAAGAAGAAAGTGAACTCGTTGATGCAGATGCCGTCGCGCAGGCACAGGATGCAAGTGATGCTCTTGCAGAGACCGCACGGTCTTCTGTGAGCTACGGTCACGCGTCGGCAACTCTTGTGGTCCGAAGGAAAAGCCTTTCAGAGGCACACCGCAGTATCGACCGGTTGAAGAAAGTCGCCAATGACAACGGGTACATCTTCAAGACTGAAGGGCTGAACAACGCAGGAGCGTTCTTCGGAACACTCACCGGCAACATCGAAGAGAACCCGCGAAAGCCAATGCTCTCAACCCGCAACCTCGCACACCTGTTTGTGCTCACCTCCTCCTGGACAGGCGATAAGGCAAACGGGCACCTGAAGGCGGTCTGTGGTTTCGAAGGCCCGCACGTCCTGTGCAAAACAGGACTCCGCCCGTTCTACCTCAATCTTAACGTAGGGGACGTGGGTCACACCCTTGTTGTGGGCCCCACAGGCGCCGGCAAAAGCACACTCCTTAACTTTCTTTCAGTGATGTGGCTGAAAGCGCCGGGTGCACGGGTCGTGTTCTTCGACAAGGACCGCTCAGCCTACTACCCGACGGTGAACGCAGGCGGAGTTCACATTGATGTGGGTGAGGATGACGGATTTACGCTTAATCCGTTCTCCCACCTTGGCTCAAAACAGGACCAGGCATTCCTGAGCCAGCTTGTCGCGGATTACCTCTCCCTCAAAGGGATCCCTGTCACACCGCGGGATCAGCAGACTCTGTTCTCCGCGGCAAGCTCCCTCGCGAGTCTTCCGTCCCACATTGCAGGGTGGCAGACATACTGTGATTCAATTCAGGACCAGGATCTGCGGGATGCACTCGCACCGTTTGTGACAGGTGAATACGCACACCTATTCAGCCGGGAAGAGGAGCGCATCGAGGCAACGCACTGGCTCACCTTCGAGATGGGACCTCTTATGCGACGTGACCGGTTCATAGTGCAGTTTGTGTTGCAATATCTATTCCGGAGGCTTGAGGAGCAGTTTCTCGGAGAGCCGGTACTCCTTGTGCTCGATGAAGCATGGTTTTTCCTTGACAACGAAATATTTGCGGCAAAAATGCGCGAGTGGCTGAAGGTACTTCGCAAGAAGAACGTGTACGTCGTACTTGCAACACAAGAGATGGCTGATGCCAGGCATTCGACCATATTCAGCACCATCGTCAATGCGTGCCTGACAAAGATTCTCCTTCCCAACGCTCAGGCCTTCCAGTCAGAGAATCTCGCCCTCTACCAGGATATCGGGCTACAGGCGGCTCATGTGTACGCACTCTCGAAGGCACAAGCGAAAAGTGAGTACCTCTACCACTCGGAAAAAGGCAGTCAGCTCTTTCGCTTTGATCTGGGAGCTGATGAGCTCTCGTTTCTCTCACACCCTGTGTCAATTGATATGAAATCAAGGGAGGTACGGCCATGAGAAAATCTATCCTTGCCGGCAGACTTGCAGCGTTGGTGTTCGTAGTCTCTGCCGCGACAGCCTCAGCTCAGGCAACAGTGACAGTCACTTCCATCACCGATCCGGTGTTTCTGTCCAATCAGTTGCAGCAGGTACAGAACGCCATAAAGACTGCAACAAGTGCTGTGGCAGAGCTTCAGTACGCGCAGGAGATCTACAAGGGTCAGCTTCAGACGTTGCAATCCCTGGGCCAGGGGGACTGGCAGGGAATACTTGATGCGATGGGCTATGAGACTCAGGCGATTAACACCTATTCAGGAGCTGTGCAAAACCTCCCCACTGCGGCTCAGATCCTCGGCATCCAGAAACTTGCGCAGGACAAAGGATACCAGGAGGCGGCGCTTCAGGCTGCAAACCTTGCCCGATCCTTTGACGCAGCAGACCAGGCTCTTTTATCCACAAACTCCCTCATCCAGGACACCAAGTACCGGGAACAGGAGGCGGCGAAGATCATGGCAAACGCTGCACAGCAGAAGCCCGGAAGCATCCAGCTTGCGCAGGACAGGATCGAACAGCTTCAGCTTATCCAGGATGAGCTTTCTGACACCAACATGGCGTTAGGCTCGTTTCAGAACTACCTCACGGTACAGGAACAAAACAAGAAGCTGCAGGAGGCACTGTTTGACGCACAGGCTGACCGGTACCAAGGGCTTACCACAGATCCTGCCTCTCCTCCTGTGATCTACCAGAGGCAGGAAGTTGATGCAAGTTCTGTTGATGCAAGTTTCATGGCAAAACTGAAGGCGGCACAGTGATGAACGCCGTTGGAGCTCCCAGTGAGTGCGTGAAGATAAGCGATGAGTATCACCTTTCCGTATTAATCGAGGAACGATCCGGTGAGTATCGATCAGGGTTCGTTCTTGTGTGCAGCAAAGAGCACTCGGTGATGGTGTTCCTCCCTGATTCATGCCAAACGCACCGTGAGGCATCCGCGTCGGCCTTACGTGCCCTGCATGCACAACTATCTCGCCTCGCCGGTGTGCACTCTGACCTTGGGGAGGAGCGCATCGAGCCTGCGAAAAATCTCGCTTCAAGGATTGAAGATCGGCTGCGAGAGATAACCGAGGGACAGATGCAGCTGTTTGAGGTAGCGCCCGATGCTTCATGACATTCTCACTCTTTTTTTCACTGACATCGATGCTGCGATGCTTGCCGCAGCTCCTTATGTGAATGACCTTCTGTATGCACTTTTGACACTCGAGATTGCGTTCTTCGGTTTTGAGATTGCATTCGGGAAATCAGCGAGCATCGGGGCAATTCTCGAGCGGGTTCTCATGATGGGAGCAATGGTCCTCATCGTACGGAACTTTCCCTACTGGAGTGAACTTTTCGCGCAGTCACTGACGAAGATCCTCGGGCTCATCTCGCCTCAGGTGGACGTGTCGCAGTTTGCAGACTCTCCGGGAACGATCGTCACCTGGGGTGATAACTACATCGTGAATGTCTACACCAAAGCGATCAACAGCATCACAGGATCAGGCAACGGGATCCTTGCAAACCTCAAGGGGGTCTTTGACATGAGAGCCCTGGGGATGGAGCTTGAAGGAACTCTTGTGGAACTCCTGTTCGATCTTATCTTTGTGATCCTCGCGGTGCAGATGGCGCTTGCCCAGATCGAGTTTCACCTGATGATCCTTTTTGCGATGATCATCCTCCCGTTCATTACCTGGAAGCCGGTGAGGTTCCTGGGGACCCGGGCCTTTGGAGCGGTGATCGGGCAGGCGATCAAAGTCGGTATCATCACCTTCATTATCACCCTGGGCATCGGGATTCTCGGCACCCTCATCGCGATACCCTCAAACCAGAGCTTCTTTCACCCTGATGGGCAGACCGTGCTCTTCCCGAATGTGCTTGCACTGCTTGGCGCCTGTTCTCTGCTCCTGTTTCTCTCACTCCAGGCGCCATCTCTTGCGACTAGCCTTCTTACCGGGAGCCCTGCATTCAATGCTTCAACCTACGCACAGAACATGGGCCTGGGGATGATCGTCGGCGGGATCGCGGGGGGCTTGCGCGGACTATCGCGATCTTCCGGAAACTCGCAAAGCCAGAGTGCCGCCTCGCCAAACTCAAGCTCCTCAAGTTCGGCGCCCTCACGACAACAGGCTACCCCGGCATCTGCACCGAATGTCTCCTACTCGGTCGGCTCCCAGTTTATCCCGACGCAAGGCTCCGCAGGGTCAGTTTCAGGATCTTCAGGAAGCGCGACTTCAGCCATTGAGACAGGACGAGCTCCTGAGCGGCCTCAGGTCTCAGTCCGACAGGGGGCGGCAAGTATCAGTCAGAAAGCGGTTCCGGCACCAGGAAAAGAACCTGCGGCGGCTGCAGTCCAATCCTCATTTTTCCTCAATAAGAATTAGCGAAGGAGTATAGGCGTGTTTGGAAAACCGAAACTGACAGAACAAACGGAACACGAAAAATTCCGCCGCGCGCAGCAGGAGTGGGACTACCGGCTTGATAAAAACCTGCGTCTCTTATCCACCTGGCGGGCCCTTGCTCTCATTGCCATGACAACGCTCTTCTTTGTGATCTTCTGGGCCGGAAGCTATCTGCAGAAGCCAAAACTTGTTCCCTACGTGGTGGAGCTCAAAGGTGGTGAGATTAGTTTCAAGGGGGTTATGCAGGCATCGCCTCTTACCGTGACAGATGCCGTGGTTAGGAACTACATCATTCGGTTTGTCTCACACCTGCGGTCTGTTTCCTCAGATCCTGTGGTGCTTCGTGACAACCTGCTTGACCTTTACTCGATCGCAACCCTTTCGGCGCAGCGGCAGGTGACAGCATTCATTGCAAAGACCAATCCCTTTGGACTGAGCGCAAAAGGTGCGACCACTGATCTCCGATTCACCCTGTTTCAAAAGATTGACCAGCACACCTGGCGCGCCGAATGGGTGGAGGAAACCCGCGACCAGGGGGAACTGAAATCAAGTACTCCCTGGGCAGGAACGTTCTCCTACGCGCAGAGAATGCCGACTTCTGACCAGGAAGCAGAGAAGAATCCGTTCGGATTGTATTTCACCAGTTACTTCATCACGAAGATCAGGAGCGGACAATGAGTTCTTTTATTGCTCACAGAGGCTTCTTTTCTGTCGCCGGATTGGCGCTGCTCCTTGCAGGCGTTTTGAGCTCATGTGCCACCGAGTCACCGGTCGCAGTATCATTTCCGCAATCGGGAAATCCTTCGGTCAGTCTTTCTGGCCAAAAGAGCGGTGCTCTGCCGCTGCAGGTTGATACGGCAAACAACGCACAAACTCCCGCCGCGACCGCAGGGCCTGCGACGCCGGTAAAAGTCGTCCAGTTCCTGATCCCGCAAGAGATCTCAGGAACGGTTCCAGGCGAGGAAAAAAATACCAATGGCGCACGGCAGGCGGTGGCACAGGCGAATAGCGAGCTTGTCGTCCACCCTCAACGCGAGGACTACCAGGGTGGAGCGGTTGTGTACAACTACGTCCCAAACCAGGTGTATGAGCTTTTCACAGCCCCGTATGAACTCACAGACATTGAGCTTGAACCAGGGGAGACTCTTACCTCATCCCCTGCCTCTGGGGACACGGCGGATTTCATCCTTGCCACAAGCTACAGCAAATCGGACGGGAAGCAGATCGAGCACGTGCTCCTGAAGCCTGTGTACTCAGGGAAAAAGACCAGCCTTGTCATTCCCACCGACAAGAGGACCTACACGTTTTCTGTGTACTCCTTCCAGACGACCTACATGCCGCTTGTGAGTTTTCGCTATCCGTTTGAACAGGCGCGGATGATCGCGCAGGCACAGCGTGTCGAGGCGGCCCAGATTCCCACCTATGGAACGATCACGGATCTTGATTTCAACTACCGGATCATTCCCCACACCCTTGATCTACCGGCCTGGGCGCCCTCTCACGTGTTCAATGACGGAAGGCGCACCTACATCGATTTCCCGAGTGCAGACCGTGCCGCGTACGCTCCAGTGCTCTTTTCTGTGGACGCCCACGGAGCACGGACACTCCTTAACTATCACGTACAGGGCACCTACTACATCGTTGACTCGGTGCTGGACCATGCGGAGCTCGTGCTTTCTGCAAACGACGGGAATGTCATCACGATCTTGCGGACTGACAGGTAGAACTAATGAGTGATGAAAACAATTCCGCGAATGCCAGCACGAGCAACGCGGCAGGCACAAAAGAGGATCCGGGCCGATACCTCATCGGTGCTCGAAATCCGTTCAGCCGTACAAAGCTTCTTCTCATCCTTTTCAGCGCCGGCACCCTTGTGTTTGTCGGGGTGGTGATCGGTTTTGCCAATTCCGGTTATCACCCGAAAAAGGCGCAAGCCGCCTCTGTCGCACAGGAGTTCTCCGCAGAGCCGCCGGGCGTACTCACAGCACCTGTAGACTCCTACTTCCACCATGAGGCGAAGAGCCTCCCTGACACCGCGGCGATTCCCGCTCAGGCTCCGGTACATCGGGTGGGGGACCAGATTCCTGCATACAATTCCTATGCAGAGCCTGCAGGAAGCACCTCGGTAAAGACCGTACAGCAAGAGTCTGTGCAGGGAGGAACACAATCTGCACCGTACCAGCCTCTGGTGCTTTTCCCGAGAGGAAGTGGTGGTCGATCAGTCGGCGGAACTTCCGGCACCATCGATACCGCGGCAAACGCTCCGATCCTATATACGATTCAGGCAACTCCTGCCACACCCCAATCGCCTCAAGCACCTGCAGTCCAGGGGCAATCGGCCACTGACACCGCATACCAGAAACAGAATCAGGCGGCCGAAAAGAAGCAATTTCTCTCCTCCCAAACCGCTGACTACGGAGCATATCTTGATAACTCTGCGCTCAGTCCGGTTGACCCCACACACGAGGTGATGGCAGGAACGGTAATCCCGATCACAATGGTCACCGGCATCAATAGCGACAACCCGGGAACCATCATCGCCCAGGTCAATCAGAATGTGTATGACTCCATAACCGGATCCACGCTCCTTATACCCGGAGGAAGCAGGCTCATCGGAAGCTATGACAACTCGGTCTCCTTCGGGCAGAACAGACTCCTTGTCGCCTGGAACAGATTGATCCGCCCTGATGGGGTATCGATTGAACTGCGGGGAATGAGTGGAGCTGATACCTCAGGAAAGGCAGGATTCTCTGACCAGGTGGACTATCACCTGAAGCAGCTTGTGGGCGGAATCACCCTCGCTACGGTGTTTAACATCGGACAGGACATCGCCTTAAGTGCCTTGAGTACCGCAAGTTTCTTGGGTTCCATCGCGCAGGCCGTGATTGCAAACGGCAGCACTTCTCAAGCTGCAGGAAATGAGATCCAGCAGGTAGTCCAACAGTACGCAACAAAACTCATCAACCAGCAGCCCACGATCACAATCCGCGCAGGATATTCCGCGACCGTAATTGTGAACAAGGATATTCTATTGCCCGCATACAACGGGGTCTCCTTCTCAGGAGGAACGCCGTGAAGACATTTCTCCTTGCAGCAGCATTCACCACGGCACTTTGCCTGACTCTTTTCTCCTGCGACTTGTCGGCGATTTTCGGAAAGAACAGCCAGTACATCACGGGCTTTGTCTTGAAAGCCAAAGACAATCCGGGTCTTTCATCAGACATCACTGCGGCCATAAACGGCACCGATATCAACCTCGTGCTTCCCTACCTGTACGCGGTAGACGACGCCGCGATCACCCCGACTGTCTCACTTACATCAAACGCAACAGTGAGCCCTTCTGGGGCCTATGTCGTGAAAGACGGAATGAATCTGTTGGTCACCCAAAACAGCACCAACTACACCTACACGGTTCACACCGGGGTGGATCCTGCCTCACTCACCATAACTCCGCCGCTGCAAAGCTACTCTGCAGATCAAGCGGACAATAGTTCGCTCGCGCAAGACTACCATGCTGTCATCTTCGGTAACGGCGTGTACCTGACTCTTCCGTATTCCTTGATCACCTCGGGGCTCGCCGTGACCCCGACTGTGGGGCTACAGTCTGGCTACACCATATCGCCTTCCGGTTCCTACACTCCGGTAGACGGGATGACGCTGAATGTCACCAATACCGCGACATCGGCCCTCACGCAGTACACCCTGCATGTTGCAGCAGATCCTGCAACATCTCCCGCACTCCCGCCGTTACAGACTTTCACCTACACCACGGCGCTGAACTCGAGCCTGAGTTCGGACATCCAGGCTGCAGTAAGCGGACTTGATGTGTACATTACGTTGCCGTATCAGGCACTCCAGACCCAGCAACCTTTGACCCCGACTGTCACGCTTGAATCCCACTACACGATCACCCCGTCGGGAAGCTATGTGCCCATAGACGGGATGACTCTGGCACTGGTCAATTCACAGACATTGACCACGACCTCCTACACGTTGCACGTCGCAGTGTCCACATCGACCATCCCCTGAAGGAGCGCAAGAAGAAATTGAAGGTATACCGAATGACACCGTATAGAATCACCGCACGGATCGCCCTCACGCTTGCAGTCTCCCTTGCGTTTTCTCTTTCCTCATGCAGCATCGGAAAACTTCTCGGGCTCTCGCCGACTCCGGCGATACAGGCGTTTTCGATCACAGCCGCAAAGAATGCAGGGGTCCTGAGTGGTGACATCAGCGCCACTATTTCAGGCTCTGACATTTATCTGACGATTCCCTACAGCCTCTATCAGTCAGAAACACCAGTCACACCGACTGTCACGCTTGCTCCGGGTTTTGAACTAAAGCCTGCAGGCCCGTTTTCGCTGACAAACGGAATGAACGTCACGGCAGTGAAGACTTCAAATAACGAGGTCGACAGCTATACGGTGCATCTTGCCGTCACTCCGCAGACAGCACCAAATCCAACCGCGTTCAGCGCTATTTCCTCCTTCACCGAAAAAGCGGCATTGAATACCTCCTTAAGCTCGGATGCTGCTGCGATCATCTCCGGCACCGATATCTACCTCACGCTTCCGTATGCAGTCGTTGCCGGCAAGACCGCACTCACGCCCACTGTCACCACAGTCTCAGGATACTCTCTGGTGAGTCCGACCGGGAGTTACATCCCGACTGACGGGCTCATACTCGCGGTAAAAAACGATTCCACAGGCGAGAACTACAACTACACGCTGCATGTGAACGCCACCCCGAATCAGCTATATGCAGGAAGCGCGTCACTGGTGAATAGTTTTGTTGTCACCTCGGCACTGAATCCTTCACTGTCGACTAATGCAGTAGCGCTGGTGAACGGTTCAAACATCTACATCACATTGCCTTCCTCGGTCGTACAGGCCGGAACCCTCCTTACGCCGACAGTAAGCCTTGCACCCGGATACACGATATCACCTGCCGCGTCGTACGCATTCACTGACGGCATGCACCTGGTACTCACCCAGACTGCGACTGCTGCGATCACAGACTACACGCTGCATGTGGGAAGCAATGCCGCAAGCCTTGCGTTTCTGAAGCTTGCCTCGCCGTTTTACTATGACGCAGGCGGCGCCAAGGTGAGCCTGTCATCCTCGAATTACAGTCTCACCTTTGACGGGACCTCGAACACCTATACGCTTACTCTGAACACCGACAGCTTTGCCTCATTTGCTCCCTACTACGCATCGCAGACACAAACGATCCTCTCCCGCAATATCGGATTTTCCACGGTCGAGACTCCCTATAACGCCTCAGTAACAGGAGCATCCTCTGCCATAGGAGGAGCGGCCGCCCCGTATACGATCACGGTCAGAAGTGCTGATGGAACTTCGACCGACACCTACACGGTCAATGTGGTGCGAACAAAATCCTCCTGGATCGGTGCATCATCGGCCAACGGCACAGCTTCCTATGCGTACGGCTACACAGACTCAACCTCAGGGATGG
>Ga0307377_10003346_pt1 | contig 18191 bp, 23 predicted proteins | sample TR3MG_FD_202535 | JGI IMG/M metagenome (GOLD analysis project Ga0307377, IMG submission 202535) | Soil microbial communities from Risofladan, Vaasa, Finland - TR-3 | ecosystem: Environmental > Terrestrial > Soil > Coastal area > Acid sulfate soil | place: Finland: Risofladan, Vaasa | collected... | reverse complement strand
CGTCTTCCCGTCCGCGTCATTTGTCACAACGTCGAGCATCCCGGAAAGCGCCCCGCCGCCGTCGCCCGTGATTGCTCCCAACGGAAGAAGCGCCCCCGTTGGCGTAAGCGTCCCGCCGATTATCGTGTTCCCATCGTCGGCATCGATCGAAACCAACGTAGCCTCGTCCGAATCTGTAAACAAGAAAGCGGAGCCGTCGGTGTCCGTGACCTTGAAGGTCATGTTTGCCGTTTGTGCATATGTCTGATAACTGTTGGAAGAAATCGGCCCCGTTGTGATAGACAGATACGGCGTATAGAGCCGCCCATCCGCCCGCCAGCCATACCCAGCCGCCATATAGATCCAGTAATCGCTGGACGTGCTCACCCCCGCAGCGGAAAGGTCGATCGCATTCGGCACCGTGCCCAGCGAATTCACATAGATCCCCGCGCCGGCATTATGCGCCCCCGCAATACCGAGCAACCCGTCCGAATTGATCGAGGCCTTTACCACAGACCCCGAATCCGCAACAGCAAAAGTAGTGACCCCAGCGGCGTCTCCAAGGATGAACAGCGGCCCGGCCCCGGCGCTTGTAATTGTCGGCCTGGCCGCGTCGCCCGCAAACGTGAGCAATTCAACGGCGTCGCCAAGGTCAAAAAGAATCTGTGGATCTGTCCCCGTATCGATCAGGCTTATCCCGTCGCTATCGGCGTTGAGCAAGAACATATCGCTCCCGGCCAACGCTTTGATTTCAAAGTCGTTGTTCGCGTCTGCCGAAAGGCCGAATGTGGCGTAAGGTGTTTCACCGTCCTCCAACGTCATCCCGGTAAACAGATCGTCATCCCGATCGAGCACAATAGACTGGTTCAAGGTCGATGTCGCGTCCGTCCAGTCGATATGTTCATATGCGTCATAACCGTTTAAACTGTTATGGCCCGGAACATAGTTCGCGCCCAACGCCGTGCCGGTCCACACGCCCACCGTAATCGTTCCCACTGTGGCGATTTCGCTCCCCGGCTTCCACTCAAAATCCCCCGTGGTGTCTTCGTATGTCAGGTAGTCTTCGTCGGCGGCCTCGTCAACCGCCTTCAGCATGGTTTCTTCAACCGCGTCCGCCTGAATCACCGTCGCGTCATACGTCCCGCCAACATCGCCAACGAACGTATCACCCAACTCAATATACTGATCGTCGAGAGAAGCCCACGACGGAAGCCCGCCGGACACGACGAGAACCTGGCCCGCCGACCCAACGGCCAGCCGCGCCAACCGCCGCGAGGAGTCGCTATACACCACATCCCCAAGCACTCCGTTGGAAATGCGGTGCAGCGACTCATGTTCGAATTCCGCCTGGGTCACCGCCGCCCCGGTCGAGTTGTCATGCAACAGAACGTCCGCGCCAAACACAACGGACGGCAAAAGCGCCAGGGCCAAAAACAGAAAAACCTTTCGCATTAGAACACCTCACATGTAGCGGTTGCGCCACGCTGTATTGACCGACCCCCCGGGGACGCCGGAAATGATAAGACTGTTAGTCACGCCAGCCGCCAACGTGGGGAACTGGCCATCGACGTTCGACATACTCGCGGCATAGGTATCGGTGGCCTGATCCGCCACGTCGATATACTGCGTCGCGCAATCGATGCGAATCTCGTCGGTGGAAGCCAGGGAATTCTCCCAGGCGATCTTTTCCCCCGTCGTTTCGTTCGAGATTACAACCGGCGCGCTTGTCGCGTTCGGGACAACCGTGAACACGGGCAAGGCTGGAGCCGTCCCGGCAACCACAACTGAAAACGAATGCACCCCCGATGTGATTGTCTCGTCATCGGAGCCAGCGCTTGTCGAATAGGCGAAAGGGTCAGACGCTTGGAAGGCCAGCGTAAACTTCGCCACTTTGGCGCCAGCCTCGAGTGACGCGTTAACGCCAGACGAAAGTCGCGCCATCCAATAGCGCCCCGCCCATATGCCGTCAAATATCAAGGCGGCATCCTCGCGCGAGAAAAGTTTGAGCCGGATGTTGTCGAGCGCCGTCGCCAACGCTGCCCGCGTGGCGGCCACAACTAAACATTCACAGACCAACTCGCGGGGGCCAAAACTGGAATAGCCGGCGAAGCCCCGATCCGCAAATCCAGCCTTGGCAGAAGAGAATTCGACGGGCGCAATCAAATTGCTCGGTTGCCTCGTAACGTATAGGCCATACGTCGCAAGGTCCGTGCCGCCATATGAGAGCGAGTTGGCCATTAGATCCCCATCGCCATGAGAGTATCGAGCTGGAGCGAATGCAGCCGCCGCGCGATCCGGTCAACGTCTGCCTCTTCGCGGACCACGAGCGACGCGACGTTGACCGTAAGCCCCCCGCCGCCGCCCATCATTTCGGCGCTACGCTGTGCATCGTAAACGCGGCTTCCCATTGGCAACCGAACAAGCTCGGGCCCCAACTCGCCAACCAACCCCCAGCCGCTCGCGTTCGTGCGGCCCGTGGCCGCCGCCCATGCCGGGATCGGCAGCATCTCAAAATTCACGCCGATAGTTTCCCCGCCGAGAAATTCCGGCATCGTAAAGGAAATGGCGTTCATCTTGTCGAGTAGCCAATTCCAACTCACGATGATCCCCTTAAACGCCGCCTTGAACGGCCACAAGATCGCATCCTTAACGGTCGAAAATATCGTCTTGAACAGTTCCCCCGCGCCCGTGAACATGTCGACAACCCAACCCCACGCGCCCACGATCATGTCCTTAACAAACCCCACCGCGCCGGAAAACATGTCGAAAACGAACGAAACCGTCTCGGTGAATCCCGTCTTGAGTCCGCCCCAAAGGATTTGGACTATGTCGGAAATTGCGCTTCCGAGCCAAATGACACCCTCGACCGTTTTGTCAAACAGCCACACGAGTTTTTCCCAGATCCAATACGCCGCCGCACCGATTTCGTCCCCAAAATACCAGACCACAGCGATAAGCGCGACTATTGCCACGACGGCCCAGCCGATAGGCCCAAGCATGGCGGCCCAGGCTAACTTCGCCACAACGGCAATAGCGCTCCACGCCGTCGCTATTCCTGGAAGGATTATTAGGATCGGGCCGAGCGCCAACATTACCGCGCCAAGTCCGGCGACAACAAGGGTAATTTTTCCAGCCAGCTCCTCGTTGTTTTTAACCCACGCGGTCATTTCCCCAACGATGGGCAACAGCCAATCCATCATTTTTTTCAACATAGGCAAGAGCGCCTGCCCAATCTCTTTTCTGACAACCTGCAAAGATGCGCCGAGCTGCGCCCACATAAACGCAGGATCGTTCTCCGTTTGCGCCTTGAACATTTCCGTCAGGTTCGCCCCGGCGTTGGTCATGTCTGCCGTGGCCGCTGTTACAATGTCCATCTTGGACCCGGTTGTCGCCATGATGGCGTTAAGCGCCTCGACCGACCCGAAGATGCGCGCCGCGGTTCCTTGCCAATTCTCCCCGACTTTCTTAATCTCCGTGTATTCTCCCTTTGATTTTTTCAGTTCGGCGGTGTGTTGCGCCAAGGCGTTTTTCAGTGTCTTTAGTTGCGCCTGTTCGGCCGCCGATTTTTTCTTCTTCGCGCTCATCACCGCGATCTGTTCCTTGGCCTTGGCAATGTTCGCCTCAAGCGCTGGGATTTGCGCTTCAAGCGCTTTCTTCTGTTCGAGGAGTTTAGGGTTGCCTTCCTTGAGTTGCCCGATAACCCGCTGCATGAATGCCGTATAACCTTCAGCCTTCAGCGCCGCCCCGTTGAATTCTATTCCCAGCGCCGCCGTTAGTTTCCCGGCATCCTCGGTAGGTTTTAATACGGCGGTCAGCGACGCCTTGAGCCCCGTGGCCGACTCGCTTGCGCTCAGTCCCGTTGTCGTTAGCGCCGCCACGTTCGCAAGCATGGAATCGATTGACATTCCAGCCTCGCTTGCAAGCGGAGCAATCTTTCCCACGGACGCCCCGAGCTCGTCCATTGTGGTTTTCCCGAACTTGATTGCAGTGGTGAGTTTGCCCTGAATTTCTGTGAAGTTCTTGACCGTTTCGGCCGCCGTTTTCCCCTTGAGGTTGTAGGAATTGAGAATGGATGTTCCGGCATCCAGGGCCGACCCCAACTCGCCAACGCCCGCCTTCGCACCCATCGCCGCCGCTTCCATGACTTTTATCGCGGCATCCTCTGGAATCCCGGCCGAAATTGTGTCGTAAAGATCCTTCGTGCTGCCAACCAAGTCCCCCCCCATGGTCATGGCCAACCGATCAAGCCCATCCTCCAGCTTGCCCAAATCCTTCACGCCCAACGTGGCAACGTTCGCCATGCCCGTCCCGAAATCCACCGCCCCCTTTACCGCATAGCCAAGGCCCGCGACAATCGCACCACCGGCAACGGTCATCCCCTTGCCGACCTGCTTCGCCATATCGTTGATATTGCCAAACGATTTCTTGATGTTCTTTTGCGCGGCCCCCAGAGCAGAGTTCAGCCCTTTGAGGTCGCCATTGATAAACAGGGTGGCTTTGCCGAGACTCGTTGCCATGATGCCAGCCTATTTCCGCCGCGATTTCTTCATCGCCTTTTCCATCTCTTCGGCCTGTTGGCGTTCGCGCTGCGTAGCCTTCTCGACCATTAGCATGAGTAGTTCGTCGGTCCAATTCTCGCGGATATAAACCGGGTCGACGCCCCAGGTCTTCATGGCTATTTCGGCAAGCGCGCCTATGTCGCCCGAGGCTCCGGCTGTCCGGCCGCCACCATGGCGAGCGCCGCCTTGCTCATGCGAAGCACGAAAGGGAAGCCGACCTTAAACACCTCCAGCGCCGCGTCGATCAGCTCTTCGTCCGTGGCTTTGGCTTCGATTTCCGCGCGCGGCAGATCCGGCGCGTAAAGGAAAAAGCACTCGATCAAATCCTCGAAGCCCTCGCCCAAAACGACAGGCAATGCCGCCGAAAACGCCTCGCCAAGATCGATCTCGAAATCCCCCTTCGGGTTTTTGCTTGACGAAAAAATTACTTTGGCGAATCGGCCGCATAACACGCCAACCCTGCGCCGCCAGTCGTGAGCCTCGCGGATGCGCCGGATGGGGATCTCGTAAGACTCCCCGCCAAGCGACACCCGCAAAGGCTCTGGAGGCGGCTGGCAAAACACTTTCATTGTCAAAGGCTCTGACATTAGAACCTGATCTTCCGTGCGTTTCTCGCTCATTGCATCCTCCAAGGATTACGAGTAGCTTGTCGTCTCTTCGTGAGTGATCCGCAGCCGCGAGCCAGCGGCCAGAGTGCTCACGGAGTAGGCCGCGAATTCGACGGGGACTTGATGGGACTCGCCACGCTTGAAAGCCTCCACGGTTGACCCGGTGGGCTTGACGCGCGGATAGAAATCCAACCGCTCAAGACCCGTTTCCGGGCTGTCCGAAATAATCGCCAGAGAGTTGAACGCTTGTGTTCCGCCGCCAATGCCCATTACGTTCGCCGACGTTCCCGCGCTGCTTGACGTTCCTGTCGTGAAGCTTGCACCGTGGATTACGTACGCAAGCCCCAGCAGATCGGTTTGCGCCAGAACCGTTGAAACCGATGCCGACTGTTTGTTGATTGTGGATGCTACCGGCGCGTCCTCTTGGTCCACCTCAACCTCAGTCAGTTCCGTTGTGATGGTTTGGCTAATGCCGTCTTGCGTGTATCCGAGCGAGATCCACGTTGTACTACTGTCCAAATCAGTGATCGCACCGGACGTGATCGGCGCCACCGTCGTTTCGGTTTCGAGAAGATAAATCTTCGCGTGGCCTGAAACAATTTGTGTTGCGTCACCATATGCCATTTCTACTACCTCCTGAATTCGAATCTGAATCGAGCCGCCACAAACGGCTTTTCGATTTCCTCATACCACGCGTCAACCCCGCCCTTAATCTCATGTGCCATCATTACGTGCCCCGTTGTGTGATCGCTCTGCGTAACCCCGTCGAGCGCGGTATGTAGCAGATCGTAAACGGCCCAACACTCGTCAACCGTCGCGCCCCAACATGCGAAATCGGCCTCAAGCCGCTGGACTGGAGCATTGTCGGGCGAGGGTTCGGCGTCAGTGATAAGCCACGAGACCGCCTTTGTGTCTACCGCCGCGCGCGGCAACCCTGGCGGGCCATAGAGCCGCCCTCCGGTTCCCGTATTGAGTGCCGAGTTTGCGACTAACATCTGCCGGATTGGCCCGTGGGGATTCATATTTTGCCCGCCATGTCTTTGACTGCCTGCGCCTTGTGTGCGTCAAACGCCGGTTTAAGGAACGAATGCCTTTTATGGCCCGCCCAATTCGGGTGTTTCGGTGGTCGAGCATACTCCCCAACAAAATATTGACCCGTTCCGAGCTCCTGAAACAATGCGGGAAACTCCGCGCGCACATAGCCCCAGACGAGCATGTTCGTTTCGCCGACCTTATATCGAATCTCTTGCTTCAACCTTTTCTTGCGTTTCCACAGCCCGTATTTCACGCGGTGAACAGCGGCAACCGGCGCGCGCGTTCGCGCGTCTTGCGCGATGGCCTTTACCGCGTTATGTATTCCATTCCTGACAACATCGACAACCTTCCCACCGACAACTTGGAACCGCTGTTGTATTGCGCCAGCGTCGCTTTCAAATTTGAAGTTGAATATCGGCTTTGCGCCCATCATCAATCCGCCTTCATGAGGTCGATTTCTGTGTGGTGAGCCCTGCCGCCGCCAGGGTTGCGCACTACCTCGACCTCGTAAGTCGCGCTGCTATCGTCAAGATTGACTATCCGATCCGTCTCAACCACGTCCGCGCCCATGGCAACATGAGCAACTTCTTTAGTCACAACCGCCAAAACGCCGTTGACTTCCTCTTGCCCACGCTTAACGAAAATGCGCCCGGGAACCGTCATAACTTCCGCAAACGCCCCGGACGGGTGGCCGCTCTTGTCAACGGACGTCCCGCCGCGCCGCATGATTTTAAGCCGATGTATGAGAAGGCCGCCGTGGCTCATGTCGTGTAGGCCCCCAGGAGGCGAGCCAACATCTTCGGGCGATCCACCGCCGTGAAACTGTAGTCCCCGACGCGCTCGCTTTGTATGCCATCGGTTCCCCGAAAAATGAGTTCGGCCAACAATAGCGCCGTCCGCTCAATCGGTTTCGGCCATCGATAGATAGATGCGGCCTTGGCGGTATGAGCCGCCGCCGTTGTCCCGTTGACCCCACGCTCGACCGTGGCCGTTTCGCTGTCGTCCGTGGTGAGAGTCGTGATATAGAGTTGCTCGGATTCCATCAAGAGCGTCTGGCCGACCTCGACCAGATCCTCGCCCCCGGCCGCGAAAACAAGCGAGGTGTCTGCCGCGTCCGCAAGAGTGCCAGTTGTCCCGCTCGCAATGTATGGCGTAGCCGAAACGCCGTCGCCAAATCCAAAGACGCCCGTCATCTTCACATACCGCAGGCGGTTCACTGGCAAGGCGTATGTGGAGTTCGGCGCGACAAGAAGACTCCGCTTCGGAAAGCCGTTGCTCGGTTGCAGAATGTAGTGAGTCCCCTCAGTCCACGCTTCCCCGTCGTGCGTATTGTCCAACTCGCTATCGGTTGCAAACGCGGAAACAGACAAGACGGGATCGAGTGACATACGCCACGACTTGGGGCCGGTGTCGAAATACCGCGCTTCCGTGCGCGAGTAGAAATGACACCCGCAATGGTTGTCGATTTCCCGGCTCGCCATCTCAAGGACATCAAGCAACCGAGTGTCGAAATCGGTTACCGCCGCCGCGATGCCGACGGCCGCCTTGAGTTGGGGCAGGTTTGCGTAAGTGTTCATTTGACTGCTTCATCGTCCGGAGTTACAGCAGGTTTTACGGCCTTAACCACCGGCGATACATGGCCGTGAATGGATACAACAGAGGCGTCTTGCGCTGTGCCCCCCGCGATCAGTTGCGCCGCGATATGTGGAGCCGTTTCAACTTCTTGCCCGGCGATCCATCTACGCCAAGGCCGCAGCAAGTGGATTTTCTGCATCATCGTCTTTGCCTTCTTTCTTTTTTTCGTCTGTCCCTTTGAGCGCGTCCAACACCTCGCCGGGATCGTCCCCCCGCTGGATCGCGTCGAACTGGTCGGCGTAACAGAGCTTCGCTTCCATCTTCTCGTTGTAAAAACCGACGAACTCTTCTTGATGGCCGATGCGGACGCCTGGATGGATAGCAATCGTATGGCCTGCTTCCCGCCACACCTTCCAGAAATACATGTCGGGGTCGATGCGCCCGTCTCCGTACCCGCCATCGGGGCCGGGAACAGATCGAAACATCGTCGGAACTTTGGCGCCCGGCTCCATCGGAAGCGACTTGAGCAAGGAGGCCTTGATTACCGTTAGCCCGAAATGCGCCGCAATCGCTGGGATAGGCGCGCCAGTGACTTGAATGTCCTCTTTGCTTCCACAGAACAATAAGGCTCGATCCGACCCGCGCCGCTTTTGCAATGCCGCAATGGCATCAATCTTCGGGTCTCTCGCCAGTGCCGAAAGTAACGCCTGCACATGGCCGGCATCGAATATCGAGTCGTAGTCGAGAGTAACAACCCACTCGATCCCCGCATCAATGCAACCCTCAAACGCCAGTTGCATCCCCTGCTCGTATCGATAAGCCCCGCCAAACCAAAACAGGGGAATCTTCAATTGTGCAAGCGTGCCCACCGACCGGATTAAAGCCTCGGTCGATCCCCATCGCGGGATAGTCATCACCGCCCGCATTTTATTGAACACGGCCCGCTCTTGCCCGTCTTCATCCGTGACTCTTTCTATTTCTGACATCCTTTTTTCCCTTTCTCATATCCATGTCATCCCAACCAAAGGTAACCAGTCCCGGCTCCGGCGCTCCCGGTATTCGCGACGTTGATCGTGAGTGTTCCACCGCCGACAGCGGCCAGACTTGCCGAGCCTGCGTAGGTGTTCGTCGTGTTGTCACAGTTCATCCCGGCTCCGAGCAGCACATCCCCGCCGCTTCCGTCCTCAATCGTTATGTCGAAGTTGTCGGCAGGCGCGGCGGCCCCCCCAGCCGGGACAACCTGAAGCCCGTGGATTTTCCCGACATACCAGTTCGTCGTTGCTTGTTCCAGATCCGCCCCGTCGGCGGAAACCCAGGCAAACTTGATTGCCTTCGTCCGTCCGTTGCGCTGTTGCGCCGCGAGGTTTTCTGTTACAGTTATCGCCATCGTTGCTACCTCCTATACCGCCGCTGCGTCGCGCGCCTGTATGAGGCCGTAAAAATCCATAGCCTCGGCGACGTCGTTGTTTTCGATGATCCAAATAGGAACACCGCCCCGGTCATGCCAAACCTTTAAGGGGCCGAACCATGACCATTGCCAGATCGGCCGAAAGTTCCAGTTCATCGGCAAAACAAACGGGTTGCATTCCAAACTCGACACGGCGCGCGCGAATCCGGCCTGATCGTTGTACGGCATTCGCTTTTTGATCCCGCCGTCAGTCCACGTAATGCTCGAATCGATTACATCATTCCACCGGCCCCACTGGAGGAAGATTGGCGCGGCCGCCTTCGTGAAGAATATGACGCCCGTGTTGTATTCGACAACGTCTCCGCCGATGGACGGATAGCGCCGCGCCCATGGGCATTCGCAAACACAACAGGCGAGGCCGTGGCGTTGCGCCATGTCGAAGCCAAAAGACAGATCGCCCAACACAACCGTGTCGGCGTCGAGAAAGACCGTCTCGTCGAATGGCGACAACTCGCACATCTGGCTTTTGCTCAGTAGGCTCGCTGGTTCGTCCAGGCGAGCGACATGAACTGGCAGGTCCGGGTGGACGGCGCGGAGCGACGCCAGGGACCGCTTTAAAAGCGATTCCTGGTCGTCGCCCCATACGATGTAAAGCGCGCCTCGCGGCATCGTGTTAGCTCGCGATCACAACGGTATCGGGAAAGACGGTCAAGCCGACCGCGCCTTGCACCATGTCGCTTGTCGATTGCGGCGATTCCGCGCAACGGCTAAGGATCGCCATGGCGGCGATGTGTCCCGTAGCGTTGGTCGTTGACCCTTGCAGCACGGAGACGTTGACATAGCGATCCCGCGCCACCCCGGCGGGGATGTCGCAAATAACAAGCCCATGGTTCGTGCTTGTCGTGACGGACTGTGTGGCGACGACGGTCACGAATGTGGTGTTGTCGTCGCTGTCGCCGAACGAAATGACGGACGAGCCGTTGGTTGTCGTTGACGGCACGATTGAGACGACAAGGCGGACCTCGTCATAGCCCCGAGTGTCGCAGGAACCACTTACGGTTTCCGCCGCCGTAACCGCCGCATTGATCAGCGGAATAAGGACGGCGTTTTGATTCATTTGCATTGCTCTTACCTCCTGGCCGTTGGCCTTGGTTTGCGGCGCTCTTACGAGCCCGGGGTTGCGAGGACGATCGCGTGCGATTTTTTGCGCGTGGCGGCAGTACTCGAGTTGTTGCCCATGCCCGAACAGTTGATCGCGAAACGCTGGGTGAACTGGAGCAACGTTTGATGAGTCCGGCTGTAGAGGTACGGGTTGACAAACATCGTCATGCCGCGGCGCTCGCCGAACCGGACGGCGTTGTTCAGGTTGCCCATAATCAGCAGGCCGGTAGTCGAGACTTGCGCGGCGACTGTCGAGTTCATGATTTCGACGGGCTGAATGGGCATTCCGGCATAGACACCGCCCGGAGCGCGTACCATGTCGGCGGTAGTGTTTCCGCCAGCCGCTCGCGTGAGCCTCCACAGCGATACCGAAATCCCAACCGGCGAGCCGAAAATGACGCTGCCCCTCCACGATTTCGGGTGGAGTTTGGCGAGCATCCCGAGAATATCGGCGTCGTCGAGAGTTACGAATGCCGTGTTGCCGCTGAGTGCTGTGTACAGCGCGTTCGTGTGGTTTGCCGCACCCGTGGCGATGATCCCGATTTGGTTGTGGTAGTCGCCCGTGCCGTCGCCGAGAAAGACAACGTTGTCCTCAGCGTCCGCAAAAGCCCAAGCGGCAGACTGCGTAACCAGATCGGCCATGCTGATGAAAGAGTCGTCGCTTAGGTCATTAGCGATAATAACGTCCACGCCCCACTTTTTCGCGGTCAACGAAATCATGTCGAGCGTCGGATTCGATAGCGTTGACGTGCCGATTTCGCCGATGGGATAGGCCGTGCAATCGCCGTTCGTGCGGGGCACTTGCACAACGTCCGACGCCATCGGAGTGACGCTGCAGTAACGCCGCGCGATCCCGCGCTCTTCGCGCTCCGCGATGATCCCCTTTTCCAGCACTGGGGCGACAACGTACCCGCCCGTGTAGTTGTCCGTGCCGCTCATCGCGGCTTGGATCATCGGAACCCCGGCGTCCTTGCACCACTGAATCGACGGGCCGTGGTCGAAAATCGCCGCCGCACACCAACGGCCAGCGGCGTACGCCTCTTTTTCCGCGTTCGGTCCGTGGAAGCATTTCGGCTTTTGCAGACACGTTGCGAACTCCACCTTGGAGGCGATTGGATTCGTATCCGGCGTTCCGGCCTCCAGACGCTCGTGGCGGTCCTTTGTTTCGGCGCGCGCGAGGATTTTTTCGTATTCCTCCATGTGCGCGTCATACTTCGCTTGCTCCGGCTCGGTCATGGCCCGGTCCTCGACGTCGGCCTTTTGGAAAATGTCGTCGGCCTTGGTCCAGATTTTCGCGGCGTCTTGCCGCAACTCATCAACCCCTGCGTTTGGCATATCGTGGCCTCCTTATTCGCAGTTCGTTTGCGCAGCCAAGGCCGCGTTTTTATGTCCCAAACGGGCGGCGGCATGGCGGTGTCTTTGCCGCTCGCGCTCGCGGTCATACGTTGGAATTGGTTCCGGCTCCGGCTCGGGCTCGGGCTCGGGCTCCGGTTCGGTTTTCGCTTGTAGGGCTTCGGGAATCTTGGTGTAGCCCAGCGCGGTCAGGCGCTCCGCAGAGGCGAACGTTTTCGCCGCAACGACTCCCACCTCGTCGGCAAGACCCGCATCGACTGCCTCAGCGCCGTTGAACCAAGTTTCCGCCTTGACCCACGCATCCACGGTTTCGGTCGGTTGCTTGCTCTTGGTTTGGTAGATCGACGACAACTCGCCATCGATGCGTTCGAGGAGTTCGGCCAGCTCCATCAATTCGTCGGAGTTGCCAACGGCCACGCCCCAGGCCTTGTGAACCATGAGCCACGCGCCGGTATTCATGACGATCTTGTCGCCAGCCATGGCAATGATACTGGCCGCACTTGCCGCCAATCCGTCGACGTACACGTGGACGGGCGCGGCATGTGCTTTAAGCAAGTTGAAAATCGCAACGCCGTCGAAGACATTGCCGCCGATGGAATTCAATCGAAGATCGATCCGCACAACATCGCCCGAGGTACGAATGATTCCCGCGATTTGCTTAGCGCCGATGCCCCCGTAGGAATCGATTTCCTCATACAGTTCCATTTCGAGGACCGGCCCGTCATCCGACGGCACCACTTTGCTTTTGATTTCCGATGGCGTTCCGCGTTGCTCTTCGATGCGGTTCAGATAAGCCATTGCCTTTGCTCGGTATTGTTCTATGTTCACAAGGACGCCCCGTTTCCGTTGCTGCCTGCAACTGCCAGGCGCGAGGCCAGCCGCGCCGCGGCGTCGGCCTCTTCGGTTGTGACTTTTTCCCCAGCATCAACCATGTTTGCCGGCGTCCAGAACGTGTCGCCGATTTCAGGATCGAGCCGGGGCAAGTTTTCTTTTGGTCGAATGTCGTTGACGCTCAAAAAGCCCGCCGTGCGGCCGATGTTGTAGGCCGTGTATCGCGTCTTGATGTCGGCCCGCAGTAGTCCGGCGAGGTTGAATTCGGCGAAATATCGAGCGCGGCATTCCGGAGAAAGTAGCTGCCTGTGGATCGCCGATTCCCATGCAACCGTGATGGGAAGCAACGTCCGGGATAGATACCCCAGCATCTGTTGTTCGATCCCCGTTCCCCACGACGTGCTTTTTTCTGTGTAACCCAACATCCACGGCGGGATACCAAAGATCCGGCCACAGATTTCTTCGAGTTGAAATTTGCGAGTCTCTAAAACTTCGGCGTCTTGCGGAGAGATCGTAAGAGATTCGAGCGTTAATCCACCTTCCAGGACCGGCGGCATGCCCTGGTTGGCCCCGGACGTAAATTCCATATAGTCGTCGCGGATACGGTCTCGGATGGCTTTTGCGTCGGCGGGCGTTCGGCCCGCTTTGCCCGGCAGCACAAGCGCAACGGTAGACTTCAAATTGTTGCGGTTCATCCTGGCCTGGGTCTCTTCAACCGCCAGACCGAGACCTACCGCGTTGCGGCAGGCCATGATTGGGGACATCCCACGGAGCCCGTCGTCGTCCGGCATCCCCATAACGTGAAAGATGTCTTGCGGCAAATACCGCTTGACCGCCTTCCCGTCGACCCGCACGTCATAAACCCGCTTGCCTTCAGGCGTGACGCCTACAGTCACGGTGTCGGGATGGATCGGGATAAGATGCTTTGGTTGCCCGCCGAACTTCCCGCCAGGGAATTTCGGGGCGAAGCAATAGAAATTGCCCCGGAGGTTCAGGTGTTTTTGCCCAAGCGTTTTCCACGTCCGCGCGTCCATGTCGGGATTCGGCTCGTCATGGAGCAACGCCCACATGCGATGTTCACGCGCGGCGTGGCGGCCGTCTTCGCCGTCTCGCTCGAAAAAAAACAACGGGGCGCTGGCGATGTCCCCGCACAAGATCCGGTTACAGCCGAATACAGCCGCCGATTGCATTGCGAGCGACGGCGTAACGGCTATTCCTGCGGCCGTCTCGAACATCGCGCCCATATAGTCGCGCTGGAATGTCTCGTAAGAAATCGTCGTCGCGTTGCGAAACAGCACAGCAGCCGCGCCACGAAGGCGGTCAATGATTCCCATGGCTGCCCCTCTCGGGCGTGGACGTATCCATGGGTCAATCGGTTATGCGGTTTGGCCTAATCTGACAAGGTTTCAGGAAAAAAGGAATTCCTTTTTTCAGGGAGTCACTCCCCATCTGTGGCGAATCTCTCCTCGATTGTTTCCTTGACGATTAGCTCGACGCTCGCGTTCGGCTCTTTGGCTCCGCGCCGTCTCATTTTCTCCGCGACGATGGCCAAATGAGTCTCGTGGTCGAGTTCTGTTTGGACCTTCGTTCCTTCCCCTCTTTCTATCTTGCTCATTGCCTGGCCTCTCTCTCTTGGCTTTTGGTAAAACAACCAGAACACATTTCACGCTTCGGATCGAACGTGCCTGCTCCGAATTCTTTTGCGCAAACCGAACAGGCCGGCGTCCCGTGTTCGCTCCAGAATGCGATATCGTGATAATACCGCTGTTCACTCGGAACCGACAACGGAACAAGAGGTACGCTCCCCTCGTCAACCGCTTCGATGGAAAGAGCCACACGAACAACCCGCGTCGCGTGATTGCGGACATACTCATATTCACGAGCCTTCATCATTTCCTCCGCCGCCTTCCGTGGCGTGACGAACCTCATGGCCGCTTCGATGCGCCCGAATTCATATCCAAGGCTGATGTCGTTGTGTCCATGGTCCATGTCGCCCCACGTTAAAAACCGCCGCGGCCCCGCCCCCAGAACCTCGATTGCGTAATGCGCTTTCTCCATTACCGTTCTCCTTTCAAATTCACATCCCGCTGTATGAATACACGCCCTGCACGCCGGCCATAGCCGCGCGCATGGCAGTGACTAACGCGCTCACTCCGTCGATTCGCTCCCTTGACTTCTTCTTGTCCGGCGCCACATTCTCGTTAGCGTCCAGCCGGGCCACACAATTCGAAGCACACCACGTCATGACGGGGTTGTCGTCATGCCGGAGGCCGTTGCTGGCCACGAGGCTTTCAATCTCTTTCATCGGCTCCGAAAGTGAGACGTAGCCTTGTCGCACCTCGACGGCCCATTCTTCCGAAAAGCCCTGGTCTAACAGGTTCTCAATAAAATTCGACGCGTTGTAGGAATCATAACCAAGCGCCTGAATATCGAAGCGCCTCGCCGCCTTGACGATGTAGTCGAGGATGAAACTGTAGTCCACATTCCAACCGGGCGTTGCCGTCAAGAACGCTCCGCTGTGCCATACGTCATAGGGAACACGATCTTCTTTCGACCGCGCCGGGATGCGTTCGAGGGGAACCCAAAAGTGGGGAAGGATGCGCCAGTATTCATCGGCTTCGGTTGGCGGGAACACGAGAACGCAAGCCGTCAAATCGATCTTGCGCGACAGGTCGAGCCCGGCGTAACAGGTCCGGCCCTCCAGTTCCGACTCGGGAAATTTCGCGTCCCCACATTCCCGCCAGCGATCCATGTCGAAAAAACATTCCGCCGCGTCGACCCAGATATTCAGATGATACCGCATGAAGGCGTTAAGGAATGACGGCGAAGCCTTCGCCCGCGCGGCAGCCGACTGGATGGATTCGAGGCTTGCCGATATTCCAAGGTTGGGGTTTGACTTCGCCCATACCCGTGGATCGTCCCAGCGCGCCTTGTCGTCTGGATCGGCCGCGACGATGTAGGCGAAATGGGTATCGAGTTCGACAACGCGGTCAAGGATCTTTTCGGCCAGGTCGTGCTCTTGCCAGCCCGGGCCCTTGGCCATCTCCCCGGCCGTTGTAATCATGAGCACAATCGGTTGACTTCGAGAGCCGCTGGCCGTCGACAACACGTCTATGACAACGCGCGTTTTGTGCGCGTGAACTTCATCGATGATGCAGCCATGAATATTGAGCCCGTCCAGGCTGTTCTCTTCGCTTGACAGTGGCTCGAGTACGGACGCAAGGGAGGGAACCTCTATTGACCCGACGTTGATCTTGACCAAATCCGCAAGGTCCGGAGCCTTGCGCAAGATCTGTTTGGCGTTCTTGAATACGATTCGCGCCTGATCTTTTTTCGTCGCGGCCGAAAAGACTTGGGCCCCGGCCTCCCCGTCGGCGATCAGCAGATACAGCGCAATGGCGGAGGCGAGCATTGTCTTTCCGTTTTTTCGGGGAACCTCGATAAACGCGGTTCGGAACCGGCGAAAGATCCCGGCCCCGATTCGCTCCCACCGCGTCATTGCCGCCGCCTTCTTCGGCGTTATTCCGGGGGGGAGAATCTTCCAACCGAAGATCGGTCGGACAACATCGTCGCGTTGCCAGCCCGAAAGGATGAAAGGCTTGCCAGCGAATAGCCCCTCCCAATGTTTGCAATGCCGCTCGATGAAATTGACCGCATGTTGCGCGGCCTCTTCGTCCCACCACAGGCCGCGCTTCTTGCCGTCGCGCAAGTCGCGCGTCTGGCGATCTTGCGCCAGATCCACCCAACGGCAGACGGGGGAGAATCGAGGCTTGCGTTTTTTTCTTGCCATATCGTTTCCAAAAAAAAGAACCGGCGTCCCCTTGTGGGGATTGCCGGTTCGCGGAGTTGTTCCGATCCAGTAGTTTTGTGCGGTCAATCAGTCGGGCGTGACCTTGATTGTTTCCTCCTTTTTCAGTGAGACAATCTTCCCCGCCTCGAATTTGAGAGTTAGGGCGCCATAGAATTTCAACGCAACCAAGCGCCGAATCTCTTCAAAGATGTCTTCGCGCTTAACGATCATAGCGGTCCTTTGGCAATTCGGCTAGCGGAATTTGAGAAGACCTTGTCTTGTCTTGCCGTGCCTTGCCGCGCCATGCCTGGCCCGGCCGGGCCATGCCACGCCCCGCAAACTCCGAAACTTGTGAAGACCTTGTCTTGCGTTGCCGAGCGTTGCCCGGCCCCGCCTAGCCTTGCCCGGCCGCGTTCAACCCTTGCCGTTCTCGAACAGTTGCAGCACGTCTCTGTTCGGCAATCGCTTTGCCGCTTCCGCCGTGGCGTTTTCCAATCGAAGGATAGACTTCTTGGTCATCATCTGCCGAAGAACGCCAAGCATCCCGAGGAACGTATTGTGCTTGACTTTCTCCACGTTTGGCAGAGTCTCGAAATCGACCTTGATGATTCTCTGGCCTGCCCTTCGCGCCGTTTTTCGGATATGACGAATCGCGTTGTTCCCCGTTGCGACAATCTCCGTGTCGTTGAGTCGCTTCAATCCTTCGTTGAAAACGACGCCGAAGACGATCTTCTGCGGTTCGCGTTCGCACATGCGCCGCGCCGTGTCCATGGGCCCGCGCTTGATTTGGACATCGAACCCCACGATTTCGGAGAGTTCGAAATACGAGATTGATTCGCCCACCTCGGCCTTGCTAAGTCTGTTGCAGATCAACTGAGCCTCGACCGATGTTTGAAACCGCGATTGTCTGGCGTCTATTTCGATGTCTTGCGTTTCTGTTGCCGTCTGTTCGGTCATTCTGATTCCCCTTTCTTGGTCCTGCGAATTTTGTAGAGACCTTGTCTTGCGTTGCCGCGCCCCGCCGTGCCTTGCCGAGCCATGCCCCGCCCCGCCATGCCCGGCCACGCCCCGCCTGGCCACGCCGCGCTAAACCTCCTTCAAACTCAGCACGTCGAACCTGCCGTAGAAACCATTGTTCCGAGGACGGAACCGACCGATCCCGATGAACTTGCCAGACTGTTCCAGATGCAGCGCCAGCACGTCTTTCGTAATCGTTTCGTCCAACACATAGAACAGGACCTCTCCCTCCCATTTGGGGATATACGGGAACCACTTCATGACCCGCTTCCCGCCCCCGCGCCTGCCGTCCGAGGGAACGAACAACCCCTCAATCGGCACATCCTCCTTCTTGATCCCGAGCGGCACAGGGTCCATGACAAGCAGCCCGGCCTCGAAATGCTTCGTGTAGGTGTTCTTGCCCTTGCCGGGAATCTGGATTGACAAATACTTCGCGGCCTCCGCCAAGCAGTTCTTGAACGCCATTGGCGGGATGAACACCATCCCGTCTTCGTCAACGTGCAGACGATCACGGCATGTTCTCCGCTCGTATGCGTCATGCCCTTCCTTTTCCAACTTTTCCGTCTGGTGAAACTTCGACTGCGAATACACACTTACCGACTTCAGCCTTGCGACGAACGTTTTCATTCTCGATCCCCTTTCTTGGGATTGCCTGCAAAATTTGTAGAGACCTTGTCTTGCGTTGCCGAGCCAAGCCACGCCGCGCCGCGCCGTGCCTTGCCCAGCCCCGCCCTGCCGAGCCTTGCCACGCCTAAACTCAAATCATCCAACCCCCTTCTCACCACGGTCCAACCCGAGAAACTCTTTCAGGTCCGCCGACCGCTTGTCCCCAACCGTCGAAACCAAACCTATCCGCGCCGTCGGAGAGAACCCAA
>Ga0307377_10003343_pt1 | contig 18205 bp, 12 predicted proteins | sample TR3MG_FD_202535 | JGI IMG/M metagenome (GOLD analysis project Ga0307377, IMG submission 202535) | Soil microbial communities from Risofladan, Vaasa, Finland - TR-3 | ecosystem: Environmental > Terrestrial > Soil > Coastal area > Acid sulfate soil | place: Finland: Risofladan, Vaasa | collected... | reverse complement strand
CCGTGCTTGTATTGCCGATGAAAGTCGGCCGCATCGGCTTGCGCGCCTGTTGTCTCATTTGCAGCGGGACGCGCTGCGCCCGCTCGCCTCGCGCAATTCGCTCCACGTCTTTTCCGCGCCGGTCTTCGCAGGTATTGTCCTCGCTGCCACCGGAGCTGTCGGAAGACCCGACGGATAGTTTGCGCATGTTCGGCCTCCTTGGTACGCGTAAGCAAATTAACCCCGCACAGCTTGGGTACTTTGAGAATAATCAACTTTGACCTTGATCACAACACAACACGCTCAAGAGTGATCGAATGAAATAGATGCTTTTGCCGACGGCAAAGGAGGAAATCCGGCCGTCTTGCGAAGGCTCGGTTCGCCGCCGTCGAAGGCAAGGTGATGGACCGCCGCGTTCGACGGCGCGCCAGGCGAGCGGGCCGTTGATCCAGATCAACGGCCGGCGCCGGCGCAGGTGCTATGTTTCACCCAAACCAATATCGGGGGATGGCGATGTTCAATCTTCAAGTCGGGCAGGAACTGGAATTCATCGAGCCGGCGACCGCCGGCGACCTGGTAATTCCCAAAGGTACGCGCGTACGTGTGGGCGCCATCATGTCGGAAGTGCTCGAGTCGAAGGTCACGCTCATTGTTCATGGCGGAATATTGCCGGAGACCTTGAACGTGGAAAGGCATATCGTGACGCTGCATTGCCGGCCGCTCCCCTAGCGTCCCGAATCGCTAATTCGCTGAAGAAAAGACGCCGAGAATCGACGCCATACGGCGTTGCAAATGCTCGCAAGGTGTCCAACCTTGCTGCGCTTTGCGCCTTGTCTGGCGCCGATTTCGCCGCTTTTCTGTTGCAGCCGTTGTTGCCGTGCTGGGCATTTGTTCAACGAACTAACGATTCGGGACACTAGCCACGCCAAACGCATCCGCGCGCGCGGCACGAACGGCATCAAACCAACAACACGTCGGGCGGCCGCGTTTTCTCAGCGCGATTACCGGCGATGCATCGAACCGGTCCGGCGCGCGCTAATCGCCGTCGTTCTTCTCCTGTCTCGGCCACCAGCGGTCGATGAGTTCCGTCGCAGCGTCCTTGCCGCCGAGGCCGAAAGCGAGCGCCACAGCGAACACGACCCCGGCCAGGATGATGAGAAAGCTTTCCCTGACGATATCCCCGCCCACGTTGACCTGGTCGAGCGCGATCAGCACGACAAAGGTCATGATGGCGTACTGCGCCAGCTTGCCGAGCACCTCTGCGTCCTGCATGGCGATGTTCTTACAGTAGGTGATCACCGCGTTGCCGACGAAGCGTGCGAAGTACGCGCCGAAGGAGAGGATCAGCAGCGCCACGATGACCTTGGGCACGAACAGGACGATCTGGCCGAGCAGCCCGGTGATGTAGGTCAGCCCCATGCCGTTGAAGCCGATGATGAGAGCGGCCAGGATCACCAGCCAATAAATGAGCAGCCCCAGGATCCGGGTGGTGTCGGACTCGACGCCGCCCTGATGCAGGAACCCGTCCAGGCCGGCACGCTCGGTGAGCACGTCGAAGTTGATCGCGCGCAAGGCCTTTTCGGTCGCGAACATTGCGAACTTGGCGAGCAGCCAGCCCGCGATCAGCACCCCGATCGCCAGCGCGAGCTTGGGCAGGAACTCGCCGATTTGAACGAGGAACGCGCGCACGGGCGCGAGCATGATGTCGACTTTTTCCATATGTGACCCTCCTTTGGTAAATGTCGCGCTGTGCGCTCAGGCGTCCGCAGCGAGCCCGCACAGCGCGAGCACACCCTGCAGCGGAACATTGATCCATGCCGGGCGGTTGCCGATCTCGTAGCGCAGTTCGTACAGCGCCTTCTCCAGCTCGAACAACTCGATCAGTCCCTGCACTTCGGCGAACGATGCATACAGGCCGCTGCCGCGTGCGGTTTCGTCATAGGCGCGCAGGAAGGTCTCGCGGGTCTGCCGCGCCCAGGCCTGCGCCAGCGGCGCGAGCCTGGCCTGGTCGGCGTCGGTGTAGGTATCGCGCAGTACGGCGCTCCAGCGGGCGTAATCGAAAGAACGCAGCATCCCGGCAACGTCGCGCAGCGACGAGTGCTTGGCGCGGCGCTCGGCCAAAGGCCGCGCGGGTTCGCCCTCGAAGTCGATGATCACGAAATCGTTGCTGCTCACCAGCACCTGGCCCAGATGGTAGTCGCCGTGGTAACGGGTCTTGAGGCAGGGCCCCGCCGGCATGGAGCAGGCCTCGATCCGGTCCAGCAGCCGCTGCCGCTCATCGAGCAGCGTGCGCGTGTTGGCCAGCGCGGGGGCCGGGAACCGCTCCTGCTGCTGCTCCAGCAGGGCCAGCGTGGCGAGCGCATCGTCGTGCACGCGCTGCTTCCAGCCGGCGAGGTCTCCGGCTGCCAGCGGCTCGGGATCGAAGGCCGCGTCGCCCGTTTGCAGCGCGAGCGCCTTGTGCAGCTCCGCGGTGCGCGTGCCCAGCGTCTGCACCAGGGACAGGTAGGCACCGTGCACATCCGCGTGCGGCTCGGCCGCCGTGGCGAGCCGGCCCTCGAAGGTGCGAGCGAGGTAGTCGAGCGTGTACGACCAGCCGTCGCCCTGGTTCACGACATGGCCTTGCAGCAGCGCCAGGCTGCTCGGCGTACCGTCGGCGGCGACATATTCGAGCGCGCCTGCCACCGGCACGCAGCTGGCGAAATGCGCGACCTCCGTCAGAAAGCGCCCGACCTCCAACTCGGGATTCACGCCTTCCCTTATGCGCCGGTAGCCCTTCAGGAACAGGCGATCGCCCAGCATCACCGCGGTATTGCTGCTCTGGAACTTCGGCCGCGTTATCGGCAACTTGCCGACCGCATCGCCGGCGAGGCCGGCGTAGGCTGTGGTCGGGGTAAAGCGCAGCTTGCCCTGCGCGCATTTCACTTCGCGCCCGGCACCGATCGCCTCCACCAGCGCGCGGCAGAATGCTTCGTCGGCAAACGCGTCGGCGAGCACGCCGAGCTGCGACTGCTGGCGCACCCGCGCCAGCGTCGCCGCGGCGAACGCGCGCACCTGCTCGTCGTCGCCCTCACCCCAGGCCAGTGTCATCGGCAGGAAGTACGCGCTCTGGCCCGACGCCGCCTCGACCTGCAGCAGCGCCATCAGCCAGGAAGACTGGCCCGCGCCCCACAGCACCCAGTCGTCCAGCGCCGCGCGCTTGATCGCCTCGCCCTTGGCTGCGTACCAGCGCTGCGCCGCGATGTAGCGCGGCAGCGTTTCGGTCTCGAACTGCGCGCGCAGCTTCTCCGCCATGCGGATGCGCCAGGGCACGACGCGGTCGCGGAAGAAACTGGTCCAGCCGTCGAACAATACCAGCACCGGCAACTCCTCGGGCGTCAGACGCTCCTCGTGCCAGTGCGGCACGTCGACGTCGGTTGCCAGGCGGAACCAGTAGAAGCCGCAGGCGGGCAGCGTCAGCAGGTAGAAGCGCTCGCCGATCGGCGGGAAGGCAGTGCGCCCCAGCATCTCGACCGGCACGCGGCCCTTGAAGCGCGCGAGATCGAGCTCCACCGGCTGCGCCGAGCGGCCGAGGTTGGCGACGCACAGAATGGTCTCCTCGCCGTACTCGCGCAGGTAGGCGAGGATCTTGCGGTTGCCGGGATTGAGGAACGACAAGCGCCCGCGCCCGAAAGCCTTGCTGCCCTTGCGCACCGCCAGCATGCGCCGCATCCAGTTGAGCAGCGAGGCGGGTTCGCGCGCCTGCGCCTCCACATTCACCGCCTCGTAGCCGTACACCGCGTCCATGATCGGCGGCAGGTACAGCCGCTGCGGGTCGGCGTGCGAAAAGCCGGCGTTGCGGTCCGGGCTCCACTGCATCGGCGTGCGCACGCCGTTCCTGTCGCCGAGGAAAATGTTGTCGCCCATGCCGATCTCGTCGCCGTAGTAGATGATGGGCGAACCCGGCATCGACAGCAGCAGGCTGTTCATGAGCTTGATGCGCTCGCGGTCGTTTTCCATCAGCGGCGCGAGCCGGCGCCGGATGCCCAGGTTGATGCGCGCGCGCGGATCGGCCGCGTACATGCGGTACATGTAGTCGCGCTCCTTGCTGGTCACCATCTCCAGCGTGAGCTCGTCGTGGTTGCGCAGGAAGATCGCCCACTGGGCGTTGTCGGGGATCTCCGGCGTCTGCTGCATGATCTCGACCACCGGGTGGCGGTCCTCCTGCGCGATCGCCATGTAGATGCGCGGCATCAGGGGGAAATGGTAGGCCATGTGGCATTCGTCGCCGTCGCCGAAGTACTCGCGCACGTCCTCCGGCCACTGGTTGGCCTCGGCCAGCAGCAGCCGGTTCTTGTAATGCGCATCGACCTGCGCGCGGATCTGGCGGATCACGGCGTGCGTCTCGGGCAGGTTCTCGTTGCTGGTGCCTTCGCGTTCCACCAGATAGGGGATCGCGTCGAGCCGAAACCCGTCGACCCCCATGTCGAACCAGAAGCGCATGACGCGGATCACCGCCTTCAGCACGTTCGGATTGTCGAAATTGAGGTCCGGCTGGTGGCTGAAGAAGCGGTGCCAGTAGAACGCCTTGGCGACCGGGTCCCAGGTCCAGTTGGAGGTTTCGGTATCGGTAAAAATGATACGCGTCTTGTCGTACTTCGTGTCGCTGTCGCTCCAGACGTAGAAGTCGCGCTTGGATGAGCCCGGCGGCGCGCGCCGCGCCGCCTGGAACCAGGGGTGCTGGTCGGAGGTGTGGTTCACCACCAGTTCGGTGATGATGCGCAGGCCGCGCCGGTGCGCCTCGCGCACCAGCGCGCGCACATCGCCGCGGGTGCCATACTGCGGGTGAACGTTGTGATAGTCGGAAACGTCGTAGCCGTCGTCCTTCATCGGCGAGGGATAGAAGGGCAGCAGCCAGATCGTGTTCACGCCGAGGTCGCGCACATAGTCGAGCTTTTCGATCAGCCCGGGGAAATCGCCCAGGCCGTCGCGGTTGGAATCGAAGAACGCCTTGACGTGCAACTGGTAGATGACGGCGTCCTTGTACCAGAGTGCGTCGTCCTGGATTTCGGCAGCCGTCGCGTCGTGCGGCTGCGCTTCCTTGGAATGGTGCTTTGCCGGTTTGTCCATGGTGCGATCCGGTCTGCTTACAGGAAGTAGTCGAAGTTGCGTTCGGTGCGCACCTTGCGCCGCAGCGCGAATACATGCGCGGGAGCACGTTGCGGATCGAGCTGGACGAAATTGCGCGGGCCGCTCCAGAGAAAGCGCGCGCCGGACAGCAGGTCGTGCATCTGATAGGGCATATGCGCGTCTATGCCGAGCGCCGCCAGATCGAGTTCGACCCAGCCGGACTGCACGTGGTGCGGATCGAGATTGACCACCGTCACCACCAGGTTCTCCTGCTCGGCGTCCGACTTGGCATAGCACAGCAGGCTGTCGTTATCGACCGGCAAGAAGCGCAGCGACGCATCGGACTGCAGCGCAGGGTTGTCGCGGCGGGCGCTATTGACGCGCGCGATCAGGTCGGACAGGCTGTGCGGCGCCCCCAGATCCCACTGGCGGATCTGATACTTCTCGCTGTTCAGGTATTCCTCGCTCCCGGGGTCGCGCGGCTCCGCCTCGAGCAGTTCGTAGGCCGGCCCGTAGATGCCGTAGTTCGCGCCCAGCGTCGCCGCGAGCACCAGGCGCACGACGAAGGCGGGGCGGCCGCCGAACTGCAGGTACTCGGTGAGGATGTCCGGGGTGTTCGGCCAGATATTGGGCCTGAAGTATTCGCGCCCGGGCCCCTGCGTGAGCTCGGTAAAATATTCGATGAGTTCGTGCTTGGCGTTGCGCCAGGTGAAGTAGGTGTAGGACTGGGTGAAGCCCAGCTTGGCCAGGCGGTGCATGACCCTGGGCCGGGTGAACGCCTCGGCGAGAAACAGCGCCTCCGGGTACTCGCGCTTCAATTCGGCGAGCGCCCATTCCCAGAACGGAAACGGCTTGGTGTGCGGATTGTCCACGCGGAAAATCCGCACGCCTTCGCCGGCCCAGAAGCGGAACACGTCGGCGAGTTCCTGCCATAGCCCGCGCCAATCGTCGGACTCGAATTCGAATGGGTAGATGTCCTGGTATTTCTTCGGCGGATTCTCGGCGTACTGCACCGTGCCGTCGGGCCTCCAGCGGAACCATTGCGGATGCGCCTTGACGTAAGGGTGATCCGGCGCGCACTGGAACGCGATGTCCAGCGCGATCTCCATGCCGTGCGTTTTGGCGCTCGCCACCAGCCGCCTGAAATCGTCCATGGTCCCCAGCTCGGGGTGCAGCGCCTTGTGCCCGCCCTCGGCCGCGCCTATCGCCCACGGACTGCCCGGGTCAGCGGGCCCCGCGGCGAGCGCGTTGTTCGCCCCCTTGCGGTTGATGCGTCCAATCGGATGGATCGGCGGCAGGTAGAGCACGTCGAATCCCATCTTCGCGATGCCGGGCAGGCGCGCCTCGCAGTCGCGCAGGCTGCCGTGCCGCCCCGGCTCTGCCGCTGCCGAGCGCGGGAACATTTCGTACCAGCTGGAAAAGCGCGCGCGCGCGCGGTCGACCACCAGCGGATGTTCGACCGGGTAAGTGGTGGCGAAACGGCGGTCCGGGTAGCGCTTGGCGACGGCGGCAAATTCTTCGTCGAGCCCCAGCGTTTTAAGCAGCTGCGGATCGAGCACGGCCCGCAGCCTCGCCGCCCAGCTGGTCAAGCGCGTACGGTCTTCCCCGCCGGCGCGCTGCGCGGCTTCCTCGATCAGGCCGGCGCCGACCAGCGCCGCGATGCGCAGGTCTTCGCCATCCACGCGCCGCGCGAAATCGTGGCGCCAGGAGAGAAAATGATCCACCCAGGCGGTGACCGTGTACTGGTAGCGGCCGACGGACTGCGCCACGAAGCTCGCGCTCCAGCGATCGTTGCCCAGCGGCGCCATCGGCGTTTCATGCCACGCCGCCTCGCCTTCGCGCCGCCACAGCAGCACGCAGGCGAGCGAGTCATGTCCATCGGTGAAACAGTCGGCCTCGACCACGACCGCGTCGCCGACGATGCGCTTGGCCGCAAAGCGACCGTTGTCCACCGATGGCGTGATGCGCTCTATCACCGCGCGCATGCGCCCGTCGTTCGTCTGCAAATCCGCGTCAGCCATATGCCGCCTCCGTTACTTCAGTCTCGACGGCGCACATTACGCCGTCGGCGGCCGGCGGCAATCGCGGCCGGTCGCATCCCCGCTGCAAGGGGCAGTGGCCGGCGAGGCGAAGCAGGGGCCCCATCGAGAGATGGGGATGCGCCCCGAGCTCGGACACACAGGGCCACCGTCCACGTGCGTTCACCTACAAGCAAAGGTCTCCGAGTCGCGCAAGCGTACTCATTCCTCACGTCGGTGGGCCCCTGCTCCCTGCTCATGCCGCTATTCGCCCTTGAACATGAGGACAGAAAGCGGCGGCAGGGTGACGGCTAAGGAGTGGAAGCGCCCGTGCGCTGCGACCGGGGATGCTTCGACGCCGCCCAGATTACCCATGCCGCTGCCGCCATAGAGCGTCGCATCGCTGTTGGCAATCTCGCGCCAGTAGCCGCCGCTCGGTACGCCGACGATATAGTTTGCGCGCGGCACCGGCGTGAAATTGCACAGCACCAGCACCGGCGCGCCGCCGCCGCGCGGCTTGCGCAGGTAGCTCAGCACGCTCTGCTCGCTGTCGTTGCAATCCACCCATTCGAAACCCTGTTGTTCGAAGTCGACCTGGTAGAGAGCGGGCTCGGCGCGGTAGAGCCGGTTGAGGTCGGCCACCCAGCGCCGCAGCCCCTCGTGCTCGGGATACTGCAGTACGTGCCACTCCAGGCTCTCGTCGTGGCCCCATTCGCGCCGCTGGCCGAATTCGCCGCCCATGAACAGCAGCTTCTTGCCCGGGTGCCCCCACATATAGCCGTAGAGCAGGCGCAGATTGGCGAACTGGCGCCAGGCATCGCCCGGCATCTTGCCGATCAGCGATCCTTTTCCGTACACCACTTCGTCGTGCGAAAGCGGCAGCACGAAATTCTCGTAGAAGGCGTACCAAATCGAAAACGTGAGCTGGTCATGGTGATACTTGCGGTGGATCGGATCCTGGCTCATATATTTGAGCGTGTCGTGCATCCAGCCCATGTTCCATTTCAGGCCGAAACCGAGGCCGCCGATATACACCGGCCGCGACACCATCGGCCAGGAGGTCGACTCCTCGGCCATGGTCTGCACGTCGGGATGATCGCGATAGACCGCCTGGTTCAGCGTGCGCAGAAACTCCACCGCTTCGATGTTCTCCCTGCCGCCGTAACGGTTCGGCACCCACTCGCCTTCCTTGCGCCCGTAGTCCAGGTAGAGCATCGATGCGACGCCGTCCACCCGCAGCCCGTCCACGTGGTAGCGGTCCAGCCAGTACAGGGCGCTGGAAACCAGGAAGCCACGCACTTCGTTGCGGCCGTAGTTGAATATATAGCTGGTCCATTCCGGATGAAATCCCTGCCTCGGGTCGGCATGCTCGTAGAGCGCGGTGCCGTCGAAGTACACCAATCCGTGCTGGTCGCCCGGGAAATGCGACGGCACCCAGTCGAGGATGACGCCGATGCCGTGCTGATGCAGGGTGTCGACCAAGAACATGAAATCTTCAGGATTGCCGTAGCGCGCGGTCGGCGCGTAGTAGCCGGTGGTCTGGTAGCCCCAGGAGCCGTAGAACGGGTGCTCGGTGATGGGCATCAATTCGACATGCGTAAAGCCCAGCTCGCGCACATACTCGGCCAGGGGCTGCGCGATTTCGCGATAGCTGAGCGATCGGTTACCGTCCTCGGGGACGCGCCGCCACGATCCCAGGTGCACTTCGTAAATCGACATCGGCGCGTCGAGCGCATTGGCCCCGCGCCGCGCCTCCATCCACTGCGTATCATTCCACTCGTAGTCGAAGGTCCAGGCACGCGAGCCGGTCCGCGGCGGCGCTTCGGCGAAAAATGCGAACGGGTCGGCCTTGTCTACCTGATAACCGCCGATGCGCGATTCGATGCGGTACTTGTACGCCTGACCGCGCGTAACGCCCGCGACGAAGCCCTCCCACACCCCCGATCCGTCCTCGCGCAGCTGCAACGGGTCGGCGTTCGCGTTCCATTCGTTCCAGTCGCCGATCGCCGCGACGCGCTGCGCGTTGGGCGCCCAGACGGAGAAATGCGCGCCGGCAACGCCGTCGCGTTCGTCAAGATGACAGCCGAACTTCTCGTACAGCCGCGCGTGGGTGCCTTCCTTGAACAGATAGATGTCGTGATCGGTCAACAAGATTGTTCTCCTATCGGGTTACCGTTGGCGCCACCGCGCTGCGGCCGCATTGGAGCAAGATGCTGCGGGAATCTGGGGCCCGGCTGCGCGTTCGGCTAAGCGGGCGGGGGGATTTCATTATGCTTGCGTCCCACCACGCCTGCCATCGGGCGCGCAGTGTCGCAACAATTGAATATGCGTAAAAAGGATAGCATAAGCCGAACCCCACGCCAAGCTCGGATCGCCTTCGCACCGCCACGGCAGCGCACATTTTGGTTCCCCGACAATACGTTAGCGCCGGCTTCCCGCACTTGGCGGCTGCCTGCCGCAGCAGGCGCCAACGCTTATTTAATGCCTCTCCCGGCAAGCCCCGCCACCGCCTCGGCGATCTTGTCCGCGAGCGCCGCGAGCGCCTTATCGTGCGCAATGACCAGCGGGGCAATGCCCGGGGCAACCACCTTCTCGACGAAAACCGAGCGCGCCTCGCGCAGCCGTGCGCCCGTGCGATTGCGCACGCTCCACGCCGCTTCGAGGGTGATGGACTTGCCCGGCACCGACTCGAAGCGCAGCACATCGATCAATACCCGGTACTTCGCATCCTGCGCGCCGAACTGATAATACGCCGCGACGTCTGCTGTTGGCAGGCGCCGCCCGACATCTTCCGCGAGCACCCGCGGGATCTCGCGTTTCAGCGGCTCCGCCCAACGGTCGGCGTCTGAAATCGCATAGCGGTTGGGCGCGACGCGCAGCACGATTTGCTGCCGGTCCAGCGCCTCGGGCACGCTCACCGGGCCGATCGCGACACGGCTGCCGTGCGTTGTGCTCGTTGCCGTCTCAGGGAGCGGCAGTTCGCCCGAAAGCGTGTAGTAGCGCGTTGGCAGCGGAGTCGCGCAGGCGGCGAGCGCCAGCAGCACCAGGGCGAGCGCGCCGCGCCGCTTCATTGCGGCTGCCTTTCGATGCGGCCGCGCAGGATCGCGCCCGGGTTGCGCTCGAGGTAATCGGCGAGGCTGCGCAGCGACTCCGCCGCGCGCGCAAACTGGCGCAGCGCATCGAGCAGCTGGCGCCGCATCGGCGCATTTTCGGCGAGCATGCCGTTGACGCCGGCGAGACTGCGTTGCGCGCCGGCCAGTGTCTTTTGCGCACTCGCCAAGGTTTGGCTCAAATCGGCCAGCGTGCGCACCGCCTGCGGCGTGAGATCGCTGTCGACGTGGTTCACCGCACGCTCGGTTGCTGCAAGCGTGGCCTGAAGCGCTTGCAGCGACTTGCGCGCATCGGCGACCGTGCCCTGCAAGGGCAGCTTGTCCAGCTTGCGCGCGAGCCGCAGCAGCGTGGTCTGCAGTTCCTTCAGGCTGCTCGCGACGGTCGGGATCTCGGCACGCCCACCGCGCATGCGCACCGCCGCCTTGGGTGCGTCGGGAAAGTAATCGAGCGCGACGTAGAGCTGTCCGGTGAGCAGGCTGCCGCTGCGCAGTTGCGCGCGCACGCCGCGCGCGACGAGCTTGTTTATCAGCGCGCCATGCGACAGCGCCTCCCGCTTTGCCTTGCCGAGCAGCCGGTCCGGATACAAGCGTACTTGGACCGGGATGCGCACGTCCCCGCTCTTTGCGTCGAAATCGACGCCGATAGCCGCGACCTCGCCGATCACCACGCCGCGGAAGTCCACCGGCGCGCCGATGGAGAGTCCACGAACCGATTCATCGAAAACCATGGTGTAGGTCTCCTCGGCGGTGTCGGGCAGGCGCATCGCGATGCTGCGGTCCGGGTAGAGCGCAAAACTCGCGTTCTCCTTCGCCGGCGGCGCCTGCGCCGACTCGGCCGGGGTCTGGAAAGCGATGCCGCCCAGCAGCAACGAGGCCACCGACTCGGTGTTGAGTTTTATGCCGCTCGCGTCGAGCGTCAGATCCAGGCCGCTTGCCTGCCAGAAGCGCGTATCCGGCTTAACGAAGCGGTCGTAAGGCGCATTGACGAACACGCGGAACTGCACTCCCTTGCCATCCTGATCGAGTTCGTAGGCGACGACAGTGCCGACGTGGACGCGGCGGAAGTACACCGGCGAGCCGACGTCGAGCGAACCCAGGTCTTCGGCGTGCAAGGTGAAATGATGCCCGGGCCGGTCGATGGTGACGATAGGCGGAACGTCCAGCCCGACGAATGCCCGCCTCGATTCGCCGGATTTGCCCGGGTCCATGCCGATGTAGGCGCCCGAGAGCAGCGTGCCCAGGCCCGATATCTGGGTTGCGCTCACGCGCGGGCGCACCACCCAGAAGCGCGTATCGGCGACCAGGAAAGGCTCGGCCTCCTTGCTCAGCTCCACAGTCGCGACGACCCGCTTGCGGTCTCTCGAGAAGCCGACGGCGGTGACGCGGCCGATGTCCACGCTGCGGTATTTGACGCGCGTCTTCTGCGGTTCCAGCCCTTCCGCCGTGCTGAAGCTGATGGTGATCGTCGGCCCGCGCTGGAGCACCGCCTGCAGCGCAAGCCCGCCGCCGATCAGCGCGGCGACGATCGGAATCAGCCACACCAGCTGCAGCGACCAGCGCCGCTGCGGCGTCACGCGCGCCTCGGGAATGTCGGCGGAATCCGGCGGCTGCGGCATCTCGGCTATGGCTGCTCTCCCATGACGTCCCAGATCAGGCGCGGATCGAAACTCGCCGAGGCGAACATGGTGAGTACCACCACCGCGCCGAATGCCGCGGCGGCCGGCCCGGCCTGAATCGAGGCGAGCGTGCTGACATGGACCAGGGCCGCCAGTATGGTGACGACGTAAATGTCGAGCATCGACCAACGCCCGATGAACTCTATCACGCGATACAGACGCGTGCGCGTGCGCGGATGCCAGGTCGCGCGCAGCTGCACCGAGAGTGCGAGCACGGTGAGGGCGATCATTTTCGCCAGCGGCACCATTACGCTGGCAATGAACACGACCAGCGCCAGCACGAACGACCCCGACGTCCACAGGTAAGCGACGCCGGAGAAAATGGTATTGCTCTGCGTGCCGAACAGCGAGCTGGTGTCCATGATCGGCAGCGTATTGGCCGGGACGTAGAGAATCATCGCCGCGATAAGGAAGGCCCAGGTGCGCACCAGGCTCGCCGGCTTGCGCGCATGCAGCGCCGCGCCGCAGCGCGGGCAGTGCGCGGTCCCGCGCGAATGCGGTGCGCGGCTGAGCAGCCGGCACACCTCGCACGCGAGCAGGCCGAGCCGCGCTGCGGTCGGCGCCGCACTCACGCGCCCGCCCCCAGCTGCGCCCAGGCGGCGTCGGCGTCGAACGCGGCCGCGCTCGCGGCGATCAGAAGCATCAGCGCGCCGAACGCGAACAAGGCCACGCCCGGTTCGACCGAGGCGATGTGCGCGAGCTTGACCAAGGCCACCAGCACGCCGAGCACGAACACTTCCACCATGCCCCAGGGCTTCACGCTTTCGATGAAGTGCAGCATGGGCACCGCCCCCCAACCCCGCTGGCCGCGCCGCAGCAGGGCCAGCACCCAGGTGAGCCCGACGAGTTCGACCGCCGGCACCAGGATGGTGGTCACGCACACCAGCGTCGCCACCGCACGCGCGCCCTCGTCCCACAGGGACCTTGCCGCGCCGAAGAGCGTCGCACTGGTGTGCACGCCCTGCATTTCCATGCCCACGATAGGAAAGGCGTTCGCGACGGCAAACAGGATGGAGGCCGCGAGCGCCAGCGCCAGCGCCCGTTCGTTGGCGTCCGGCCGCGCCCGCCGGTACAAGCGCGCGCCGCAGCGTATGCAGTGCGCTTCGGCCCCCGGCGGCAGCCGAACCTGTCGGTGCAACAGGTCGCATTCGAGGCAGGCGATGAGTCTGCTTGCAGACATGCGCATCAGTCTATCAGAGCAATTGCGCATCCAGCATCGCCGATATGCGCCGCGACAAGATTCCGAAGACGCGGATCAGCCTGCGGATTCTGCATGGGAGTCGTAATCAATCCGAACCTGCGGATACAACTCCCGCAGCACGCCGCCGGCCGTCGCAGCCAGCGCCTCGCGCAACGCCGGCTCCAGCACCTCGGACGCATCGCTGTCGGCGCGCAGCGACCAGGCGTGGCCGAACGCCTCCTGCTGCTGCGCCAGCGCGGCCGCGACCGTTCCTTGCCAGTGCGCCGGATACTCGGACTCGGCCCAGTCGCCGCGCCCGCGGCCGTAGTGCGCCACAGCCAGATAGCCGAGCAGCGCCGATTGCGCGAGCTCATTCAGAACCTCTTCGTTCCACGCGATGCTGGTGACGTCGGCGCCGCGCACCAGGTTGTAGCCGCGCGCGAGGCCCGCGGCCCCGAGCGCGCCGAGCACGCCGCCGACGAGCAAGCCGGCACCGAAAGTCAGTCCGCCGCTCGCCAGATCGGCTTTCAGGCCCGCCAGAGCGCCGGTCACCATGCCACCCAGCGCGGCCGCCTTGCCCTCGCTCAGCCGCTCGCGCAAAGCATAGTGCTTGGCCAGCCTGGTCAGAATCTCGGCGCTCGCGTGTCCGCCCAGCCCGTGCAGCGCGATCAGGCGGTCCGAGCTCGCGCGGATGTTCTTGTCGAGCCGCTCGGCGAGTGCGCGCATTGCAAGCTGCCGCGGGCTGTCCCCGGCCTCGCGGCGGATGCCGAGCGCGGTCCCCAGTTCGCGCAGCCGGTCGCTCCAGCCGCCCTCGTCCACCGCCTCGCGATCGAGCGTTGCGCGCGCGAGCCGCTCGGCGATCAAGTCGAGCGAGGCATCGAAAACTTCGCGCCGCCGGCGTAGCCACTGCGCGCTGAGCCGGGCGAATGCTTCGCGCTTGTCCCCTGGAACCGCTTCAGCCAACTCGCCGAACAGCACCGTTTCCTGCACCCAGCAGCGCGCAAATGCGTCGAATGCCAGCACCGCGCGCACGCAGCGCACACCGGCAAGATGTGCGCGCCAGCGCTGCACATCGGCCTGTTCCTCGGCTGCCGGACGCGGTCGGCCGAGCTGATTGAGCAGCACCACGACGGGCTTGCCGATCCACCCCAGCACCCGCATTTCCGGGGCGACATAACCCGCTTCCTCCGGGCGCTCGGACGCATTGACCAGGTACAGGACCACGTCGGCGTGATCGCGCACGTTGCGCACCGCCTGCTGGCTCGACCAGAAGGCGCGATCGCGATAACGGTCCCAGACCTGGCTCAGGAACCAGACTAACGGGTTGGCCGATTGCGCCAGGCGCTGCGCCAGCCTGGCGCTGTCGCCGAAACCGGGCGTGTCCCACAGCGCCAAGCGGTCGCCCTCGGGCGTCGCCACCAACTCGTGCGTGTCGGCGCTGAGCGTCACATGCGGCTCGTCGCGCACCTCGCCGACGTCGCGGCCGAGCAGGGTGCGCGCCAGTGTCGTCTTGCCGACGTTGGTATGCGACACCAGACTCAGTTGTATCGTCTGCGCCATGCGCTCAATCCTGCGCGGCGCGCGCCGGGGCATGCGCGAGCGCGGCGCGCAATGCGCGCTCGGCAGCGGTCCGATCCTGCGCCTCGAGATCGACGAACACCGGTTCGCGCCCCGTCTCGGCCAGCATGCGCTGCCAGGCTGCGCGGCGCTCGCTGCGCCGCTCGGCGCCGAAGCGCTGCGCGAATGCGGATTCGTCGACCAGCACCGCCAGCGGCGTCGCTCGCGGCAAGCGCGCCGCCAGCGCGCCGATGAATGCGCCGTGGTTCTCGCGCTCCGGCGTCGCCGTCAGCGGGAACAGCGCGACGACGAGCGCCACTGCCGTGCCGGGAAGCGCTGCCGAATCGAGCGTGTCTTCGCCACCGTAGGGAACCGCCGGCGCGATGGCGACCTCGGCGCGCGCGCCGAACACGCCCGCGAGCAGCGCGTTCAGTCCTAGCGCGGCCTGCGCGCTCGGCCGGTAACTGTATGGCTGGATGCGGATCTCGGCCGCGACGCCGTGATGCGCGCGGGCGATGGACTGGAAATAGCCGTCGTCGAGCGACAGCGGAAAGCGATTGGCGAGCCTGCGCTCGACCAGAAGATTGCCCAAGGCCAGCAGTGCGCGCGGCAGCAAGACGATCAGCAGCACCGTCACCGCGTACAAGTGGATCCAGCGCGCCGCGTTTTCACCCGGCGATACGCCCGAGCGGATCGCCTCCAGGCTCGCCAGGTCCGGTAGCGGGATACCGCTGATCGCCGCGGCCGGCCCGAGCACGACGGCCAGTATCGCGTGGACAGCGCTCGCATCGAGAAACGTGCTCTCCCATCCGGCGCGGTATTCGAGCGCGAATCCGCGCAGGTACATGCCGGACAGCGCGCCGGCCGCGAACGCCGCCGCTGCGGTATGCAGAACCCGCGCAACGCGTGAGGCGCTCAGCGTCGCGCTGGCGCCGGCCCAATCGCGCGCGAAAGCAGCGAGCGGAAGCGCGAACCGCTCCCGCGCGCGCGCGGATACCGCCGTGTGCGCAAGACGCGCGACCAGCCGCGCTAGCGGGCCGGGACCACCCGTGCCGGCGCCGCCAAGACGCGCCGCCGCATGCGCCAGCAGGAGCACGTACACCAGAAGATTCCATGCGAGCAGCGCCAGCAGCGGCGGCGCCAGCACGTTAATGTGCCGCGCCGGCCCGATCGAGTCCGTGGCGACACCGGCGGTGAACGCAAGAAATGCGAGCAACCATCCTATCCAGGGTCGCCAAGTCAGGGCACGGACGGCGAGTCTGACGCCCCGGTCGCGCGCGCTGAGGCGCTCGGCGGCGAGCCGCGCTCTGCGCGCAAGGAAGGCAGCCGCGCTTGCCTGCTCGCCTTCGGCCTGCAGCGCCGCCTGCGTGGCCCAGGCGCGATCATCCTCGCTCCAGTGCACGACGTCTTGCTCCGGCAGCGTTTCGTAAGCGCGCAGCAGCATAACGTTGCGGGCGTCGGACTCGTTCATTTCGGTCGGTCGCGGTGTGTTTTACCGAATCAGCGATCAGAGTGGGAGTATACGTCTTTGGGCCGGACCGACTGCGCAATCCGCTAGTCCTTGCACATCGGGGCGATCGCTCCTGCGCGCCGCGCGCGATACACCCTGCAGCCGAGAACGTGTAAGATCGTAGTGCATGCTGCGATAGGTCCCGTTGCGCGCGCCGATGTGATACTTGCGTCCGCGGCGGCAAACGAGCCGCCCGTGCGCTGCGCCAGCTAATCATCTCTTTGACCGACGGAGTCTTCGCTTGGCCGAGTCAGCCACTCGCGAACGCCCAAGCGCGGCGAACCAGCGCGACTGGAGCGCCGCCGACGCCGAGCGCTTCGGCAAGCCGGAGCGCGGCTGGCGACTGCGCCTGTACACCGTCATCTTCGAGGCGGACACACGCGCCGGGAAGTTGTTCGACCTGCTGCTGCTCGCCACCATCCTCGCCAGCGTCGTCGTAGTCATCGCCGACAGCGTCGACGACATCTCGCATGGCCGTGACGCGCTGTTCGATGCGATCGAGTGGACGATCACTTTCCTGTTTTCGGTCGAGTACGCCGCGCGCCTCGCGTGCGTGCGGCGGCCCTTGCGCTATGCCAGCAGTTTCTTCGGCGTGGTGGACCTGCTCTCCGTGCTGCCCTCCTATCTGACGCTGGTGTTGCCCGGGGCACAGATGCTGCTCGACGTGCGCATCCTCAGGCTGCTGCGCGTTTTTCGCGTTCTCAAGCTGGCCGCGTATGTCGGAGAATACCGGGCGCTGGGCAACGCGCTGGCCGCAAGCCGGCGCAAGATCTTCATCTTCCTGTCGGTGGTGCTGATGATCGCGCTGCTTATGGGCACCCTGATGTACGTGGTCGAAGGCCCGCAGCACGGCTACACCAGCATCCCGGTTGCGGTGTACTGGGCAATCGTGACCATGACCACGGTCGGCTACGGCGACATCGCACCGCATACCAATTTCGGGCGCCTGATCGCAGCGGTAATGATGCTGCTCGGATGGGGCATCCTGGCCGTGCCTACAGGGATCGTCACCGCCGAAATGACCGCGCGGCGCTTCGCCCACCCCGCGCCGACCACGCGCAGCTGCCATGAGTGCCTGAGCGAAGGGCACGAGGCCAACGCACGCTTCTGCAAGGACTGCGGCGCAATACTGCCGCCGTACCAGCGCGATTGAGGGGGAACGGAACGATTTCGGTCACATGCAATTCAGGCGGCGCATTGCTGCGATTCGGCCTGCTCATCGTCCTGGCGTGCTGCAGTTCTCCCTGCGCAGCCCAAGCCGCGACCGATTGGAACGCCCAGACGCTCACCGGCGACTGGGGCGGCGCGCGCACGCGCATGAGCGAGCGCGGCTTGACCACGGGCCTCCTGTACACCGGCGATGTCCTCGCCAATCTATCCGGCGGTACCAGCCGTAGCGCGAAGTACATGGACAACGTCGACATCAGGTTCGAATTCGACCTCGGAAAATTCGCCGGCTGGCGCGGCGCCACCGCCTTGGTCCATGTCATCAGCGACCAGGGGTCGGGGCTCAACGCGCACAATGTCCACAGCTTCATGGGCGTCGACAATATCGAGGTGAATACCAACGCCACCAAGCTCTATCAGGCGTGGATCGAACAACGCGCCTTCGACGGCAGACTTTCGGCGTTGGCGGGCGTGTACGCGGTGAACTCGGAATTCGACGTCATCGAGTCGAGCGCGGTGTTGCTGCACCCGGCGTTCGGCACCACGGCGGTACTGGCGCAAAGCGGGCGCAATGGACCGTCGATTTTTCCGACGACCGCGTTCGGCACACGCGTCAAATATCAGCCCAATCCGGCAATCTATGCCCAGATGGCCGCGCTGGACGGCGTCCCGGGCGATCCGAACAACCCGCAAGGTACGCACATCCGCCTGAGGCGCGGGGACGGCGCCTTCCTTATCGCCGAAATCGGACTCAGCCCGGCGCGCCTCGAAACCGCGTTCGCGCCTGAGCGCAGCCGGCGCGGCGCGGCGCGGCCGCGGGAACGCGAGCAAACGGAGCAGGCCCCGATCAGCAAGGTCGCGCTGGGATACTGGGAGTACACCGCCCGCCTCCCCGATCTCAC
>Ga0307377_10003341_pt1 | contig 18213 bp, 22 predicted proteins | sample TR3MG_FD_202535 | JGI IMG/M metagenome (GOLD analysis project Ga0307377, IMG submission 202535) | Soil microbial communities from Risofladan, Vaasa, Finland - TR-3 | ecosystem: Environmental > Terrestrial > Soil > Coastal area > Acid sulfate soil | place: Finland: Risofladan, Vaasa | collected... | reverse complement strand
CTCACACCTGCAAGAAACCGAGCAGTTATGCTGCTAACTCCAATATAATTAGCAACTTACGAACCACTCAAAACGGTATGTCGTCGTCTGAGATTTCCGCTGACTGCGCCACGTCGTCCTGGCCGGCGGGTGACCGCTGGTCGTAGCTGGGCTCTGAATTGGAACTCGAAGAACGGTTGTAGCCGCCGCCCGAGCCCTCATCGCGGCCGCTCAGCAGCGACAGATCGTTGACGATGATCTCGGTCTTGTAGCGCTTCTGCCCCGACTGCTTGTCTTCCCAATTGCTCGTCCTGAGGCTGCCCTCGACGTAGAGCTTGGTGCCCTTCTTCACGTAGTCGCGGACGATCTCGGCAGTGCGCTTGAATGCCACCAGGTTATGCCACTCGGTGCGGTCCTGCCAGTTGCCTTGCGGGTCCTGATAGCGGTCGCTCGTTGCCAACCCAAACGTCGCCACCATGGTGCCGCTGGGGGTGGAACGAATCTCCGGGTCCTTGCCCACGTTGCCTAACAGAATGACTTTGTTAACGCTCTTTGCCATAATCGTGTACTCCAGTAAGTGAAAAGAATAGCAGAGGATCAGCGCCCGCGGGCGATTCGCCGGTTGCGCAACCACTTGGCCACGCCCAGAGCCAGCAGCAGGCTGCCGAAAGGAATGCACATCAGCGCAACGATCAGCGCGAACCAGCCGGTGTTGGTGCTGGCGCCGGTGGGCGAAAATCCCCCCAGCACGGTCTCCAGCAGCAGCGTCGCCAGCAGCCCCGCGCCCACCATCGACCCGCCCCATTGCAGCAGTTGGCGCGTTCCGTCGTCCGGCTGAGTTATCTCAGGCTTCGCATTCGGTGCCGCCATCGTCACCTTCATCCTTGCGCCAGCCGCAACATCACGTAAGTGATGACGCCAGTGACGGAAACATAGAGCCACAGCGGAAACGTCCAGCGCGCAACTTTGCGGTGCTGCGGAATCCGCCCGCTCAACGAAAAGAAAAATGTCACCAGCACCAGCGGCAGTGCCACTGTGGCAAGAATAATGTGGCTGGCCAGCAGCGGAAGATACACCATGCGCCACGCCGCATGAGCTGGGTAGCGCACATCGCCATGCAGCGCGTGATGCAGTATATAGCTCACCAGAAACAGTGTCGAGAATCCAAAAGCCGTCATCATCGCCGCACGGTGGGCTTTGATTTTATGTGCGCGGATGAACGTATAGCCAATCAGAAGCGCCGTGGCAGCCAGTCCGTTCAGCACCGCATTCAGTGCGGGCAGAAAGGCGTATTGCGCGCTCGTGGCCGATGCCGGATGAATATAAATCAGCCAGAAAAGAAAAAGCGTTGCCGCCGCGCTGATCACAAGAATAGCCGCGATAGCGGGCCGGGTGCTCGGTGAAGGGGCGACCGTGGTCGTCATGATTCCGCTTCCTTTTTACTTCGCGCTCTTACTTCGCAATCGCGCAGACCATCAAGGCCGTGAACAGCAGTGGCAGGTAGAGTACGCTGACCTTCAGCAAATCGCGCGCAAGCATGCGACTCTCGGTCTCGTCCTTGGTGCGCAGAATGCCGGCGAAGCGGACCGTATAGGCCAGATACAGCAGCCCCAGCGCAACAGCCAGCACAGCATAGGCAGGGCTCGCCATGCCCAGCCACCACGGAACCAGGCTGACGGGAATCATCGCAACCGCGAAGAACAGCGCCTCCGCCACAGTCGACCAACCGTCCGGCTGCACCACCGGCAACATGCGGATGCCGGCCTGCGCATAGTCTTTCCGGTAAAGCCAGCTGATCGCCATGAAGTGTGGAAACTGCCAGACAAAAAGAATCGCGAACAGGGCCACACCCTGCCACTCAATACGGCCGCGAGCTGCGGTCCAGCCCAGCAGCGGCCCCATTGCGCCTGGGAACGCACCAATGAACGTTGCCAGCGCCGTCACGCGCTTAAGCGGCGTGTAGATGGCGACGTAAGAAAAGGCCGTCAGCAGCGCCAGTGCCACAGTCAACAGGTTAGTGTGCAGCAGCAGCCACACCGCGCCCAGGCCCAGCGCACCCAGCCCGCCCGCAATGCCCTGCGCCAGCGAAAAGCGGCCCGAGGCCAGCGGCCGGTCGGCGGTACGCTTCATCAGCGCGTCAGTCTTGCGCTCCAGCGCTTCATTCAGCGCGCCGGCGCCAGCCGAAACCAGCCCAATGCCCAGCAGCGTATCCAGCAGTCCGCGCTGCACGCTTGAAATTCCCGAAAGCATCGAGCCCAGGTAAAAGCCGCCCCAGCCCGTCACCACCACCAGCCCCACCACCTTCACCTTGAACAGCTCGCGCAGGTCGTGGATCAGCGTTGCCGTCGCCCCCGGCTGAGGGGCATGCACGTGCGGCAGATGTGAGTGCGCCGCATGCTCGGCCGACACTGGGAGTTCAACCGGATTGGCGGTCTGGGAAACGGGAGTCATTGGGAAGGATAAAGCCCTCGGCCACATCGCAAGCAATGGCGGTGCACCTGCCTCAATCATACCAAGCGGGGGAGTGATTGCGCAGAATCCCTCGTTCAACCCAGCCGCGAAGCCCGCAGAACCGCATCCGCCGCCTGCTCCGGGGTCAAATCGTCCACCGCAATCGACACATGCGCCGTCCGGTAGAGCGGCAGCCGGCGCTCGTAGCGGCTGGCAAGGTTGGCCTGATCGGCCAAAATGGGCCGCGTATGCTCGGTGCCCCCGCACCGGGCCAGCGTGGTCGAAAGCTCGACTTCAAGATGGACCAGCAGCGTCCCCGGCGTCGCGAGCAGCAACTCTCGCGTCGCCGCTGTCTCAATCGCTCCTCCACCCAGAGCCAGCACCAGATGGTTGCCCTCGGTTAGCCGTGCGATGGTCGCGTATTCGCGCTCGCGGAATGCGGCTTCGCCCTGCCGCGCAAAGATCTCCCTGATGCGAACACCTGCCTCGGCCTCGATCACGTCGTCCGCGTCCACAAAACGCCAGCCCAGCCGCGCGGCCACGAGCGGGCCGACAGTGCTCTTGCCGGAACCCATGAAGCCGGTGAGAACAATGCGACGATGCGGAACTTCGGGTTGGGTGTATGAACTCATTGGATCTTGTCAACGCAGCTTGATTGCTGCATTCTCTGCTTTCAGTATAGGGAAGGCGCGCAGCCACAGGCAGGCACCCGTCAGCTCATCACCATCACGATTGCGCCCACGGTAATCAGCGCACCGCCCACCACTGCCGTCCCATTCAGTTTTTCCCCCAGCAGCAACCACGCAAACACCATCACCAGCGGCACGCTCAGCTTGTCCAGCGGCGCAACCCGCGAGGCTGGCCCCAGTTGCAACGCGCGGAAATAGCAAAGCCATGAGAGCCCCGTCGCAAGCCCCGAAAGCGCGAGGAACAGCACCGTCCGCCGATCCAGCGAGCGAATCTCGCCATGTTTGCCTAGAGCCAGCGCAATGCCCCATGTAAACACCAACACCACGCTCGTGCGCAGCGCAGTGGCCAGGTTTGAGTCCACATGCGCAACGCCAACCTTGGCCAACAGCGCCGTGGCGGCAGCAAAGACAGCGGAGAGAAGCGCCCATCCAATCCAGCTCATACGAAGTATGGTACGCGGGCCACGCCCCGCCGGCGACAATTTCGCCACCATTTAAACTTGAACCATGCACACAGGCCGCGCCAGCAGGACTGCCCTCCGCGTCGCCATTCGCCGCGCCGCGCATCAGCTCATCGACCGGCCACTGGTCCTCGACGATCCCATCGCCGTGCCGCTGCTCGGCCCCGGATTCGATCGCGACATGGAACGCGCCATGCATCCCGTTGCGCGCGACTTTCGCCTCTTCATGGCCGCGCGCAGCCGCTATGCCGAAGACCGCCTCGCAGATGCCGTTGCCCAGGGCGTAACGCAGTACATCCTTCTCGGCGCTGGCCTCGACACCTTCGCCTACCGCAATCCCTTTCCACCGCTTCGTGTCTTCGAGGTGGACTTTCCCGCGACGCAGCAGTCGAAGCGCGAGATGCTCGCCGAGGCGCGTATTCCGATCCCCGCCAACCTCACCTTCGTTCCCCTCGACTTCGAACACCAGACGCTGGCCGCGGGCCTCGCCGAGGCTGGATTCGACGCCGGTGCACCAGCATATTTTGGGTGGCTCGGCGTCGTCCCCTACCTCACCCTCGAAGCCTTTCGCGCCACTCTCGCCACTCTCGGCAAATTGCCCGCCGGGACAGCCGTGACCTTCGACTACGTATTTTCGCCCGACGCGCTCACCCCCAAGCGCCGCAAAGTCTTCGATACTCTGGCAAAGCGCGTCAAAGCCGCCGGCGAGCCGTTCCGCCTCTTCTTCGCCCCCAGCGAACTCGAAATCGAGCTGCACCGCGCCGGATTCAAGCGCATCGAGCAAGTCGATCCCGACCGGCTCAATGAACTCTACTTCCACAACCGCGAAGACGAACTCAAGCTCTCCCCGGTGCGCATCGGCATGTTGACCACCGCATGGGTTTGAGCGCACGGCAGCCTGAGGAATTGCTCCCCCCTGAATTGCTCTAAGATGAATTCATGCGCCTGCTCGCTCTCGCGTCCCTCACCGCCTCCCTGCTCGCTCTCTCCGGATGCGGCTATCACACCCTCGGCGCCGCCACCCATCTGCCCCCGGACCTCAAGACCCTTTCGATCCCGGTCTTCGCCACGCGCACCGAGGCGTATCACACGGAAACCGCCCTGACCGACGCGGTGATTCGCGAGTTTGCCGCCCGCACCCGCTACCGCGTCACGCCAGGCGACACTCCCGACGCCGGCGCTGTGCTGCACGGCACCATTCTCAAAGAGGCCATCGCGCCGCTCACCTACAACTCCTCCACCCAGCAGTCCTCCAGCTTCCTGCTAACCATCGTGGCTTCCGTCACGCTCAATGCCGCCGACGGCCGGGTGCTCTACCAGAACAAGAATTATGTTTTCCGCGAGCAGTACCAGTCCACAACCGACCTGACGACGTTCATCCAGGAAGACCCGGCCGCCGTCGAGCGCATCTCGCGCGCCTTTGCGCGCCAGCTGGTCGCCGACGTGCTGGAAGGCCTCTGAGCGCTCGGCGAAAGCGAACAGCCGACGAATCTCAAGCCTCCACGTTGCACTTTCTGGCAACTCCCCTGTTTTCCACGGATGTCCTCAACGCCTCAGGCACGATATTCTGAAGCCGCATGATGCACGCACAGACTAACGGCGCTCCGCGCAAACCGAACCCGTGGAGCCCCGCCCTTTGACCGCCGCACGCTGGGGCGCGGGGTTCACCGCCGTCGGCCGCTTTGTGGCCGAGATCGAAGCTGCCGCCGCAAGCAACGGCCCGTTGCAGCCCGGCTACGTGCTGGCTGGCGACGAAGTTTTCTTGTTGGACCGCTGCCGCGCGGCCGTGCTCAAGGCCTTCGTTGCGCCCGAACTGCGCGACTTCTGCCTTTCCGACCTCGACCTCGCTACCACTTCGATCTTTGAAATCCTCGACCGCGCCCAGACGCCTTCGCTCATGGCTCCTTTCCAGGTCATCTTTGTGCGCAACGTGCGCCAGCTTTACACGCGCGGCGCAAAAAAAGACGAGTTTGCCGCCCTCGATCGCTATTTCCGCTCGCCCAATCCGCAGGCGCTCCTGCTCTTCGTTGCCGACTTTCTCCGCATCCCTGCCGACACGCGCCGCATGGACATGGACGACAAGAACCGCTTCGAGCGCCTCAATGAAACTCTCGGCGAACACTGCGCCACGGTCGAGCTTGCGCGCGTCAGCGACGAAGATGCAATGCGCTGGGTTGTATCCACGGCGCAGGAGTCAGATGTGCGCGTTGAAGCCGACGCCGCCCGCGAGCTGGTCGATGCGCTCGGCGCGGACATGATGCTCGTCGCCTCAGAACTGGAAAAGCTGCTGCTCTATGCCTCCGGCCGCGGGCGCATCACGCTTGGCGATGTGGAGACCATGGTTCTCGGCGCCAAGCAGCGCTCCCTCTACGAACTCACCGACGCCATCAGCGCCCACGACCGCGTCCGCGCCCTGGCCCTGCTGCACGGATTGCTCAACAGCTCAGACGCCGGCGAAGACGCGGCCATTGGCCACCTCTACATGCTGGCCCGCACCTTCCGGCAGATGCTGGTGATTCTTGAGAAGAACGTGCGCGACTCGCGCGCCATCTGGCAGGCCTTGTGGCAGGGCTTCCGCATTCCGCCCTTCGCCGCCGACGACTTGATCCGCCAGGCCCGCCGCTACAAGAGCCGCCGCGAACTCACTCGTGCGCTCAAACTCGTCGCCCGCGCCGATCTTGAACTGCGCTCCTCGCCGCCAGACAAGCGCCTGGTCCTCGAGCGGCTCGTCTACGAGCTTGCCTCCGAGCCCAAGCCCGCCCCGCCCGTCTGGGCCTCGGCGCAATTATCGTTTGAGAGTTGACCGGGCTCAAATCCCCCCACGCCTTCACCCCAGCTCTACCGTCGTACTCTAATCAACGCCCCGCTCATTCAGCCATGGCCCGTACTGCCGGTCGAGGTTCTCGATATCCTCCAGGTAGCCGTCGCGCAGAGCGCCCAGCAGTTGACCAGTCTGCGCAGACGGGCCGTATTGCAGCAGGTGAGCAGACTGCATCATCTCCGCAAGTAAGCGGTGGTGCTCGGCGCGATGCCCGTCAAGGCCGGGAAAGCCCATATGCTCCAGCAACTGCTCCTCACTCCAGAAGTGCATGCGTGTAAATTCGATAAGCCGGTCCAATATTTCGCTCACTTGCTCGCGACCGCTGCCGCGCGCCAGGGCTTTTCGCAGTTCGTTGACCGTATCCATCAGTATCCCGTGTTGATCGTCCATAGCCCGAACGTCCACCGAACGGGCGTGGTTCCAAGTTAGAAGCGACACTTAAGCCTCCGCTGATCTCCAATGGTTTTATCGACAGCGCAATACGAATCGCAAGCAGATTCTCCACAGTTCATGTGACGAAGGTTTGCTTCTGTGGTTCCTCCGAGTCATAGCCGTGATGGGCCGCCGCCATATTCAACCCCGCAAACGGCCCGCCACAATCCCCTCAACGCCAGTAGTAGAAACCGCCCTGCACGTAATAAGGCCGGTAATACACCGGCGGATACCCGTATGGATAGCCGTAGCCGCCAACATACCGTGGCCCATAGGGATATCGATAGCCACCGCGACGCCTGTAAAGCGTTGGCCCGCCCTGGTAAAGCCCTTGCGCCAGCCGCGCAACCTCTTGCGCGCCCACCGGGTCCACCGTCACCGGGCCCTCAAGGTGAAATACCACCAGCGCCTCAGCAGGAATCCACACTCCCGGCCCGGAAGAAGCCGCTGAAGCCGCCGTCCCCGCCGCTACGCCCGCACCGGCGCCAATCGCGCACCCGGTGCCGCCGCCCGCCGCGCAGCCGATAATCGTGCCCAGCAACCCGCCGGTCAATGCGCTGCCCACCGTTCGCTCCGCCTTGTTCGGACCCTTCACCTTGAACAGGTCCGATCGCAGTGGGTAGGTCCTTCCGCCCAGGTCCAGCGATGTCAGCGTCAATGCCAGGGACGAGCTTCCGCCCAGGTCGCCGCGCCCCGTTTGCTTCACCTCCGTGACCACCCCACGCACGGTCGCGCCGCGCGGAATCGCCAGCACCCCGCCATAGGTCACGTCGCGGATCAGCGTAAACTGCACCGGCTGCCCATCCTGCGCCCTCTTGCTTGTCAATGGTTCGCTGGTGCGCAGTTGCAGCATCGTTCCCTGCGGCACCGTCACCGGTCCGCTGGCCGGCTCATAAGCAGGCTGGTTGTTGTCATAGCCCTGCTGTGGTCCTTGCGGTCCTTGCGGTCCTTGTGGTCCTTGCGGTCCTTGCGGTGGATACGGAGACTGACCACCATATTGCGGCCGTCCCTGCGGGTAAGGCGGCGGATACTGACCCTGCTGTGGATACGGGCCCGGTTGCGGGTACTGCTGCGGATAACCCTGAGGCGGCGGCATCGGGCCCTGACCCTGCTGATCGTTGCCGGCCGGACCGTTCTCCTCCGCTGGCTGCCCCTGCTGCGGATATTGCTGCTGCTCCTGCGGCTGGCCTGCATCGCTCTCGTCCAGCGACGGCAGGTTCATCTGCTCCTGCGCCTGCTGCGGATCGCCGACCTTCAAATTGTTATGCACCTTGGTCACGCCCGGAACCTGGCTCACAATCGACTCGGCCAGCTTCTTCGACGCATCGGTCGCAACAGTCCCTGCCAGCGTTACCTCGCTCTGGATCGTTGCGGCCGTAATCAGGTCGTTCTTCAGCGGTTGGGAGGCGTCCAGGGCATGCACCACATCCATCTCAATCTGCCCATCCGTGCGCTGGCCGTCCGCTGTTGCCGCGGCCTGACTGGCATTCTGGGAACCTCCATTCTGCACCGCCGTGTCCTGGGCAGCCAGCGCCACGCCGGCGCTCAAAGCCACCACTGCACACCACACCACAACCTGCAGAAAACTCTTCGTGACCCGTGACGTGACAGGTGACGTAACCCGTGACGTAACCCCGGAATTGAACCCTGAATTGAACTTTGCCCGATTCATCTCGATCTTCTCCTCGGCCTGTCGCGTCTCTTCTGCCGCTTCCCTACCGCTTCTTTCGATGCCTGCGCGGCTTGAAAAGACGCCCGCACCCCGCCCTGCCGGTTCATGTCCTTAGACGGTCCTGCCCACAAGCCGTTACGAATGAGAACCCGGCAGCCAGCAAAAAGTTCCGCGGCAAACCCACCTGAAAGACGAAAAGGACCGTCCCCCGTCCCGAAATCCACCCGCTAAAATTGAAACCGCGCACCAAGACGCGCATCCAAACCAGAAAATGTACCCGATCCAAAGGAGGAACCGACCAACATGCCGGAACGGCTCAACTACGCAAAGTCATTTCCCGAAGGAGTCCACGCCCTGATTGCCCTGGGCAGAGCCATCACCGACAGCGGTCTGGAGCCACTGCTTCAGGAGCTCGTCAAAACCCGCGCGTCGCAGATGAACGGATGCGCCTTCTGCCTCGACATGCACACCAAGGACGCCCGCGCCATCGGCGAAACCGAGCAGCGGCTCTACGCCCTCCCCGCCTGGCAAGAAACCTCGTTCTACACGCCCCGCGAGCGCGCCGCCCTGGCTTGGACCGAGGCCATCACCAACATCCAGCAGGGACACGCTTCAGACGAAGTGTATGAAGAAGTCCGCAAGCACTTCACCGAGGCCGAGTTGGTGCGCCTCACCCTGGCCATCACGCAGATCAATACCTGGAACCGCCTGGCGATCGGATTCCGGGTTGAACCAGGGACCTACCAGCCAAAAGCCCAAGCCAAGCCCTGACCGGCTCCCCGCGCTGCCCGCTCAGGTAGTGTTAACAGGCCCTAATACAACAGACCGCCCGCTTCCTCTTCAATTGCGGCGAGCAAGGCCCGAAGCGTCGCAACCCGCCCCACCGCCAGCTTCCGTGCCGGCTCCAGACGCAGCTTGCCCGGTAATTCGTCCGCCGCACGCCGCAGCACTGGCAGCACCGAGGAGAACGTCTCGTACCGCGTGTCGCGGCCTACCTTCACCAGCGCCCGAAGCGCCCCCACCGCGCCCAACTGCTCCAGAATATCGGCGTCCCGCAAAAGAATCGCCTCAATCCGCTCCGGCGTGTCCTTCGCCTGGTGAGTCCGGATCGCCTCGGCAACTCCCTCCAGCTTCTCCGACGGAAACCCCCACCACTTCAGCAGATCCCGCGTCTTCGCAATCGTATAAGGAACATGGTCCCACTGCGCCAGCTCCTCCGGATCTTTCGGCCGGTGCTCCAGAAAAACTCCCAGATCGTGCATCCACGCCGCTGCAAACAAAATATCGGCGTCAAACTCCATCCCTTCGCCGATGCGGCAGGCCAGCGCGTACAGCCGCGGCTGGTGCCCAAACTTGTCCTTGGGCAGAGCCTCGCCTCGGATGTAAGCCACAACCAAATCCTGCCAGACAGGCGGCGGCGTGTTCACTTCGCGCCCTCGGGCCAGTTCGGCGTAATGCGAATCAAGTCCAGTCCTCCAAAATCCTCCACCGTAAACTCCGGCGCCGTCGCCGGCACAGCCACAATACCCCGAGCCGGCAAATCGACCGCATCAAACCCCGAGCCCGCAATCCGCCCCGAGCCCGAAGCCGCAAACAGATAAGCAAGACCAACTCCCGACTCGCCGCGCAGGCTTTCGCTCGACCGGCTGCCCTCCACAGGAATCCGCTCCACGCGAAAATACTCCGCATCGATCAGCACCGTCCGGTCGGCGAGCTTCTTCGGCGCAACCTTCCCGGCCCGCGTCACCAGCCTGGTCGCTTCCAGAGATTTTTCGATGTGCAGCTCGCGCGGCCGTCCGTAATCGTACATCCGGTACGTCAAATCGCAGTTCTGCTGCGTCTCCAGCAGCACTGCCCCCGGCCAGATCGCGTGCACCGTTCCCGCATCCACAAAAATCACGTCCCCAGCATCCACCTCCAGCGTATGCAGGCTCTCCTCCAGCGTCCCAGCATGGATCCCCTGCTCCACCTGTTCCAGCGTCACGCCCGGCTTCAGCCCCACGGCAACCTTCGCCCCCCGCTCGGCCGCCAGCGCATACCAGCACTCCGTTTTGCCCCGCGGATCGCCGTACTTCTGCGCCATCCTGTCGTCCGGATGCACCTGCACGCTCAGCTTTTCCCTGGCAAACAGCACCTTCACCAGCAGCGGTGACTGCCGCATCGGCGCGCCGGCGCCCAGCAGCGCCTCGGCAGCTTCGGCAAACAGCGCATCCAGCCGCTTGCCCGCCTGCGGCCCAGTCGCCGCAACGCACATGTCGCCCGTCAGCCACACCTCGCCCAGCGGCTTGCCCGCCTCGGCCACGCGGTCAAACCAGGGGCGCAAATCCTCGTAACCCCACACCCGCACGTCGAACTTCGGATCGATGCGGAAGGGCGCCATTGCCGCCGCCTGCTTTTGCCGTAAATCGCTCGTAAGTGGAATGTTTATCCTCCCGAAAACAAGCCGCTTGCCACCGCCGTACCTGCGCCGCCGCCTGCCGACTGCTCACGCAATCCCACTCTACCAGACAGGAAAACCCGGCGCGAAAGGCGCAACGCAATTCAAATCCGCGCCCGCAAGCTCTCTACTGCCGTCCATGCCCGTTCCCATGCCCGTTCCGATTCGTCTGGAAAAGTTATACCGACCCCGCTATCCTCTCTTCCATGCCCCATTCGCTCATCTTCGACCACATGTTCCACATGCCGCTTCCCATCCTTGAGAAGCTGGCCCGCCCCGTCATCATCTACCTCGTGCTCGTCGTGCTCCTGCGCATCTTCGGCAAGCGCGAGTTGGCGCAGTTGAATCCCTTCGACCTCGTCGTTCTGCTCTCGCTCTCCAACACCGTTCAGAACGCCATCATCGGCGACGACAACTCCGTCACCGGCGGCATCATCGGCGCTGTCGGACTGCTCGCCATCAACTGGCTCGTCGTCCGCGTCCTCTTCCGCTCCCCCAGCATGACGCGCCTGCTCGAAGGCCGCGCCTCGGTCCTCGTTCGCGGCGGACAAGTCGACCGCAAGGCTCTCGAGCGCGAGTCGCTCACCCGCGAGGAGTTGCTCGCCGTCATTCACCGCCAGGGCTTCGAAAGCTTTCACCAGGTCCGCATGTGCGAACTGGAACCGAACGGCACCTTCTACATCGAGCCTTACGAACCCTCCCCCGCCGACCAGCGCCACGCCGAGCTATTAACCCAGCTCGACGCGCTCACCAAGCAAGTCGCCGCGCTGCGCCCGCAGACCGCAGGCGATTAACGCTTTCGTTTCGGTCGTGTCCGCGTCATAATTGGTACGTTCTGAGTCTCAGGAGACTTTCCCCCTTTGAATCTCCGCACACTTCGCGCAAGCTCACGATTCATCGCTCGTTATATTTCAGCAACGCTGACCTTGGCCGTGCTGTCTAGCGCACAGACGCTTGAACACCGCCCGCCTCCCACGCCCGTCGTGCCCACAACTTCGGCGCAAAGCCGAATCGCTGCCGCTGCGGTCAACCCAGAACCGCTGTTGCCCAAAGGCACAAGCCTCCAGGTGGAAATATCCAGGTCTTATCCAATGAAGGCCGGCGAAACCATCGAGGCGAAGCTCATGCACCCGATCTATGCCGATGGCCGGCTCGCTGTGCCCCAGGGAACACTGCTACGGGGCAGTGTCGTTGAACTGGAACCTGACCGGTCAACTCGGTGGCGCGGCCGTCTGCGCGGAGACTTCACGCCCTTCCACACGGTCAAAGTCCAGTTCAACGAGTTGATGCTGCCGGGAGGGCCCATGCCCATCTCCTCCGCAGCGGCGGATAACGGCGCACCCGTGTTGCGGCTTTCCGCTCCGGGTGCCACGCCCCATCGCGGCTTTATCGCTCGCCAGTGGGCGCAGGCCAAGAAACAGGTGCGAGACCGCGTCGCCTACTTTACCGCACCGGGGCGCGGCGATCGCGCTCGTCAGTTGCTCTACCATCAACTGCCGTACCATCCGGAAAGAATCGCGGCGAGTACAGCCTGGTCGTTTGAGCTGACCAAGCCATTGGCCCTGCCTGACCTTCCCGCCCCCACGCGCGGCCCGCCGCCGTCCGCGCTACCTAAGGGCAAGACCGATACTTGGACTGTCCATGCGGTGCTTGGCCACGATCTGACTTCGGCGCGCGCCCACCCGGGCGATCGGGTGGAAGCACTGGTGGTGGAACCCGTCTTCGACCGCGACAATAACCTTGTCATTCCCCAGGGTTCCGCCCTTATCGGAAAAGTGACTACTTCCTTGGCAGCCCGCTCGTTCGGACGCAACGGCAAGCTACGTTTCAGCTTTCAACAGGTGCGTTTCCCTGAGGGGTTCAACCGCTCTGTCGAAGGCGCGCTGGCGGGAGCCGCAACGGAAAAGTCGCAAAACCTGACCCTCGACGCCGAAGGAACCATCTCTCCCCGCAGCCAGTCCAGTGCCATTGCGCCTATTTTGCTGACCATGCTCGCCGGCCGAGCATTGGATCAGGACAGCAACATGCTCGCAAACACTGGAGTGGCCTCCAACGGATTCGGACTGATCGGACGTATTGTCGGCATGGCGGCAGGCAACTACAACATCGCCGCGGGCCTCGGCTTTTATGCCGCCGGCCTGTCTTTCTATGACAACTTCCTGCACTCTGGCCGCGATGTAGTCTTCCCAAAGGACACCCGGATCGAAATCCTCACTAACCCCCTCCGTTCCCCGGTGCTAACGCCAACCGGGCAGTAGGAAAAGATCAACCTGGCAAGCCCCATTCGGCCAGTCCCTCAACCTCCTGCAATCATTGGCTTCGAGGGCTTCCACCAGGTCCGCATGCGCGAACTGGAACCCAACGGCACCTTCTACATCGAACCCTCCGCCGCCGACCAGCGCCACACCGAGTTGTTGGCTCGCCTCGATTCATTGAGCCGCGAGGTCGCCTAACTGCGCGCACAGCCCGCAAGTTAATTCGACAAGTGGCAACGCTCACGATTTACAATCCGGAGGATTTCTCGCTGTTCGGATCGACTGCACGGAAGGACCACGACATGGGAATTACGAGACGCGATTTTCTGTTCAGCAGTGCGGCTGCCGCAATGCTGCCTAAGGCAGCATTGGGATTGGAAAAACCCCTGAATGTCGTGCTGGTTTTTTGCGACGATCTCGGCTACGGCGACATTGCCGTCTATGGCGGTGCAAACCCCACGCCAAATGTGACAAAGTTCGCGGCAGAGGGAATGCGCTTCACCAATCTCGACAGCGCCGACCCCGTATGCTCGCCTTCGCGGGCATCCCTTCTGACCGGACGCTATCCGACCCGCGTCGGCGTGCCCAGAGTCCTGTTCCCGAAAGATACCGGCGGCCTGAATCTCGACGAGGTAACGCTTGCCGACATGTTGAAGGCGAAAGGCTACAAGACATGCGCCATCGGCAAGTGGCACCTCGGCATCCCGGAGAAATACCTACCCACAAGCCGGGGGTTCGACGAGTACCTCGGCGTCCCCTACAGCGTCGACATGGAGCCGCGCGTACTGATGGACGGAACCAGGGTCATCGAACAGGAAACCGACGTAGACTACCTCACGCAAAAGTACACCAAACGCTCCATCGACTTCATTGAGAGAGCTAAAGACGGTCCATTCTTCCTCTATCTCGCGCACTCGATGGTGCACATCCCCCTCGGCGCGTCCCCGGCGTTCAAGGGGAAGTCCGGCCTCGGCCTCTATGGCGATGCGCTTGCGGAGATCGACTGGAGCTTCGGAGAAATCATGAAGACGCTCGATCGCAACGGCCTGCGCGAAAACACCCTGGTCATCTTCACATCAGATAACGGCCCATGGTTCCAGGGCAGCCCCGGCCGTCTGCGCGGAAGAAAGACTGACACCTACGAAGGCGGTGTCCGCGAGCCATTTCTCGCCCGCCTCCCCGGCAAAATCCCCGCTGCATCGGTCTGCACCGGACTCGCCTCGCTCATGGATGTCACTCCCACAGTCGCAAAGCTCACCGGAGCTCACCCCGGAGAAAAGCCCTTTGACGGCATCGACATTTGGCCGCTCTTGTCAGGCGAAAAGAAATCGATCGACCGCGACGTCCTGCTCTTCTTCGACAATGTGAACCTGCAAGCCGCCCGCTGGAATCGCTGGAAGCTGCATCTGACGCGCTACGACCAGGAATCTTACAGCGTAATCCGCGGCCATAGGCAGACCAACTACGCTCTCCGCAATCCGGAGCTTTACGACATGGATCGAGACGTAGACGAGAGCTACGACGTCGCGCCGCTCCATCCCGACATCGTCGCCAAAATCTCCGCGCGCGTCACAGAACTGCTCGCCACATTTCCCACCGACGTTCAGCAGGCCTGGGCTGAAACCAATAACCGCGTGAACACCGAAACCCGCATCGGAGCGCGCCCGCGACCCGCCAGCAACTGAAATGTGGAGAATCCATACGAGCAACTCGCGCAATTAGCCGAGTCACTCCAAAGCTCGCAGAAGCCGGCGCCGAAGGCGCGTAAGCCCGGACGGCTAGTCCCGGCCAGTCCTACTCCCACTCAATATCGACGTTAAAACTATGTTGCTTATTTACAATAACATACAGAATATGCAATCGTTATGTGTAACTTTCGTGCAATTATCGCAATTTCCCTGCTCAAAGTCCTGCAACGCTATCTGCTTTGTTTTCAACCGCACCAGTTTGCGGAGTTGCACAGTGTGCCACAGCACTACAAAGGTTACGACAATGTGTTCAAAATCAACAAACTCGCTGCAATGCAGCAAACCGCGCTACCTTTCGTCGCGACACTCGAGCAATTCAATTATTGCTGCAAAGCGCAATGGCCGTTTGTCTTTTCAAAAAAATACAGTTGCACCAGCAGCCTGCGCCACATCCATCCTAATGTGAGCCAAGTCAAATCGTCAGCAACCTGCTTCGAACCGGTTCCCTGCCACCAACAAGAATCGGCGTATACTTCGTCCAACCAGACAATTGTCCATAAGCAACGCACGGAGGCTTTTAAGAATGAAATTCGCAGCAGCTCTTGCAGCAACAATCAGTCTCGCACTCTTATCGGGTTGCGGAAGTTCTGGCAGTACGAGCGTCATTCAACCAGTGCAGGCGCAGTCAGGATATTCCAACGCCAGCATCACAGGTACCTATTCAGCAACGTTCATAACGGGTGCCAATGGCGCCAATTCAATCGGTTCGTTCGTAGCAGATGGCAACGGGCATATCACTTCAGGAGCTTTGGTCTTTAGTGATATAAGCTCCACATGTACGGGAACATTTTCTGGCACATACAGTCTTTCGAGTAGCGCGAGTGGCACTGCTTCTCTAACATTTGTTGTTCCTTCGTGTGCGACGTTTAACTATTCGAAAGCAGACAACTTTATCATTCAAGCTGGGGCTAGTGGAGCTTCTTTCTTTGCGCAGCCACTTCCACCATCCGACAATGCTTTTCATATCGTCGCATCCAAACAGTAACGGAGGCTGGACGCAATGAAATTCGCAGCGGCTCTTGCAGCAGCAATCAGTCTCGCCCTTTTAACCAGTTGTGGAAGTTCTGGCGGCACGAGCATCATACAACCGGTGCAAGCGCAGTCGGGGTATTCCAACGCCAGTATTACGGGAACATACTCGCTATCCCTCGCATCCCCATACAACTCAGGGCAAGGCTCAGGTTTTACTGACGGAACCGGCTCGTTCGTTGCAGACGGAGCGGGCAACATCACTTCCGGAACCCTAACGGAGCATTATGCAGGGGCTGAAGTTTGCACCCTAACTTTTACTGGAACATACAGCCTTCAGAGCAACGCAAGCGGGACTGCAACGTTAAACGAAAAGGCCACTCTCGTCAGCGGCACTGGGCCATGCCGTGCAAACCAGGCTCTACCTTTTTGGATTTCTGCTGGGCAGCAGGGAGCAAGTATTCTGCTCGGCGAATCAGATGGCGTTAACCTATTATCTGGCGCTGCTGTGAAGCAGTAGCTGAAACAGTGTTGTCTGCTGCGACTCACGGCGGCGCGACTCTGACAATTGTCGGACTTAACGGAAATACTTGGGCACAAACACTTTTGCATTGCGCTATCTCTCGCAGAATCGATTACTTAAATTGCAGAGCAAACAAATGGAGGATTTTAAGGATGAAATTCGCAGCGGCTCTTGCGGCAACAATCAGTCTCGCACTCTTATCCGGTTGCGGAAGTTCTGGCGCTACGAGCGTCATACAACCAGTGCAAGCGCAGTCGGGATATTCCAACGCGAGCGTGACAGGCACTTACTCCGTTTATCTATCGGAGGGAACGTCAGAAACCCTTATAGGCTCTTTTGCCGCAGATGGAAACGGTAAAATCACTTCGGGTTCTCTTGCAGAAAACAATGGGCCCGGCAACTGCACTATGTCTATTACTGGAACATATAACATCACAAGCAGCGCGAGTGGAACTGCAACCATTGCGTCCGCTTCTGCTGGCCTAGTCGGCTGTCCCGGCTCTGGCAATTCAACGACTTCATTGCCGTTTAGTATTCAGGTGGGACAGCAAGGAGCGTCGATTGTTTTTGCTGGTTCGGGCAATTTAATGTTTTCTGGCTCAGCAACAAAACAATAGACTGGCTCGTGACAGGTGCGCCGTTGCGCAGCGCTACACCAGTTCCAAGGCTCGGCGTATCATTTCGGGACTGGTTTCGATATACCGCTGCGTCGTCGCCATCGAACGGTGTCCAGCCAATTGCATAATCACTCGCACATTCACGCCCTTCTCTGCCAGTGCAGTCAGGAACGTGCGTCTGCCGCTGTGTGAACTAGCGCTATCAATGCCGACTGCTTTGTATATCTGTCCAAACAGTTGCGTGATTGTGTTTGGGGAAAAACCAGCGATAGCTCCCTTTTGCGAGTAGAACAGCTTGTTGTGGCTGTGCGTGGGCGGCACGGCGGCAATGTAGCGTTGAATTTCCTGACGCAGCTTGCTGCTCACGTAAACGTTTCTTCCCTTGCTGCCTTTCGTGGCAATCGGACTGAGATAAATTTCGTTGCGGACAGTGCCATCGTTGTCGACAGCGTCAATCACTTGCAGGCTGGCTATTTCGCAAGCCCTCATTCCGCCAAGAAATGAACACATGAAAATGGCTCTATTTCTGGCTGCATGATTGTTGGCTGAAATGAACTGCAAAACTCGCTTCACATCCTTCGCGTCCAGCACCTTCGCCTGCTTGCCCATAAACTGCCTCCAAATCTAATGTTTTGCCTGTAATTATGGTCATTTCTTAGTTTGTGAAAGGCAATGGCAAGTTGGTGTTTTACACGGAATTTGTATCTCTTCAGTTGTCATGGACTTACGTGCTGCGCTCGGCAAATCTAATACTTTATGTATTAGCTTAGATTTTGCTTTTTTGGCTGGTGCTGCGCTGCCTTGCAGCGTTCAGAGCTTCGCTGTAGGCGCTGTTTTAAGCGTTCGCAGCACTTGCTTCGGCGTAAGGTGCTTGCAGCCGGCTTGCAGCGCCTACAGCGCGATTTGTAGCGGTTCTGCCTGGCTTCGTTGCACTGCTTGTGCTGCTTTGCTGCTAGTGCAGTTTGAGCCGGCTACCGGGCTTTTGGCTGCGTCTGCGCACCAGTTCAGTCCTTTTGAGTTTCGCTCGTGACTCGTGCGCTGTCAGTCAAGTCCTAAAAGTTCTGTAGAATTCCATTCCTCGGGTTTGTTGGTTCTTGTTTTGTTGGTTGAGAGGGGCCTGCTTGCGGAGGGCGTAGCCCGGAGCAAGCAGGCCCCTCTC
>Ga0307377_10003338_pt1 | contig 18227 bp, 33 predicted proteins | sample TR3MG_FD_202535 | JGI IMG/M metagenome (GOLD analysis project Ga0307377, IMG submission 202535) | Soil microbial communities from Risofladan, Vaasa, Finland - TR-3 | ecosystem: Environmental > Terrestrial > Soil > Coastal area > Acid sulfate soil | place: Finland: Risofladan, Vaasa | collected... | reverse complement strand
TTTGCACATGGTATCCGTGCTTGCTCTCAACCTTATCCTGCTTGCTGCTGCTACCCTTCATCGGATGCTTTGCCATTGTCTTTCTCCTTTATTGATTGTTTAATTGTTATACAAGTACCCTACATCATTCCGTGCGTAATGTCAAGCTTAATAATAAGTTATTAATCCTACTTCTATTAAGTCTGTTTGAAGATTTGGCTCCTTATATACTGCAATGTCCCGAACAAAATATTCGTCTCCAAAAGGATCGGCTTTCTTTTCGATATTATCCGCAATCCACTTACTGGCCTCTTCGTTATTATTTGCTGCGACAAGGATAGTGATACTAGCATAGTCCTCGTAACTCATGTCATTGTCTATGTACTCTGAAAATACATCCATGTTTATCTCCTATTTTACATCTAGCCTATCGCATTCCGTGCATAATGTAAGGCCTTTTATGAGGTTGGCATAGATCCATGCTCGGCAAACTCTCGGTAAATTCTTTTTCAATAGTACCCAACTCATCAATTAATGATTTAACATCCTTCAAGGCTTTTTCGTGATGGGACTCCTTTAAATCATCTGAATAATCAACCAAATGATCTTTAGCCAAACGTATGGACTTTAACAGAGATTTTTGTTTATCATCCTCCCTGTCTTTTTTCATGCCTCTTAAGCAATCGGCTAAGCTGACCTCTATATGCACATCCTCGACAGGAAGAGGCCTGCCGCAACCAGTACATTGATAATGGCTGACCTCGCCGTCGTGGTTTGATTGATCGCCATAATCTATATCGCCGTCTTTGTCTACCGAATTAATTTCAGATATAACAGTTACGTTTATCATAACTTCTTCAAAACGACTACTATCACATGCTGGGCATTTGAATTCAAGTTCCATGATTTTCTCCTTTTAACTTCTCTGAAAGAATAATCCCAATTGGTTATTCAAATTTTTTCCAAACTGGGTTGCTGCTATCGCCATATACTTTTTCCAAAAAATTATCTTGCTGTATAGTAAACGAAACTTTATAATCCGCTGATAAATCAAGTTCACGGTCCTTGAGCTTCCTAGCCATCTCTTCAAGTCCGAGAGCATTAGCTAGTCGAGAGAACACATCTGGGTTGTCATTAATGATGTTTACCGCTGTTTCTCTTCGCTCGCATTCCTCCTTTATTTTAAAAGATTGTCTTCGATCCAATTCAGTTCTTAGTTCGCTATCCGTACAGTCTTCCATGATCTTTGTTGATACACTCATTATTTACCCCTAATAAAGTCCTTGACTAATGCAAGGGTCATCTCAAATTCAGGATGCTGTTTGTTACGTATAGCTAAGTTTCGCATGAGCCATCGACCATTACTGATAGTCTTAACTCTGCGACTCTTAGGCACATCCATGTCTTCTGGTATATTGAATAGTATTTCCATTGTACGATAAACCTATCATAAACCTTAGAGCTTGTCAAGTATTAACTAAATTAATTCGAGAGCTTCAACATTTTTATAAGTAAGTCTGCCTCTGTCGGTAAATTGCTTTACGCCGTTTCTCCAAGAATACCCATAAGATCCATCGAAAACATAAACGGATGATACAATTTTATTTTCCTGTTTTACCCAGATTCGCCGTCTTATTGAATTTCGGACCATCTCGTAACCAGCTATCATTAATTTTTCTTCGAGCTGGAATCTAGCCGTCATCTCTTACCATCTCTCTCTATCTTTTAGGCTTTCCCGAGTAATTGCAGCTGCTTTCAGATATAAACGGCGACTCATGTATGGATTACCGCATTGATAACCATTCGCCGCTGGGAAGAAATGAGCGTTTACAGCCCCCATACTACAGATAAATTGCATGAATTCAGCCAATTCTTGGAACAATTTCCCCTGTTTTACCTGTTCTGAGTATATTTTTGGGAATGTTTTGTACTCTCTGAACATTCCGGCATCTAATATATGAGATACATAGACATGGTGTATCGGTAAGTGGCTTATTATCTCTTCATATTTTACTAATGCCACCATCGCTTCTTCTTCAGTTCCATTTTCTTTGGTTTTAACACACTCCAAACGATAGTCAGTTAACTCCTCACAACTAGGGCCTTCCAGCTTTTCTTTCCATTCGGCGAGCCATTTAAGATGTTTCTCGATAGAAGGCGAGCCATACTCACCTTTATTATTTTTTCCACCCTCATCAATAAATTTATTTACCATCAAATCCCAAATTTCCCGATGGACATACATTCCAGAGTCTGAAGGCATCGTTTCAAAATCGCAAAACTTCGCAATATCCATCTTAAACCAATCCTCGATAGCCTTCGTACTATCTCCCTCCTCAATATTCTCAATGCCGCCGTAATCGTCATAGTCGCCAAAGACAGGCAAAGCTAACGGGGAATAGACACAATGAGTATAGATCATCATGTTGTTTTTTTCAGGCCCATTAGGAAACTGAGATTTCTCCAAAGGGATATATACAATCGGCGTACCACAACCAATACTAATGTTTGATACTGAACATGCTACGTTAAAACTGCCCATTATTCTACTCCTTCTAATTCGCCATCTAATGTCTCTAGTATTTTCTTAAATTGTTCTTTCAGTTCCGGCGTTGGCTCACGAATTAAACATTTGGATATAAACTCTCTTATAATGTCTTCTTTAGCTATCTCGAACACTCTGGTCTTCGTGCCTTCTGGTTGCAGGCGAGGTCCTAGCCAAACAATTTTGGGGGCTGAACTTAACTCGTTTATACCCCACACCGCTGCGCCGTTCTTAACTGCGATTCGTTTTGTTCGATCAATACCCATAGTCATTCCGATACCTATCCCTATCATGCAGGCCACAACTCCCGTTATGATTGCTACAAATACTGTCTCTTCAGTTTTCATCCTACTCCTTTATAAGCTCTAGCTTTTCGACATTAGCGTATGTTAGTCTCTCTGAAGATTCCCAAACAGATTTATTTGTTTTCATATCCTTGACCCATGAACCGAAAGAACCCTTATTGATTAAAACCGTACCGAGTCTATGGCCAATTTGTTTTGACCACACATTATTGTCTGGTTGCCCCTGAGTATATCCGGCCATCTGAAGTTTTTCTTCAATTTGAAATCGTACTGACATCATTGCTCTCCTCGTTATCCATTGTCTATGATAATAACCTAGCAGAACATCATAGGTTTGTCAATACTATTTTCAATATTTATTTCGATGATCGCCTGGATGATCTTCATCGTAACCATGATGAACAAAATCTCCGGGATAAATAGATAAAATTTCTGCTATTCCGTCGCCAAAGCGCATAGTTTCTTCGAGAGCTGTATCTTCGGCGTCAACAACATCTTCTGCATCAACTGTCATCCATCGGCGTTCACCTTCGCATGACTCATATTCAATTACAAACGATTCCATGTTAATCCTCCACCATGTCAGGGAATTTTCTTTTCATGTATGCCTCTGACCATTTTTGACATCTCTTATAAATAACGCTAAACTTAACGCCGTCAATAGTTCCCGCTTTGAGTAATTTGTTGCCGTTTTTACTCCACACTGGCCAGACTATTTCACTCATGATTTTTCCTCGAAGTTACTTATTCTGCGTTATATATCCTACTAACAGTAGATTTGGCATATCCCAACTGCTTAGCTATTGCGGTTACGCCCATCCCATTTGTCTTTAGGCTATGGACTTCCTCTTGGTCAATCGGGCATTGTTGCTCTTTGTGATTAATTTCTCGACTATATATTAGATCCTTTAAACGATTAAATCGTGCTACATCTATATTCTCAACAGAATGGCAATTAGAACATAGAACTTGACACTTGTCAACCTCTTTCATCAAGTCCTCAAGTAAAACTAGTAGCCCATTACCTCTGGTGGCGTCTCCAATTGTAAATTTTTTTGTTGCGCCGTCTACATGATGAAATTCGAGACAAGATAGATTCTTTTTATAATTGCATTTTTCGCAACTCCATATTTTTTTATAGTCTAGCATTTGCCGTTTTATTTTACGACAATTCTTGTGATGCGCCCCATGACAATTCCTGCACAACAGAACACATTTCGATATTTCTTTTTCTATTGCAGACCAACGGCCCGTCATCATTTTGGAAATCCATATTTCCTTATCATCTTTGGGATGATGAAAATCCATGTGAAAAATATTTTTATCGCCACAGCTATTACACTTGCCACCTAGCTTACGAATGGCCTTTATCTTTTTAGCCCACTTTAAAATGAACCTTTGATCATTTTTTGCCAGTTTCATGTTCAAGTCTCCTTTCTTGTATTATACAAGAGACTTGAACATTATTCCTTCTCTTAACAGATTTTAGCCAGCACTACCTGTTTCCAATTGACGCCACATGGAGGCATCTGTTATGTCAATCTGGGCCTTGTCGGACTCGAACCGACGACCTAAGGATTATGAGTCCCACGCTCTAACCAACTGAGCTAAAGGCCCTTACAAATCTATAAATTAAATTCTTCTTCTAATGCATCACAAAATTCTTTGTCACCTGTATCAAAAAATCCATTGTTCCATGCTTGCCACTTACTAGTTCCATGATCATACGGATTTTCCTTGTAATTCTTTCCATCAGTAAAATCCTTGGCACCCTCTTCGTATTCGTCTGTTCTCATTTTGCGACCCTTTCTAGGCAGTCAGTGCATTGGAGACTATCCAGCACCATCCGCCACCCCATCTCATAAACGTCATCTATAATCGTTTCGCCGTCATCACTTATATATTTATCATAACAAATATCACAAACAAGCTTATAGCCATTCTCTCGAATTCGCTCTGCCATTAACATTTGCTCTTCTTCTTCAAGACTACGCTCGTACATTATTTTTACCTTTATCTTTCTTTTCTCGGCGCTCTCTAATTTTAGCCTGACGAGGATCTTCTATCTCATCATAATGTACGCCCTCGCAATCCTCACAATACCCATCTTCGTCAAGTTCTTCCGACTTGTTATAGGGGCATATCTTATGCGGAACTCTTTTCGGGGGATACCATCGTTGGAGTCGCTTACCCGTTTCTAACTGACTTACCTCACAAAGCATCTCATCCATCTTGACCTTGATATTAGCCACTCTCCTTCTGATACAGGCAGGGCAGGCCACAATCGTATGGAAATGCGATACGCCGAGCATAGTCTCATCTACCTTGAATAATGATCCGGCTGCAAAAATATCTTCCGAGTTTGCAGAGTAGACCTTATCACAAAAATGACAAGCATTAGTATTAGGTTTGCTAAGATACTTACTCATATCATCTCCCGATAGACTCTATTCAATACAGATGATACATATGCGCTTGGAAGTATGTTAGGATTTTTCAACATCAGCATGTCATGACTTCCGCCTCGAACATCATTTATAAAACAACCTACTGCGCCGGAACGACTTACGCCTGCATCACAATGAATTATTAATTTGTGCTTCTCATCTGACTCTTGCAGCTCTTCCACAAATTTGATGATCTTTTTAGCATGCTCTTTATCAAACAGAACAGCGGCTGGGTAATCAGCTTTAACTTCATCAAATTCTTTATCTGACAAGTCCCAGAACTCAAGCGACAAATAATTACCCAAGCCTTTTTCACGAAGTATTTCAATAGCACCTTCTGTCAGTAACTCTTCAGAGTCGCCGTAGATGGAAATCAGATTCCATATACCAGGTGCAGGATCTGCGTGCATAATAATATTGTCTACAATATGTCTTGGTAAAACTAAAATGCTATCAATCATTATCTTTCCCCTATTGTCAGATAAGGTTATCCTTTTTCTGACTAAATGTCAAGACTAATCTATCGACAATCTAAACTAATCTATCGGATAATGTTTAACTTTCCAGAATCTCCCAGCATCATCGCTAAACAACGGCGCAACATTATTCTCCATAAAATATTTTTTATCGTACTCGTGAGGAGCCATCGTTCCCATACATCTTACGATGAAAACATTATTACTTTCGTCTCTAACGATATAAGTATAGTCCCCTATACTGGTTATTTCCTGACCGTTAAAGAAGCGTAATACCGCCCCAGATGAAGATCTGTCACTACATCCTGTCAAAACAGTCAAAAGTAACCCACAAATGCCCACAATTAAGCTATTTTTCATCATTTATACCCCATTCTGACGTTAATTTCTGTAGTATCTCGTTAGATCTTAGTAAGTTATGCTTTAAAGTCTCTTCAGGATTAGTCATTCCAAAAGGACTTAGAACCGCCGCAACCGAGATATTATTGATCGCCGCCAACTCTGCAATAGCTATACGGACATCATCCGGTAAATCTGAGTATGCTATAAACTTAGTATCCATCACATATCCCAATTTTATTGTCTATTGCCCATTTCTCTCTAAGGTACTCAATTCGAGCTTCTTTCTTTGCCAGCTCTTCTTCAAATTCCGCCGTAGTAGGATGGTTAGAAAACACGAGAGTGTTATTGGCATGATGGTAAGTCCTAATCTTGGCTCGTAGACCATTAACTTCACCTCGCAATACTGACAGCTCTTCTCGTTCCTTCTCCTCTTGTTCCGCTAGCTTCTCTTCTTTAGCTAGATATTCCCTATTAGCTTTGTTTTCAGCTCGCCATACCATGTATTCAAATAAGTTCATCATTGATCCCTTAGTTATCTCATTGTCTGATAAGAGGCTACCACAATGAGAACAAGATGTCAAGAGCTTTCTTTACTCTTTTCATATTAATACATCATAACAAAACAATTTTAAATTTCAAGTATTACTCTGTAAAAAAGTTTCAGGATGCCATGATCTTGTCAAGCATTATCTGTGTACTTGTACTCTCTAAAAAAGTTTCAGACTCCCCTCTACTTGTCAAGCTTTAATGCACAAAAAAAGAGCGGCATGAATTAATTCATGCCGCTCAGTTCCGGCCCGTCCGTTACAGGCCTAACAATGAGGAGAACAACGGACTACCAACAAATTGTTTTCATCAACCGACTACGATATTCATTTGCGTTTTACATTCAGGGCATTTGTTATGTATGTATCCGCAACTAGGACAAAGGACCTTCCCGTCTTTTGATGCGAATCTACCCTTTTCATCTCGTTTAGGGCCAGATACAAAAACAGGCTTGAGCGAACGTTCGACTGCTGCCCTATCCGCCTTCGCTTCTTTTGCCTCTCTAATAAAATCTTCTGAGTCCTTAAAAATGGCATCAAGGTTAGCGTTAGTCATCTCCTCTAACTCAACCATCCTATCATTATCTTTAACGCAAAGCGTATGCATCCCGCCAAATGTATCCCTAAGCATAAAGAGTTCTACTTCTGGGTTCGACTCAACAAGTATATTCCGTATAAGTTCCGCCTTACTAACGACTTGTACAATTGATAGATTAGAAAAGTCTGGGAATGTTGTCCCGTCAAGAATCATTTCTACCATCAGTTCTTTGTCATCGGCCAGCATGTCCGCAGAAATCTCAGCTAATACTTTCTTGAGATCCTTCCAACCGATGACCATAAATTTTCCTGTTGTAGCATACATTGTCGTTCTCCCATTGTTTAATAAGACTATATCAGATTCTGTAGGGTTTGTCAAGACTTAATCTGGTATATAAAAAACATCCGCTTCAGATCCGCAGATCTCGCATTCCCAAATATTTCCTTTTGTTGGTCCTGCAACGATGTCTATACATTCAGCAATCGTCTCCTCCCAGTCCCCATGCTCATTTACAATCCATTCTTGAGTAACGTGAGCTGTAGTAATAAACCTACGATGAAGCTTATCTTTAGGGCAAAATGCCTGAATACTCATTTTTTACCTCTCTTCTTTCGTATATCCGGCCTCTACAAGCAATAAAAGGAACTGATATGCATGATCTGGATGCCTTAATGAAATGCAACGCTCCATATCATCAGACGGGGAATAACGGAAACAAGTTTCCCCATGATCATCAAATTTCCGATAAGTCTTGACTTTAGGCTTTATCATCGCCTCTTCCCATGTGCTTTCGCTGATACTCATCATCGTTCTCCCATTGTTAATAAGACAGTAGCATAACATGTATGTCTTGTCAACTACTAAATATATAAAATAGCTACAACCTAGGTTTAAATCCTTAGCAATTAAGTTACTTTAGCAATCGTCTCCCCACATTTTGGGCAGTAAACTGTTTTTCCTCGCTTGTTTTCTGTTACGGCTACTAAGTCATATGGCTTGCTACACGACCTACATCGCATCGTTATGGGCCTAGGTGTCCCGTATCTATCTCCTTTATTGGCCATTATTAACTCCCTCTAAATCGCTGTCTTCGTCATCATCTTCAATATAGAAATCTTCGTCTACTACTCTTTTATGCATTTCATCAAGAAATTCATTATCTAAATCTAAAGGAGGGGCATTCTCTTTAACCTCTTCCAGCCCCGATGATTTCCGCTGTATAGCTCTGAAGAAACCTCTGCCTGCATCCGCCTGCTCAAACATTCCAGAGTCGACCATCTGCGTGTCATGATAGCTCCCTTCATCTACAATACCGAATCTAGAGAAGACTGCGTCTTCAAGACTATCAATTGTTGCTTCGCCCTTTTTAATTATTGATTTAAACTCTCGCAAAATTTTAATTATTTTATCTTGCGAGCTGTTCTGGGTCTGGCCGTGCGAAGCTTGATAAAAAGCCATCTCTAATAGACGGGAGTCATTTTTCATAGCATCATGTTTGATTGGCCTACTCATCCCTATTGCCCCTATAAATTAATTTTATCGTGTTTGCCCAGTAATGGACTATGATCTGGAGAGAAAAAAGGTCCCCTAGCTTGTCTGAAACTAGGAGACCTACATGTTATTGCTGCTTGGTTTAAGCAGATACTCCAGTAGGAGTTGCAGGGATTGCAGGGATTGCAGGAGTTGCCGCAACAGCAGGAGCTGTTACAGGAGCTGCTACATCAGCGGTCTGATCCTTGTCGGAAGCAGTACCAGCCTTTTCGCTGCGAGTCTTGACAGGCAAGACATCCTTGCGCCAGTAGAACCGAAAACGCTGTTCTTCTTTCTTGCTTGTAGCAGGATCGACCTTGCGCTTCAGCTTACCGAAGTAATAAAGATGACCCTTTGCAGAACCATTGCCCCGACAATCGCCCTTGGACGCTTCCCGAGGACTTAGGATGACGCCTACAGAAGCTGAACAAGCTCCCTCGCTCTTACCTGTACGAACGGACATTGCAGTAACCAACTGCGACTTTGTTACGATCCCATTTGCGGCTTTGACATCCGCCCAAATGTTACCATACTCCGCTTTATAAGGGTTTGTTGCGTACTGATCCGCTGCCGTCTTTGTATCGTTATTTTTCGCTGTGCTCATTTTACTGTACTCCTTGTTTCGTTGTTTCGTTGTTTTCCCGTCGTTATCGAACTCTTAGTTTATGTCTTTACTGTAACATAATCTTATTGCCTTGTCAAGTGTTATTTCGCTTTTTCTTTATTTAAAATTCGTGCTGGGGGAGAATTAACTCCCCCAGAACAAATTAATTTGTTACTTCTTTGAGAAGCGACCATTAGAATCCCGACTTGGACCCGTTGACTTCTTTACGAATTGACCCGTACTAGGGTCTCTCCGAGAAGCGTTTCGTCTTTCTCTATTTCTATTCAGGCCGACTTCATTATAACCATCTGCGTCATAACCTTCCTGATCGTAACCGCAATCGTCATAACCACTCTCGTCATAACCATCCCGATCATAACCATCATTGGCATAACCATCCTCGCTATAACCATCTGCGTCATAACCATCCTGATCATAACCATCAGAGTCATAATCATCATCGTAATCCTCGTCAGCATCATCCCCTCCGTAGGGCTGACCATCAGAAGTATAGACCGACTTCTTAAATGCTTCGGTACGATCATCGCCCTTATGCTCCCCAATAACCTCGTAACCGCTACAGCGACCCTTGGTATTGTTGTAGTCGGAAGGAATTGCGACTACATCTTTAGGATTAATTTTAACAATAACAATTACGTTACCGCCACCGCTGCCAAAACTAGGCAAGTAATCCAATGAGCAAAAATGCAGACCGTTAGAACAAGTCCGGTCCTTATCTTCGTCTACCTCATTACGGGGCATTGAAGGCTTTGAACCAATCGAGTTATCGAATTTGCCCGAATGCAAATCCGTATAGTCTCCCCGTACTCGCTTGTAAGCAAGGAAATGACCATCTTCTGTAATTGGAAGATTGCCAGCCTCAAGGAACCCGTAAAGCTCCTGTACCGCCCGATGGGAAGGATTCTGCATGAGATTATCAAGGAAACTAACCATAAACTGAAACGGCAATTCCTCTCTCATAAGATTGAGAATACGATCCGTCATGCAGTTATGCAAAGGTTCGCCATGATAGAGAACTTCGCCATCTACGACTTCTACGACCCCAGCAGAAGCTACTGCGATTGCGGCTGGGATATCAATCAAATCCAAGATATCTGAATGCCGAGCCTCTTTAAGAGCCTTGGCAATAGCCTTGTAATTGACATGATCCGAGCCAATCGCATAAGCAGTACCATCCAATACCATGTTGATGTTTCCGCTGTTGCTAATAATGTATGCTACGTTTTTCATTTTACTGTTCCCCTTGGTTTTTTTTGCTGGGTTTTCCAGCGTTACATTTGCGTTACATTTTGTTAATGTTGTCCCGATCTCATCTTGTATGTAATACACCATACTACAATTGACTTCGGAAGTCAAGACTTATTTTAATCTTTTTTAACCTCTCCCTTTTTAGGGGCTGGTGGAATAATTCCAGCGGCCCGTGACTTGTCAATCATGTTGACGTATTCAGAGAATAATTTTAACTCCGATCCGTAATTACTGCCGAAAATAGCCAACATCGGATAGGATAACATTACAGTATCGTACATATCATCCAATTCTTTGATATTATTTTTATCGGAATTTAAATTAATTCCTAGACGATGGCTATGATCCCTAATCTTTTTAGCTAATTGCTCAATCTCTTTTGCCTCATTGAGCTTGGCAACAAATAGGCCCATTGCGCTTGTATCAGACTCTATATCCCATTTCTGGCAATGATCAAACATGTTGCGCTTTTCATAGCCCGTACCATATTCGCTAAGCGAATCATGCAAGGCAAGATATGACGCAACTTTTCCTTCAAGATTGTTATCGGCAAGATATTCTTTCATCTTCGTTTTAACAACTTCAAAGAAGCTCGACCATTTATCATTTTCATATACCTTGCCGACCATTGACGCTTTTACCCCAATGACTTGATAATCTTCTGGATCTTCGCCAATGAATGTCAATACATCGAAAAAGGGTTGCATGGCAGTCCTAGCAAAATCCCCTCTAATCTGATACCGATCAATTTCAACATACAAACCGCCATTGCGAATGTCTACTTTTTCATTCTGCCAATAAGACGATGGTTCATCCCTATCATGCTGACTAACGTCAGACTCATAAGGCAGTAAACGCTTGCTGTTCTTAGGGTTAGTACTGCCATTGCCAGCCTGTCTAGCTTTCTTGTCCCGAATGATAGAACTGATAGGCAAAATAGTTTCCTCATATCCCATCATATCCATTAATTTTTGGACCTGTCCTTTTTGAATCTCAGTAACAAGATGGACATGCGTAATGTCGTTAGTCTCATCCTGAATGACCTGTCGGCATCTGACATGACTTCCCATGCTCAAATCATTGAGAAAGAATTTAATTTCTTCTTTGACCTGAATTGCCTTGGCATCCTCATGGGAGATAACTTTATCCTGTCCATAATTGGCAAACCTAGACCGCCTACGATACGCTGTACGCTCTCCAAAGGACTTGACATGTACTTTGTCCTTATAGGAATCCAAAGAGATCATACCGCCCGATAAACCGCCCTCAATGTCCTTGCCTTTATACTGCATTCCCTTAGCATCAAAGATGTTTCGGAGATTGTAGTATTTATTACCGGACAAATCATTTGCGATAATCCGAGCATCCCAAAGAGTAGGGGCAGCATCTAGTTTCTTGGCTACTTGTCCCTGTATCTCTTTAACAATACGATTTAATTTAATTTTAATTGCTTTGATAGTCGCCTTGTTATAAGACAAACTTTCCCGACTTGCCGCAACTTCCAACTCTCCAATATCAAATCGGATATCGAATGCCGAATTCAAGATGGCGTTTTGCTCAGGACTTGGATCTTCCCCCTCCAAAGTAATAGGATAGGCTACGTTACCCATAATCGCATAAGGTTGTTCTCTATACCGATTGCTGCGATTATAGGAATTACTATGACCATCTTTTTCCCCCAAATCTCGCAAGGCCCATGATTCCCCCGATAGATCATAAGTAATCTCAGGAATTTCAATATTGCTATTCCCTTTAATCTCAGGGCGCAATTTAAAATGAGTAAAAACATCTGGCAACTTACCAGAGAAATTACTGAAATCATTTTGCAATACCGCAAAACTAATTTCCAGACCATTACCATCAGTAGTCTTTTCAGTATTCATAAGGACTATTGAAGGGCAGCTTTCCTCATTCAAAAAGGCCGAATAGGTACGCTTTTCCCCATCTTTATAACTGACAATTGTAAAATTATCAACATAGGAAAAAGGACTCTTACTTCCCAAGCCAAGGCATCCAATATAATCGTTGGAATTTGTCTTGGTACTCTCAAAATAAGTAGTATAAACCGTAGTCAAATCCTTATGCGTCAAGCCAACTCCAAAGTCTCTAATAGAGAAATGCGGCTCCAAACGGTTAGGGAGATGAATAATAAACTTGGTATCGGCATTGCCAGCCTCTACATGAGCATCATAAGCATTACAGGACAATTCCCGAATAATTGCCGTAATCTTATCAGAGTATAAACCATCCGAGAGAATACGGAATGCTTTACCATTGGCCTTGATCTGGAATGTATTCTCTACGCTTACGCCTGATCGCTGTACGTTTTGATCTATAGTTGCTGTTTTCATTCTGTCATTCTCCTGTCGGTTGGTTGGTTAGGTTGTTCCTCATTGTCTGCGATAACAGTATCACAATTATTAGAGCTTGTCAACTCTTATTTTTAACTTTCGAAAACTTTCTTAACTCGCTCTGTACTAATGATTTAATTTTTTTATCGCTCCTCATTCCTTATCTCATTGTCTGGGTTAACCCTACCAAACCTCACAAAGAATGTCAATACCTAAATCAACCTAAATGAAAAAAAAGATTCACAGTACTCTACTCCTATATATAGAAGGAACGCCTGCGCACGTACTCTCGAAAAAAGTTTCAGACTTCTTACCATTTGTCAAGCTTATTCTGACTTATTCGAAAAAATCTTCATTCACTTTTTACTTGACAAATTAATTTGCTTAAGATTTTAAAGATTCTATCTGGCGGGTTATCGGAATGAAGTACTCATCCTGATTAGGATATTTGACAGAGACTCTCAGCTCGATGCCATCGGTATACAAAAAGTAATCCTCATGATACTTGGCAGACTTTAACTTCTTCGCATGCTCCAGTATCTTGGTCCCCAGATCTTTACAATATTTGATTTGATCATAATGGTTCCGAGATGTACAGACGTCTTCACCTTTATATCCTAAATTATGCAACACAAATCTGTCAACGTCCTCCCAGCCGTCTTTACCATTATCTTCCTCAAGGCATTCGAAGAAGAAAACTTCGTACCCTTCTGACTCACGTATATACAATTTCATCTGTAAATATACTTCAATCCTCTTAATTGTGGAGACCTGTGCCTCTTTCCTCTCGAAGACTTTATCATCATATTCCTCTTCCCCAGTCCATTCTGATGCACAATAAGGACAAAACTTCCATTCATAACTAGGATTTGTTCGAGCTTCCCAGCGCTTATAACATGATAGACATTCATATATAGAACATCCATCATCTGTATACTCGACTCTACGCCACCTAGAAACACTCATTTACTCTTCCTATTCTCTTCAACTAAGTCTTCGAGCTTCTCTTTGAACTCGGCGATCAGGTCCTTTATTTTGTAGTCATCTCCAAAATCCCGACACTCTGAACTGCAAACATACGTGTCTTCCTTCTCATTATCTTGTACCCAGATGTCCGCTTGGTATCCATATTCGACAAATGATATACCAAAACATATATGCGGCGCATTCTTTAACATCATCTCTTCATATGTCATCTTCTCGTAGTCAAGCTTAACTTTCTTCGCTTTAACCCGCCGAGTCTTCTTCGAAAGGCCATTTGTATACTTTGTGTCTTTTATAGATTTTATCATTCAGTGCATACCTTCTCTTAAATCGGCAGAGATAACAACGAAGTTAATTACAGGAGCTATAAGGACCCAAACCCTATTGGTTTCTTTAAAACTATATAGCGCAGGTACTTATGTATGTCATAGCTCTACATAGCCTTTACACCATTCAGTGCATGTCCTTATGCCTCATTATAATATACCATAGCATACTATATCGAACATGTCAATAATAAAATGCTAAAGAATCGGTAAGCCAGGTACCAGACCGAGGTAATCCTTTATAGTACTTTCTATATCAGGATCATTAAACAAAATACACTTATAATCACAAAACTCTGGAATGAAACATTTCTCAATGTCATGGCCGAACCTAATGATAAACATAGGAGCGCCGACTGACCTATTAACATGTCCTATCCCCTGATCTAAACCAATATAGAAATAACATGTCGATAACTCTCGAACATAATCGTTCATAGTCATAGGATGAGTTAAATGTAAGAACTCGAAACCAGGATACATGTCTTTTACTTCTTGAAGGATCTCATCTAAATTAGGAGGAGTCTTCCAATAGATCTTATACTTAGCCTCAAAACCATAACATATCTTCTTCTCTATCTTGGATACGTTCCAGGTATCTTTAGCTTTTACAAAACGGCAGGCATAGTTGTTAGTCTCTGTTAAACCCGCCTTCTTCATCTCTTCAATAACTTCGTATTCGCCGTCATAATTATCACCTGAAACTACACTTATTTCAACACCCTTTTTATCCAAAGCATTAAACATGTCACGAGTCTTATCGACGCTCTTCCTATTAGTTTTACATACTAATTTTTTGAGATTATGAGCAAAAGCAATACTTAACGCCGAACTACAAGCAGCCCATCCATCACCTAAATGAACTCTAGTCGTCCAATCATTCAACTGTAAAGTAGCTCCTTCCAAATAAGATCCGCCTTCATGAGCATATATTTTAAAAGATGAATCTATCCCATTCAAACAGGGCAGCGAGTCCAGGTAACTACCAATTGTATTTTTTAAATCAGGATCATTAAACAAGATACACTTATAATCACAAAATTCTGGGATATAACATCTCTCAATATCATGCTTATACCTAATGATAAACATCGGCGCTCCTACCGATCTATTGATATGTCCTATCCCTTGATCTAAACCAATATAGAAATAACATGTCGATAAGTGCTCGATGTAATCATTTATTGTCATAGGATGAGTTAAATGTAAGAACTCGAAGCCAGGGTACATCTCTTTTAGATGAGATAAGATCCCGTCTATATTTGGAGGAGTTTTGTTATGAGCTTTGAATCCAGCTTTGAATCCATAACATATTTTCTTCTTGACTTTTGACACATCCCATGTTATTTTGGAGGGTGTAAATCGTCGAGCATATAAAAACATATAATTATGAGGAGCAACATACCCCAACTTAGTCATTTCAACCATATGATCATATTCTGATACAGATGGACTCTTTACTACTTCAACTTCTATACCACCACAATCAAGGGACGAAAAGATATCCCGCATAATATTTATGTTGTATTTGTTTGTTTGCGCAATTAATTTATTCAAACCATGGCCTGCGGCGACATATAAAGCCCCATTACAAGAAGCCCACCCATCACCTAAATGAGTGGTTTTCTTGCCAGATAATAACTGTAGGGGCTGGCCTTCTAAATAACTTGGCATAAATTTACTCTCAATTTACTCTTCTTCGATAGTATACGTCGTCCTTCTGACTGTAACTGATGTAACTTTTTCTAGAGGAATAGTTCTATAAGCACCTCTACCTAGGATGTTCCCGTCATCATCTCTAACAACTTTATTGGCATCCAAGACAGTTAACTGCAAATTCTTCGCATTAATCGTTTTTGTATCTCGAATTCCCTTAGGCGCTGGTCCAACTGATGGATTCGCAACATGTAAACGATAAGCCATCTTCCTCAGCTCGCCGTTACTTCTCTTATTAAACGACACACTACCAATAGTATTGTCCGCTGAAAGTATCAACTCTCGGACCTTATTGACACGAGCAGGTAACGTTTTGAAATTCAATGTCTTCTCTGCTCGTTTAATCTCGCTCTTCTTCTCTTTAGTTTTGACTTCTTTAGTTTTGACTTCCTTTGTCATGACTTCTCCTCCTTTTAGGTTTTTTATATTATACAGTTTTTAGCAAGTTTTTAGTGGGTTTTAAGAAGATTTTTCAAGCATAAAACGGTACTTTACAATGTGCCCTATATGCCAGGACTCGAAGCTTTTTAGTACTTTTTCCTTCAGCTCAGCTACTTTTACGTCATCTGGAGTCAAAGACGTCTTAATCGGCATGACTTCAACTATCAAAATACATCCGCCCGCTGCAACACGGGAGATCTCTTTGAATACTTTTTCCAGCTCGCCGTCTGCTAAAAACATAAATAAATAATTACATAGTATAATATCTTTAGAAGAATCAGCTGCTGGAATAGCATCAGATGCAAGCCATCTCTGGCCATAGTCATCAAAAAAATCTAACGACGTAACATCCTTAAATCCCATAGTCTTCAAAAACTTCGAGTTCCGGCCTGCCCCGCATCCCAGATCTAGTACTTTTTTACTTTCCCAGTCAATTCCGGTTGTCAGCAAAGGAGTTTTCTTCCTAAGGTAGGGAGAAGGATTGTTTCCTCCTCTTCGAACTACTTTCTTGCCTTCATGATTTTTTATGGCCATAATCTAGGTTCTCCCTATTTCTTGAGCATGTTAATACATTATCATACGCCGACACCAATGTCAAGAACTTTCTTTAAAATATCGCACTCTAGAAAAAGCACTCAGAGTTTTACACATTTGTCAAGCATAATTGTACAAAAAAAGCCAGAGGATGTTTACCCCTGGCTCTTAATTTTATTTCTTTATCATATTTGAGAATAGCTTATCACTCAGCCGTCTTTTTCTTCTGGCGATACTTACTTTGACGCTTGTCTGACTTTTCTTTGCCAGCTCGCTTCTCGTCTCGCTTAGTTCTGTAATCTCCACTTTCACCTTCAGAACCATTAACCTGAGCGGCACTACGATCCTTTCGGGTGATAGGTGCTTCCTTTTTACTGGCTTTACCCGCATCTCGAACAGTACTCTTCCATTCAGACTTAGGACAATATGCCCATCCACCTTTGTTGATCATGATCTTCGCATCACTATCACTGACACGCTTGACTTCTTTGCCCTGTTTAACTGTCTTCATGTTCGGACTCCATCATTTGTACTTGTTCTACCCATGGCTTAGCAATACATTCGCCGCCGTTATTTCACCTATCCTTTTTGTCATTTTCCCGTTAGCTACTGCAAACATCCCATTCAAATCAATTGTTATTGTCATGGCGCAGATTGAGACCATCGTCCATGGAGAATGACTCATCTCAAGACATACCCTCCAAATAACCAATCCCATCAAAATCCATCGAATCGCCGTCTTGGGCTTTTTGATCTCATCGGCAAATTCCTTACCTAAAGGATTGTTGTTCAGATATTTTGGCGCATCTCTGACACATTCCTTAGCTTTGTAAATATTCTGCGCTGGTATATACATTCGTTAGCTCCTAAAATTCCTAAAATTCCTAAAATTCCTAAAATTCCTATTTTCCATACCATAACAGAAATATACCCAGATGTCAAGGATTTTCTACGTAATTCCCAAAATATCCTAAAATGTAGAAAATAATCCAAAAATATCCAAAAATGTAGAAAATACTCCATTGAAAAAAATTGTGCCATAATTGCGCCACTTCGCATGTTTATTATGGCGCAATTATGAATATGCCCATATCATCATTCAGTGCATACCCCTAGGCGCTATGCGTACATGTATGTGAATTCCCTATATGTACCTACGCCCATGTAGATATACACACATATCATTATTTGGGCATGAAATACGCACATTAATGCAAAAAGGCGCATAATGCATTCAGTGAAGGGCTTAAATTCATTAAGTAATATAAACTATAGTGCCAACGTCGCATAACATC
>Ga0307377_10003335_pt1 | contig 18234 bp, 21 predicted proteins | sample TR3MG_FD_202535 | JGI IMG/M metagenome (GOLD analysis project Ga0307377, IMG submission 202535) | Soil microbial communities from Risofladan, Vaasa, Finland - TR-3 | ecosystem: Environmental > Terrestrial > Soil > Coastal area > Acid sulfate soil | place: Finland: Risofladan, Vaasa | collected... | reverse complement strand
GCTACTCCAAAACCTTGGAGTCCCCCGATGAAATCGGGGGGAAATATATCCTCCCTTTCGGGCGGACTCCAATAATTGGAATAGCACCGCTTGCGGTGCGTTGACGCGAAACAAGTTTCGCTACTCCTTAAGTTCACTTCTGGGAAGGCATGAAGAAGATAGCAGAACCTGTAGCCAACAACTTCTCGTTCCCATCCTTGACTTCTATCTTACTGAAGAAGAAATTACCTTTTTCCCTGAAAATCCTTGCCTCAGCGAACATTTCTCCATCTTTAATGGAAGTCTTAAATTCCATATCCAGTTTAGCTGTGAAATATATTCTATCGCCATATTTCGTGCACATGGCCACAGCCGCTGCCGTATCAGCCAGAGAAGATATTACTCCCCCATGAATAAAGCCATGGGGATTAGTGAACTCTTTCCTGTAAGGCATCATTACTTTTCCAAAATCTTCTTTTGCTTCCAAAACTTTCATTTCCAGCAATTTTTCAAAAGGCGCTTTAATTATAATTTCCATCTTTTCTCCTGGAAGCATTAAAAATTGAATTTCTACTATATTCCCAGTTCAGACAATGTTCGAATGAAATTGAGAATATTGTCTTTCCCTATTATACCCACCAATTCGCCGTTCTGGACAACAGGAAGTTGACTGATATCTTCTCGAGTCATTGTCTCAAATATAGAAAATAGAGGGTCACTGGGTTTAACTGCCTTTGTCTTATCTAATGGAATCATCACTTCCTCAACAGTGGTACTACTCCAGGCATGGTGAGGGACCTCTTTTATCTGATGTACTGTTACCAGACCCACCACTCGACCGCTCTCAATTACAGGCAGACAGCGATAGCCCCCCCGAATAATATGTTCATGGATAAGCTGTTCCAGCGTGATATCGCCTGGCACTCCATAACATTCTTTAACCATTACTTCCTCCACAGTTACCCCACGCATCGTATCTTTCAGAGCAACCCATCGGTAACTCTTCTCAGCAGCATTATTGAGGAACCATCCGATAAATACAAACCAGAGCCCGTTAAAAAATCTCCCTGTAAAGAACATAAACATACCGAAGAAAATCAATAGAAAGGCTACAAATTGACCTGCTCCTGAAGCAATTCGAGTCGCTTTTCTGAAGTTACCAGTTATTTTCCAGACAACTGCTCTCAAAATACGGCCACCATCGAGAGGGAAACCAGGAACCAGATTGAAGATAGCCAGTATGAGATTTATCCTGCTTAACCAATATGCTAAGGCGGCGACAGGTTGGAAGGAATCCCTCATTACAAAGAAAACGAATCTAAAGAGAATGGCAATTACAATACTTATGAGAGGTCCAGCAAAGGCCATAAGAAATTCGTTTCTCGGCTTTTCAGGTTCACTGGCGATTTGAGCAGCTCCCCCGAAAATAAACAGTGTGATATCTCGCACAGGAATTCCATGAGCCTTAGAAACTAAACTGTGGGACAATTCGTGGGCCAATACACAGGCGAAGAATATCAAACAGGTGGAGAAGGCGACAATCCAATAGGTAAGGGACTGCCAGCCCGGATAGGAATGGGGAAAATAATGACCTCCCAACGACCAGGTAATTAATAAAAAGATAATGAACCAGCTGTAATCTATCTTTATCTGGATATCAAAAATTTTCCCCAAATTTATAGTATTTCTCATCTTCTGTTTCCTCTTAATGTACTCCTTGTCTATCTACCTGAAAAAGAAACGAACTCCAATAGCGCCTTCCATTTCAAAATCAGTCTTCTTAATCACCCTGAGGACAGGAACCACTTCTATAAAGACATCGAAAGGCGCCCGGGAAAAGAGATACTCCAGCCCAATGGGAAATCTAATTCCTGCTTCTGTCTCATCTCCAAAATTGAACCGAAACCCTAAACCATAGTAGAGGGGGAAACTGCCTTCCTCCACCTTGATAAGGTTAAAATTGTGCCAGAGATAATCCCCATGAATCTGAAACCGTCCTTTCCTGCTGAAAGACCAGGCAGCCGCACCATCGAAAGCAGTACTTTTACTGAGCCAGATCTTTGCACTTAGCCCTGTAGGAGAACCGAGGATGATTCCCAGGCCAAAATCGTTCTTTTCATAAGTAAGCCCTTTACCGGGAAGACTAAAAAAAATCAACAGCAACACTAAAATTGAAATTCTTTTTCTCATTTAGCGCCCTTGACCACGTCCACCACCTTTTCCACGACCTTTCTCTGGTGGTCCATATTCTCTACCCGGCTCCTCCTTTTCAAGTCTGCGTCGTTCTCTTATAGCTTCACGCCGCTTTACCTTCCAGGAACGACGAAGAGTGCGCCGCTCTTGCCGTGTAAGCTCTTTCCTGATACGGCTACGCTCCCTGTTCACTTCCCTTCTTGCCTCGCGGAGTTTTACCCCGAGTTCATCGGCTATCTCTCCCCAGCCTTTGCCGGCACGCCTCATTTCCATGATTTCGTTCTGTGACCTTTCCGTCATTTCAGAAAGGACAAGCGCGTGGCTGATTTCTCCATACCCCAGGCGCTCTGCCCTTAAGTCTGCCAGGGTCTCTACATCCACTCCAAAGCGCTCAGAATATTTCCCGAGAATCTTACTTTCATTCTCGAGAATTCTCTCCCTGTCGCGAAGCCTCTCCTGTTCACGAAGCCTGTCCTGCTCACGAAGTCTCTCTTCCTCACTAAGCCTCTCCCTTTCCCTTAACCCCTCTTCCTCTCTGGTCTCCTCGCGAGTCCTCTCTTTTTCCTCCTCCTGGGCCCTTCCAGGACTCACTCCACCCAAAAGAAGAATACCCAAACAGACAATCACTAAAACATTCCAAAAACTTTTCATTTTACCTACCTCCTTTCTCCGTACTTACTTTTCTTTAAATTTTTCTGAACTCAATTCACCTCCAATTCCCCAGTTATGCTTGGGGACATCCCTGATTATCACCGTAACCGCTTCCCTGGGACATCCGGTAATTTCTACAAATAAATTGGTGATTCCTGCCACCAATTTTTTCTTCTGCTCAACCTTGCGACCTTCCCATAAATCCACATTCACTAATGGCATTTTTTCCTCCTCAAAATTGGAAGTAATTAGATTATATGTCTTATAAACCTGAGAGTCAACCACAAAAAACCTATGAAAATAATCTATTTGCTATTAGCCCAGCAATAGGGGGGAAGAAAAATGTGCTCACCATCCGAATGAGTGTAAATTTCCAGCCCATCACGCCCACTTCTATCGGCAACCTGCCAAATGCACACAGCGACCATCCGGTCAAGAATGCCACCGTAGTTCCTACACTGGCACCGGAACGCAAAAGCCCTGCGGCAATCGGTAAACTGACATAGGGACCACCTGTTACCAAACTACCCGCTACTGTGCCGATGAGTATACCCCGTATGCCAGATCCTTTACCTATCCACTTTGATAGAAATTCATGAGGAATAAGAACCTGAACCATACTAGCTACTATAAAGGCAAAAATTACTAAAGGAAGAATCTGGATGGTCATGTTCATTGCTGATTTCAATCCCAGAACATGTTCTCCTCCTCCTTTGTAATAACCGATAGAAACAAGAATAATCGCCAGAAGACCCATTATAACCGTAGCAATTACCATTCCCCATACCTCCTCCAATCATGGTTAGAAGGGGGGCATCCCCTTCTCTTATTCGTATATGATTCTGACACAGGAACTGATGAAATGGGAAACCCAGATACAGGACATTTTAGGGTTTCCCTTTTACAACCTCATCTTTATCGGGTGGGAAAATATTCGGCAGGCACTGAATTCACCAGCGTCTTTCCATTATTCATTGGCGAAGTCGCGTAAGTAACTTGTAGGCATAATCACTAAAGATTCAGCCTGTAGCGGGCACTAATTTATTTCATACTTTTCTCTTGGCTTCCGCTCTCTTCTTAACAGCCGGGTTTTTCTCCTTCTTTTTTCCCTTACCCGCCATTGGTTTTGGATATTCGCCAGTCCAGCAATAAAGGCACAGCTTCTCCTTAGGAAGCCCGATGGCCTTCACCATGTCATCCACAGTCTGGTATTTAAGAGTGGTGCCTTCTAACTCATTAGCAATCCATTCCACCATTTTCTTATATTCTTGAGAATTATGGTCTATATACTTTGACACATTCTTCACATCTTGCCCCTCCATGCTGCGAATGGCCCTGCGGGCAGCGAGTTCATAGATGGAACGCGTGGAGAAATTAAACCTGCAGGGAAACATCAACGGAGGGCAGGCGGGCCTTATGTGAACCTCCCGGGCACCGTTATCCCATAGCTTCTTTATGGTGAAGTTCTTAAGCTGAGTCCCTCTGACTATAGAATCCTCACATACTACAATCCTGTTACCTTCAATTATCTCTTTGATAGGAATGAGCTTCATCCTGGCTATCAAATCTCGAATCTCCTGCGAAGGAGGAGTATAACTTCTCCCATACCCGGGCGTATATTTCACCAGAGGTCGCCGGTAAGGCTTTCCCGACTCCATTGCATATCCCAGCGCGTGTGCAGTTCCTGAATCGGGAACTCCAGAGACTATATCTACTTCTATATCCTTATCCCTTTTTGCCAGAAACCTTCCGCACCTTTCCCTTACTGTCTCCACATTTATCCCTTCATAGTTGGAAGCAGGAAAGCCGATGTATATCCAGAGAAATGCACAGATTTGATTCATCTCTCCACCCGGCTTCCTTTGGAGCATGCCCTTCTCGTTTATCAGAATTATCTCTCCAGGTTCGAGGTATTTTACCGTTTTGAACTCAATATTGGGGAAGGCGCTAGTCTCGGAAGTAACTGCCCAAGCATCCTCTCGCTTTCCCACTACCAGGGGCGTATACCCATACCTATCTCTGGCAGCATAGACTCCATCTCTATTCAATAGTAAAAGTGAGCAGGAACCGTCTATGGCATCGAACATCTTCTCTATGCCATCTATCAAATTGTTCCCCTGACTGATTAACTTGGCTACAAGCTCAGTTACATTAACCATACCTTTACTCACTTCACTGAAGGTTATTCCTTTTTCCAAAAGCCCCCCTGCTAATTCTTCGATATTTTCTAAGATGCCATTAGTGACTATACAAAACGGACCAAACTTGGAGTTTAAATAAATAGGCTGTTCATCAAAGGCGCTAATAACGCCGATGCCCTTGTTGCCCTTCATACGCTTGAAATCTTGATAGAATTTTGACTTAAACTGATCCTGGCTTATATTGTGTATCTGGCGGGTGAAATCCTCTCCCAGGACTGCCATACCTCCATATTCTGTGCCCAAATGGGAATGGTAATCCGTCCCATAGAAGAGAATCTCTACACAATCTTCCTTAGAAACCACTCCAAAAATCCCACTCATATTTTACCCCCTGACATAAATTATTATTTTATCTCTTTATGGTATTCCTGTAACGATTTTACAGACACCTCTGGTCTCTTAATCAAATTCTCAATTCCATTAACAGATGCCTGTGCACCAGCAATAGTAGTTATGAGAGGCACACTATAAAGAATTGCCTGGGACCTTATCTTCACCTCATCCTCTTTGGTCACTTTTCCAGCAGGAGTGTTTATTATCAGGTCTACTTTGCTATCTTTTATTAAATCAATAATATTAGGCCTTCCTTCGTGAAGTTTAGGCAGAGTCTCTACTTCTATGTCATTCTTCATAAGGGCATCTGCTGTGCCAGAAGTGGCCATAATCTTAAACCCGAGGTCAGCAAGTTTTTTGGCAATGAACACTATATTCCTCTTATCCTGATTCTTCACACTTATGAATACATTTCCCTTTTGGGGCAACTTTTGTCCAGCAGCTATCTGGCTCTTCGCATAAGCTACACCAAATGTGGAATCTATTCCCATAACCTCCCCTGTGGATTTCATCTCCGGGCCCAAGATTGCATCTGCGCCGGGAAACCTTATAAAAGGAAATACAGACTCTTTTACGGCAACATAATTGATTTCCTTTTCCTTGGTGAATCCTAACTCTTGCAATGTCTTTCCCAGCATTATCTTAGTTGCCAGCTTTGCCAGAGGAACCCCTATGACCTTGCTCACAAGTGGAATTGTTCTACTTGCCCTGGGATTTACCTCCAGGACATAGACCACATTATTCTTAACAGCGTACTGGATATTCAAAAGTCCTTTCACGTTCAATTCTTTTGCCATAGCATAAGTATTTTTCTTTATGAGTTCTATTATGTCTTCTCCTAAAGTATAAGGAGGAATAACCATTGCGCTATCGCCGGAATGGATGCCCGCCATTTCAATGTGCTCCATAATCCCACCTATCACGCAATTCTTACCGTCGGCTATTGCATCCACGTCAACTTCTATGGCATCTTCCAAGAATTTGTCGATAAGAATGGGACGTTCAGGAGATGCCTCCACTGCTTTTTCCATAAAATTGCCTAAACCTTCCTCATCATAGACTATCTCCATTGCTCTACCGCCGAGAACATAAGAAGGCCTTACCACTACTGGATATCCTATCCTGTGGGCAACCTTCTTTGCTCCTTCCAATGAGGTAGCTGTCCCGTTATCAGGCTGGATGAGTTTCAATTTCTTAAGCATCTGTTGGAACCTTCTTCTATCCTCTGCCCGGTCTATAGAATCAGGGCTGGTTCCTAAAATCTTCACTCCTGCCTTGGCTAATGGGACAGATATGTTCAGTGGAGTCTGGCCTCCAAACTGAACTATCACTCCGACGGGTTTTTCAATATCTACAATATTTAATACGTCCTCGACTGTCAAAGGTTCAAAATACAATTTGTCTGAAGTATCATAATCTGTGGAGACAGTCTCTGGATTGCAATTTACCATAATGCTTTCCATGCCTTCTTCTTTTAGAGCATACGATGCGTGACAACAACAGTAGTCGAACTCTATACCCTGCCCGATTCTATTAGGTCCCCCTCCCAGGATAAGAACCTTCTTGTTTGCAGACGGCTGGCTTTCATCCCTGGTCTCATATGTAGAATAATAATATGGTTTCTCCGCTTTAAATTCTCCTGCGCAGGTATCTACCAATTTATAGACCGCTTTTATATTGCACTTTTTTCTATAAGATCTTATTTTTTTCTCTGTCGAATTTAGAAGATAGGCAAGCTGTATATCTGAGAAGCCATCCTTTTTCGCTTTCTTAAGTAACTCTGGTGAGATTTTGATCTTGCTTTTTGCATTTTTACCTTTATATCTCTTTATCTCTTTTCCCAGCTCTACGATCTGCTTCATATTATCTATGAACCACCTATCAATTTTTGATAGCTCGTAAATCTCATCGACAGTTAGTCCAAGCTCAAGACCGTATCTGATAAAGAATAGTCTCTCATCATGGGGAATTCTTATTTTTTCTTTTATTTCCTGAATCAAATCCTCTGAGGCTGATTTCAATGCTTTATCGGTTATTTTGTCTTTTCCATCCGAACCCAATCCGAATCTTCCTGTCTCAGTAGACCTTATTCCTTTCTGGAGTGCTTCCTTAAAGTTTCTGCCAATAGACATCGCTTCACCGACTGCTTTCATAGATGTATTTATGACCCTTTGAACTTGAGGAAATTTTTCAAAAGTAAATCTACAAATTTTAAATACACAATAATCAACCGTAGGCTCAAAGAATGACGTTGTCTTTCCTGTAATCTGATTGAGAACCTCGGGAAGAGTAAAGCCCACAGCCAATTTTGTAGCCACCCTGGCAATGGGAAAACCAGTAGCTTTAGAAGCTAAAGCTGAACTCCGGGAAAGTCTGGGATTGACTTCGATAATCACAATGTGTCCATTATCCGGGTTCTGTCCAAATTGAATATTCGCCCCTCCCCCGGTTATGCCCACCTTTCTTATAATCTTTTTAGATAGATTCACAAACTGTGCGTATTCCTCTCTGGTCAGGCTCTGCGATGGCGCAACCACAATGCTATCCCCGGTATGTACACCCATGGGGTCGACATTCTCCATAGAAGTAATCATAATAACATTATCCACGCAGTCCCTCATCACTTCATACTCTATCTCTTTCCACCCCAGTACAGATTGTTCCACCAATACTTGTCCCACCGGACTTATCTCCAGCCCCTTTATTAGAAACTCTTCCAATTCCTCCTTATTATAAGCAGTAGAACCACCACTGCCCCCTAAACAATACGCTGGTCTCAAAATCAATGGGAATCCTATCTCCAGGCCTATCCTCATTCCCTCTTCCAGATTTGTAGCAATTCCACTTTTGGGAACATCTACGCCTATCTCCTGCATTGCCTTCTTAAACAGTTCTCTATCCTCAGCCCTGGAAATAGCCTCGACATCAGCTCCTAAAGACTCTACACCATACTTTTCCAGTATGCCTTCTTTCATCAAGAAATAGGCCAGGTTCAAACCTGTCTGGCCACCCAGTGTAGGCAGGATGGCATCGGGTCTCTCCTTCCTTATTATCTCTGTAACCACTTCTACGGTGAGTGGCTCAACGTAGGTCACATCTGCCATATCAGGGTCGGTCATAATAGTAGCGGGATTGCTATTTACAAGGATGGTAAAGTAACCTTCTTCTCTTAAAGCCTTACAGGCTTGAGAACCAGAATAGTCAAATTCACAGGCCTGGCCAATAACAATTGGGCCAGAGCCTATTATCAATATCTTATTTATATCTTTGCGCTTGGGCATGTCAGGTTCCTCACTTTACCATTTCTAAAAATCTTCTGAATACTCCATTTACCTCATCAAATCCAGGACTTACTGGATAGTACTGGGTGGAAATAAACTTTAGCGGGCCACTTTCCATCTCCTCGATTGAGTCATCATTGACATTGCGCAGGGTAATGTTGATGTCCTCTCTACCCTTTATTGACTCCTCATCCACAACAAATGAATGGTTTTGAACCGTGATATCACCTTTATATGAAGAAGATGACTTCACTGGATAATTTACACCGCGATGACCTAGTTTGAGTTTCCTAAGTCTACCTCCTAAGGCAAGTAAGATTATCTCATGTCCTAAAGAGATACCCAAGAGAGGAATTTTGCCGATGAGCCTCTTAACTACCTCTACAATTCCGGAAATTGCTTCATCTTCTTCCGGTCCGTTAGAAATAATCAAGCCATCGGGATTCAATCCCAGAATTTTGTCTGCATCAGTATTATAGGGCAATAATGTAAGATTGCATCCCAGAGTCTTTAATTGTTCGAGAAAACTATTCAAGATTCCCAAGTCCAATATAACTATCTTTGGTCCTGAAGTATTACCTTTAATTTCTGTAATCTCTCTTGAGATATTTGTTATGAAATTCCTTTTCATATATTTCTTATAATCTTTTACCTTTTTAACTAACTTACCAATCTTTGTCTCCTTGCCAGCGAGCGGCACCAAAGTGGAAACTATTCCCAGCATCTGGCCGCTATCTCTAATCTTGACAGCCAGTGTCCTTGTATCCACCTCGCTTATCGTGACCAGATGTTCCTTCTTAAGGAAATTATTGAAACTGTCCTCTGCCTGCCAGTTGGAATACATTTTACTTTCCTCTTTCATAATCAAGGCCTCTATCCAACATTTTTTAGACTCAGAAAATTTCTTGGCTACACCATAATTGCCTATCAAGGGATAAGTGAAAACCAGAATCTTGCCCGCATTTGCCGGGTCGGTCATAATCTCCTGGTATCCAACAACAGCAGTATTTAAAATCACTTCTCCTATCCTTTCGCCGGCTTTCCCTATGGAGATGCCCTCAAAATAGCTACCATCCTCCAGAACTAATACTCCTCTCATATGTCTCTCCTATTGATATTCTGCTCTTGCCCTACTTTATTATACATGCGTGGTACAGGGAGAAGTTAAGTCAAGAAACGAACCATAAATTTTATAGACTTCTGCTACTATACAGAATAAAGAATCAACATGCCAAAGCCTATAGCGAGAAGCGCAATAAGACGGAGAAACAGAAGTGGCCTTCCATGCCACCATCGGAGCATACTTTTAAATCTTTCCAGTCCGATTATAAAAATGGTAATGCCCCCTAAGAAAGCCAGTATTCCAATCGTAACTATAACCCAAACAACCCTGCTCTGTGGAGCAGCCAACAGGAAGACAATGCCAACGAGAATCCGCAGAGTACCCATAATGTACGGCCTTACCCCCTTTTCACAAAAAACCATCCATTGCCTCATCCTCTTAGGACTTAACAGAAAAACAATCCCCATAGCCACCGCGATCATACCCACAAGCCTGACCAATATGAGCATAATTTTTCCTCCTTTCTTCTAAAAGTTAAGACGAAAAAGAACCCAATCAAGCAAGAAGTTGCTAAATATTATAACATCTTTACTTTGCGTTGACAATCTTTTTCTGAAAAGCTGTTTACTATTTCACCTCCATTTGCACTAAGGCTGCTTTTTAACTCTTTATTCTTATTTGTGTTGGGCTAAGTATCTGAAAGCACTCAGTGCCGCTTTAGCCCCTTCTCCTGCTGCTACTATAATCTGTTTTGCAGGCACTTCAGTAACATCACCGGCAGCGAAAATGCCCGGGATATTGGTCTCGCTACGACAGTTTACCCTAATCTCACCCAGTTCGTTCTTTTCTAATTCTTTAGCAAATTCAGAATTAGGGATAAGACCGATTTCCACAAAAACTCCCTCCACAGGCAGTGTTTCTTCCTTATCCTCTCTTTTTATTTTAATTCCACTGACCATCCTATCTCCCAAAACAGCTGTGACCCGGGTGTTATTTAAGATAGATACTTTTTTACTTTCACGTACTTTCTCCCTCATTATCGCATCTCCAGTGAGGGCTGAGGTGATATTGATAAGATAGATATGTTTGGCTATCCGAATCAATTGTAGGGTTGCGTCTAAAGCAGAGTTTCCTCCCCCGATGACTGCTACATCCTTTTCAGCAAATAGAGGGGCATCGCAAGTAGCGCAGTAAGTAAGTCCCCTATTTTTAAATTCCAACTCCCCGGGCACGCCAAGTTCCCTCGACCTCTTGCCAGAGGCAATTACTGCTGTTTTTGCTTGGTAGGTGGCTTTGTCAGTCTTAACCCAAACCCCGTCATCTTTTCTTTTTAATTCTAACACTTCTTCATTTTCTTTTAATTCAATACTATATTTTCGCATATGTTCCTCAAACTTGCCCGTCAACTCAGGACCGGTAATGAATTGATAACCTGTGTAATTCTCTATGTCTCCACTCCACGCCGCCTGCCCACCGATATCTTTGGTAATAACTAAAAAGTTCATTTTCTTTCGGGCAGCGTAGACGCTGGCTGTTATACCTGCTGGCCCTGCCCCAATAATGATTAAATCGAACATTTTACTATTATCTCCCACAGGGTTATAACCCTAATGCTTTTCTTATCTTTTCCTTATCAAATCCCACTATAATTTCGCCATCGATGTCCAAAACAGGTACGGCCATCTGGCCTGACTTCTGAACCATCTCCTGTGCTTTTGCCTGGTCAGTGGAGACATCGATATCCTCAAAATCAATATTGTTCTCTTTTAAGAACTTCTTGGTCATCATGCAAAATGGACAGGTAGGGGTGCTGTAGATTTTAACTTTTTTATCCACAATACTGACCTCCTTTAAATTACAGGCTCTCCTTTAGCTCGGACAACTGTCTTAGATGGTCTTGCTCCTGTGTAATTAGCCGATCGACTATCTTATGGTCGTATTCTGGCACTACCTTCTTCATCCCTACATAGAAAATAATCGAATCTTTCTCAAATCCTATACCCAGGCTGATAGCTTCTTTATCGCCCTTTACATTTTTGGCTATCTCTCTACCTTTGTCTTTCTGGGTGAATACGTAGTCCCTGGCTAAAGCATTCATATATGCAAAATATTCTCCCGGATATGACTCTGGCGGTTCATATTTGTGCACTGAATCTAATATATTTTGAAAAACAGCTATGTGTTTTTCTTCTTCGCCTGCCAGATATTTGAACGTCTCCTTAGCCTTTTGATTCTTTAATTGCTCCACCAACGCATTGTAGAAATCTCTACCATTCTTCTCAATCTGAATTCCCAATTCTACTATCTCACTTCCTGCAAATATATTCACCACGTTACTCCCCCCTTTCTTAAAATTAGTTTAACCAAGAGCAATTCTTTCTCCCAATGCAAATGCCTTTTTTAAAACTTCCGGATATTTCAATATGCTTCCTTTTTCATCAACACCTGAACAAAAAAGCTCTTCTTTATAATCCACACCAATCGTGGCAAATAGATTTTTGACGATTGATTTCGCATTATGAAAAAAATCTTCTCTTGTGGTTCCCTCTACAGAAATAAAGCCACCCTTTCTTTTATTCTTAAAGATATCTTTTTTCAGTATATATTTTGCTCTCCAAATGCACTGGAAACGGTCTATCATCATCTTTGTCTGGGCGCTAAGGCTTCCAAAGAATATAGGTGAGGCTAAAATTACACTATCTGCGTCTTTTATCTTTTTGTAGAGTGGTTGCATATCATCTTCTATTATGCAGGAGCCATCATCTCTTAAGTTCTCACATTCCTGGCAAGGAGAAAATTTGAGGTTATTTAAGATAACTTTTTCTGTTTCAGCTCCTCTACTTCTGGCTCCCTCCAGGACCTTATCCAGGAGAATATCTGTGTTCCCGCCTATTCTGGGACTGCCGTTTATCCCTAATACTTTCACTTCTTAACCTTCTATTTTTTCCATAGGTTGCTCGCAACAAACAAGTTCACCGCCACCTACTTTTGTTACAGTAACTTCGTTACCACATACATTGCATCTGTACTTTTCCCCTACGTTTTCTACTGCCATAGGACACCCCCTTTTCATCTCCCTTTTGGGGAGAACCTCACTTTATCCCTTTCCCCACAGGGACTGAAGATACCAGCTTAATGGATTATATTCTTTAAATTGATTATATCATCTATAATAAAATCTGGCTTTGCTTTGATTATATCTTCTTTTTCCCCTATTCCGTAAGTAACGCCACATGTAATGATACCAGCTGTCTTGCCGGCTATTATATCTATATCCATATCACCCACTATTATAGCTTTTTCTCTATTTGCATTAAGCCTCTTCATCGACCTGTCTAAAGGACATGAAGAAGGTTTCATACAACCTATGTCATCTCCTCCTACAACATCTTCAAAATAATCATATATACCTAACTTATTTAGTGTAATTAGAGCGAATTCATAATTTCTATTAGTTACAACTGCCTTTCTCTTATTCTTGAAATATTCTAAAATTTCCTTCACGTTTGGGTAGAGAACAGAGTTATCTGTAGAATGTTTTCTATAATATTCTTCAAACACGGATAGGGCCTTCGTAAGAAGAGCTTCCTGTTTATTACCCAACGATTTTCTTATCAAATCCTCTATACCTGTGCCTATATAAGAACTTATTTCTGATATGCTTTTCTCTTTAAGGCCAATTTTTTTCAAAGTAAAATTAACAGCATTGGCTATGTCATCTCTGGAGTCAACCAGTGTGCCATCTAAATCGAAAATAATAAGGTCTATGTATTTCATGTCCTTTTATAAGAAATCAATCTGGCATTAATAGCAACAATAATTGTGCTTAAAGACATTATCAGGGCGCCAACTGCGGGTGCTAAAATTATTCCATATTTATAGAGTACTCCAGCAGCCAAAGGAATGGCAAAAATATTGTATCCCGTAGCCCAAACTAAATTCTGCACCATCTTTCGCTGTGTAGCACGGGAAAGAGCAATAATATCAACCACATTTCTTGGGTCATTTTTGACCAAAATCACATCAGCTGTTTCCACAGCGACATCCGTACCTGCTCCTATGGCTATGCCCACATCAGCCTGAGCTAAAGCAGGGGCGTCATTGACCCCATCACCAACCATAGCTACTTTTTTACCCTGTCTCTGCAGTTGTTTTATCTTCTCTGACTTTTTGTCAGGTAAAACTTCAGCAAAATAAGTATCCAGTCCGAGTTGACCAGCTACATACTTGGCTGTTGCGTTATTATCGCCGGTGATCATCGCCATCTCCAAACCAAGATCTCTCAGCTTCCCTGCAGCCTCTTTAGATTCATCTCTGATAATGTCAGAAAGGCCGATGATGCCTTGAATTTTCTTGCCAGAAATAACAAAGACTATCGTCTTGCCCTGCGAGGCAATCTCTTCCATTTTCTTTTCTGCTTCTACTGATTTAACATTGGCTACATCAAATATGCCTTTGCTTCCAACAAAAATCTTCTCTCCCTCAATTTGCGCCTTTGCTCCTTTTCCAGCAATGGCTTCAAATTTTTCTACTTTAGACAACTTTAGATTCTTCTCTTTGGCTTTTTTAACTATCCCTTTTGCTATAGTATGTTCGGAATTTATCTCTACAGATGCTACCTTGCGCAATAAATCATCTTCACTCCAATCCCCTAAACTGATTATGTCTGATACGCCGAATTCTCCTTTTGTCAGTGTTCCCGTCTTATCAAATACAATCATCTGCAAATTGCGAGCGCTCTCAAAAGCAGTTCGATTCCTTATTAAAAGACCATTTTGAGCAGATAGCGCTGTAATAACTGCTATAACCAGGGGTATAGCTAAACCCAAAGCGTGAGGGCAGGTAATAACCATAACGGTTACCATACGCTCCAGGGCAAACACAAACTCTTTACCCAAAATAATCCAGGCTATAAGTGTAATTGTGCCGGCTGTTATAGCGATAAGCGTAAGCCAGAAAGCAGCCTTATCAGCAAAACTCTGGGCTCTGGATTTACTTTCACTTGCAGTCCTGACAAGTTCAATGACCTGGGATATATAAGAATCTTTTCCCGTCTTTTCCACCTGTATAGTCAGAGAGCCGCTTCCATTTACAGACCCACCGATGACACTGTTGCCTGCCTCCTTACTGACTGGCTTTGACTCGCCGGTAATCATAGCCTCGTTTATCTCTGAATCACCGTCAATTACTCGGCCATCAGCAGGAACTCTCTCTCCCGGTTTGACAAGAACTTTGTCGCCTTTCTTTAACTCCTCAAGTTTAATATCTCTCACTGAGCCGTCATCTAAAACTAAATGAGCCTGAGAAGGCATAAGTCTGGCTAACTCTTCCAGAGCGCGAGAGGCACCCATCACTGAGCGCATCTCAATCCAGTGACCCAAAAGCATAATGTCAATAAGAGTAACTAACTCCCAGAAGAAAAACTTTCCCCTGATTCCAAAAACAACGCCCGAGCTGTAAGCATAAGCAACCGTAATAGCCAGGGCAATAAGCGTCATCATGCCTGGCTGTTTTCTTTTTAATTCCTCAACTATGCCCTTAAGAAATGGCCTGCCACCATAAAAATAAACAAATGTAGAAATTCCAAAGAGAGCGAATTTATCGCCGGGAAATTTTAATGAGAATCTCAATAGAGACTGAACTAGAGGAGATAGAATTAAGACAGGAATAGTAGCAATTAAAGAAATCCAAAACCTTCTTTTGAAATCCTCAACCATATGAGCGTGATGAGCAGCGTGTCCTTTTTCTGCATGTTTATGTGCAGCATGCATTTTATGATCAATTTTCATTTCATCTTTGCCTAGAAATTTATTTTTACAGTGCTCACTGCAAAAATAAAAAGTTTTTCCATCCTTTTCCAATTTAATCGCATCTTGAGGATTGACTTCCATCCCACAAACAGGATCTTTAAGCATCTCGTTTTCCTTTAATATCCTGAAAATTTTTCTATTTTGATTTTATCTTGTTGAACGCCTAATTTATTTCTTAAAATATTTATTAAACTTTCTACCATCCTGGGAGGTCCACAGATATAAAAGATTCTTTCTGTATAATCCGGCATTTCTTCTTTTATCATAGTATCATCTATATAACCAGTTCTGCCTTTCCAGATTTTTCTGTCTATATCTGAGGAGGTTAAAGTGTAAACTATGCGCAGATTCTTATTAACTGACTGCATATTATCTAAATCCTGCCTGAATATAATATCTTCTTCTCTGTTATTGCCATACAGTAACACCATGTCTGTGGGCAACATTGAATCTGTGGTGAACTTACATATGCTTCTTATGGGAGTTATGCCAATGCCTCCTGAAAGAAAGGCTATTTTCTCATATTCTCCCTCAAATGTGAAAGAACCATAAGGCATCTTCAATCTCGTCCAATCCCCGGCTTTTAATCTTTCCAAGGCCTGGGAAAATTCACTATCGGTTATTCTCTTAGTAAACTCTACGTACCTTTTCTCCGTAGGAGAATTGGAAAAAGAAAAATGTTTCGTCCTCTCTACCCCATCAATTTTTATTGTAACAAAAAAGAATTGCCCTGGTTTAAAATTGACATCTTCTTTTATTTTAAAGCGGAAGCTTTTTACATTATGGGTTCTTTGTACTATATCTAATACTTCTGTTTCGAATTTAATCATCGTCTCTACTTGGTTAGTATTATATGGTCTGACTCTATCTCCATCAAGGCTTTAAAGAATTCCTTTATCTCTTCCTCCGTGGCTTGATTTCTTGCTTCTGTGTAAAATTTAACTGCCCTTTTTTCTCTCCTGTTGGCCTCTTCTATATTCTCCCGGTCAGAATCGACTGCTTTATCTAACCCTGCTTTTGAATCTGGTTTCTCTATCTTTAGATGTTTGCATATGACTGAGGCGTGTTCTCTTTCAACTTTTGATAAACCTTTAAACATACTGGAAACATAAACGTCTTTGCTCCTTTCAGATACCGCTTTATAAAAATTTGTATTATCTATCTCCAGTTCTAATGCTTTCCCCAAATTCTCCTTGCTTATCTCTGACAAAGATTCACTCTCCAGCAATTTCCATTCTTTTGCTAATAATTCCGGGGACACAATACTTAATTATCTTATCCTATCACCTTTCGCTTTTTCAATATTTTCCCCATTATCTCCAAAATTCGACCACAGTTTTTTCAACATCTAATATCCCAGTCGTGCTCGCCTATTGTTATACTGTTACGGGAGTTTGGGCAGAACTTTCAAAAGTTCAGGACCGGGCTTCAATAATTAAGTATTGTGTCCCCAGAACTTCCCCCAGAACTTTTAGTAATTTTCGCAAAGAAGCTCATAGAATTCTCGCGGATGAGCGCAAGCTGGACATTCTTCAGGTGCCTCTTTTCCCTCATGGACATACCCACAATTACGACATTTCCATTTAACCACGGTATCTTTTTTGAACACCCTGCCCTCTTTTACATTCTTAAGCAATTTTCTGTATCGTATTTCATGCTGTTCTTCTACTTCTGCTATTTCCTTAAATTGAACGGCTATTTCTTCAAAACCTTCCTGGCGCGCTACTTCTTCTGCCTGTTTATAAAGTTTTGTCCATTCAAGGTTCTCTCCGGCTGCTGCTGCTCCCAGATTTGCCGCTGTGTCTCCTATCACCCCAGCTGGATAGGAAGCTGTAATTTCTACATCTCCTCCTTCTAAAAGTTCAAAAAACCTCTTGGCGTGTTCTTTCTCATTATCAGCAGTCTCTAAAAATATTGCCGCTATCTGCTCATAGCCCGCCTTTCTTGCCACGCTGGCAAAATAAGTATAGCGATTTCTTGCCTGCGATTCTCCGGCAAAAGATGCCAGCAAATTCTTCTCTGTTTTGGTTCCTTTTATAGCCTTTCCCATAATTTCACTTCCTTCCATGAAACTCAGATTTACGAAGTAGTGCTTTTTTTGATTCCATAATTCACCCTTAATTCATTAAAGAACTAACCCGATTAATCATCCCCATTTGCCCTTGCCTATGTGGACTTCTATCTCAGCCTTGATAAATTGACTCAATAGTCTTGCCTCATCCCTTGCTTTCGTAAATATAGCTACGCACCCCGGGTCTAGATTATCCTTGATGCCTGTCTCGGCGATAGAATGCACCTGGTCCAATACAGCTGCCAGGCCCATATGGAGTTGATTTGTGCACCTCGCCTTATCAACAAGTTTTGCTTTATCATCTGTCAACTTTACGAACTTATCCTTTGGTGCGCCACAGCGAGGACATTTATCCGGCGCATTTTCGCCGTCGAAGACATAATTACATATACTACATTTAAACTTCGCCATTTTTCACCTCCTCCTCTATTAAATCCTCAGAACATCTCCTCGTCCTTTATCCCTTCAGTCAAGAAATGACAGAAAAGTCTACAAACCTGTTTCTCTTATCACCCTTCTTATTGCATCTGCGGAATTCTTAAATGCCTGCTTTTCTTGTGGGTTAAGCTCAATCTTCAAAACTTCTCTTACACCCTCTTTATTGATTACAGCGGGAAGGCTTAAATATATATCGTTTATCCCTAAGTAATCT
>Ga0307377_10003333_pt1 | contig 18236 bp, 17 predicted proteins | sample TR3MG_FD_202535 | JGI IMG/M metagenome (GOLD analysis project Ga0307377, IMG submission 202535) | Soil microbial communities from Risofladan, Vaasa, Finland - TR-3 | ecosystem: Environmental > Terrestrial > Soil > Coastal area > Acid sulfate soil | place: Finland: Risofladan, Vaasa | collected... | reverse complement strand
TTATTATATCTGTTCTTCTTGCATTACTCAATAAAAATTCAGTATTCTATAAAGTCAATTCAGGATACTGGCAGTCAGCCATCAGGAAAGCTGCTCCTTTGACTGTTTTACTTTTCTTCTTGTCAGGTCTTACCAGTGTACATGCCCAAAAACTGATTCCTGATAAGTCTGTCTCTGAGGAGTTTGGAAAAGTGCTGGTTCAGGATCAGAAGGGAAGGACAAAACCTCTTTTTACATTAAGCAATGATATTCTTCGTAAGGTGACCAGAGGAAATGATTTTGAAGGACTTACTCCGATGCAGGTTTTTCTTGGGTTATATCTGGATTTTAATAATTGGAAGGATGTCTCCTTGATCAAAGTTTCAAATAAAGATTTGCAGAGTAGGCTTGGTATCAGGGGGAAGTATGCCTCTTTCTCGGATCTTGTTAATCTTAAAGACGGCTCGTATAAATTATCTAATGAAGTTGACAAGGTATATTCTAAACCTCCTGGTGAGAGAAGTAAGATGGATAAGGAGATTATGAAAGTCGATGAACGGGTGAATATTGTGTTTATGATCTATAAAGGAGATTTCCTGAAATTGTTCCCTTTAAGAGAGGGGACCCATGACTGGGGATCACAGCAGAATGCCCTTCAAATATCTGTTAGCAAAGAAGATTCACTATACTTGAAGAGTATTATATCTGTTTTAGTAAATGCTCTTCAAACCAATAATATTGTAAATACAAGACAATCAGTAGAGTCGATAAGTGACTACCAGTTAAGGTTTTCGAACTACTCTCTTCCTTCTCAGACAAAAACCAATGCGGAAATATTATATTATAAACTTAGCGTTTTTGAGCGTCTCTTTCCTTTCTATGCATCTGTTGGGTTGATAATGCTAATTGGATTGATCACCATGGTGATCAGAGGAAGGAAAGAGACTTCAATATTTTCTAAAGTTCTTGGATGGGTATTATTCGCAGGATTTTTATTTCACACCCTTGGGCTTGGTCTCAGATGGTATGTTGCCGGACACTCCCCGATGAGTAATGGTTATGAGTCTATGATCTTTATCTCATGGGTAACTCTCCTGGCAGGATTTATTTTTAGTCGAAAGTCATCATTTGCTCTTTCTGCCACAGCTGTGCTTGCTTCAATGACACTTATGGTTGCTCATCTCAGCTTTATGGACCCTGAGATAACCAACCTGGTGCCTGTTCTTAAGTCATACTGGTTAACATTACACGTATCGGTTATTACAGGTAGTTATGGCTTTCTTGGACTTGGAGCTATTCTTGGGCTTATCACAATGATCCTTCTGGTTTTATCCAACGATAATAACCGGGAGCGGATAGCTATAACAATCGATGAGCTGACTGTTATCAACTATAAGTCACTCACACTGGGACTCTATTTTCTAACAATAGGCACCTTTCTTGGAGCTGTTTGGGCAAATGAATCCTGGGGCCGGTATTGGGGGTGGGATCCAAAAGAGACATGGTCATTAATAACTATAGTAATTTATAGTATTGTAATACATAGCCGAATGATTCCGGGAATGAAGGATGTCTTTACATTTAATCTTATATCTCTCTTTGCCTTTTCATCGGTGCTCATGACCTATTTTGGAGTAAACTATTATTTGTCCGGACTTCATTCATATGCCGGGGGCGATCCGGTTCCGGTGCCTGCTTTTGTTTATATCGCGGTGATTCTACTGGTATTTATATCTGTCATAGCGTATTTTAAATATACAAAAAGACAGAAGGGAGCTGAAAAACAGGTATAAAAATAACATAATGATATTTAATAACAAATAGGGCCTTGCCATGGCAGGACCCTATTTGTTTTTTGGGTGGAAGACCGGGTTCGAACCGGCGACCTTCGGAACCACAATCCGACGTTCTAACCTACTGAACTACATCCACCATTTCAGGAGTACAAAATAAGTTCAAAATTTCTATTTCACAAAATTTTAAAATTATTTTCTCAAGCTATTGTCAATTACTATCTTTGGGCGGCTATTTAATTAATGAACCTTCCTTTACAATAATTTATTACAAAGGGAGTTGTCAGGGAGAGTTAATGTAATCAGTACACTTTTTTGAAAAAGCTTAAATTAATAGACAATATATCCGGGATGCAACTTTTCCAGTTGATGAAGCCTGTTGTATTCCTTATAATAAGCATAGTTTTTACAAAGAGTCATCTTACCCGTGTTGAGATAGGAGAGTGGGAGATGTTCATGTTTATTGCCGGATTGATGACTTTTTTCTGGGTTACCGGTGTTATACAGTCATTACTGCCTCTTTATAACAGGAATAAAACCTATAGGAAATTTGGAGATAATGGGTCAGCTAAATCGCCAGAAATCTTTAATGCATTCCTTTTATTATGTTTCTTCAGTCTGCTGTTTTTTTTACTGGGCCATTCTTTAAAAAGTAATTTTTCAGTATTTCATATTTCAGGTAATGTGCCATACCTTAACCTCCTATTATTATATATACTCCTTAGTAGTCCGGTTTGTCTTATTGAATATATATATCTTCTGAATAACAGGTCATATCGTATATTTCAATATGGTTTATACACATTTTTAGTACAGATGATACTGATTGTTACTCCAATAATGCTGGGGAAGGATATTATCTGGTCAATCTGGGGATTATTGGGAATAACAGGAATAAGGTGGATCTGGCTAATAGTTTTACTTAGAAGATACACAGAAATGAAAATCTCGGCTAAGTTTATGAAGGAGCATCTCTATCTGGGGGCACCTTTAATCTTAACCTCCCTTATCAGTGGCTCAGCTCAATACTCTGATGGTGTTATTATTTCGGCAGTCTACAGAGACCCCGCAATGTTTGCATGGTTTCGATATGGTGCAAAAGAATTCCCCCTTGTACTTATGCTGGCTAACGGATTAAGCAATGCAATGCTACCGGAATTTTCTACGCGGGAAAGGATGAAAGAGTCTCTTGCAAAAATACGAGCTAAATCCAAAAATATAATGAACATTCTATTCCCGACGGTAATGGTATTAATGGTATTTACAAGGTGGATGTATCCACGGATATTTAATACGGAATTTCAGAAGAGTGCTGATATATTTCTGGTTTATTCATTATTGATAATTCCCAGACTGATTTTCCCCCAGACAATAATTGTAGGCAGAAAAAAAACCCATATAACGCTTATTGCTGCATTAATTGAACTAACATTAAATATCCCTTTAAGCCTGTTAATGATAAAGTGGGGCTACGGACTTGTTGGTGTGGCACTATCTACATTTGTAGTTTATACAATCAGTAAAGTCTTTCTTGCTGGATACCTGTGGGTAAAAATGAATATCAAGCCAGCCGAGTATATCCCTGTCAGGTTATATGTTATATATTCTTTTCTCATCGCCATCCTTTTTGTACTGATCGATCACAGGATAATTGATATACATTAGGAATCGGGCATCAGGCGGCAGACTACCGGCATACTACAAACTTCCGGCTTCCGACTTTATTTAATTCTGACTATATTTGCGATGAATGCTCTTAGGATTAATTGAATATAAATTGTGAAAGATTGCTTTTAAAGGAATGAATGTTATGCAAGTAGTTGAGGTCATTTCTAAACAGGATAAACAAGAATTTATTAATCTCCCAAAACGGTTATATAAAAAAGATCCATTTTGGGTATGCCAGCTTGATTCAGGTATAGAGTCTGTTTTTGATCCTGCTAAGAACAATACTTTTAACCATGGTGAAGCTATACGATGGATTCTAAAAGATGACAATGAGATTACTATTGGGAGAATAGCAGCTTTCATTGATAACTTAAGATCAGCTGCCAATAGCCAGCCAACCGGCGGCATTGGATTCTTTGAGGTAATTGAGGAGCAGGAAGCTGCCTTTGCCCTTTTTAATACTGCAAAAGGATGGCTTGTAGAAAGAAACATGGAAGCTATTGATGGGCCTGTTAACTTTGGGGAAAATGATAATAACTGGGGACTTCTGGTTGAAGGGTTTATGCAGCAGGGATTTGGAATGCCTTATCATAAAAAGTACTACAGGGCCTTTTTTGAGGATTATGGGTTTAAAAACTATTTTGAACAATACTCATATCACAGAGTGTTAAGAAGTAAGAGTAACAAGACAATAGAGTTTCCACCCAGGATAATGAAGATTGCAGAGTGGCTTTCTAAAAGACCAGGTTATTCATTCCACCATTTTGAGATTAGGAACAGAGAGAAGTATGTAAAAGACATGGTTGAGATATATAACTCCGCATGGTCGGTATTTAAGGAAGATTTTACCCCACTTGATCCATTATTCCTGCTTGGATCAATTGAAAAGGCAAAGCCTATTCTTGATGAAGAGCTTATATGGTTTGCCTATTTTAATGATAAACCTATTGCATTTTTTATCTTGTTTCCTGACCTGAACCAGATTCTTAAGCATTTTGAAGGAAGAATACATTCCTGGAACATTTTAAGGTTCACATATTATAAGTTAACCCATAAAATGACCAGATTGAGAGCAGTCGCTGGGGGAGTTCATCCATCATATCAGAATAGTGGAGTCGAATCTGCCATCTTTTTCCATCTATACCAGGTGTTTAAAAAGAAATCCTGGTTTGATGAGCTGGAATTATCATGGGTAGGGGACTTTAATCCTAAGATGATCGCGATTTATGAAGCCCTGGGAGCACATAAAGTAAAAACACATATTACTTTCCGGTATTTAATAAATAGCAAGCTCCCTTTTAAAAGATATAAAATCGAAATGACTGAAAATCAGGACTATAATAAGCCCGGAACATTGCCAGATTAATAATATCATAATTCCTTTTGTATTTTGAATAATGTTAATTAATTTTGCAAACCCTTATTGGGGGGAATGTATATAGATTTTTAAGGATAAAAAATATAGAATAATGAAAAATGGAATTCATCCGGACAACTACAGATTTGTTGTATTTCAGGATATGTCAAATGGAGAATCTTTTTTGAGTAAGTCAACAGCACCCTCTAAAGATAATATTAAGTGGGAAGATGGGAATGAATATCCGCTTATCAAGATTGAAATTTCCAATACCTCTCATCCCTTCTATACAGGTAAAATGAAACTTGTTGATACTGCTGGCAGGGTTGATAAGTTTAGGAACCGCTATAAGGATCATGTTGGAAAAAAGAAATAGTAATTATTGATATTATGACCAGAGGGTCGTGCCATAGCATGACCCTCTTCATTTTATGTGGCACAATCCTTGCATAACCATATTTCAGGTCAGATGTAAAAATTTTATGTAATTTTGACATACCCCTTTAACAAAAGAAAAATGTAGGGACATGCCATGGCATGTCTCCTGCTCTAAATCAGAAAATATAATATGGAAAATAAATACAGGAAACCTATTAGCGATATATTTCTTCCGGATATTCTTGATGGAGAGGGAGATATAATTCCTATTATTGCCGATGGGGATGATGGTGAACTGGAGGATGTTGAGGTTCCTGAGACTATTCCAATACTTTCACTTAGAAATACAGTTCTGTTTCCAGGCGTAGTCCTTCCGATTTCTATAGGTCGGCCTAAATCAATTCAACTAATAAAAGAGGCATATCGCAACGACAAAATAGTAGGTACTGTTGCACAAAAAGAACCCGATATTGAAAATCCGGATTTCAAAGACCTTCATACTGTTGGGACTATTGGCCAGATAGTTAAGCTTCTTGAAATGCCTGATGGATCAACGACAGCTATAATACAAGGGCGTAAAAGAATGGTTTTAGATAAACTGATCTCAGAGGATCCCTATTTTATTGCAAGTGTTAAAACAATACCTGAAGTAAAACCAGAGCTCTTGAATAAAGATTTTGATGCTATTGTTGGATCTCTGAAAGATCTGTCACTTAAGATTATTAAGATTAATCCGAATATTAGTCCGGAAGCATCTTTTGCCATAAAAAACATCGAAAATAATACCTACCTCATAAATTTCATTTGTTCCAATACCGACATAAAAGTCCAGTACAAACAAAAGTTGCTGGAGATGAATAGCTTGCGCGACAGGGGTTTTATGTTGCTTGAGTTTCTGGTGCAGGAGATTCAGGTTTTGGAGCTTAAAAATGAGTTACAATCAAAGGTCAAAAATGATATCGATCAGCAACAGCGTGAATTTTTGCTTCATCAACAGATGAAAACCATTCAGAATGAGTTGGGAGGCAATCCGGCTGAAAAGGAGATAGAAGAATATAGAAAAATAGCTGATGAAAAAAAGTGGAATGAGGACGTTAAAAAGGTATTCGACAAGGAACTTAATAAACTTCAACGTCTTAACCCTGCTGCAGCTGAGTATTCTGTTCAGGTAAATTATATTCAAACCCTGCTTGACCTGCCCTGGAATTTATATACTCAGGATAACCTTGATCTGAATAATGCTCGCAGGGTTCTGGATTTGGATCATTTTGGACTGGAAGAGGTGAAGGAAAGAATACTTGAACACCTTGCTGTTTTGAAACTTAAAGGCGATTTGAAATCACCTATTCTTTGTCTCTATGGCCCTCCGGGAGTTGGAAAAACATCTCTTGGCAGGTCTGTAGCTAAGGCACTCAATAGAAAGTATGTCAGAATGTCATTGGGTGGATTGCATGACGAGGCAGAAATTAGAGGCCATAGAAAAACATATATTGGCGCAATGCCGGGACGCATAGTTCAGAATATCAAAAGAGCCGGTTCCTCAAACCCTGTCTTTATACTTGATGAAATTGATAAAGTTGGACAGGATTTCAGAGGCGATCCTTCTTCAGCGTTACTGGAAGTACTTGACCCAGAGCAGAATAGTGCATTTTTTGATAATTTTCTTGAAATGGAATATGATCTGTCTAAGGTGCTATTTATAGCTACAGCTAATACTTTAGCTAGTATTAGTCCTGCTCTTCGTGACAGAATGGAACTTATTGAAATAACCGGTTACCTTGTTGAGGAGAAGCTTGAGATAGCAAAACGTCACCTGTTTCCCAAACAACTGGATAATCATGGTGTTAAGAAGGGTCAGGTTACCATCGATAAAAAAGTGATGGAGACGCTTATTGAAAAATATACAAGAGAATCTGGTGTCAGGGAACTTGATAAACGCCTGGCAAAAATTGTAAGGGTTACTGCAAAGAACATAGCTTCTGAAACAAAATATGAGACAGCTTTATCACAATCAACCCTTAGTGAAACTTTAGGCCCTTCAAAATATGCAAGGGATATATATTCAGGTAATGATCAGGCGGGTGTTGTTACCGGTCTGGCCTGGACAGCAGCAGGAGGGGAGATATTGTTTGTTGAAACCAGTATCAGTAGGGGTGCAGGGAAACTAACACTTACAGGTAACCTAGGCGAAGTGATGAAAGAATCAGCAATCATTGCTCTTGAATACCTTAAAGCGAATGCAATATTGTTTGATTTACCAGATAATTTTTCTGAAAAGTGGAATATTCATTTGCATGTGCCTGAAGGTGCAATTCCAAAAGACGGACCTTCAGCTGGTATAACTATGGCAACTTCTATTGCTTCAGCATTCTCCCAGAGGAAAGTAAAGAAATTCCTTGCAATGACAGGAGAAATAACACTAAGAGGTAAAGTATTGCCTGTTGGTGGAATTAAGGAGAAAATTCTGGCAGCCAAGAGAGCACATATTAAGGAGATAATTGTCTCAGAAGAAAACAGAAAAAATGTTGAGAATATAAAGGAGTTGTATATCAAGGGCTTGAAATTTCATTATGTAAAGACAATAATGGAGGTACTTGAACTTGCATTGCTTAAACAAAAGGTCAAAAATCCTAAAAATATATCATTTGAATGAAGAAAATTGCAGTTTTTCCCGGATCTTTCGATCCTTTCACGATTGGTCATGAAGCAATTGTCAGAAGAGCTTTGAGCCTTTTCGATGAGATAATAATTGCTGTTGGAGCTAACGCTCTGAAAAAAACTTTCTATTCTCTGTCAACCAGAAAAAAGATGATAAATTTTGTCTTTAAGAGTGAGCCAAGAGTGAGAGTAGATCATTATGAGGGACTTACGGTTGATTATTGTAGAAAAAATGATGCAGATTACATCATCAGGGGGCTTCGTACTTCTACTGATTTTGAATTTGAGAGGGCTATTGCTCAGGTAAATAAAGAGTTGGCTCCCGGGGTAGAGTCAGTATTTCTTCTTACTGTACCAGAGCATGCCCATATTAATTCAACAATTGTCCGTGATATAATAAAAAGCGGTGGCGATGCTTCCAGATTTGTCCCGGAAGCAGTTAATCTTATAGACTATAAAGGGGGAGAAGATTAGATAGTCAATCTCCTAGAATTGAACAGTTGATGAGATCCATCAATGATAACCAGGCACTGTTTTTAACCTTGTTTAGTTCGTCCGGAGTAAGCCACTCAACATTTGTAATTCCCTCTCCGGTCTGAGGTACAGTAATCATTTTACCATTATATTGCATTAAAAACCAGCTTGTTTTTTTTAAATATGAAATTCCTTCCCAGCTATAGGTATGATATGTTGGGCAAACTTCCTTAAGTATAGTTTGACCAGTGATACCGGATTCTTCACTAACTTCCCTTAAAGCACATGCAGATGGATCTTCACCTGGTTCAATATGACCCTTTGGAAGATCCAGTTTGCTTTTTTTTTCAATAAAAAGGTATTTACCTGATGCGTGTCTCACTAATCCACCAGCTGCTCCCACCTCTGTAAAGTATATCCTGAAGAGCTTCCATAGATGTTTTATGTCGGAGCAATAAATGTTTAGGGAGGAGACGTTTTTGTCTAACTGAAACTCAGATATTATCCTATAAAGTTCATTGGTATTGTAGAATTTATGGAATAAGCCGTATTTTTGTAACCTGTCAGGTTCAGGGCTTATCAGTATAAATCTGTTTTCAAAATAAACTTTAAACATAATATAATGGAGAATTGCGCAAAACAAACTGCTGAATATCTTTTACAAATTAAAGCAATTAAATTACAACCATCAAATCCTTTTACATGGGCTTCGGGTTGGAAGTCCCCAATTTACTGTGATAATCGCAAAACACTTTCATTTCCTGAGGTGAGGTCATATATCTGTAATTCTTTTTCTGAACTTGTAAGGGAACAATATCCTCAGACTGATGTGATTGCCGGTGTTGCAACCGGAGCAATAGCCCATGGTGTTCTTACTGCAGACAAACTGGGGTTGCCATTTATTTATGTCAGGTCAGGTGCAAAGGAGCATGGTCTGGGGAACCAGATTGAAGGATCTTTTGAACCAGGGCAGAAGGTGGTAGTCATTGAAGACCTTATTTCTACAGGAGGGAGTAGCCTTAGTGCTGTCAAGGCTCTTAGGGAAGCCGGTTGTGATGTTTTGGGAATGCTTGCAATATTTACATACGAATTTAAAAAGGCCTCAGATAGCTTTGCAAACGAAAAATGTGCTTTGAAGACGCTAAGCAATTATTCAGTGCTGATTGATACAGCTGTTAAAACAGGTTATATTGGTCAGGCAGAAGTGGGAACATTGAAAAAATGGAGGATTGATCCCTCTGCGTGGGGAACAAAATAAAAGTGTTTATTTATGGGTGATATATCATGTTTTGAAAGCAGGTCCGGAAGATTAAAGTGTTCTGCTCAGGAGGTATACAGTTTTGTTATTGATATCAGAAACTTTGAACAGTTCGTGCCACAGGGAACAATAGATAACTGGCAGGCCGACAAGGAGACCTGTAGTTTTAGTGTTTCCATGCTTGGTATGGTAACTTTTCGACTTGCTGAAAAAGAGATGCATAGCAGGGTATTATTTGTCGGAGATGCAATGAAGAAAGAAGACTTTTCATTATTACTGGATATTACCAATAACGATCAGAAACCTGCCGACATTAAGGTTTCATTGAATATTGATCTTAATCCGAAGTTCAGGATGATTGCAGTGAAACCAATAAACCAGTTTCTTGAAAGCCTGATAAATAAGATGGAAGATTTTAGTGGGTGGAAAGGAATTAAAGGATAAAATCAACCTCCTTAAAAGCATACACACTGATATTTCCTGACCTCTTTTCAATTTGTAACCGGCCACTATCTGTAACAGATTTAATGCGACCAGTATAGAGGCCAGATGGATCCCTGAAAGTATGCCACTCATTCAGTCGGTATAGCTGAGAAACATATTCCTCTTTTATCTGAGCATGTTTTTCTTTAGTTATCTTTTGATATCTTTCATTCAGATCAGAAGTTAATTGATTCAGGCAATTTGTTAAATCATATTCATTACCCGTGATCATACACAGAGAAACCGGATTGGGGGCATCGCTTAAAAATTTGTTCTGATTAATATTAATTCCGATTCCCACAATTGAATTTTCAATCTGTTCACCCATTATGGAGTTCTCAATCAGTATTCCTGCTATTTTGTCATTACATACATAAATGTCATTAGGCCATTTTATTGAATAATCCCGTGTATATCTTTTAAGAAAATCACAAATTCCTAACGAGATAGTCATGGAAATCAGGAACTGATCATTAGGCGCTATCATTGCAGGGAATAGTATTATGCTGATTAACAGATTCTTGCCGTTCTCACTTTCCCATCTGTTTTCCCGCTGTCCTCTTCCAGCCGATTGAAAATGGGTATATACTATTGTCCCGTCAGTGAGCTCCTGATTCTTTAAAAGATAAGTCGCACGGGTATTTGTTGATGGCAGAGCTTTGAAAAATAATAATTGTGAACCTATTGTCATGATTAGTAGATGTTTAAAAAAATAAAAATCATAATTTCCAATGGTTTCCCAGTTGGGATCAAGATTGGCATTGAAATTGCAAAAGAGGTTACAGTAACAAAAATACAGATAAAAGTGGTACTTTTGCGACTTAATATCAAACTGATAATTATTAATGAAGAAAAAATCAGACGAAACAGAAGTCCTATTAGAGAGCATTTTGGCAGGAATTTTTGAAAAGAAAGGACTAAATGTTCTGAAGATTGATTTAAGGAAACTTGAAAACAGGGTTGCAGATTATTTTATTATTTGTCATGCCACTACCGGAACACAGGTAAGAGCTATTAGTGATTCAGTAGATGATATTGTTAGGAAAAAAGCAGGAGAGAAACCAAATCATATAGAAGGACTCGACAATTGTTTTTGGGTACTGTTGGATTACAGTAATGTTATAGTTCATGTTTTTCAGGAGGAATACCGGAATTTTTATAGTCTGGAGTCACTTTGGGCTGATGCCTCTATTGAAGGCATTGAGGATAAAATACAATAAGTTAACTATTTATGGCAGAGAATAAAAAAACTAATAATAATAAGGGGACTGATAATAAGTCTGATAAAAACAGTAAGCCCCGTTTTAATACTAACTGGATTTTCGCGATTCTGGCGGCATCTGTCTTTCTTTTTCAGTTGTTCTATGGAGGAAAAACAGTTCAGAAAGCAACTACCAGCGAAATCAAGGAGATGATCGCTAAACACGAAATTGAAAAAATAATTGTGGTTAATAAAGATCAGGCTGAAATCTACCTTTTTAATGAGGTAGTGGAATCAGGCCGATATCCCAAAATTGCAAAAGACGGAACCAGGTTTAGTATGTCAGGACCAAAACCACATTTTACATATAACATTGGTGATATCAGTAGTTTTGAACCTTTTATTCTGGAAGCTCAGCAAAGTGCCGGGTATTCTGAGAATGAGCTTATTTATCCTGATTATATTACCCGCAAAAACTATGTGGGAGAGATACTCTCCTGGCTGCTATTTCCTGCATTATTAGTTATTCTTTGGCTATTTCTCATGAAGAGAATGTCTGGTGGCGGAGTCGGTGGAGCCGGGGGTATTTTCAGTGTTGGGAAATCGCGTGCGCAGATCTTTGATAAGGATAATAATGTTAAATTAAATTTCAATGATGTTGCGGGTTTGGTAGAGGCCAAAACTGAAGTTATGGAAATTGTTGATTTTCTTAAGAATCCTAAGAAATACACACAGCTGGGAGGCAAGATCCCCAAAGGCGCTCTGTTGATAGGTCCCCCCGGGACAGGAAAAACTATGCTTGCCAAAGCAGTTGCGGGTGAGGCAAACGTACCTTTCTTTTCAATTTCCGGATCTGATTTCGTTGAGATGTTTGTCGGTGTAGGCGCTTCACGTGTAAGAGATCTTTTTAAGCAGGCCAAAGAAAAGGCCCCATGTATTGTATTTATTGATGAGATAGATGCAGTGGGTCGTGCCAGAGGACGTAATGCAAATTTTGGCTCAAACGATGAACGGGAAAATACCCTTAACCAGCTCCTTACTGAAATGGATGGGTTTGGTACAAACTTAGGAGTTATTATTCTGGCTGCTACCAACAGGGCTGATATCCTCGACAGGGCTCTTATGCGTGCCGGTCGTTTTGACAGACAGATTCATGTTGAACTACCTGATCTTGTGGAGAGGGAAGCTATATTTAAGGTTCATCTTAGGCCTTTAAAAATTGTAAAAAGTTTTGATGTAGGATTTATGGCAAAACAAACACCTGGCTTTTCGGGTGCTGATATTGCAAATGTTTGTAACGAATCTGCACTTATAGCAGCAAGAAAAAACAAAACTATCGTTGAAAAACAAGATTTCCTCGATGCTATTGATCGAATTGTTGGTGGTATGGAAAGGAAAACAAAGATTATTTCGATGGTTGAGAAAAAGACAATCGCTTATCATGAAGCCGGGCATGCCACAGTAAGCTGGCACCTGGAACATGCAAGCCCTCTTGTTAAGGTAACAATTATCCCACGAGGGAGGGCTCTTGGAGCTGCATGGTATCTGCCGGAAGAACGACAGCTTACTACTCGTGAACAGATTCTTGATGAGATGGCTTATGCCCTTGGTGGACGAGCATCTGAGGATCTTGTATTCGGGAAGATATCAACTGGAGCGCTTAGTGATCTGGAGAAAATAACCAAACAGGCTTATGCTATGGTCTCATTTTTCGGAATGAGCGATAAGGTAGGTAATATTAGCTTTTATGATTCATCTGGACAATCAGATTATGGATTTACAAAACCATACAGCGAGAAAACAGCTGAACTCATTGACCAGGAGGTTAACCTGATAATTGCAGAGTCTTATCTGAGGGCAAAAGAGGTTCTCAAAAACAATATGAAAGGCCTAACTGAACTTGCAGAACTGCTTTTGGAGAAAGAGGTGATTTTCAGCGAAGATCTTGTAAGGATTTTTGGTAAGAGAAAGGCGGATATTTTAAAAGCAGAACATGAAGCTGCTGCTACCCCCAAATCAAAAGACAAATCAAAACTTGCCGCTGATAAAAAGAAGCAAACCATTACAGGTAAGAAGATTATAAAGCCAGGTACTTCATCTTCAAAGAAAACAAAAGCCGGGTCGGGTCAGGTAGATACCTCTGTTAAAGAAGTAGAGGCTCCTGTTATAGCTGTGACAAAGTCAAAAACAAAAGGTAAGGAAGTGAAATAGAATAATCTAATCACTTGCAATACATATAGTATTGGATTATTATATTAAACGCCTTATTGTACTATAAATTGAAATTTTGAACAACTTTTTCAGACGGACAATTACCGGTGCATGGATAGTAATATTTGTAATGGGAGGATTACTGACTCATCCCATTTCATTCTTTATAACCGGTTTAGTAATGCTCATAGGTACTCAGTATGAGTATTACCAAATGATAAGGAAGACCGGGGTCAGACCACAAATGGTTGCCGGGATTTTTACCGGGATTACAGCCTATATCATTTCAACACTGATTGCTTCGGGTATAATACCTATGAACTATTTCCTCTTTCTGATACCTATGGTGTTAATAACTATGGTTTTGGAACTGTATAGAAAACAGGAAAAACCATTTGAATCATTGGCACATACTTTCTTTTCAGTACTTTATACTGCAGTTCCATTTTCCATGTTCCCCTTTGCTGCATTCTCACGCACAGGACTCGATTCATTGTTGTCTCATGATAACATTATCTTTTCACCCGGGATCATTATCGGATTTTTTCTTCTTTTATGGGCAAATGACACTGGGGCTTATCTGATAGGCGTTTCATTTGGACGTCACAAACTGATGGAACGTATCTCTCCAAAGAAATCATGGGAAGGCTTTTTTGGAGGTGTCATTACTGCTGTCCTGATTGCCTGGTTGCTTTCCGGCTGGCTTGGTGTTGTTGACTCCGTTCATTGGGTTGCTATTGCAATAATTGTTTCAATTGCAGGTACATATGGTGACCTGGTTGAGTCTATGCTGAAAAGAAGCCTGGGTGTTAAGGATTCAGGTTCAGTTATGCCAGGGCACGGAGGGTTTCTTGATAGATTCGATAGCACGATATTATCTTTCCCGTTGGTGTGTCTTTTTATATTTGTTTTTGGATGATTGACTGTACTTGATTAGTTTTGTGCAAAATTTATAGAGATGAGAGTTCATATTCATAAGGAAGGATATAAGATATTGGCTTTTGGCTTTATAGCAATGGTGGTTCTAAATATCATTGTTAATATCATCTGGAGTGATTTTGAGCTTGTAAGATGGGGTTTTGTCATCTGTTCTTTAATGCTTTATATATTTTTACTGTTTTTTTTCCGGCTACCAGTAAGATCATTGGAGCCTGATCCGGGTCTTATTTATGCTCCTGCTGATGGGAAAGTGGTTGTAATTGAAGAGACAATGGAAAATGAGTATTTTAAGGATATGCGTCTTCAGATTTCAATTTTTATGTCCCCTTTCAATATGCATAGTAACAGATATCCGGTAGCAGGAAGGGTTAAATATGTATGCTATCACCAGGGACAAAACATGGTTGCCTGGCATCCTAAATCATCTGAGCTTAATGAGAGGAGTACTGTCATTATTGAAATAGAAGATGGAACTGAGATTATGATAAGACAGATTGCCGGGGCAGTAGCACGGAGGATAGTAACATATGCAAAAGAGAATCAGACTGTTCTGCAGGGAGACGAATTGGGGTTCATAAAATTCGGATCAAGAGTTGATGTTTTTTTACCAATTGGAACTGAAGTTGAGATTCCTATCCTCCAACAGGTGAAGGCAAATAAAAGTATAATTGCCAAAATCTGAATATAGAGAATTTCCTTTAGACGAATTAGAATCAAAAATTGTCCTGGCTGATGGCATGCTTGTTGGCGCTTTTGGGTCCTACGGCTGGAGCGAAGAGTCGCTAAAGAATTCATGGAGACATGTGGATAAAAAAATCCCGGTTATTAGCCGGGATTTTTTTTTGGATATTTATGAAATTGCAACCTGCCTTGAAATTTTTTTCTTATCCTCTTCCTGTTTTGGAAGCTCGACCGATAGAATCCCATCTTTGTAATTTGCTGCAATTTTTTCCCTGGTTACATTTTCGGGAATGAAGAAGCTTCTGCAGAACGATGAATAGCTGAATTCTTTTTTCTTATACCCATCTTTGTCCTCTTCAGATTCATTCTTGATTTCAGATGAGACTGTTATAACATCCTCATTTATGTCAATTTTTAGATCATTTTTGTCAATGCCCGGAATTGCAAGTTCAAGAAAATAGTTTCTTTCATCTTCTCTGATATTTACAGCCGGTGTTGAACTGGTTCTGTTTTTTATTGCAGGGAAAAAATCATCATCAAAAAAATTTGACATGTAGAATGGCCTGAAATTTCTCTTAGTAATTGTTGGTAACATGATTGTGTCCTCCTATAATTTTAAGTTTAACATTTTTTTACTTACATCTTCATATTTTCAAATTCCGTTCCAAATTCGAAAACATGACATAATGACATGAAAGAATGAATCTTATACAGACAAAATGACAGTATGCTAATAGATGAGTCATGCTACATGCTATAAAATTATAGCGAAATCAAAAAAAATAAATTAGGTTTGTAGAAAGAAACAGCAAATGCAATGAAAGAAACCTTAAGAAACATACTTGTTATCCTTGGAGTATTATTGCTTTTGGCTTGTGCATGGTATTTCAGGAGTATTGTTGTGTACATATTGGTAGCTGGGGTCTTTTCTATTATGGGTCGCCCCCTGGTTAACTTTTTTTGTAAAATCAGGTTTAAAAAGTGGCAATTTCCACGGGCACTCTCCGCACTGCTTACTCTACTTATACTCTGGGGGATTATCATTCTGTTCTTTGTTATTTTTGTCCCTCTTGTATCTACTCAGTTAAACTACTTCTCATCAATTGATAGCGATAAAATTGTACTGCTTATTGAAGGGCCCATTAATAAGGCTGAGGATCTTTTCAGAGTATTCAATAAGGATCTTTCGAATGAGCTCTCAATTCAGAATTATATTGCAGGTAAAGTATCAGAGGTATTAAATATTGAAATGATTCAGAATTTTCTGGGATCAATTATTGGTATTCTTGGGAACGTTTTGGTTGCAATATTCTCAATTTCATTTATAACGTTTTTCTTCCTTAAGGACCAGGGTCTGTTTTTCGAAACTATTTTAATGTGGGTTCCTGATAAATATGTTGATAATGTTAACAGGGCTCTTTTCTCAATAAAGAATCTTCTTACAAGATATTTCATTGGAATAGTGATCCAGAGTACCTGTATAATGATACTAATTACTTTAGGAATGACAATTGCAGGTATTGATTTCCAACAGGCTCTGGTTATGGGGCTAATAATTGGAACTTTAAATGTTATTCCATATGTAGGTCCATGGCTGGGATTATTTATTGCTGTAATAATGGGAGTTGCTTCGCATATGAATCAGGATTTTACTACCGTGGTCATTCCCCTGATAACATATATGATATTGGTTGAGGTAATTACTCATTTAATTGACAATATTGTATTTCAACCGGTTATTTTTTCAAATAGTGTAAAGGCCCATCCTCTCGAAATTTTTGTGGTAGTACTCGCATCCGGCTTTGTAGCCGGGATTCCGGGTATGATATTGGGAATTCCCGCCTATACTGTGCTACGTGTTTTTGCAAGGGAATTCTTTTATAACTTTAAGGCAGTTCAAAAGATCACTTCCAGCCTGTCAAATGAAAAGCTAAAGAGGAAAAACCCGGGCAAGGAAGAAGGGGAAACTGGTGATGAGTCTGGTCAAAAAACACAGATTTTGTAGTTCAAACCTTTTAATAAATGATTTCATTTAACTCAGATTATTGATTTATTGGATAAATTTTTCCACATATTAAACAGGCTGTTTAACTTTTATTACGATGGATTCAGGAATATGTCATTGTGGGGAAAAAAAGTATGGATTATAATATTAATTAAGCTTTTTATAATGTTTGCAATACTTAAGATCTTCTTTTTCCCGGATTTTTTAAAGAGAAATTATGAAGATGATAAACAAAGAAGTGAATATGTATTGGATCAATTAATTAATTCACCTTAGAACCATGATTGAAACTGTTGATTTGACTCTTGTGGACTGGTCGAGAGCGCAATTTGCCCTGACAGCAATTTATCACTGGCTTTTTGTACCTCTGACGCTTGGATTGTCTTTTATCCTTGCTTTCATGGAGACCATTTATGTCAGGACAGGGAAAGAGGAATGGAAACGTCTTACTAAATTCTGGATGACTCTTTTTGGGATAAATTTTGCAATTGGTGTTGCAACCGGTATTATCCTTGAATTTGAGTTTGGTACTAACTGGTCTAATTACTCCTGGTTTGTGGGAGATATTTTTGGAGCTCCGCTTGCGATTGAGGGTATCCTGGCTTTTTTCCTCGAATCGACCTTTGTGGCAGTAATGTTTTTTGGTTGGAATAAGGTAAGTAAAAAATTTCATCTGACATCAACATGGCTGGTCGCTATAGGAGCTAATTTGTCAGCTCTCTGGATCCTGGTAGCGAATGCGTGGATGCAAAGTCCTGTTGGGATGACTTTTAATCCTGAAACTGCAAGAAACGAGATGGTCGACTTTTGGGCAATTCTTTTTAATCAGGTAGCTGTCGATAAATTTTTACATACGATTTCTTCAGGTTTCCTGTTGGCATCAATGTTTGTGGTGAGTATCAGCTCCTGGTTTCTTATCAGAAAAAGAGAAGAGCTCTTTGCCAAAAGAAGCATATTGATCGCCGGGGTATTTGGACTCTTATCTTCATTGATGGTTGCCTATACAGGTGACGCATCAGTTAAGACAATCTCAAAAGTCCAGCCTGTTAAGTTTGCAGCAATGGAGGCGTTGTACGAAGGTAAAACTAATGCAGGACTTATTGCCATCGGGGTGCTAAAGGACTCTGATCGAAAGATTGGAGAAAAGACTA
>Ga0307377_10003332_pt1 | contig 18236 bp, 13 predicted proteins | sample TR3MG_FD_202535 | JGI IMG/M metagenome (GOLD analysis project Ga0307377, IMG submission 202535) | Soil microbial communities from Risofladan, Vaasa, Finland - TR-3 | ecosystem: Environmental > Terrestrial > Soil > Coastal area > Acid sulfate soil | place: Finland: Risofladan, Vaasa | collected... | reverse complement strand
TAATGAATTAGTGATACAGGAAGGGAGTATGAGATTACCTTCGGTGAGCTCGTCCCGCAGGGCGGCACTCGGTTCCTCGCTAACGCTCGGAATGACAGGCTTTTCTAGGGTCACATGGTTAGTGGTGGAGGCTCTCCCGGGCGAGCCTCCACCACTAACCCCCCCCGAACAAAATGAATTGTCATTCCGAGTAGTAATGGATCCGCCAGTTGGCGGAGAAATGAGGAATCTCCCTTCAAATAGAAAAATCAAAGAGCTTATGCGCATGATGCCGGATACTCTTTGGAATTTAAATGCGTTGACCCTGAATCTTGAACCCTTTTTTTCTATAATTGTTTTTATTCTTTTTACTTTGTGAGGATTTGTAAGCAAGCTGATTCGACCATTTGCATGTAATAAACAATTTCTTATCTCTTCTGCATCTTTAAGAACTTGCCAATACTTTGATGATAAATCCACTCCCAATTGTTTTACAACATCCATAAAACGGCCAATACTACCTTTTCTGTCAACAAGCTTAACATTTGGAGCATATACTTTCCAATCAAGGTAAAGCCATTCTTCGAGATATGAGTACATCATTAAAAAAGTATTTACATGAAGATTACGATCATAATCATATAAGACATTTTTACTCAGTTTGCCTTCTTTATCTTTGTTCTCTAATTTCTCCAATTCTTGTAATTGGCCTTTAAATAAAGCTCTCACATAGTTGTGAAACCCTATCAAAAGGTTAAGATTATGCATGCTTGCCCATGCTATAAGCTGATTTTTGAGGTCCGTTTGCATATATATAATAGTTTCAGATACATCTTTAAAATATTATTTAATTCGTCGAAGTCATTTTTTTACCTTGTGCATAACGCCGCGCTAAACGAAGTTCCGCACTGAGGGCGATTCCGTGAGAGCTTGCTCTCCACGGAAGTAAAGCCCGCAAGGGCGGGATCAAATTGCGTTTAACGACTTGTTCTAGCATGTTTTGGCTCGAAGCCCAGTTAAAGCTGTTTATTTCCATAAAGTTACGAAAGCAATTTGGTTTAGCGCGGCGTTTACACAATCTATTCAATACTATTGCTGAAAAGTGAAATAATTTTGGATTTTTAACGTTTAACAATATGATTCTTGTGTGTTTTTTCTACATTGCAGCTCAAATGATTTTATATATACATCCCTAAATTCTACTATAATGAAACGAAGTACAAGATTAGTATTGCTTACAGTAATTGTTGCTGCTTTCCTGTCCGGATGTAAGAAGGATCCTGTTCCACCAATCGCAGATTTTACCTTCGACCCTACGGAAATTACGATTTATGATACAGTAACTTTTACCAATGCATCAACAGATGCCGATACATATGCATGGGATTTTGATGATGGAACTACATCCACAGAAATGAATCCAACACATGTTTATAAGGTTGCAGGGGTTTACACGGTTATACTTGTAGCAACGAATGCAGATGGAGATACTGAAATAACAAAAGATATTACAGTTAATGACCCACACAATTATTATACCATTGGTATGACAGAGTATGTTATTAATTCTGTAATGTTTTGGTACCAGGCCCCACAGGGAGGGGATCCATATATAAGATTATTAACCTCGGTGTCAGGACAAGATAATCCGGATCTGTTAAAATTATATCCAAATAAAGGTCTTGGTGATTTGCCTAATACATATACCTGGGATAGTGAGAACCCTGTTAGCACCTACGATGTCGGATATACTTTTAACTATGCAGGAATGGCTTATGACTCGACTAGTATTGGAAAAACAGGCTCCGGTGACCTGGTAATTACTGAACTCGACAATGGAGTATATTTATTTGAGGCTGAGATAGTATTATCTATTGGGGACTACGACTGGGGAGGAACTTATGAGTTCATTGAAACCAGCACTGCAGATCTTAAACTTGAATACATTGGAGGAATTACGTCTTTATAGAAATTGAATTTTATAATTTAAAAAAGGCTGTCTCAAAAGGGGCAGCCTCTTTCTTTTATGTTCAGGTTTGATTATTTCGATCCCAGATACTTAAATTCGATAGTCGGGTAATGATCCTCACCATTCAATTTGTAGTCGACTATCTGTAGCTTAAAATACATGTCTTTATCAGTCTCATAATCGTATTTTTTCATAATATACTTTTTATCCGGATCCATCGTATATAAATTCTCAGAGCCAACACTGCCCAGTAATTTCCAGTTAGATCCAATAGCTCCTTTCATGTCAGTAAACTCGTACTCATTTATAAAAGAGAGGCCTATATTTTCAAACGCAATGGCAGGATCGAAAACACGGGCTATTCTAACACCGTATTCATTATTAATCAGAATTCCACTTTGTGAATAGGGGGAGTATTCTCCGGGAATATCTGTTTCCCACCAGCCAAGGTAAGGCGAACATAAAATATCCCAATCTCTTTGGGGAGGTTCAACCGGTACTACATCATTAACAGCATAGGAAAAATATACATAATTAAAACCCGTACTACGGTTAATTGTAACTTCATTAATAATGTCCAGAGATTTAGCGGAAGCATATTTAAACGTATAGGTGTTATCGGTTTTTGAGATAAACTGAATTGCATAATAATTATCGCTTTCAACACCCCTGCTTTGAATATATATTTCCCCGTCTTCCCAATTCCTGAGACTTACAGAATCTATTGTGTTTATATATGAAGGATCATCGAAGGTCCAGTCATTCGATTTTTCAATTAAGTCAAGAATCAGATCCTGTGTAATTTCAACAAAATTAATTATCCCGGTTTTTACAATGGTTGAAGAACTAGCCCAGCCGATTAATACACGATTACCTGCGCCAGCCGATTCAAAAGCCAGGTCCCAACTGGAAGGTAATGCAGTATCAACTTCTATTACCGTGTTTTCGTAAAACCTGTAGAATGACTGAATTCTCCTAATGGAATATTCTACTGTAAAAATCTCTTCTATTGTTCGAGGAATTGGTTCGAGGTCTATGTCCTTTAAGCATGATGGAAATAAAAGTGAGGACAGGAATATAGCATATAATATTTTATGATTCTTCATGTATTTACTTATTAAGTTTGAAATTCAGCTTAAAAAAATATGATCTGCCATAATTCAATGGACTATAATATGTAGATTGATAAACTGCCTGACCATAATCTCTGTATTCTGAAGTCCTCCCTTTAAAATTATTGAACAAATTCTTGCCGCCCAGGACTAAGTTCAGCCTGTTTCTCCAGAAGATTTTTGTAATAGTGATTTCCATATCACCGTGCGGGTCAGTAAATACACGGTAGTACCCTCCTCCCTGGTCTTCGGGAATAGCAGCCAATGAAGGCGTCTTTCCATAATATTTAACATTGGCCGTCAGAACAGCATTATATTTTCGGAAAGAGAATTTCGTATTGAATGAGTAATTATTGTAAAAAATCATAGGAAGGTAATCTCCTTCTCCTTCATTGTCGTATGTTTCACCTATTCTGCTAAAGCCCGCTCCAATCATCAACCCTGAATTGTTCACGAATGAAGTGTTTAACTCTCCCCCAAGAGTCCGTCTTCCGCCCAAATTGACATTTGTTGCAGAATTTGATTCAACATCAGTTACAATCATGGTAATAGCATCTTTCCCATCGTTATAAAAGATACCTGGCTCAACTTTGATCTTGTAATTTTCGGTTTGATTCGTGAATTCAAGTGAAGAATTATAACTATTTGTTGTTTCGGCTTTCAGGTCTTTATTCCCCGATAAATCATGATTACTATCTTTAAAATAGAGGTATAATTCTTTAAGTGAAGGTGCTCTGAAACCTCTCGCATACGATATCCTGAAGTTTAATTTTTCAGCAATATTCCATTGAATATTTAATGATGGAATAAGTGGAGCGCCATATATTGTATTATAAATAAAACGTATGCCGGGTTGAAATGAGAGTTTCTCTCCAGGATTGTACTGACTGCTTAAATAAAAAGCATAATCCCCTATTTCGGCTCCCTCTTCAATTCTATCTCCTTTGCCATTATCGTAATTGATATCCCAACCACCCATAAATGAGTAGTCCTTTTCCTGTGGTGCATAGGTAATATAACCACGTGTCATAATGTTATTAAATACAGTGTTTGCAGTTTTTGTGATCTCTTTTGTCAACAAAAACAGATCAGAGGTAATAAAATCTGTTTCCCTGCCAAAATATGTGTATGCTCCAATTACATTATAAGAAACACTTTCTGATAATGTATCACTGATCGTAAGACTGTTCGTGGAACGCGTGGTATGATAATCTGCATCATATGCCAGGACAACTTTCTCAAGGTAGTTTGAATAATTCTTTAGCAATGAATTCATGTATTGCGATTTAACTTTTAATTGAAAATCGTTTTTCCGGTAAGCATATTCAGCGTCTGCATTGTAAACCAGTTTTGGTTTAAATTCCATATACCTGTCATGGCCATCAGTATCGGTGGAATCAACGTTCAGGTCTATATCAACACCCTGAAACAGATTTCGATTCCCGGATAATGTAAATGTGTGATTGCCTCTGATAACAGATCCATATAAACCGAAATTATAAGTGCCCTTATTATCTGTATATACATTACCTTTCAGTAAATTACGGAAATAGTTGTTCCTCTTTGTTATAATATTTACTACTCCGGCGATAGCACTCGTTCCGTACTGAACTGACATTGGACCCTGAACAATTTCTACATGGTCGACATTTTCCATGTTTATCTGTGACAGATCTATATTACCACCTACTCTGCCAACTAATGGCACGCCATCGATAAGATATTTAATATTCTCACCGCCCATACCCTGCATTTCGATGGATGTTCCTGTTGAAGGATCTACTCTTAGTCGGATATTTGTTTCATTTGATAATGCTTCAGCAAGATTATTTACCCCACGCTCCTGAATGGTTTTTGCATCCAATACATCAATTTTATATATGGATTTATCGACCGGTTTTGGTTTATATTGTCCGGTAACCACCACTGTTCCGACATTAATGAAATCCATTTTCAAACTTATAGTTATGGTTTCGCCTGGTTTCAGTGTATCATTATAATTTTTGTACCCTAATAAGGATACAGTTATTTTTACTGTTCTGTCAAGATCGAACTCAATTTCACCATTTTCATCTGTTGTTCCCCCATCAATATATTTATTATCCAGGCTGGATAACACGACATTTGAATAGACACATGGTTCTGAAGTCCTATCATCAATTATTTTAACAACTGTTTTTTGTGCTAAGACATTTAAGGAAAGAAATAGTAAAACTGCGATGATCGAGTACCTGTTTAATAATGTAGTTAACTTCATATAAATGATTTTTAAAACGACAAATATATTGATCTGCCAAGATATGCGAGACCAGATTTTATTATTCTTGATCAGCTGAATTGCCAGGTACATATTCCAATATATCAGCAGGCTGACAATCAAGCTCTCGACAAATAACCTCTAATGTAGTGAAACGAATAGGTTTTGCTTTACCCTTTTTAAGGATTGAAAAATTTACTAATGTAATATTAATCCGCTCAGATAATTCTGTTAATGACATCTTTCGTTTGGCAAGCATTACATATAAGTTGGAAATTAAAGGAATAATATCTTTAATTAAATTATAAGATCCTGTTCTTCCTTAATTTCGGCACCCCGAATAAAAATCTTGTCGATTACGAGTACCATAATGCCGAATATAATAGTTCTGGTATCAATTTCCATGGTGCGCTTAAGTACAGTGGTGTCAATCTATTTAACTTCTAAACTAATTGGACAAATTTGCTCTTAAAATTAATAGATACTTTTCACATTTAAAATTATTGTTTAATAATATTTTTTATGACTATCGGTAATCATGAATAAAAGATTCAAAATCGCTTGAAAATCAATGAATTTAGGTGCATGATTCCTGATACTCATAATATTTAAAATAAGGTCATTCAAAATGATTAGTAGTGTAATGATATACGATCTCAACGGGATAATTATTAGAAACATAAATAGCCTCGGTAATTCATTTACAATTGACATGGAATCGTTTGATCCGGGATTTTACATTGTGGTGGCAATATTTTCTGACAAAACCAAATCTGTAAAGAGAATTGTTAAACAATAACTTGTTCAATTCTTAAAAAAATAGAATTCGCTACAGCTGTGAGTCAAAATCAGGAACCTGACCAAAATGCTGCAAATATTGCAGTATGTTGAACCTGGGTTTTCTTTATTCAATCCGGAGATTTACCAGCTCCAGCCTGGTAGTTGTAGCTCTCAGCACTTTAATAACTAATTTGCCGATCCTGATAACATCATTATTCCCGGGGATGCTGCCATGATAGAATAGAATCATACCGGCTAGCGTTTCATAATCGTCTTCCTCAGGCAAATGAAGATGATATTTCTCATTCAGGTAATCAATCTCAATCCGGCCTGAAAGTATATACTCATTGTTACCAACAACCTTTTCAATGAGATCATTTACGTCGTGTTCATCTTCAATATCTCCGACAATCTCCTCCAGCACATCTTCAATAGTTACCATTCCTGATGTCCCTCCAAATTCGTCAACAACCAGGGCAATGTTCTTCTTCTCATCAACAAACAGTTTAAGTAGCTTGTTTGCAGGCATGGTTTCCGGTACAATTGCCAGCTTCCTTAATGATGAACGAATATCAGCAGGATTTTTAAAGATATCGGTCAACTCGAAATAACCGATGATATTATCTATAGAATTCTGAAAAACCAATATTCTTGAAAGCCTTGTTTCAATGAATTTCTCTTTAAGCTCCTCAACGGAGCTCATACATTCAACTGCCTCAATCTCTGTTCTCGGAATCATACATTCCCTGAGTTTAACACTGGAAAAATCAAGAGCATTCTGAAAAATCCTGATATTGTGGTGGTATGGTTCTGACTCCTCCTTAAATTGTTTGCTCACATTCACAAAGTGGTCGAGATCAACTTTGCTGAAAACCATATCCTCATGCGTCTTATCGTCAGGTTGTATCCTGAAAAATATTTTCATGAAAAGGTTCGAAGCTGCAAGAGTAAATTTGCTTATCGGGTAGAAAAGGAAAAAGAAAAAAACAGTTGGGATACTTAAAAACTTAAGAAATAGATTTGGGGAGATGATGAATATGGTTTTAGGCAGAAACTCAGCTACTAATAGAATTATAGCTGTGGAGATGACTGTATTCACCAAAAGGATTACCAGATCTGACTTAATAAATTTTGATAACTCCGGACTTAAAAGATTAGAGAATACCAATCCATAAATAACAATTGCAATATTGTTGCCGACTAACATTGTTGCGATATACTGGCCAGGGTTATTTGTAAATAATTTTAAAATATTTGAACCATATACACCCTGTTTCCTGTCAAGCTCAATCCGTAATTTATTGGAAGCGACAAATGCTATTTCCATGCCGGAAAAGAATGCAGAAAGAATTATTGCAAGAATTATGATCAGGATTTCGTTCATATATCAAATTTAACTCTTTTTCCTCTGATTGTGCCTCCTCCATGCAAATACGAAGGAGATAAGAGCCATTAACGCAAAGATAATGATCTTGCTGCCACCAGTAATTATCGCAAACCTGATGCCGGCTGCAATGCATAAAATACCCGTTGTTATCCAGATAATTTCAAGTACCAGTAGAGAACTATTCCTCATCAGGGAAATAGATTATTGCACTTACTTTTTTGATCTTCCGGTTTCTGAGATGTGAGTCTGATTCAAACCCGAATCCCTGTATTACCTGATCTTCGTTCGTAATTTTTACAAATCTGTCGGTATAAATATAGTCTTTTCCCTGATCCCAGTTTAACACTTCAGTTTCGAGCTTATCATTACTCTCATTTATAACCACCACACTGTCTCTCAGTTCCCATGTTTTATCTGCATCAGTAAACTTTGCGTATTTGGAAGTAACTGACCCAACAGGCTCTTTTTTGCCATCATAAAATATTACATGGATGCCAGATTTGAATTCAGAATATGGGAAAGCTGTATTATCATACTGTTCTAAAAGCGGAGCAGTCATTACAAGTTGCAACAGTCCGGAATCGAGGTAAACTGTTTCAATGTCCTTACCAGTAACTGCAGGAAGCTTCTTTAGATCTGATTTTGGGATATTATTAACCTTATTTTCACATGAGGAAAACACCACTGCTACTATTACAAGTAATGTTATCAGGGAAATAGTGAGTAATTTGTTTGATGAATGTGTCATATATGACAGCTGAATTTAATAACTATAAAGCAATAATAGCTACCTGCATTAAAGCTAATCATATTTACGTTTTATAAACCAGAAGTCATACAGGTTAAGACTCAACCCAAATGTGTAATAGTTTTCAGAATGAAGACCATTAGTAATTGACCCGCTCTTCCTGGTTAAATCAAAATACATATTGATTTTAGACAATCTTCTCATTGGAATACCTAAACCAATACTTCCGCCAAATTCTTTTATCTGTTCGCCGTTAATTATTAAATAATTATCCGCAACATGACCGCCAATGCGATATTCGAGTCTTTTAAAGTAGCTGTAATTTGAAAATTTCTCAGGTATGTATTCAGCCCCAAAAAGAATTGATTTTGTGTCAGCAGCATAGCCATCTGAGCCAGGAATTTTTGAGTTTGACCATTTAGTATAGGTGAAATCTATACCAGTTGTAAATTTATCTTTCTTTCCAAATGAAATGCCTAGTTTTAAAGTTCCCGGAATGTATGCCCTGGAAGAGTCATTCGCAACATATGAAATAGTATCTTGTGTATTGTAAGCAGTATACCTGAATGCTATATGTTCATACTTTGTTTTGTAGTATTTACCGGAATTAACGGAAACGCCTGCATTAAAGAAATAATCATTTTTCAACGATGCAGTATACTGTAAGCCATAGTCAAAATTAATACCACCTAATTGTATCTTCTCGGTACTGTTATTATTAAAGGTATAATAGTAATCGGTAAAATCAAACTGATTAGTCCTTATAACCTGCCCCAAAAGCAGTCTCATATTAACTCCAGCTGATAAATACTTGTTAATCCTGATCCCTGATCCAAGAAAAAAATTGGAAAAGCCTCCCTCTCCGCCATGATAAGAGGAGTATTCCCCTGTAATCGGATCATAATCGGGATCTCCCTCCAAAACTGTTTCAGCCAACTTATAATAACCGTTTGTAAGAGGTACGATACCCGCAGCAAATCCCCATCCTTTCGATATAGGAAAACCAACCATAAGATGGTCAAAATTTACATCATCCGAAGAATAATTCGATACTCCATCAGAAAGGTAATTCTGGCCATAATCAATTCCAAAATCAAAAAGAAAAGAATTTGTGTCAAGACTGCTGTACGATGCCGGATTTGAGAGATATATGGAGTTATTGTCTCTCATTGCTACTCCAATTCCTCCCATCCCAAGGCTCTTGAAAGATCCCGCAGGTTCATAAGTACCAAGGTTGAACCTTGAATAAGGGGAGTTGACAAGCTTTTGACCTGTAACAGTAGAAATTATTGAAAAAAGAGAGATGAAAATGATTGGTATCAGTTTATGTTGCATTGTATTCCAGAATATAATTTAAGCCATCAATCACAATATCAGGCATACATGTGAGTTGATGATTAATTTTTTCTTTAAGGTATTCGCTGTCTCCGCCTGTGAGTATAATTTTAAAATCTGTGTGCTTCTTTTCAAACGTGCGAATATACTCATTTATTTCATATGTCACCCCTGTAATAACCCCGGCAGTTATTGCATCAATTGTATTTTGGCCGGGTGAAATAAAATTATCAGTCGGAGAAATCAATGGTAATTTTCCTGTAAATTTATTCAATGCTTTGAATCTCATTGATATTCCGGGAGATATATTTCCACCCTTATAAGTATCGGCCGATAGGAAATCAAATGTTATGGCAGTACCTGCATCAATAATCAGGATTTCAAGTCCGTGAAAAAGGTTGAATGCTCCGGCTACTGCCGCTATCCTGTCAGTGCCAAGAGTTTCAGGGGTCTTATACTCAAGCTTAAATGGAAGATTAGACTTATGCGAAAGGATATGAACGGAAGGAATGTTGGTTAATAAAAGATCAGATATAAAAGGGGGTAATTTTTTTACAGATGAAACTATAGCTCTACTAATGTTATAGCCTGACAACTTTTTTTCTAACTCTTCACAACTTAATTCATTGATCCGGTATATGGAAATTTTTTCCCTGCCTTTGTAAATTGCCAGTTTTGTGACAGTATTTCCGATGTCTACTATTAGATTCATATTTATAACAAAAATGCAAAGGTAGTAAAAAGAGTACAAATAATATAGAGCCACTAAATCGCTCCAGAGAGCGAGTTATCTCGTTTGTTTAGGAGGCTCCATCTCTTTCCCCGCACTGGGGGGAATTAAAAGGGGGGCAAGAAAGCAAGGCGTAATCTATTGATATTCAAGTATGTCATTGAGAATTCTGATTGCCACCTTAACAGATCTCACATCAGAAACAGTCAGGCTTAGCTTTGATCCTTTCTGTTTCATACTCATCTGTTTTTGTTTTTTGTTAACATAATTCATTATTGAAACAAAAAGCGAGCTGCGATAAAATTGTGAGTTATGATCAGAAACGAAATTGGCAATGAGCAGGTTATTTTTTAGAAAGATCTTTTCGATCCCAATCTTACTGGCGATCCATTTAATTCTAACAATATCGAGTAGCGCTTCTGCCGGTGGGGGGACAGTTCCGAATCTGTCAATGAGCTTTTCTTCAAACATTTTTAGCGACTCTTCTGAAGCAATCTCATTTAGCTCTTTATATAATCTGATCCTTTCGGCAATATTAGAGATATATTCATCAGGAAACATAATTTCAAGATCAGTGTCGATCTGAAAATCAGATACATATTCTCTTCCGTTTTTTGTTTTTTCAGATATTGTACTTGTTTCAATTTCCTTTGAAAGTTCCCGGGACTCAGCCTCTTTTAATTCAAACAGTGCTTCATTTAATATCCGCTGATAAGTCTCAAATCCAACATCGGCAATAAACCCGCTCTGCTCACCTCCCAGAAGATTACCAGAACCTCTTATATCCAAATCCTGCATTGCAATGTTAAAACCGCTTCCCAGTTCTGAAAACTCTTCAATGGCTTTAAGCCTCCGCCTTGCCTCATGTGTGAGAGTACTTAGCGGAGGAGCCATGAGATAACAAAATGCTTTTTTATTCGAGCGTCCTACCCGCCCTCTCAATTGATGTAGTTCTGACAATCCAAAATGGTGAGCATCATTTATAAAAATTGTATTAGCATTTGGGATATCCAGTCCGGATTCAATGATCGTGGTGGCCAGGAGCACATCATAATCGCCCTGAATGAAATCGTACATCACATTCTCTATATGTATTCCATTCATCTGACCATGTACAATTGCTGTTTTAACATTTGGACAGATACGATTTATGTGAGCCTCGACCTGTTTTATATTTTCAACCCTGTTATGAATAAAAAAAACCTGGCCGTTTCTAGATACTTCATATTCGATACCCTCTTTTATAATATCCTCATTGAAACCATGCAATTCAGTTACAATAGGCATTCTGTTGGGTGGTGGGGTATTGATTATGGAAAGGTCGCGAGCTCCCATCAGTGAGAACTGTAATGTACGGGGTATAGGAGTAGCTGTAAGAGTTAGAGTATCAACATTAGACTTAATCTTCTTAAGTTTATCCTTAACTGAAACACCAAACCTCTGTTCTTCATCAATTATTAAAAGCCCTAGATCTTTGAACTTAACATCCTGTCCGACAAGCTTATGGGTGCCAATTATTATATCAATTTTCCCTTCGGAGAGTTTTGATAAAATCTTTTTCTGGTCAGCAGCTTTTTTATGGCGGCTGATATATTCTATGTTACATGGAAATTCTTTAAGTCGTGATGAGAATGTCTTATAATGCTGAAGAGCAAGGATAGTTGTTGGCACAAGGACAGCAGTCTGTTTGCTGTCGGAAGCTGATTTAAAAGCAGCTCGTATTGCTACCTCCGTTTTACCGAAACCTACATCTCCACATATTAGCCGATCCATTGGATGGGAAGCTTCCATATCTTCCTTAACAGATACAGTTGTAGTAATCTGATCCGGTGTGTCCTCATAAATAAATGAAGCCTCAAGTTCGCGTTGGAGGTATGAATCTGGAGAAAAAGAGAATCCCGGAGAGGCCATTCTTTTTGCATATAGATGGATCAGATCTTTTGCTATATCCTTGACTTTTGTTTTTGTATTTTGTTTAAGCTTTTGCCAGGCTCCTGAACCAAGTTTATAGATTTTTGGCTCGGAATTATCTTTCCCTTTATATTTTGAGATTCGATGAAGCGAGTGAATCCCAACATAAAGAATATCGTTGTCCCTGTAAACCAGCTTTATAGCTTCCTGTATCTTGCCATTAACCTCAATCTTCTCCAGTCCACCAAACTTGCCGATACCATGATCGATATGGACAACATAGTCGCCTGGATTAAGTCCGGTAAGTTCCTTTACTGAAATACTCTCTTTTCTTGTAAAGAATCCCCTTATCCTGAATTTGTGATACCTGTCAAATATTTGATGGTCAGTGTAAATAGCAATTTTAAGATCATGATCAGAGAATCCGCTATGAAGATTTACCAATAAAGCAGAGAAATGTACCTCAGGGTTTATCTCTGCAAAGATATCCCTCAGTCTCTCGATTTGTGATTCACTCTCAGAAATTATGTATGTAATATAACCATCAGTGTCATTTGATAAGAGCTTCCCGGAAAGTAATTCGAAATTTTTATTGAAAACAGGTTGCGGTTCAGTATGAAATTCAAATATTGCTACAGGATTAAACATGCTTTTTTTCCCGAACTCAACTATCCTGAAATTTTTGCAATGCTCAAAGAATTTATTACCGGTCATCACAATCTTTTTCTTGTCGGATATCTGACCCGATTCTTCCCTTTGTGTCGTTTGTAAGAAAATATTATTGATCTTCTCCTTGATATAATCAGCATCCTCAGTCCAAATAAGTGATGAGGGAGGTAAAAAATCGGTGAATGATTCATTCACCTCTTCAATAGATATATCCTGAATGTTTGGAATGATAGATATCTGTTTATGAATACTAACAGATAATTGATCATCAGTATTAAAAGATCTTATTGTTTCGACTTCTTCGCCAAAAAAGTCGATACGGTATGGAAGATCTGCCGAATAAGAAAAAACGTCTGCAATACTTCCTCTAATTGAATATTGTCCGGGTTCGTATACAAAATCGGTTCTTACAAAATTATATTCATGAAGTATCTCCTCCAGAAACTCTAATGATATTTTGTCTCCCTTGCTTATATTGAAAGTGTTTTTTTTCAGATTTTTTTTGCTTACCACTTTTTCCATAACAGACTCAGGGTAGGAAACAACAATCCCTTTTCTTTTACCTGAAGCAAGATGATTGAGAACTTCAGTACGAAGAACAATATTCGCGGGTTCAGTCTGCTCATACTGAACCGAACGTTTGTATGTTGATGGGAAAAAGAAAACGGATTCTTCACCTAGCAGAGAAACAAGATCGTTATAAAAATAGGCAGCATCTTCTTTTTCCTGAAGTACTGCCAGATGAGTAGTTTGCATTTTAGTAAATGCTAAAGACAGGACCATTGCTCTTGATGAGCCAGAGAGCCCTTCTATCCGGAAACTCCCTGAGTTATTTGAATTTATTGTTTCAATCAGACGAGAGACAACAGGATGGTTGTTATAGGATTCAGTAATTTGGTTTTCTTTCATTTGTCAGAACGTGCCGGCAAATTTAATAAAATGAATTCTAAAAGAGATGTTTCACAATGGAATTGCAATAAGACGAGGAATTGTTATTTTTAAACCAAATTTAAGTTCATGAAGGTATATAAATTTGGAGGTGCATCAGTAACAGATGCAACGGGGATAATAAACCTGACTAGAATTGTATCGGAAGAGCCGGATAATCTTGCAGTTGTAGTTTCTGCTTTTGGTAAAACAACAAATTCTCTGGAGCAAGTTCTGAAATACTGGTTGGCCGGCGACGATACCTATAACAGATCCCTCGAGGAGATATTTAACAGCCACCAAAAAGTGATTAGGGAGCTATTTACTGATATTGCTATTATGGAAGGTAAATTAAATATCTCTTTTGCCAGTCTTAAAGAATATCTGTTATCTGAAAAGAGAAGAGATTATGATTTTGTTTATGACCAGGTAGTATCGTATGGGGAGATATGGTCCACTATGATTGTTGCAGAATATCTGAAATTGAAATTTCCTGATGTTGAGTGGCTTGATATAAGGGAGAATCTGTTAACCGACGACAGGTTCAGGGATGCAAACATTCTATGGAGTGAAAGCACTAAAAGAATAGAGACTAATTTTGACTTTAAAAAGAACAGGATTTATGTCACTCAGGGTTTTATTGGTGGAACAATTACCGGACAAACAACAACACTGGGAAGGGAAGGATCAGATTACACAGCTGCTATAATTGCAAATATACTTGACGCTGAGTGTGTTGTGTTTTGGAAGGATGTTCCGGGGATATTAAATGCCGATCCAAAATGGTTCCCCGATGCAGAGCCTCTTGATGAAATATCATATAAAGAGGCAGTTGAAATGACCTTTTCAGGAGCAAAAGTTATCCACCCTAAAACAATAAAGCCCCTTCATAATAAGAATATCTCACTCTATGTACGGTCGTTCATTGAACCTGCTGTAAAAGGTACTGTAATAAAAGCCGATGCAACTTTAAAAAAGGTTATTCCGGTATTTATTAAAAAAGAAGATCAGATACTTATCTCAATTCTTCCGAAGGATTTTTCATTTGCTATGGGAGACAATCTGAGTATGGTATTCCATTCTTTTATGATAAATGGTATAAAGGTGAACCTTGTTCAGGCAAGTGCAGTAAGCATTAATGTTTGTGTCGATGATGAAAGAAATAAGGTGGATAAACTTATTGATAACCTGAAAGAAGAATACGCAACAGTATATAATGACAAAGTTGAGATGCTTTCAATTAGACATTATACACCAAAAGCAATCGAAAATATAACACGAGGCAGAGAAATTTTACTTGAGCAACGAACAAGGAGTACAGTGAGGTTTGTGGTAAGAACGGCTTAATGGCGTAATGGCTCAACGGCTCAACGGCCTGGACTTATAAAACCTTTGCGCCCTTGCGCCCTTGCGCCCTTGCGCCTTTGTGCCATTATTTCCTGTCAAACATCAATCTCTGACCCCTGTAATCCTCATTTATTACACCTTCATCAAATACAACCGTTCCATTTACAATTGTCTTAACCACTTTTGAACTGAATGTAGTCCCCTCAAACGGAGACCATCCGCATTTATAGAGAATATTTTCTTTTGTAACTTTCCATTGACTTGCCGGATTAATAAGACATAAATCAGCTTTGTACCCTTCCCTAATAAACCCTCTGTCTTTGATATTGAAAAGTATTGCAGGATTATGGCACATCATTTCGACGATTTTTTCGAGACTGAAAACTTTTTTGTGCCAGAACTCGAGCATGATTACCAGTGAGTGTTGAATTAGCGGTCCACCGGAGGGGGATTTAAAATAGCTGTTTTCCTTTTCAGCTAAAGTATGCGGAGCATGGTCTGTAGCGATAATATCTATAAGATTATTATTCACTCCATTGATGAGGGCATCTCTGTCGAATCTGGTTTTTATTGCCGGGTTCCATTTTATCAGAGTACCAAGGTCATTATATGAAGAATCATCAAACCATAGATGATGAACGCAAACCTCCCCTGTTATTCTTTTCTGATTTAATGGCAAATCATTGCTGAAAAGCTTCAACTCGTCGGCTGTTGAGAGATGAAGGATATGAAGTCTTGTATTATATTCTTTTGCTAGATTGACAGCATGAGATGAGGAGAGAAAGCAAGCTTCACGACTACGGATATGAGAATGAATTCTAATGGGAACATTCTCACCATATTTTCCCCTGTAAATCGCACTGTTTTTGCGTATTGTAGGCTCATCTTCACAGTGAGCTGTCACAGGTAATATAGCTTTTGCAAATAACTCCTTAAGAGCATTTTCATTATCAACCAGCATATTGCCGGTTGATGCTCCCATAAACAACTTTATACCACATACTACTGCCGGATCAACCTTCATCACCTCATTTAGATTTGTGGTTGTGGCACCGATATAAAAAGAGTAATTAGTAAATGAGTTTTCCGAACCTAATTGGTACTTTTCATTAAGTGCTTCGACTGTTACAGTCTGTGGTTTTGTGTTGGGCATCTCCATGAATGAAGTAATACCACCGGCAACAGCAGCCCTCGATTCGCTGAAAATATCTCCTTTATGAGTAAGTCCGGGTTCTCTGAAATGAACATGATCGTCAATTACTCCCGGTATAAGGAATAACCCTGTTGCATCAATTATCTTTGTTCCGGCCGGGAAATTGATCTGGTCAATTGATCCTATGGAAGATATGAGTTCATCTTTAATAAGAAGGTCTCCTCTGAAGCTCTTTCCTTCATTGATTATTGTGGTGTTTTTTATTAGGATATTGCTCATAATAATACAGATAACCAATTTTCAACGTATTAAAATACAGTTTTTAATACGTTGATTCAACCGGCATTAAATATCCTTACACCCGTTGTCGACCGTTACACCCGTTGTCGACCGTTACACCCGTTGTCGACCGTTACGCCTTTGCGCCCTTACGCCGTTACGCCGTTACGCCGTTACGCCGTTACGCCGTTACGCCGTTACGCCGTTACGCCGTTACGCCGTTACGCCTATATATTAAGGTGTAGTTATCTCCTTGGATATTTGGTAAAAATGCTTCTAAGTTTCATTCTAAGCACTCCCCATAATGCCTCATTAAAGATACCGCCAGACATTTTTGAGGCCCCTAGTTTTCTATCGGTGAAAATAATGGGTACTTCAACGATCTTGTAACCTAGTTTCCATGCCATGAACTTCATCTCAATCTGAAAACTGTAACCAACTGATCTTATATGCTCCGGTTTTATATTTTCCAGGACCTCTCTTTTATAACACTTGAATCCAGCGGTTGTATCCATTATTCTCATTCCTGTTACGAGTCTGACATATATTGAGGCAATATAAGACATAAGGACTCTTGTCAGGGGCCAGTTTACAACGTTTACACCACTTATATATCTTGAGCCGATTGCCAGATCGGCTCCACCATTTTGGCATGTATTATAAAGTTTTACAAGATCGTGAGGGTCATGTGAGAAATCTGCATCCATTTCATAAATATAGTCATAACCCTTTTCGAGAGACCATTTAAAACCAGTGATATATGCTGTTCCCAATCCCATTTTTCCGGTTCTTTCAATAATGTGAAGATTTGGGAATGATGGTTTTAGATTTTTAACAATACCAGCAGTGCCATCGGGGGAATTATCGTCGATAATTAGTATGTCGAATGCAATAGAGAGTGAGGATATAACTCTGATAATTGCCTCGATATTCTCTTTCTCTTTATATGTTGGAATAATTACAATATTTGACATGTCAAATAAATATTTACGAAAATACTGTTTTTCATTTTACATAAAATTATTTCTGTATGTTTATTTCCATAAAGGGGTGTAAAAAAGGTATCAAATTCTTTGGCAGAAATATTTGAAACGTTAACTTTGTCGTCCCAAAAGTAAAAAGGGCTCCATCTAAACGAGAGCAAAGAAGGGTGAATGTTCTTTGAAATTTTGAAGTAAACAACCAGGCGAGATATGGAAAATCTCGTCTGGTTTACTTCATTATTATATGATTGCGGAATTCGGATTTTCGATTTCGGATTTGAATTTAATCAATCCGCAATCCCCGATCCGCAATCCGCAATCGAGAGAGTCCCGTAGCTCAGTTGGTTAGAGCACTACACTGATAATGTAGGGGTCCGCGGTTCAACTCCGCGCGGGACTACAGCGGGGGAATTAGCTCAGTTGGTCAGAGCACCTGCCTTGCACGCAGGGGGTCAAGGGTTCGACTCCCTTATTCTCCACCAATTGATTTCGGAGTTCGGATTTTCGATTTCGGATTTGAATTTATTCAATCCGCAATCCCCGATCCGCAATCATTAAGTTCTTTGACATATTGGTAAGAAAGTTAGTAAAATTGATTAACTCAAGAAAGTAAATAAGAGCGCATGGTGAATGCCTTGGCTCTCAGAGGCGATGAAGGACGTGACAAGCT
>Ga0307377_10003330_pt1 | contig 18242 bp, 15 predicted proteins | sample TR3MG_FD_202535 | JGI IMG/M metagenome (GOLD analysis project Ga0307377, IMG submission 202535) | Soil microbial communities from Risofladan, Vaasa, Finland - TR-3 | ecosystem: Environmental > Terrestrial > Soil > Coastal area > Acid sulfate soil | place: Finland: Risofladan, Vaasa | collected... | reverse complement strand
CGCTGGCCGCCTACGACGAAGCGCTGGCCCTGCGGCGGGATGTGCCGCTGGAGTACGCCCAAACCCAGAACAATCGCGCCATTTTGCTGAGTGACCTGGCCACGCTGCCGGGGGAAGACCGCGCCGCCCGGCTGCGCCAGGCGCTGGCCGCCTACGACGAAGCGCTGGACAAACTGCGGGATGTGCCGCTGGCCTACGCCCAAACCCAGAACAATCGCGCGAATGTGCTGCGTGACCTGGCCACGCTGCCGGGGGAAGACCGCGCCGCCCGGCTGCGCCAGGCGCTGGTCGCCTACGACGAAGCGCTGGTCCTGCGGCGGGATGTGCCGCTGGACTACGCCCAAACCCAGAACAATCGCGCCGTTTTGCTGAGTGACCTGGCCACGCTGCCGGGGGAAGACCGCGCCGCCCGGCTGCGCCAGGCGTTGGCCGCCTGCGACGAAGCGCTGGCCCTGCGGCGGGATGTGCCGCTGGCCTACGCCACCACCCAGAACAATCGCGCCGTTTTGCTGCGTGACCTGGCCACGCTGCCGGGGGAAGACCGCGCCGCCCGGCTGCGCCAGGCCCTGGCCGATATTGCCTCGGCCCTGTACATCTTTGAACAGGTACAGCAGGCGCAGTATCTGCAAGTCGGCCGCCATGTGCTTGCTGGCTTGATCGTAGTCATGGGCGTGGCAGAGTTTCGCACCGCCTGGGTCGCCACCACCGGCCAACCCATCCCGCCGCTGCCCCCTGATTTACTCCTCACGGCGCTGGCACGGCAGGCAGGTCTCACCTCCCAGGCAGACTTTCAGGCGCGCCTCCAGAGCGACCCCACTTTCAAACAGCAGGTGGAAGACCTACTCGCCTTTGTCGGCGATGCGGCCAAAGCGCCAACCGCCGGGCAGTCCGCGGCCCGGGCATTGGCCGATCTACTCATCGCCTGGATCCAAACCCCCGATTGGGCGCAGTCGGAGGCGTACTTGCAGGCCAACGCCGCCGCTCTGCTGACAGATGAAGCCGAGGCGACGCTGGCTCTGCTACAAACCAACAATCCAAACCATCCAGTTATTCCACAGCATATTGCCCTCCTCCAGCGCTGCCGGGCGCTGGGTGTCACCCCGGCTTACCAGGAGCTGCGAGCCGCCCTGGCTGCAGGGGAACGCAGCATAGAACAGTGACATGAAAATTAACGCCAGGCCGCCAAGCCACCAGGTTTTCTATTCCTTGCGTCTTTGCGCCTTTGCGTTGAATAATCTTGTATTTTCAAGGGAGGATTGACGTGAACGATCAACAGAGTCAGCCCAAGTACGTGGTGCATCACCCTGTACAAAGCGCCATCGGCGATTACGCCAACGTGAACAACACCTTCCCGGCGCCGCAGGCGGCCGCCGACCCCAGCGTGGCCGAACTGCGCCGCCTCTTCGAAGAGGTCAACCGGCGGCTGGCCGCCCTGGAAGCCGCCGACCGCGAGTTGCTGACCCCAGCCGTCGAACAAACGGCCCAGGCCGTGGCCAAAATCCAGCAAGGGGACGAAAGCCCGGAGAAACAGAGCTTCTTGATGGGGCGGCTCAAGACTATCCACAAAATGGCCCCCGACATTGGACAGGTCATCATCGCCACCCTGGCCAACCCGGCGGCGGGCATTGCCCTCACCATCCAAAAGATCGCGCAAAAAGCGCAGGCAGAGTTGGGTATGCGTAATGCCCAACCCGCAACGCATGTGCCTGGCTCCGGAGGTCAGTAATCGCCCCCAATGAAGTGCCTATGTCCAGGCAGCCAACGAGGCGCAGAGAACCTACCTGGAGGCGGAGATCAAGCGCCAGAACGTCCCGACAGGACCCAAGTGAGGGAACGGTATGAGCGACCGGATTGATAAGAGCGCGCTGATAACTCTCGTGACCGACCGCGTGGGCAGGGACAGGGAGATGGTGGAGGAAATCGTCGAAGCCACGCTAACGGAGATCTATGAGGCGCTGAAACGAGGGGAATGCGTCTCGCTGCGTGACTTTGGTACCTTCTACGTCCGGCCGGAGCGGGACAGTTGGTGCTTCAAGTTCAACCCATCGCAGCGCCTGCGCAAGCTGCTCGGGTGGTCCTCGACGTACAAGGGCACGCTGTAGACATTGTGGGCGCCGGGCAGTCCAGGTACTACCACCATGTGCGACCAGCACGACGCAGTTCGAGAAGCCCAAAACGATATGGGCAAATGAGGAAATCGCCATCGTGGAGGAGCGAAGTTGATGCGTGTGCAGGTTGAGGTCGTATGTTCGCCCCACCCCCCAGACGAGATCGAAGCCGCACTCCGGGCAGCGGGGGAGCGGCTGGCCCTGACGGCGGATTCCGTCTCCGTCACGATGGACCCTACAGAGCCACGAGTCGCAATCCTGGAATTCGAGATGCGCCGGGCGGCGCAGTACAAGGTGGTGGATGATATCTCTGAAACGGTCAAACACTGGGCGTGGGAGTTCTATCAAGACATCACGGTTCGGTTTCCGAAGGGCTAACCCTGAGCAGTAACTCGTCAAGTACGAAGGCACAGAACGGCGCTTTGGCACGGAACTGAACATCGTCAAACGAGCCGGCGAGGAAAATGCATAGCCCTCCCACGAAATGCATACGTCTAACCCACGCTTTGTGCATTTCGAGACGTGTGCAATTCGCCGAGGGCCTGCTACCAGGAATCAGAGCCAGGGAGATGGAGGGATGCCCGTCCACGACGTCATAGACAATCGCACCGAGAGACTGGTTGACCACATCAGCCGCATCCTGCCCGGCAGCCAGGTGGCCCGCTTCGCCGTCGGCTACTTTTTCCTCTCCGGCCTGCAGCGCCTAGACCACCCTATCGCGCAATTGGCTCCCTAGACCGCATGATAGGCCCGCAACATGGCCGGCCAGTGGTGTTGCTGCGCATAGTCCAGGTCGGCATAGTAGCGCGAGATTTCCATCAGGGGTGGCAACAGGTAGATCGTGATCCCTCGGCAGCGTTCCACCTTGGCGCCATTGTGCGCCTCGGCGATGACCAGGTTTCCTGTGCCGGGTTGCAGTGCCGTTCGCACGTCCTGTGCTGCCCCCCGTACCGCACTACTGGACGTTGCCTCTTCCAGTTTCTCACAAAAGTGGGCGACGTCCCACAGGGTGTTATGAAAAAAGCGGGCCGAATTGCGCTGGGCGACCCAAATCTCATCTGCTGCCTTGGGCATGTGCGCGATCAGGGCATCCGCCAGGCAGTCCAGCGGAGCCACCAGCGCGTCCACACGCGATAGATCAACCGCCGACTGCGTGACCGGGCCGCTGTAGCCCCGCTCTACGTAGGACTTGATGTAAGCGTGGACAATGTGCGCGGCCAGGTCGGGCGTGGCCAGGTGCGGGTTTTCGACCAGTTTGCCCAACACGGCGTCGTACGGCCAGCCATCGTTTGGCTCACTCTCCTCCGAAGCAACGATGGTACGCACGTAGGGCCGCGACTGGTAGGCTACCTCCAGGTTGCTCATCAGGCAGGCATCCATGCCCAACAGGTCCAGGGGCTGGCCCAGCATGCGCGCGACCTGCGCCAGGACCTTACCTAACTCGACGGTATCCAACGAGTGGCCACTGCCATCGTCGCAGCAGATGGCGCGTTCCTCCGGCGAAAGCAGGCCCATGATCCCCGCCACCGTGGGACGGAAGAACACCCTGCCCAGGGGGCTGGACGAACGCTGGCTGCCCTCGGCCTTCCCATAGTCTCGTGTCCCTACCTCCTGCGCAATGCGGTCCATCTCCGAGGGTTCCCAGCCACCGCCGTGGTTCCACAGCACCAGCGCGTAGCGCTCGGCCGGGTATTCCGTAGCCGCCCACTGGACAAAGTCCAGCAGAACCTCGGGATCCCCGCAATCGGTTTCGCCCAGGTCTGCCACCTCCTGGAGCTGGCCTCGCTGCACGTAGTAGCGCTTGGTGTGGTACGTGTTGCCGATGCGATCGAATTCAGCCACGACGTTGACGTCGGCGGTGGAGCCGGCGGCGCACATCTCGCCCAGGTCCTTTTCCCCGGCCGTTGACAGGTTGTTGTCACCGGCCAGGTACACGATAAACGTCCACCTGGCTTTCTCATGATTCATGGTCGTCCTTCCTTTCACCGCACCAGCCATAGCGTGGGTTTTCCAGCGGAGACGGATATGTTCACGATTTTATCCAGCTCGCCAGCCGGCACGGCGACGAACTCGACCGAGATGCCCACCTGCCCCAGGTTTTCGGCGATCCCGTGCGCCATCGTCTCGAGTGCGGCATCCTCGGCGGGGAATGCCAGAAACAGTCCAAAGCCGTCTGGATAGCCTGTCTCGGCCAGCAACTGCCTGGCCCGCTCTACGTCGTAGGGAACAGTGTAGGCGTCGGTCTCCTGGCCTCCCAGGGCGGACATCAACTCGACGTCCTGGCCGGGGAAGGCCCCTTGGGTCACGGCCTGCTTGTCCACCGCCGCCAGAACCGCTTCCTGAACGCGCGGGTCGGCGAGGGGGCCACCATCGGTGAACAACTGGATCCGGGTTGAGGGTCTTTCAGGCAAGGGCTGCTCAGGCCAGTTGGGTGGCAGTACCTGCTCCAGGCTCGCCCGGTCCTGCACGGCCATCATCCAGTCCAGCACATCGGGATCCTGGATGGCCAGTTCCTGGACCAGAGGCGGTAACTTGTTCAGGTCCACCGGCTCCCGTGGGGGTATGCCGGCGAATACCGCCGGCGTGGGCCCGGGCGTGGTGTAGAGGAACGAACCTGCGTTGACGGAGATTTCGCTGCCTAACCTGTCCGCTGCAACGTTCTCCACGGACTGCACCGTCGCCGAGCCATCGAGCATGGTCACGAGCGTGAGTTGGCTTGCCGGCAGGTAGGTGACAGAGAAGGCTGTGCCCTTGATGATCACCCTGGCACCGGGTGTGTCTACCGTGAACCTGGCCGAACACTTCAGGTTGAAGGATGCTGAACCTGCGGATAGACAACTCCCGCTGCCACTCGCCTGTTCGCTCTTGCGGCAGGTGTGCACCCCAAACTTGGTATTCTTGAATACGTACAGGCTGCCCGTGCAGTCACGCAACTGCAACTCGGCCTCACCCGCACCGTCTGTCTTGACTGCATCGCCAGTGTTCAGTGAGTGCCAGTTGCCGTCCGTTAACTGAGGTGGGGTGGCTGGCGAGCCGGCCCACACCTTGTCGGCCAGGCGCCGAACCTGGTCTTTTGTCGTGGGGGGCACGCAGCCTCCCACAGCCAGAGCGAGCAGCAGGCCCACCAGGATGGCCTGGCTCAGTCGAAAACCAGATCCTCTCTTCCCTTGCATCGTGCACCTCCTTCTGCCTGCTACAGGATCAAACAGCCTGATCGCCCTTTCTCTTGAGCCGTGCCGCCGACAGGCCCAAACCGAGCGTGATTCCGATGGTCAACACCGCCCCAACCAGGGCCGCATCGAGCAGCCCCAGGTAAGCGGGCCAACGGGGGAACTGCCTGGCCAGGCCCGGCCACAATCTCTCGACAGAATCGGCAAAGTGTGACTCATAGAAGATGCCACTCCAGGCGATGGTGAGCCCCACACCCTTGTCTCGAGCGCTGTCAAAGATCGCCTGCACAAGTACCCCGGCCAGCACGGCCGTGCCCACCCGCCACAACCAGCGCCCGCTCCCCAGACGCCAGCCGGCCTGCGGCTGATCGTGCACCGCGATGCTCAGACCCAGGCCAAACAGGAACCCCAGCGGCAGGACCAAGGGGGCCATGGCGGGCGAGAATCCGACTAGCCAGGCCTGCAAGGCGTGGCCCAGGCCAAAAAAGAGCGTTCCTAACCCCACAGCCACGAGCGGGCGCGACCAGCGGGCCCGTACGGGCAGAGCCTGGCCCGCACCCACGGGCGTCTGTAGCAGCAGCGGACCGGCCAGTAGCAATCCCAGGCACAGCGCCAGTCCGACCAGGCCACCCCAGTAGGAATACATGGCGAACTGCACGCCTACGAGCAGGTCTCCGGCCAAGACCGCGATGATCGCGCGCAGCGCGCCCAGGCCCAGCCCGGCGCCGAGCGCACCACCCAGCGTCAGCATCCCGATCCGGTGGCCATCGCGCTGCAGCCGGCGCCGGACCCGCCACAGCCAGACGCCGGCCCGGCCAGGGACGGATAGATGCCGGGTGTAGCGTGCTGCGTTCTGTGCATCCGCATCGGCCAGCGTCCCCAGCAACTCCGCCTGGCGCCCGGGGACGTGCCCCTCCTGCAGCGCCTGCCCCAGCCGCTCCAGCCCTTCGTCAGGCGCTGGCTGGAGTGTGGCCAGGGCCAGGGTGGCGGTCTGGCGCGTCACCAGGTCCGGGTGCCGCACCGCCGACCATGCCACCCGGCCCACGTCTGTGGGTCGGTCCGACAGGGCTGGATCATCCAGCCCCAGGATCGCCTGCACCTCCGCCGGAGCCGCGGGTTGGCTAGCGCCGGGATCGTCGAGCGGAATGAGCAGGCCGCCGCCCTCCCGCCGCAGCCGGTCCAGCCAGGGAGCGACGGAAGCATCCTCGACGATCGCGGAACGGAGGAGGAGCAGAACCTGGGGCGGTGACAACTCCACTTCCTGGCCGGCCTGTTCCAGATGCTCGAGTTGGCTCCGGCTGGCCAGGGCTTCCTTGGCCGTCCAGCCCCACCAGGCCTGCTGCAGGCTGGAGCGCTGACTGGAGATCCTGTGCGCCTGTTCGCGCGCGTCCTCGTCTTTGACGGCATGGAAGAGGTGGCCGCCGGGAACGCGGGAATAGAGCACCGGTGCGCCCCAGTCGCGGGCATAGGGCCGGCTGAGGAGCGCCCGGTTGCGCATCGCAGCCCGCCCCTGGCTCACGGCCTCATCAATCTCCCGCCGCTCGTCCACCACGGTCTGGTAGAAGGAGGCGATGAATGCGGCAGCCAGGTCATCGTAGACGGTGAACTGCATGGCGACCACGCACGGAATCCGCCCCTTGAGCAGCGCAGCGACCGTGCTGCTCCACAAGTGGTACCGGTCGCGCTGGGCGGTCTTGCATGCGCTCAAGACCACCAGCCGGACCCCTCTGCCACGCACGATCTCTGCCACCCGCTCCGCCGGTACGCGGACTGCCTGGTTGTCATCGCCTGCCAGGACAATCCAGCCTTCGCCCTGGACTGTGCCAAGTTCAGGCCCCAGGTCCTCTTCAAAGTCGCCATGCCCGCTGAACTGAAATATGTCCGCAGACGGCTGTAGCGCTGCGTCCACCTTGTCAATGGTGGCGCTGGGGAGCGCGCCTGGAATGCCAGCCCGGTCATAGTCCGGCACGTAGCGGGCTTTAACGCCGCGCACGTTGCTGAGCGCCTGCTTGATCCTGCGCTGCTCTTCTGGAAGATAGTCGAGTTTCGGGTACGGCCCATACGGTTCTGGCGTGGCCATCGCGACGACGACCCGCCGTTCGTCGCCGGGTGGCGACCATTCGGGAGGGATCGGCAGGGCTTCGTGGCGTACGATGGAGATACGTGGATCCAGGGCCACGAAGCCACTGGACGTGGGTTCGCCGGGGACATCCTGGACGTGCATGTACTCCCAGGGCAGATCGGCCAGTTCAGGTTCCAGGCGCAACCGCAGACGCAACCCGTCCTCCTTCAGCCAGTCCAGACTGCGGCGATATAGCTCGCGTGCATGCGGCGGAAGCAGCAACTCGCCGAGACGGGAGCCTAGCCTGATTAGCCCCGCCTCGTCCTGGTCAAAGGCACGCTTTGCCAATGCGTTGACCTGGTCCCTGAGCGAAGCATAGTCCGGTACAGGGACCCGTTTCTTTTCGCCTTGCCCCACGGGCGAATCAAAGACGCGGACAGAGAAGGACTTGATGCCGCCGCTATCGTCCTTCTCGACATCCTCGGTCAAGATGATGAAATCGTGATAGGTGCGGATGTCCATCGCTCACTCCCCTCCTCTACTGTGCCTGCACCAGCCGCTCGAACTCGCGTTCTGCTGCGCGACGAAGCCAGGCTGGCCCGCCCCGCTTTCAGCGCATCACAGCGTCTCGATGAACTCGCCGCCGGAGATGGCCGTCTGCGCCACCGCCACCGCCGAGGTATAGGCCGCGTCCACCGGCAGCAGGTACTCGCCCGCGCAGGGGCCGGACTCGCTGCGCCCGCCGTGGCTGGAGACGTAGCAGAACACGGTCGAGTCGAGGTCGCAGCGCGCGGTCAGGCCGGCCAGTGACTGGCGGATGGCGGCCTGGGTGGCGGCACCGTCCAGCAGCAACTGCACGTTGCCCGGCGGGTAGCCACAGCGCTGCGGGTCCACCAGCAGGTCGTGGATGTCCTGGGCGTCCTGGAGGACGGTCGGCGGGAGTCCGTTGACGTGCTGGTAGTTGGCGATGCCGACGACAAGTGCACGAACACTCTTCAGATGCTGGGTCATAGCTCGTTCTCAGGGGCCAGAGAATTTTGTGCCGACAAAGTTCCATCCCCCACCAATCTTATATACGTTGCTGCTTGCAAGACCATCGACAATAACACGATACTTTACCGCTGTTGGGTTCAGCCCTCCCTTGGGTGGGTCTACCAGCTCTTTCAGCTCACTAACCTCAACCGACATATACTGGTTGGTTTTGATGCCGGGCCCAGCAAGGCTCCGGAGTATAGTCCCCACCTTGCCCATCGTAACGTATATCCAGACTATTGCCGACCGCTGAAGATTACAGGTATAGTTGTGAACTGTATTGTCTCCAATCCTAGGGTCAAAGATGTAGTATATGGAGAATGATAGGGCCGCCCAGGTCGGGTCTTCTAGGACGTAATCCACTGTAATCAGCAGGTCGTTTGCGTTCTCAAGTTCTTCAAAGGGGGTCGGCGTTGCTGTTTCAGCTTCTACGGCAGCTGGGGCCGCAGTCTCATCTCCCTGTGCAGTTTCCGCCACCTCGATTGCTTCCAGGCATAGGCGCAGATCTTGCAGATAGTCCTGGACGGCACTCTCTTCCAATCCGTGAATGGTTATCCAGAACTCTTGCCCCTTGCTGTTAACGTATTGCACAGCGACACTATAACCTCCAGGATATGGCGACTCAACTTCCTTCGTATAGAGCCCGGTGGCCAGGACAAGTTTGGGGCTCACGGGATGACACAGCTCAGGCTGTGGCCAGGCAACAACATCGTAGACGTCTTCCCATTCGACTGGAATACCAGAGTCCTCATCCTGTGGCCCTTCTTCAGGTGTCGCCGTCGCTATCGCTTCAACGACGACCACTTGCTCAGTCTCGACGGTACGCACAAGTTCCACGGTAGGAGCCACAACTGGCGCGCATCCTGCCAGAAAGACAGCAGCTACGAACATAGGAACCAACGGCCCTTTAATGCAGAGAGATTGCCTATCCATAGGTCACCTCCACTTCCTATTCGGCGCAACGAAAACCAATGTCAGGCAGGATTTGAAATGGGGTCGCCTCCAGAGCGTCAGTGACACGATACGACTCGCCAGCAACTAGTTTTTCCTGCCATGACAGGCCACGCAGATATAGTCCGTCTACCCTGCTCTTGCCATCCCAAACGTCCGGACAGTCATAAGGGCGGTGGCGGCATGTTACCGGGTTGCTTGTCCATTCCCATGCATTGCCCACTAGGTGCATGATCCCCTCCTCTGGCTCAATCGTGGCCCCGGCGACAAAGGCGGGGCCATCCACAGGGGCCAGGTGGGGTCGCTCTCCATAATCAGGCATGAACACATTGACGCGCCGGGGCGTGGGGTCTTCATATCCCCAGGGCCAAGGGCGGCCCTCAGTACCCCGGGCAGCTCGCTCTAACTCTGCCTCGGTAGGCAGCCGTCTGCCTATCCAGCGGCAGAATTCCGCCGCCTGATAGGCTGTGACTCCTACTACTGGTAACCGTGGCATCGTTCCACTGAAGCTGAACGACGCCTCTGGGAGCGAACAGACGCCAGCTTGTACACATAGGGCATACTGTTCTTCCGTCACTTCATACTTGTCTAGAGAGAAACCAGGCAATTCTACCACGCGCTGAGGATAGGTACGCGATTTGAGGTCGTAGTCTGCGCCAAGCAAGGCAGGGCCAGCGGGGAACGTGACCATCGGGTCTCTTGCGCGGGCACGCAGGAGATTCGCGCGCACGGATTGCCCAACAGAGATTATACCGAACATGGCGAATAGCAGGATCACGACCCGAAGGAACCACTGTATTGCCCTGCGTCTTGCTTCACGCCGCGCGCTGGCCGCCAAGAACCCTCGCAGGTCCTTGTTGAGCTCGCTCTCGTTTTCTGCCATCCATTCCCGCGCCTGTTTCAGCCTCGTACCTTCGTATAGGAAGAAGCCATCGCGGTCTCTTGTTTCCCACTCCTCAACGTCGCTCACGAGCCGCCGACGGACCTGCTCCGCCTCGCGTTGCTGTGCCAACCAGGCCTGCAGTGTCGGCCAGCCAGCGATGAGCGCCTCGTGGGCGATGTCTGCCTGCCGGCCAGCGATCCCTTCTTCGCCGCTCAGCGTCAACAGTCGGTTCTGTGCCAGGTGTTCCAGCGTGCGCTCGAACGTGCCCGGCGCGTCCCCCGCCGCGCGCAGCGCGGAAACCGGCTGCTGGCGGCGCGTGTCCGCCCGCCCCTCCCCAAACTGCACCAACCGCAGGAAGATGCGGCGGGCGATCGCTTGCTGCTGGGGCGTCAGGTCGGCCAGCAAAGCATCAGCACGGCGGGCCATGGCGGCTTGCAGACCAGTGCGTCCAGCGCCGCCCAGCGCCTCGTAGGCGTTCAGCGGCAGAAAGCGGCGCTCCAGCCGCTCCCACAGCAGCACCAGGGCCTCCTGGATCAAAGGCAAGACGCCCGGCTCCCCGGCCGCATCGGCCACCAGCCGTTCCACGAGTGCCGGCTCGACGAACACCCCGGCCTTCTCCGCCGGCCTGGTGATGGCCTGGCGCAGCCCATCTTCGTCCAGCGGCAGCACCTCGGCCCGGTGGGCCTGGATCTCCGGCCAGAGTAGGGTGGCCATCAGGTCAGGGTAAAAGTCCGCCCGCACGGTCAGTACGACGTAGCAATTGGGGGTCTCTGCCAGCCGCAGCAGCGCTCGCTGGAACGGCTCCACGTCCGCCCGGGCCAGCGTGAACAACTCCTCGAATTGGTCTACGACGAGCAGGAGGTTGGAAGTTGGAGGTTGGAAGTTGGAAGTTGGAAGTTGGAGGTCGGTGACGTCACCGACGGCCTCCTGCAGGGCCGCCAGCGGTGCTTCGCCAGGACGTACCGTGCGCACCAGCCACCCGCCCGGGCCAAACAGGCCGCTCTTGCGCAGGGCCGGAATCAGCCCGGCAAAGACCAGCGACGACTTGCCGCTGCCGGAGGGGCCGATGACCGTGAGGAACGGGTGCAGGCGCAGCCGTTCGACAAGTTCCCGTGCCTCGCGCTCCCGTCCGAAGAAACGCTCGCTGTCCTCCTCGCTAAAGGGCACCATGCCCGGGTAGGGGCACGCAAGCCTGGGGGCGGGACCAGGTGTGGCCCGCTGCAACTCGGCGCACAGGCGAGCAATCGCCTGCGGCCAGTCCGCCGGGTCGGTGGCATCGAGCGTGGTGAGCATGGCCAGGCGCGGCGGCAGTTCGACCGGCCGCAGAATGAGGGGGATGACGGGCCAGGTGGCGCTCTCCAGGCCGTAGGACTGGGCCAGCAGGTCGGTGAACTGCGTAAAGCCTTCGGCCAGGTAAGCCGGGGAGAGCACGAGCAGGGTACGCCGGCTCTCCCGCACCGCGCGCTCGAACTCCAACAGGCGCGGCACGCCGAGCGCAAAGGCTGCCTCGGTGTGGCAGCGCACGCCGGCCTGGGTCAGCGCATCCAGCAGGTAACCTTCGACCCAGGCGCGCTCGGCCTCGGCGTAGGAGATGAATAGATCGTAAGCGAATTCAACTCGATCGGTCACCACGAGCGCCTCCCGTGATAAGTATAGCACACTTTGGCAGAGCATTACAACTCAATCGCGCTTTGGGGAAACGAGGCAGATCAATCAACCGTGTGTGCAAGCCGGCTTTCGCATGTAAAGCTCGCAGCCCCCGTCTCGGGGGCGTCCCATGCAAGACGGTGATCGACATAAACCGTCCCCGAGACGGGGACTTGGAGCAAGGGAGGCGAACCAGTGCTCCAAAAGTCGGGGAGTATTGCGTCACGTACGTGCTTGGCACCGGATATTGACCTGCTTCGAAACCCCGCTTTCAGGGATATGCAGGTAGTGGTAGAACGGAGCCTGCGAGTTGACCTTTCACTACGCTTGCGGATGTCCTCATCCGCCGTTATAATCAGCCACAAGAGAAAGTGAGGAGGCACGGCAAGCGATCCCCATGATCCAGTCCTTGCTCGGCCCAGACACCTTGAGCGACGGCACGCAACCCCAGGTGAGTGTTCACACCGATGGCGGCTGCGATCCCAACCCCGGCCCCGGCGGGTGGGGTGCGATCATCCGCTGGGGTGAGCGCGAATGGGTGCTCAGCGGCAACGACCCTGATACCACCAACAATCGCATGGAACTCCACGCCGCCGCAGCGGCTCTAGCGCTCCTGGAGGGACTCCTCGGCCCTTGCCAGGTGGACCTGCACACCGACTCCGCATACGTGCAGCAGGGTATTACACAGTGGATAGACGGATGGGTCAGCCGCGGCTGGCGTACCAGCGACGAGGAACCGGTCAAGAATCAAGACCTGTGGCGCGTACTGGTTCGCCTGACCCAGGTGCACCAGGTGTCCTGGCATTGGCTCCAGGGGCACGCGGGCCATCCTCTCAACGAGCGCGCCGACCGGCTTGCCACCGCTGCGCTGCAAGCGCTCCGGCGCGGCCCAGGTGCGCCCGCTGCACACCAAACTGGCGAGGACGACGGTCCGGCGGTGGAAATCTATGTCAAGGCCTCCTGCCACGGCGCTCAGGGAGCCGGTGGATGGGGGGCCGTATTACGGATGGGCGAACACGCCAGGCCCCTGAGCGGCGCTGAAGCAGCAACGACGGCCAACGCCATGCTTATTCGAGGCGCAACCGAGGCTCTGCGTGCATTGACCAGGCCTTGTCGCGTGGTCCTCTATTCCGACGCTGACTATTTGATCAAGGGCGCTTCTCTGTGGGTACAGGGTTGGCAGGCGCGCGGATGGCAGACGAAGGACGGCAAACCGGTCGCCAACCGCACCGAGTGGCAGGCGCTCATCGAAGCCGCCCGCCCCCATCACGTCACCTGGCTGCCGGTCCAGGGCGATGCCACCCCTGACGACCTGAGTCGGGCCGGCGAGTTGGCAGGCGAAGCCGTTGAGCGGATTGGGAGAGAGGTACCATGAGCGAGTACCAGTACGATGAGTTTCAGGCCGGAATTGACATAAACCCCATTCGTGGTATAATCCCCATCGTTAAGTCAATCGGTTTGGCATCTCTCACCGCTCCGATTCACGTAATCGGAGCGGCTTTTTTGTGACGACCCAAACCAGCACAAACCCACAGGTCGAGCACCTGTGTGAGTCAGGTAAGTACAATAGAGGAGTTTCATGCATTTCACAGAGTTGGATCTAAGCAAACCTTTGCAACAGGCGATCAGCGCCCTGGGGTACGAGAAAACGACCCCCATCCAGACCCAGGCCATCCCGCCCGGCTTGCAGAGACGTGATATTGTCGGTTGCGCCCAGACGGGCACCGGTAAAACGTTGGCCTTTGTTCTGCCAGCGTTGGAACACTTGTTACGGAATCAAGCCCAGACCAGGAACCCCCGGGTCGCGGTCCTGGAGCCGACCCGCGAGTTGGTCATCCAGGTCGCCGGGGAAACCCAGAAACTGGCCGCCCGTACGTCGCTGCGCATCGCTTCCGTGTATGGCGGAGCCGGCATGGTCAGGCAGACCGACAAACTACTCCGGGGCGTTGACGTCGTCGTCGCCACCCCAGGGCGCCTGATGGACCACATGCGCCGCCACAACGTAGACTTGAGGGACGTGGAGATTCTCGTGTTAGACGAGGCCGACCGCATGCTGGATATGGGCTTTCTGCCTGACATCAGGCAGATCGTCAGCCGTATGCCCCGCCAGCGCCAGACCATGCTCTTTTCGGCCAACATACCTCCGGCGATTTCGGCTCTCGCCCGCCAGTTTCAGCACGACCCGCTGAGCATCGTGCTGGACCTGGCCCATCCGCCCGAGGCGATCCAGCAGGCCATCTACCCGGTACCCAAACACCTCAAGATGCCACTTCTCCTGGCTATACTTGAGCAGATGGACGTCAGCAGCATGCTGGTCTTTACCAGGACCCGCCAAGAAGCCGACGTCGTGACCCGGCAACTGCGCCAGGCCAGGATTGCCGTGGCCTGCATTCACGGAGATTTCAAGCAGCGGGAGCGCATATCTGCGCTGGAAGGGTTCCGCTCGGGCAAGCACCGCGTCCTGGTCGCCACCAACGTGGCCGCGCGGGGACTGGACGTGGAGGGCATCTCACACGTGATCAACTACGACGCGCCGGAACAACCCGAGGATTACGTGCATCGTATCGGGCGCACCGCCCGCGCTGAGGCCGCTGGCGACGCCATCACGCTCGTGGCCCCTGACGAAATGGCGCTGGTCTATCGGATCGAGTACCTGCTGGGCCGCAAGATCGAGCGCAAGACCCTGCCGGGGTTCAACTACGACGTGCCAGCCCCCTCGTGGGCCAGGCCCTCGGCCAAGACGCTGATGCGGCAGGCCACCCGATCGCAGGGGCTGGCCGACCGCTGGCGCTCCATGGTTTAGCGGCGCCGCGCGCTCCTTTGCGGCGGCGAAAGGCGCGAAAACAGCGGCCGACTTCGTGTTTTTCGCGAGTTTTCGTGCCTTTCGTGGTCCAAATGCTCTCCCCACGGCCAGGCAGGTGATCGTCAACCCTGGCCCAAAGCCATCCATGCAAAACTCTGATGCCTCCCCGTCGTTGTTTACAGGCGTGACAACGGATACCACACGGGGTATAGTCTGGACTATGCCAACACGATCATCGCCGGCGACGAAGGAGAACCATGAGAGCACATCTCTTCATCGGGTGCGCTTTTCTTGCCAGCCTGGCCCTGCTTCTGACGACCACCAGCGGCGTCACGACTGCTCAAAGAACAGGGGCGGCAAATCCAGGCCATCGGACGGGCGACGCGGCCGCGGCCGACTATGCGCTGCAATTCGACTTTGACGACGACCTGGTCAGTGTCAGGTCCCATCTGGGAGATCTCGAGTTCGACTACGCCTTTACCGTTGAGGCGTGGGTAAAGCCATCCTCGCTCGCAGGGATGGGAAGTTACAAGGGGATCGTCTGCGGGGGTTTCAACGACACCACCAGCCGCTGTGGCGACTGGAAGATGCACCTGAGTGATGGGGATTACTCGAAATGGGGGCTCGGTGTGTGCACCTGGACAAAGGGTTGCGAGGTTGCCTATTCCGGCACGCACAGTCTACTGCTCGACCAATGGCAGCATCTCGCCGGTACCTACGACGGCAGCAACATCTTAACCTATCGCAACGGCACGCCGGTCGCCAATTTCCCTCACTCGGGTCACGTAAATGTAGGAGGAGAATATATCCTCTTTGGGATTGTGGAGACGTCTTTCTGCGGCCTGATAGACGAGGTGCGGTTATGGGACGTGGCCCGCTCCCAGGCTCAGATTCAATCTGGCCTGGCCCGCGTGTTGCGGGGAGATGAGCCTGGCCTGGTGGGATACTGGCGTTTCAATGAAGGGAGCGGGCAGGAGGTCCACGATCTTGCAGGCTATGACAACTATGGGCGGTTAGGTGCATCGCCGGATAGCGATGCGCGAGATCCCCAGTGGGCTCTCTCTGACGTACCCATTCTCCGCCATCCGCTGTACCTGCCGCTGGTGGTGAAATAGGTGTGGGTGAGGTTGACAACTCTCGAATTATGCGTTATCCTTCCCCAGTCCACTCGCCGTGAGTGGATCATTTGTTGGTGGGAAGGATCATGCTCAAACAACTTAACCATAATGGTATCTTGGTGCCCCAGGTTCCGCTGCCCTCCCGTCTCGAACTTGTGATTCGGGGCGAACGCAGGGAGTTGTCTCTCGCCCAGATAGAGATGGCGCTGGCCTGGGCCAGGAAACAGGGCACACCTTACGTAAAAGTCCCGCTCTTCGTCCGCAACTTCCTGCAGGATTTCAGCGCCGCCCTGGGCGTCGAGCCGCCGCTGACCATTGACGAGGTGGATTTCGGCCCCGCCCTGGACATCGTCCAGGCCGAGCGCGCCGCCAGAGAACGGCTGACCCCCGAGGAGCGCAAGGCCCTGGCGGCTCAGCGCAAGGCGGAGCGCGAACGGCTCAAGGAGCGGTATGGTCACGCCATCGTGGACGGGCAGCGCGTCGAGATTGGCAGTTACATCGCCGAGCCCAGCGGCATCTTTATGGGGCGCGGCAAGCATCCCCTGCGCGGCCGGTGGAAAGAAGGCCCTCGGCAAAGCGACGTCACGCTGAACCTGAGCCCCGATGCGCCCGTTCCCCCCGGCGACTGGGCCGAGGTCGTGTGGGAGCCCGAGTCGCTGTGGGTGGCGCGCTGGAAGGACAAACTCTCCGGCCGCCTCAAGTACGTCTGGCTGAGCGACACCGCACCCGTCAAGCAGGAACGAGAGGCGGCCAAGTTCGACCGGGCGGTGGACCTGGGCGTTAACCTGGCCCAGGTTTGCGCGCACATCGAACAAGGCCTGACCAGCCCGCGCGCCAAGCGGCGCAAGGTGGCCACCGCCTGCTACCTGATTGACGCGCTCTGCCTGCGCGTGGGAGACGAAAAAGACCCCGACGAAGCCGATACCGTGGGCGCCACCACCCTCCGCCCTGAGCACGTCACCCTGCACCCCGACGGCACGGCCGAGTTCAAGTTCCTGGGCAAGGACTCGGTGCTGTGGCACAAAACGATACCCCTCCCCCCGCTGGTGATGCAGAACCTCGACGACCTCATCCGGGAGGCCAGGCCGCCCAACGTGGCCAACAACGGCAAGCGCCACCCGACCCGCGACAAGCCGCAGATCTTTCCAGAGGTGGACAGCAGCGACGTCAATGCCTACCTGTCCGAGGTCCTCCCCGGGCTGACGGCCAAGGTCTTTCGCACCTACCACGCCACCCAGGCCGTGCGCGATAGCCTGTCGGCGGCGGAGGTTGAGGCCGGCGACCCAGAGTACAAAAAGTGGGGTGCCGTCGCCCTGGCCAACCTCGAGGCCGCCGTGCTGTGCAACCACTACAAGGCGGCCCCGGCCAACTGGCGGGACCGCCGCCAGCGCGCCAGTGAGCGCCGCAAGAGGCTGGAAGAGCGAGTGGCCGCCTGCCGCACCCCGGTACGCCAGGCCAGCGAGGCGTTGAAGGCACTGCAGCAGGAGGCGCGGGAAAAGAAGAACAGTGCCAGGACCGGCGCCCAGCGCGGGCGATTGCAGGCCCGTTACGCCAAAAAGATCGAAAAGGCCGGAAAGAAGGTGGAGGCGGCCAGGGGCAAACTGGAGCGGGCCGAGGCGGCGCTGGGCAAGGTCAGGACGCAGGACACCATCGCCGCCCGCGGGCGCACCTGGAACCTGGGCACCAGCCTCAAATCCTACATTGACCCGCGCGTGCTCTACCAGTGGGGGCAGCAGGTCGAGTACGACGTCCTGGGGCTCTACTACCCCAAGGCCCTGCAACGCAAATTCGCCTGGGTCAGCGAGCAGGAGCAATCGGAACAGACCGAGCCGCAGCCTGGGGATTCCGGCTGATGGTGCCGCAGGCACCATCTCAAGGGCGTCCGTCAAGTTCCTTCGTGCTGAGGGGCCTGTCATTCCGAGCGAAGCGAGGAATCTCACCTAACCTCGTTTGCCGCGAGGGCTGTCATTCCGAGCGCAGCGAGGAATCTCAATTGCTCTCGTTGGCGCGAAGGCTGTCATTCCGAGCGCAGCGAGGAATCTCACCTGACCTCGTTGCCGAGGGGCCTGTCATTCCGAGCGCAGCGAGGAATCTCACCTGGCCTCGTTGCCGCGAGGGCTGTCATTCCGAGCGCAGCGAGGAATCTCACCTGACCTCGTTGGCGAGCGGGCTGTCATTCCGAGCGCAGCGAGGAATCTCAACCGACCTCATTGCCGCGAGGGCTGTCATTCCGAGCGCAGCGAGGAATCTCAACTGGCCTCGTTGCCGAGATGGCTGTCATTCCGAGCGAGGCGAGGAATCTCAACCGACCTCGTTGCCGCGAGGGCTGTCATTCCGAGCGCAGCGAGGAATCTCACCTGACCTCGTTGCTGAGAGGGCTGTCATTCCGAGCGAGGCGAGGAATCTCACCTGACCTCGTTGCCGCGAAGGCTGTCATTCCGAGCGAGGCGAGGAATCTCAACCGACCT
>Ga0307377_10003328_pt1 | contig 18249 bp, 14 predicted proteins | sample TR3MG_FD_202535 | JGI IMG/M metagenome (GOLD analysis project Ga0307377, IMG submission 202535) | Soil microbial communities from Risofladan, Vaasa, Finland - TR-3 | ecosystem: Environmental > Terrestrial > Soil > Coastal area > Acid sulfate soil | place: Finland: Risofladan, Vaasa | collected... | reverse complement strand
CGATCGAGAACTGGCTGCGGACCATCTCATAGTTAGCGGTTCGCAGATCTTCAACGGTGTTGATATTCATGTCGGAAAGCCTTGCGTTGATGCGCGAACCTACTCCCCATACCTCCCCCACCGAGATGCTGGCAAAGAGTGTTCGGCGTTGCGTTTCATTCAATACGCCGAAGTCGCACACCCCATCACTACCGGCAAACCCTTTCTTAGCACAGTGGTTGGCCAGCTTGGCGAGTGTCTTGGTGTCGGCAATACCAACACACACCGGAATGCCGACGTTGCGCTTCACCGCCTGCCGAATTTTCTGGCCATAGGCCATCAGTGTTTGCGGATCGAAGCCATCCAGATCGAGAAAACATTCGTCGATTGAGTAGATCTCCTGGTTGGGAGAGAATGTGGAGAGAATCGACATCACCCGTGCGGACAGATCACCATATAGGCTGTAGTTGCTGGAGTAAGCGATGATGCCGTGTTGCCTGGCAATCTTCTCCATCTTGAACCACGGCTCACCCATTTTGATGCCGAGTGCTTTCACTTCGTTTGAACGGGCGACGGCACAGCCATCGTTGTTGGACAACACGACGACGGGTCTACCCTCCAGCCTGGGATTGAACATCCTTTCGCAGGAGACGTAGAAGTTGTTGCAATCGACGAGCGCAATGGGCATCACAGCCCCCTCAAACGAACTTCTTCACCGCGGAGGTCACCACACCCCAGACCTGAAGCTCTTGACCCTCCTTGAACTCTATCTCCTTGCAGCGAGGATTCTCCGGTTTGAGGATGATTTTGCCGCCACGCTTGATCAGACGTTTCACTGTCAGATCGCCGTCGACGATGGCAATAACGATGTCACCGGATGTTGGTGTCAGCGATTTATCGACTACAAGCAGGTCGCCATCAAAGATGCCGGCGCCGACCATGCTGTTGCCCTTGGCGCGCACGAAGAAGGTAGCATCCTTGTTTGAGATCAGGTGTTCGTCCAGGCTTAATCTGCCCTCGATGTAGTCATCGGCTGGTGAAGGAAAACCAGCAGCAACCTTATGGCTGAATAATGGCGCATGGATGGGCGGTTTGCCCATCGCCGGAAGGAGGATGGATTTGTTCATCAACGAATTCATGGGAATTTACGAACAGAGCGATAACTCCATCGTAGAGAACGTTCGTTCTGTTGTCAATCGAATACGGCTGGATGCCTGTTCCTGGCGAAACACTCACCGAAAGCGGAAGCTCAGTCGGGTACCTCGACCGTCTCATCTTCGGCCAAAGCCGCCGCTCACAGGTAATCGGATTTCATCGGCTGCAAGCGTCCGCTTTACGGCGGTTAATTTTGAGGAGTAGACTTCCGGTCAGTGCCACTAGCCGACGATCAAGGATTAAAATATCCGGCAAGAAAGCCGACGCTCGTGACCGGCAACAAGCGACCAATTTCTGCCGGTGATAGATCTCTGTTTTCCGGCGTTCAATATTGCAACATGAAGTGCCGCTCTGTGCAAATTCGGAAGATCAAGATCGAATTCTGAATAATTTACCCTAACTATGCTTGAAACTAATTTGTTCTCAGCTGGCAGGATATAATATTAAAACTTTAAGGAAATGACGCATGACCCTTTCGATTCAACCATTTGTGCTTGGCATTATCGGCGGTAGCGGTGTATATGAAATTGAAGGGCTGAGTAACAAGTGCTGGGTGCGAGTGGAGTCACACTTTGGTGCAGCCTCGGATGAGTTGTTGTTCGGTGACCTGAACGGGCAGAAGATGGTTTTCCTTCCGCGTCACGGTCGCGGACACAAGATACCGCCCTCCGAGATCAACTTCCGTGCCAACATAGACGTGCTCAAGCGCGTCGGGGTGACGGATGTCATCTCGGTTAGCGCGGTCGGTTCTCTGCGCGAGCATCTTACCCCCGGCACCTTCGTCATCGTCGATCAGTTCATCGACCGTACCTTTGCGCGTGAAAAGTCCTTCTTCGGCACTGGCCTCGTGGCGCATGTCTCTATGGCGCATCCGGTGTGTAAACGCCTAGGCGATCACATTGAAGCTGCGGCGAAGGAAGCTGACATCAACGCGTTGCGCGGCGGCACCTATCTGGTCATGGAAGGACCGCAGTTCTCTAGCCTGGCCGAATCGGAGTTGTATCGAAGCTGGGGGTGCGACGTGATCGGAATGACCAACATGCCCGAAGCCAAGCTCGCCCGCGAAGCGGAGCTTTGCTACGCCACCGTGGCGATGGTTACCGACTACGACTGCTGGCATCCCGACCACGACGATGTGACTGTGGAACAGATCATCAAAGTGCTGCTGGCCAACGCCGATAAGGCCAAGACTTTGGTTAAACATGTCGTGCCGCGCATCGGTTCAGATACCAAGGCCTGCGACTGTGGTTGCCGCACGGCGCTGCAATATGCGCTAATCACTTCACCGGAAGCGCGCGATGCGGAAATGAAAAGCAAGCTGCAAGCCATCGCCGGTCGAGTACTGAAAGTCTGACAATCAACAATCAATCCTTGCGCCAACAACTGCTAGACACTTCACGTCAGCTGGTTGAACTAGGCCTCAATCGCGGCTCATCTGGCAATGCCTCGGTGCGCTTAGCCGACGGCATGCTTATCACCCCATCCGCTTTGCCTGTGGTCGAAATGACGCTGGAGAGCATGGTGCGTATGGACATGGACGGCAATGTGCTGCAAGGCGGCAAACCATCCAGCGAATGGCGATTCCATCGCGACATCCTCACCGCGCGTCCCGAGATCGACGCGGTCATACACACCCATTCCATCTACGCCACCACTATCGCTTGTTTGCGAAAGGACGTTCCGCCCGTGCATTACATGATCGCCTTGGCGGGCGGTGACAATATCCGCTGCACACCGTATACCGTGTTCGGCGAACAGGCATTGTCCAATCCGCGCTCGAAGCACTGCGCGACCGCAAGGCGTGCCTGTTGGGTAACCACGGCATGATCGCTTTGGGCAAGGGTTTGGCCGATGCGCTGGCGGTAACGGTGGAAGTCGAGTTCGTATGTGAGATCTACTGGCGCACCCTGCAAGCTGGCGAACCGCATATACTTGATCAACAACAGATGTACGAAGTGAAACAGAAATTTGTCGATTACAAGAAACGCAGCTAGGAAAAACCATGCCCATCAAATCCAAGATACGCACCGTCCCCCATTACCCCAAGCAAGGCATCCAGTTCCGAGACATCACCACCTTGCTCAAAGACCCGGTCGGCTTTCGCCTTACTGTGGATGAACTGGTGCGCCGCTACAAAGATGTAAAGATCGACAAGATCGCCGGTATCGAATCGCGCGGTTTCATCCTCGGCGCGCCGTTGGCCTATGCGCTGGGCAAAGGCTTCGTGCCCATCCGCAAAAAGGGAAAACTGCCAGCCGAAACCATCGGTCACGACTATGCGCTCGAATACGGCACCGACCGCATCGAGATCCACACCGACGCCATCCAGAAAGGCGAGATAGTACTTCTGGTGGACGACCTCATCGCCACTGGTGGCACGGCAGAAGCAGCCTGCACGTTGATCGAAAAGATGGGCGGCAAAATCGTCGAATGCTGCTTCATCATCGACTTGCCGGACATCGGCGGACGTGCGCGACTGGAGAAAAATGGGCAGAAAGTGTTTGCGTTGTGCGAGTTTGAGGGAGATTAAATGAAAATCGAAACCCTGCGCTGGGCGCACAACAAGCTGGAGATGATCGACCAGCGCATCCTGCCTGCGGTATTTGAATATTTGTGCTACGACTCTGCCGCCTCTGTGGCAGAAGGTATCCGCAATATGGTGGTGCGCGGTGCCCCTGCCATCGGTGTAGCAGCGGCCTATGGGATAGCACTAGAGGCGTTGCGTTTGCAAGACAAGCCAGCGACGGGCTTCAAGATTGGCATGGAAACCGGCTTCATCGCGCTGGCGCAAAGCCGTCCGACAGCAGTGAATCTATTTTGGGCGTTGAATCGTATGCGAGGGGTGTGGGAAGACGTGGCTCAGTGCACGCCTGCCAAGGTCGCAGCGCATTTGTTGGCCGAGGCACATGAGATTTTGGTCGAGGATATCCGAATCAACCGTGCAATGGGCGGGCATGGTGCGGCGTTATTGAAGGATGGGGCGCGAGTGTTGACGCATTGCAACGCTGGGGCATTGGCTACAGCGGGTTGGGGTACAGCACTGGGAGTGATTCGCTCGGCAGTGGAGGCCGGCAAGAAGATATCGGTGATCGCTGACGAGACGCGCCCTTTTCTACAAGGCGCGCGGCTGACAGCGTGGGAGATGGTTCAGGAAAACATCCCGGTGACGCTGATCACCGACAACATGGCAGGCTACATGATGGCGTGCGGCGAAGTAGATGCGGTGGTGGTGGGTACGGATCGCGTGGCAGCCAACGGCGACGTAGCAAACAAGATCGGCACTTACATGTTGGCTGTGCTGGCACGAAGGCACAATATCCCGTTCTATGTTGCGTGCCCCCTTTCCACCATAGATATGAAGATCGCAAGCGGCGCGGACATCCCCATCGAGGAACGTTCCAGCGATGAGGTGAAGGGTTTTCGTGACTATCATTGGGCGGCGGAAGGAGTTCAGATACGCAATCCCGCTTTTGACGTGACGCCGGCCGAACTGGTAACTGGTCTGATTACGGAAAAAGGGGTGGTAAATCAACTAAACAGCGAAAGCATCACCCGTTTGTTCAGTATTTCTAGGTATTAATATCGTCAGATTCAAACCTAAAGTTTAGGTAATTATGCATATACCAATAGTAACTATTTTACTTACATCAAGTAAAATTAAAATAATTGATCTACTGACCGTGGTTAGTTTGATTGTTTCGTCTAACTCTTAATTGCGTAATAAATTCCGAAATGGTTTGAGTTGGTACGTTACCACGTCGATAATTTTTTGGATGATGATACACACTTCGATAATAATCACAGGAGTCGCAAACAGGTCTAAATTTCCCAGCTTCCTGTTCATCAATCAATCGCATTAATTCAATATTATCGACGCTAATTATTTTATCAAGTGTTGTTTCTCTAATATCACCAATTCTCAATGTTGCATTCGCATCTCGACATGAGCATGCATTGACGATTCCAGCTGCGGTTATTTGTGGTGCATCAAAAAGTTTGGCGCAAGCTCCAGGAGTCAATTTCTTTTCTGATGGCATTATCTTTACATTTAAACCAATAACGTCTTCTTGAGATATTTCACCACCCCAGTTATTAAATACACCGTGTGAAGAATTTACCTCAAAGCCCTTATTTCTGTATTTACTAATTATTTTCATTAAATCACTAGAGTCAGCACTTGGCACATCGGAAGTTGAACGAAAATTTAATGCAAGGGAGAATGGCAGGCTGTCTTGCTCAAGTATGGTTTTGAGATTATCAATTAGTCTCTCATATACCTTTGGAGTAGATTTTGTAATGTCAATGAAACTCTTCTCGTTGTGACCATATATACTTATCATCAATGCTGATAGTTTTTTTAAACTCATCAATTGCATAATTTGATTACGTTTTGGGATAGTCAAGTTAGTATAAAAATTATATTTTTTAACTTTTGGGTTCCGCTCTAAATATTCTAGTTTTTCAAAAAAGTGCTTGTCCATAAATACATCTCCGGTACACGGAGTTAATTCAAACCAATCATATCCAAGATCAGTTGCTTGGTTTACGCAATCAATGAACATTTCATTGGACATGTTTACTTTTGGAAGCAACTTCTTTTCGTAAGCACAAAATTTGCATTTTAAATTGCATGCTCCAGTGACCTCAATCGCCATAGCTCCCTGATCAATACGTATAAAACTCCGCCCACGAAGACGATTTATAAAAGTTTCAACACCTATTAGATAGTGCCGAACGTGTTGCTCAAGATATTTTAGGTTCATTGCTAAAAGAAATAAATGAAGGAATTAATTGATTGAGTCATAACGTGGTGTAGCAAAATTATATCCAATTTTTAACATGCTACCTTGGTCATAGGTAATTCACAATTTTCCACACGGTTTAAAGGGGGCTTTGATTGTTGTCTGAAATACCGATTGGTTGGGATCGGAAGTCTGAACATTATACTCGAACGGCAGTTGGGGGTCGCCCAACGACCGTCAATGAACAAAAAATTGAAAGTGCTTGGATCATGCCGCCCACAGGAGCAGATGCTGCATGGGAATTTGGTGATTACCGCATGCCGCGAATGACTGTTATCGGGCAACGAATTCATAAGGCTGTCTGACTGAAATGGGTCGTTTGGAGATATTAATTCAACTGAATTACTTGCCGAATTGCAGACTTTCGCCCAGGTCCGCAACGTGTCGATAGTACGCATCCGCGCTTAACAAAGCGGACATCACGTTCTGATAAATTCCAGAAAAATTGTTTGGTCCGCAATGCGAGTGATGCGGACGAAAGACGCACCATCAGCAAGTCCGCTTAGCTACATAGAACAGACATCTCAACAGTCCGCCCCGGACTTCCGCAATGGCCGATTTCCAGACTGTCTACATTTCCCCAATCTACTAAGGGTGGAATGCTTATTTAATGACATTCCAGCAAGTTTATTCTGTAAATTCACTCGCTGTTTTATGGCAAATGCAAGACGCTGATTCACAAAAAATGCTTCTGATTTATGTTTTATGTAGAAATTTGCCTGCCAGATTGGTAGAGCTGCGGAGCGATTAGCCAAAACACTACCAATACTTGACTAGATTCGTGCAAGCAACACGAAAAATATAATGAGAAAATATTAAATATTATTAGCTGCGTAACTATATGTATCAATAAGATATATGTTCGCTAATATTACTAATATATTATTACTATTACTAATATTGTCGAATAAGCAGATGTAGAAAATCACCGTTAGAACTTCTTGAACTATCACAGGCACAAGAACTAACTATTTACCTATCCACGGAATCGATCCGTGTCAGTTTTCAAAATTCCATTCCCGTGCGGGACATCTCGCTCTGACACGGGCGACTGAACATTTCCCAAATCAAAAAAATATCGCGCAAGCGAGGGGTAAAGTTGGCTGATAAAAACATAAACAAAACAATAAGTTGCCATAGATACACTATTTCGTTACAGTGTCAGTGTTCAGTCGCTCTTAGTCAATTTTTCAAAATTGATATTACGGAGCATTAATGAATTATCTAAGAAAAATGGGCGTTATCCGCCTGCCCGCAGTTGTGAACCTTGTTGCATTAAGTCGTTCGACAGTTTATTCGTTGATCAAAAATAATGCCTTCCAAAATCCGGTGAAACTTTTGGCGCGTGCGGTCGGGTGGAGGCAAGCAGATATCGAAGCCTGGCTGCAATCCCGTGTAATCACTGGTCAGCCGGAGGCATGATGAATACTGTTAAACGCACAGCTGCCGCAACTAAGGCAGCACAATTCCTTGTAGATCTTGGAATAGATCGTCGTGAAATGGGGTTGAAAGCAAAATTGTTGGTATTGGGGTTTGCGGCTCAAAACGGATTGATAACAGAGCCTGAATCCAAAATCCTGCTGGGACGCGCCGGGATGCTGAAAAGATATTCTGGACAAGGCTATCTAAAGCAGTTCGCACTTCCACCGGGGCTCAAGTCAGCCCCCCATTTTCCCCACCTACATTACTATCATCTGACTGAAAAGGGCATGATGTTAGTTTCAATGCACATGCCTCATTTGTCGAGATATGGCAATCTGGAATTGAAACAGCGTACATATTTGCACGATTTTATTGTGCGTATTGAAGCAGCCTGGCGCATCAGGGTTTGTGAAATCAGCAGTTATATTCCTGAGTCCAGGTTGCTAGAAAGGGGGGAGGCCAATAAAAAAAGGCATGACGGGCATTTTGTTTTGCTTGATGGGATTCGGGTTGGACTTGAAGTCGAGGCAGCGGATTGGAAATCAGGCGACAAGCTTGCTCAATTTGCGTCCCAATGCCTCAATTCAATCACCACAAATCAAGTTCAGCAGGTACTTGTTCTTGTTCAAACGGATAAAGCGCTGCAACATTACACTGCGCCATTCCTCGCCGGACAAATCTATTATCCTCAATGGATAAAGGAGTCCGGGCGGTGGTGGCCGCGCAAAGTGTCCAAAACTATCATTTCTACGGAATTGTCTGCCAAGGTTAAAGTTGAACTGATCCGCTCTGAATGGTGGATCAAAGATAAAGTGACTCTTGGACAGGGGTACTATATGCCCATTGGTGAAGACGAAGAGGAAATTGATTAACTCTGTTTTGCGTAACCATGTCGTCTTTATGGTGCCTGCGAGCGTAGTTCATGAATAGCACCGGGCAGGCGGATGGGGTGCAATTCAAGAAGGCAAAGCGGATGCGAATGTATCCGCTTTGTTTTTACAGTTTAATAGATATCGTTAAGGGTATCGTTAACGGTATATCGATATTAAGTAACGGTATCTGCTAACGATATTCACACACGATATTGCGCTGCCAAAGGCAATACTTCTGGCACCGGCAAACACGGCGGAACGCCAGCAATGACGCCCTGCACGGGCTATTGCCGACTCGGCGCTAGTGCGCCGTCCTTGGTTTTTGGTGGGGCGCGTCTCGCTTTGCTCGGCTACCCACCTTCTCATCGAGCTTTCGTGACTCCGCCACTTCATCTCGACCGCCAAGCTTTCCCTTTCTCGCCGCTGCCGCAGCGAGCAGGGGCCCGGGCTTGTCTTTCGAACGTGGGTAGCCGAGCAAGTCGGCGCGCCGGGACTCCGTCCCCCGCTCAAGCACCGCCGCCTGGGGGCGGCTAAATCTGCTGGGGCAGATTTTGCTTGGCGGCTCCCCCTAGTCCTTAACATCATCGCCTGGGGGCGATGGTTGTCTCGGAGGCTGCGGCAAGACGCCTGCTTGCGCAGTCTTTGCCGCGCCCCACCCGCACGGTGCGGGCGGCTCCCGTTTTGTCGCTTCGCAGTACGGCAGTCCAGGGTGGCAAATTAGTCGGAGGGTGTGGATCGTGTGATGAGCACAGACGCGTAGAATCGGTTGGACGATACATCGATTACATAAAATATACGCCGCGACGGAAAGTTTTCCATAGTTATTGATTACTCTAAGAGCTAAATGTAGAGGGTACGCAATATTGTGCAATGGTACTGGATATACTGTGCTGTATATTCCAATTAAGCTAAAGTAAAAGATTTGTTCGCATTATCGAGTTCATAACTGTCACAACATTTACATTATTTTGGGGAGAACATAAGATTGGATAGCTTTCGGGAAGAGCTTCTTGACGCGGTTCAAGTTCGACTACCTGCCGAACCTTCCGCGTCTGATCAAGATTTCGCTTTCCTTTGCGAGATTGGTGAGCGGCTCACGCAAGCGGAGGAATTTTGGGATTTTATCCCGAGTCATTTCATGGGCACGGCGTCTAGGAATCGCAAGCTTAGAGTCGACGGATATGAATATGACGATTCTGATGATTCAATACGTCTTGTTATTGTCGACTACGCTGGAAAGAACCAATCTGAATCCTTGGCGCGCACAAAAGCGGAGGCGCTTTTTGGGCAGCTTCACGCTTTTGTTGAGGAATCACTTTCAGGGCGAATCTGGAACAACGTTCCAAGTGGCATGGAAGACGGTCTTGAGCTTGCGGGCGTGGTTGCGAACAAGCATTCAACTTTGATCCGATATCGGTTTTACATATTCACGGATGCAATTCTCAGCGATCGAGTAAAAGACCTCCCTCAAGGTGAAATCGATGGACGACCGGTCGAATATCACGTCTGGGACATAGGACGTCTCAACGCGCTTTCATCCTCAATCTTTGGAGCCGAAGAACTTGAAATCGACTTCACCCGATTTGTTCCAAGCGGCCTTCCTTGTCTGCCGGCAAGTCAGGGCGCGGATTATCAAGGGTATCTGGCAGTAATCCCCGGGGGAGTACTTGCCGATCTGTATGAAACATATGGAAGCAGATTGTTGGAAGGCAATGTACGGTCATACCTGAGTGCAGCAGGCAAGATCAACAAAGGAATTCAAGTAACGATCGGCAAGGAACCAGAAAGATTTTTCGTGTACAACAACGGCATATCTGCCACCGCGACTTCGGCGTCCATAGTTGAAACTGCCCAAGGATATCGACTTGTATCTGCCAGATACTTCCAGATTGTCAACGGTGGACAGACCACAGCTTCTCTTCTCGTGGCAAGAAGGAAAAATAGTTCAGAGCTTTCTGACATTCATGTTCAGATGAAGTTGTCCGTGGTTGCGGCAAGGGACCAGGACACGCTGGATGACATGATTCAGAGCATAGCGATGTATTCCAACAAGCAGAACAAGGTGAGCGATGCAGATTTCTTTTCCAATCATCCATATCATCGAGCAATGGAGCGTTTGTCGCGACGTATACCTTCACCGGCATTGGAAGGCGCGCAATTTCACACATACTGGTTTTATGAGCGTGCACGGGGTCAGTATCAGAATGAACAGGCCGGTCTGACACAGGCGAAAAAGAGGGATTTCCAGAGAGTCAATCCACGTTCGCAATTGTTGGTAAAGACCGATCTTGCAAAATTCGAGAATTCTTGGCGGCAGTTGCCTCATGTGGTGAGCATGGGTGCGCAGAAAAACTTCATAAATTTTGCGGAGTATATTGGCAAGGAATGGGGCGAGGATGGACACCTGTTCGACAATGATTTCTATTTCAGGGAGGTTATTGCTCGAGCCATCCTGTTCAAGACGGTAGAGAAGCTGATTAGCGCTGCTGAATGGTATCAAGGAGGATACAGAGCCAATATTGTTACCTATTCGATTGCAAAGCTTGTAAGCATTATCGAGCTGCAAAAACCTGGTTTTATGCTCGACTTCAAGGCGATATGGGCGAACCAAGCAATTTCGGATGCACTGTATGCTCAACTTGATGAAATCGCAAAGCAAGTGGTGGAAGCAATAATGTCACCCCCGGTTGCACAGATGAATATTACCGAATGGTGCAAGAAGAAGATTTGTTGGGAAAAAATAGTGTCACTGCCTATCCGGTTGTCCGACCGTTTGGCACCAGAGCTGGTATCGCCTGAAGATGTGCGGCATATTGATCGAAGCAAGCGTCAGCAGGGCACTATGGATGCAGAAATCCACGCACAGACACAGGTGATGTTGAAAGGGCCTGCATATTGGACAAGTCTTGCAGACTGGGCGCGAAGACATTCTCCCATTTACGGCAAGGAATCCGATCTGGTCAGGAATGCGTGCAGAAAGGGCTGGACCCCAACACCTATGCAGGCAGCATGTCTTCTCGAAGTTAGTCAGAGACTTGAGGGTGAAGGGTTCATTCCTCCCTGATTAAAGTCATCAAGTGTCATACAGGGAGTAAAGTGGAATTTCCGGAATACATGGCTATCCGCCATCCTATTGTTTTGCGCGAAGAAGGCAAAAACTTATCGCTTCCAGACTGGGCGAAGGCCGAGATCTGGTTAGGGTGGTGGTGTCGTAATTGCCAGCTTGAAGGGAAACGTCTCCTGGTTGTTGCTGTACTGCCTTCTCGCAAATTGTCGGCTGCCTTTGCAGGTCTGGGTTGCCTATTGGCCGGGGCGAAACAGTTTCATGGTGGATTTACATGGGATGACCTTCGAAATTTGCCAGAGGGCAGCAAGATATTCTGGAACATTCCCGGAAATCATAGTCGATATGAAGGCGAGATTGGGAAAATCCCCGATTGGGATTCCAATCTTGTCAGTGTACTGATCACGAGAGGGGCCAGACGTGATGTTGGTACAGTCTGGTACTTTTCAGCCCAAAGATTCTCGGAATGCTTGTTCAGCGAAGAGTGCATGCCGACTCAACGCAGAACGATTGCAATGGATAATGTCTTGCGACTTCATGGTGAACTTGGTCTTGATACCAAAGCGAGTTGGATATGGACGGCCGGTACGGAGGCGCAGATCGTAACCAATCAAACCAAATTCTGGGACAACCTCGATGACCTTGAAATTGGCTCAAAAGGCTCAAATCCGTTGCGATTCGAAGATACTCTGTGTGCGGCGAAAGGCAATGACAGAACCTTATCGAAGCTTCGTGTTGTCTCGGTAGGCCAAATCCATGAGCAGAACTCACTGCTAACCATTCTTGACGGTGGTGATTCATTTGACCATGTTCAGGATATCGAATCGGGAAATGTTCTGATCCTTCTTGATCGTACAGAGTATACGATGGACAAACACAATCAGATTCTTGATGCTTGCAACTCAGCCATCGAACTCTCACCGGGTATCTTGCCGGATCCGCCTGCGGAACTGCCACCCGGTTTGGAAATAACGGCATTTGTCATGCCGAATGATAGGACATGAAAACCGTGGCTGCCTTTCAGGAAACGATGGTCCGGTTCAGGAACGCTGCAACTGTTCGCGTTCGGGAAATTCAGGTTGAGAGTTCGTCTGTCGCGTTAGTACTAAAGGCATGTCGAGATCTTTTTGGCGTCCTTGATCGAAGTGATGATTTTCAGGCAATACTGAGCAGAAGGCTTTGGGAGTTGCGTGCTTCCGTATTGTTCACCATGTTGCCCTTCGACAGTATTGAACTAGGGCTTGCCGGGCGTTTGCAAACAATCATGAATGATGCAATGCAGATTCCGGCTGCCATCGAAGTAACGAACATTCTTGCAAAAGGCATACATAATTTGATTGAACATCCCATCAATCTCAAGCATCGGTGGCTCGTGGAAAACCCTGAACATCCTGATGCGACAGGGCTCGTCACTATGATGGCGATGGGGCAGAACTTTGGATGGCCATCCGGGAAAGGGGATTTTTCCGAGCTGGTCGGAGACGTTCAGCTGATCGATTCAGTCAAGGCGCTTGCTGCAAAGGTGTTCGACAGGATAATTATTCCCGGAACCTGCCACTACTTTTCAGCCCGGATGTATTCCGAGATATTCCATCTGGGTCGCACCAGGACAGTCGATGTGCTTCTGTACCAAGGGGAGAGATTCTCAATGAGGGATCGATTGAACCTTCCTGAAAGTACGATATTCCGTGGAAGACTGACAGCCAGTCGAATTATCCATACAAGTGATGTAGTCCTTGGGATGGATGATGATTTAGGCGTTGATACTGACGACCAAATTAAAAACTCGGTCTGGGAACTGACCCATGAAGGTCATAGAACCCCAGGCCCGGGTTTGCATGCTGCTCGCTATATCCTGTTCAAGGATGGTCGAGGGATGTTTGTGCCGGAGAACACGCATATGCTCGTTTGGTCTGAGAGCAATAACGACACAGATTCGACACTTGAAAATGTCCATGTGGAGCAAGTGGCCGAGGGAGACTGGCTGGCAATCCGACTTGGCGATACCGGACGCTTGCTTGATTTGGTATCGGCAGAAGCGGGATTTGGAAAAAAAATGGAAGAGGTCTGTGATTGGAGGCCAGCCCTAGATGCTCTTATGTTGACATACAGTCCCGATCAGATAGCAAAGGAAATGCATGCCAACGGGGCTCATGGCATCTCCCTCGCACATAGTCTGCGTAGCTGGGCAGATGGAACTGTTTACGGTCCTGGCACCCAGAACGAGTTACGCTCTCTCCTCAACGTATTGATCAGCCATCGCAAGCTTCCCAATCAAGATAATCTTGACCAATACGTTATGGATCATTGGAAAGGACTCAAGGAACTTCGGGGAATACGACTTCGTGCCGGAATGAGCCTGCATAGCAACATTCATCATCAGCTGGCCAATGCTCTGTCAAACCACGCAGTTACTTCCGAAAACCAAGCTGTCAGACTTGAAAACGGCATGCAAGTACAGCTTTGTCAGGTGGCGGCTGTGGATGATCAACTTTCCTGGGTGCCACATTCAAAACTGCTTTATCTTCAGGCCATGCGGGGTGGACGATGGCAAGGATGATTCCCCCAGATTGCCCGTCAGAAACTCCGGCCGGGGAAGCCATTCTGTTTCACAAGCTGAAGGATGATCCAGGAACGGAAGGCTGGGTAGTACTTCACTCCTTGGAGTTGCGCAGGCATCGCACCAAGTCCGAAGGCGAGATCGACATGGTCATTCTTGCACCCGGAGAAGGAGTGCTGTGTCTTGAAGTGAAAGGATGCGAAGTCACTCGGCGAGATGGTCTTTGGGTATATCCATACGGGACATCTGTTGAGGGCCCTTTCCGTCAGGCATCCCGTGCCATGCACTCATTGAGAGACTATATAGAGAAGCGAGATGCCAGCCTGTCAGGGTTGCTGTTCTTCTCGGCAGTTGCTTTCACCCGCATACATTTCAACGAGGATTCACCCGAATGGCATTCTTGGCAGATCATCGACCTTCACACTTTGGGGCGTATGCCGATTTCAAAGATCATCGCTCGGGTATTCGAAAATGCACACCATCATATCCTTTCAGTAGCCAGCAGCCGCAAATGGTATGACGAGCAAAAAAGTCGCCCTACTTCAGATCAGGTGCGAAGACTGACTGGCCTGTTGCGAGGGAATTTCGAATATGTGTTGCAGCCCAAGGGTGATGTTCAGCGTATCGAAGAATCGTTATTGAGGCTGACTGAAGAGCAGTATGAAGCACTGGACGCCTTGCAGGAAAACAGTCGTGTCGTAATCAAGGGGCTGGCCGGAACCGGAAAGACTTTTCTTGCAATCGAGGCTGCCAGGCGGGCCATCAATGAGGGCAAGCGTGTTCTATTGATCTGCTTCAATCGCTTGCTGGGAGAGTCGATGAATTTGGCCGTTCGGGACATTCCAGTAAAGGAAATTGGGCAGTTGCGCTGTGTTCATCTGCATGGTTTGCTGCGAGAGATTGTTGGCAACTCGGTCATCGTTCGGGATGACAATGAGTTCTGGAGTCGAGAGCTTCCTGCGCGAGCAGTAGATCGTCTGCTGGATGATGATCGTCCCGCTCAACAGTTCGATCTGTTGCTGGTAGACGAGGCCCAGGACATTTTGACGGAAGAATATCTCGATGTGCTTGATCTCTTGGTCAAGGGTGGCTTGGGCGGTGGTCACTGGGTACTGTTCGGAGATTTCGATCGCCAGGCAATATATTTGACCGGTGGTGGCAGTACTGCAGCCGCCATGTTGGAAACTCTGCGGCAGCGAACATTGAACTACACTACATTTACCTTGCGCATAAATTGCCGTAATGCGGGCCCGATTGCCGAAACCATGACTCTGGCATGCAATGTACATCCTGGATATATCAAGTACCTGCACGAGATGGAAGGAGCAAGCGTGGATCCACGCTTCTGGTCTGACGCAGAAGATCAGACCGAAAAATTGGACGGTGTCATATCCGAGCTCCGGCATGCATTTCATGCTGACGAAATCATCGTCTTGTCATTGAAGTCGGACGATCGTAGCTGTGCAGGTCGATATGTTGCCAGTGGGCATGGCAGGTATGCACCATTTCGCGCATCTGTCGGTATAGCAAAGGGCTCGATCCGCTTTTCGAGCGTCCACGCTTTCAAGGGGCTGGAAGCTCCTGCCATCGTTGTCACGGATATTGATCGATTGGATGAACAGGCCCGTGCGTTGCTCTATGTGGCTATGTCCAGAGCAAGGGTCAGGCTGATACTGTTAATGCAGGAAACCTGTCGGAAAGAATATGACCACATGCTCGAGACCGGACTTGGGCTAATGAAGGGGAAATGAATCATGCCGCTTGAAGAGAACTTGAATAACAGAAAATGGCTGCTGGGGCGCCTGCGTGCCGAGGTAGTTGGTCCTGATCCCGTTGGAGAGCCATTGCTGCCTCTGGATACGAGCGGAGTTTCCAAGATGACTTGGGAGGATTTTCGAAAGCCCAAGCGTCAGATCAATGGCGAAGAAGTCCTTTGGCAAGACCCACCCACAAAACGATACGGTGCTGGCATCCTTTTCCCTTCAGGAATACCGCAGGAAGATGACGCCGGAAACCTGGCAACTGACGCCGAATTGAAAGAGGAAATCGATTCCCCGGATTTGCCTGCGGACGAGAAGTTGTTGACCGAGAGCGAGAAGATGCTGGACGCTCAAGCAAAGAAAAATCGTGTGCCTGAAGATTCTGAGGATTACGGCGTCACGTTGGCCAACGCATTTCGCCCATCGGCAATCGGGCTGAGCTTTTTGGCAAATTTTGACATGGAAAAGGAAGGATTTCGGCTTGAGATGGTATGTGTCGGAAGACTTGGAACAAATGAATTTACAGAACAGTCGGCGGCGATCTACCGAAAGTCGACCCTCAAGGTTGGCAACTTGGGTGGGAAGGAATCAGATCGACCCATCTGGCTCCGCACACCGCTTAGTGGTGAAGAAGGAAAATTTCCCCATGTCCGTTTAAGCAAGGAGGAACTGCTTGGAGCTGGAGTTGTAAGCCACAGACTGCCGCTGACAAATGTCGAGGGAGTGGTGGTTGTGGTCGTGTCAAGGCCGTGGGCTTCCAAAGGTTTGAAATCTAATTGCCGCCTCCTTACCGTTTCGTTGGTCAATCTGAAAACTGATAGCGCCAAGAGTCTTGATACTCAATGCATATTCCAAGCGGGCTTGCGTGTCTGCGGACTGAGCAGCGAAAATTGGATTCTTCCCTATCCTGAGCGAGGCACGAGTGGGGGAGAGAATGATGTTCTTTCAGACGAACAGATCAATCGTTTGTTGTACCGTGAACATCAGACCTATGCCATTGGACATGGTTGTGCTGCCGACTGGAGTGGAAGTCCTATGGAGGGCGCTGGAGAAATCTGGACTGATGTTCTTCCAACTCACGAAACACCATCGACTACGGCAGAACTTGAGATTACCGAAGCTGATGGCAGTACCAGAAAGATCAGATCCAGCATGCGCAAGCTGGCTGGATTGGACAATGCAGATGATGGCCGAGCAGAGTTGAATGAACTTGTCGAAGCGTACAAGCAATGGATCGACCGACTGGAAAAAGATAGACCTTCTGTCCCGCCGGTACCTTCGGAACTCCATTCCACTGCTGAAGGGTTGATAGAGCGATGCAGAAACTGCCTGGCTAGAATGCGTGATGGACTTAGTCTGCTGGATGAGAATACCGATACGGCGGAACATGCACGGAATGCTTTCAGACTCGCCAATCATGCCATGCTGATTGCCCAGCTCAGGAGAAGCAGTGAAGTTCGAACAACGCAGCCTGCAGAATACAATCGCTTCAGTTGGCAGCCAGCGATCAGCAATCCTGATCCGCAAGTACCTGATCCGACCAGAGGCTATTGGCGCCCGTTTCAAATAGCCTTCCTGCTCATGTCGCTTCGCGGTATTTGCGAACCGAATCACGCCGACCGAGAAACTGTCGATCTGATCTGGTTTCCCACTGGCGGAGGCAAGACAGAAGCCTATCTGGGACTGACAGCGTTCACGATCTTTTTCAACCAGCAATCTGGAAGGGTGGCTGGCGGCGTGGACGTGCTCATGCGTTACACATTGCGTCTGCTCACGGCACAGCAGTTTCAGCGTGCTGCTCTGTTGTTCTGCGCAATGGAGTATCTGCGCAGGAGAGATGAAAAGCTTGGAGTCAAACCATACACCCTGGGCCTTTGGGTCGGTAGTGGCACTACACCCAACAAGCGCGCGAATGCCTTGCAATTGCTTAGAAAGCTCGAGAATGATGCCACAGCGGAAAATCCGTTCGTTCTGTTGAAATGCCCATGGTGTGGTGCTCGCTTCGGACCCGGCGATGCCGAATCGGGGCAGGGCAGGCGTAACAGGGGACAAGCAGGTGGTTTGCCTACGTTGACAGGCTACTATCGACATGGAAGAGGTACTGCCGAAACAGTGGTGTATCGCTGCCCGGATCATGACTGCGAATTTGGCATCAAAACTTCACTTGGCAGAGACCGTGATCCTTTGCCGATTATGGTGATCGACGAGGATATGGTGGAGTCCCCTCCCAATCTGCTTATTGGTACGGTGGATAAATTTGCCATGCTGGCATGGAAGCCTGAATTACGGCGCTTCTTTGGTATTGACAAAGAGGGACAGCATCTCGACGAGCCGCCTACCCTTGTCATTCAGGATGAGCTGCATCTCATTTCAGGCCCGCTAGGTACCATGGTCGGTGCTTATGAAACGATAATCGACCGGCTCTGCAGGGAACATGGGATTGGACTCATTGGGCCCAAGATTATCGCCTCCACTGCCACGATCAGTCGTGCCAAGGAACAGATCGCACATTTGTATGCACGCGACAAAATTCTGCTGTTTCCACCATCGGGACTGGAAGTGGGGGATTCCTTCTTTGCGCGGGAAGATCGCCATCCGGATGGACGCCTGAAACCTGGTAGGTTGTACGTGGGGG
>Ga0307377_10003326_pt1 | contig 18255 bp, 14 predicted proteins | sample TR3MG_FD_202535 | JGI IMG/M metagenome (GOLD analysis project Ga0307377, IMG submission 202535) | Soil microbial communities from Risofladan, Vaasa, Finland - TR-3 | ecosystem: Environmental > Terrestrial > Soil > Coastal area > Acid sulfate soil | place: Finland: Risofladan, Vaasa | collected... | reverse complement strand
TCCGCCAATTCGAATGTTGCGCATATCCGGTCGGCAGCCAATTCCCGGCTCATTGTTTCAAGTTCTTTAGTCCATTTATTTCCTTGTCTCTCCATTTTATTCTCCAGGTTAATCACGCATACTTGTAACGACACCCAAAACAAAAGCCCCGCAGGCATTCTTTAAAATGCCGGCGGGGCCGGATTCAACATTAAATGTCAGAAGTTGTTTTGTTTGGGGTGTCATTTCATGTTTGTTAGTGATAGACTATTATAACTAAAATAAAGAGTATGTCAAGCGATTTTATGAAAAAAAGAAAACCTGCTATTCGAGATCTCTTTGCCGCCCTGCTGCGGCTAAACGACATTAGCCAAGGCAAGGCGTCAGACCTTGCTGGACTGGTTCGTCAAAATGTTTCAAGTTGGTGCACTGGGCGGGATAATGCGATTTCCCAGAAAAGCCAATTTAAATTGCTCGCAACGCTGGGCGTGAACTACGGGAGCTTACGTAGCGAAAGCGTGCACCGGTGGTGTGTCAATGATGTTGGGGATGCAGCGCTGGTGCTGGATGCGGTGCTGAATGATGAGGAACGCGCCCAGGCGGAATTCTGGCACGTTCATAATTCGCTTTACCCAGCATGTATCGTTCTGAAGATTACGAAACAGACTGGGCTTATATGGGTGATGATGTATCGACCGCTGATGGCTGAACCACCTCAGCCGATTAACGAAGAATCATTGCGATGTGGCGTGGATCGAGGGGAGGTCATTATCGACAGTGAAACTTGGGAATCCTGGCTGCCGCCTGCAGTCCTTGAACCGGTTTCATTCGGTATTCAGATCAACAGCCTTATTGATCAATTCCCCTTCCCTAACCCACCGCATCAATACTTTGATGATATGGAGGTGTCGGAAGACCAGAACCTTATTGAGGAAAATCAAGATCAGATAATGGAAAGACTGGCGCCAACGGCAGAAGAACTCAAGAAATGGGATGCGGTACTTTTTCATGCCAAGCTTGGCGGAAAAGGGTTCGCTGAAATTGTTATAGCAACCAGGAAGGCGCTGGATATTAGTCTATTGGGGCGCAAACAGGACTAATTGCCTGAAGTTTCGCTGCAGCTTGCCGTGGTGAGCTGCACGTCGGCGCATTGCCACGATTTAACATGGTGCCGTTCTGCCGGCACGTCGTTTGCGGATGACGTTAAAAAGCTCCGCGTCATAAGCCCTCAGGGCGCGTTAGCATGTAAGGGGCAATAGTAGTGGCAGCACTTCGCCACAGCGATTAGCAGGATTGTTGTTTACATTTCCGATTGATGCTGATTTTGCCTTATACAAACCCACCGGTCTGTACTATTATGCATATTGGGTCTGGTGAATAACTGTTGGGCTTCATAAAACGATGTCATGCTGACTTTTCTGCGCCGCAATCTCCTTGACCTGCTGCTATGGACACTCTTCCTTGTGTGCTTATTCCTCATGTTCAAAACCAGCACAGACGCGCGGCCTGAATTTATCAAAGGCACCAGCCTAGAAGATATTTTCCGCCCGTTTCCGACGGGTAACCAGATCACCTTTGATATCACAGTCGGCATAATTGTTAGCCTTTTTGTCTACCTACTTGTAGCTCGTCTTCCTGCTTGGCAAAAGAAGAAGCGGCTAAAGGCGCACCTTCTACGATGCTATGACACATTGAAGGAACAATGCCTCATGCACTTTCTTTGGGCTTGCAACCAGCCTGCGGAATCTGATCTTATTGACCGCCTAAAGAGCCTCGATGAATTCAAGGCGTTCTTCAAAGAATTAGTTTCGAATGATCAGGATCGGTGGCACGCGGTACTCAATGGACTCACTGATGACTACGTTCAGTCTTTGGTGAGGGAACTTGATCTATTCCGTGGTGAACTCGATTACGCACTTACTGCGGTGGAAGTCTCAGATGACAAGGTATTCGATTTACTACGCAATCTGACACAGGTACTCCAAAGAAGTCGTTACTGGTCTGACCGCAAAGATCAACTCAAACCACTATCACAATTTATGTGGGCCATGTTCACTGGTTGGAGCATCGTGCAAGGCTACACTGGACGCGATTTTGTTAAAGAAATGGTAAGCGCCATATGAAACTCAACCCAACATTCGAGGGGGACAGCGCAACAGCGCGCACCCTCTTACTTTTAGGTTAAGCCTTATGAGGAAACAGTTACGCGTTTTTGGTTTCGACGATCCACTTAAAACCGAGTTGGAGCGGCTCATAACTATTCATGCAGACCTCAGACGTGCAATATCTTGCCTACAAACACTTGTACCGCCATCCCAACTAATGCGTGACTCCGGAATCATTGGAATGGCACTTCACACCCAAGCGTTGGTGTCCTATGTACGCTGTTTTACGTCAGGGCGAAGAAAAGGTTTTGGAGCTGAGGTTTACTCAGTCAAGCCTGAGTACTTAGCCATTCATAACGACATTAAGGCACTGCGCGATAAACATGTGGCTCATTCAGTTCGCGAAGATGAACATTGCAACGTGCTAGTTGCAGCCAAAGATGAAACATCGCATGCCGAAGGTTTGGGTGTGAGGTATTGGTTCTTCGCTGGTGGTGACGGAAAACATATGAAGAATTTTTTGAAAATTGCCGAGTTTTCACAAAAGCATGCCGCCGCAGAAATTGAAAGAGTTGGCAATCTACTATCGAAGAAATACCTAGGCCCCAAAGCAACATGGAAACAGGCTCAACGAGCCTTTCATCAAAGTGTTTCCGAGGAAGCCGTGTATGGACCAACACAACGTGAAGCTTAACCCCTCGATTAAGAGAGACGCTCCGCCGACAATCTGGCTGTACAACCTTACCTCAAACGTTGACACTGTAGAAATACTCAAAATGCAGAAATCACCATGCTATAAATCAATAAGCTGTGAAGCAATATTTCTTCAAAATTGGCTTTTTATACATCCTCATCGGGCGTCAAGAGGTGACGAGTGATGGATGATCAAACTAACAATAAACCGGTAACGGCTATATCGAAGCTACAGCAACGGTATGCAGATATTGTTAGCCTTCGTGCCTCTGTTCAGGCTATACCGTACATCGGAAGCTCACTAGATACGCTCCTCTCCGGCCGTGCTGCGCAAATTCACCTAGAGCGAGTGGAACGATTCGCGAGCAACCTCGCGCAACGATTAGCAGCAGTAGAAAGCGCACCTGCTAACTTGAACGATGAGGCGTTCGCGGATCTCATGCTTGACACGTTTGAAAAAGTAGCCCGTACACGTTCAGATCAGAAGCGATCCCGGTTCGCCGAAATAATCACCAATCAAGTAGCAAACCCTACGCCATGGGAGGAGCCGGAAAATGCGGTTCGTTTACTTTCCAATCTTGAAGATATTCACATTGAAATCATAGAAGCCGCACTTAGTGCCCCTCTATCAGAGGGCACTTTTTCAGGCTTGCGTGTCATTTCGCTGGAAGCTGATCCTATCAAAGGCGAGAAACAAAATGCACCAGTCTCCCTGGTTACTTCGTTTCCGCGCTATGGAGCAGCGGCGCTTCGAATGGCTTGCGCTGAGCTTAACGCAAAGGGACTTCTACATGACGAAGGAATCGGGCGCTTGGGCACGGGAGCGATGAAGTATTTCGTACCCACGGATCTTGCAGAATGGCTTTCTGGCTGGATAACTCAGACTCATCGCCAATAACACCCAACCCATCAGTCAACCGGTACTGCGCAAAAGCGCGCAGCCCCTACTTCTACAGCATCATTAGACATAAGGACAACATGAGAGACCCACTAAATGGCTTTGACTGGTCTTCGTTGTATCGAAGCTACGATAGCAGATGTATGAGTTTCGACAGAACATCGGTGTATCTCTCCGCCCCTGAAGTTGGTCGTCCAGAAAGTGATAGAACACTGTATTATCAATTGATCAAACTCTTCTCGGAAGGGCTGCAAAACTCAATTACAGCTCCAATGGGCATCTACGAAGCATTGCTTTATTGGAAACTATACTCCCAGAGCACGGCTTCATATAACCTCGACAAGTGGTTACGTCAGGATGCCGCTAAACGAAATAATGCACAGGAAAGACTTATCCGTTTATTTCAGGAACTCCCAGCTACACTTGAGAGAAATCCCTCCGCGATAATTGAGCGAGTCAAGTGGCTTGGAGAGTTTCAGCTTCCCGGTATTGCCAGCCCCAACACGTTTCCTGTCAGAACAACATTTCTTCATTTCTTGTATCCCTCTGTCGTGCCGATCTTTGACCAGATGGTACTGAAAGCTGTAGGTGCTTGGAACAAAGACGCAAATCATAAGACCAGTGTCCTGAAAGATTATTTGCCGTTCGCGTGGGAACTCGCGGAACAACATGCTCAACCGATTTCCAGCTTCAAAAAAGAAGGGCCAATGCGTGTAATTGATATGGCGCTTTGGGTAAGTCGAGGGAATTCGGGTTAGACATGACGCACCTCAAGTGCAAGATGCCGTTTTCAGTGTGGTGTATTTATGCCAGAAACAACCCTGCGCAGTAATTCGATTAGAATGCCCACCTACAAGATTTAGCCAATCAGCTCTGAAAAGGAAGCAATAGATGTCGGCATTACAAGCATTGCTCACCAGTTTTCGCAACGCATCCAAAACAGAGCGCGAAAAAGGCACCTACTTTGAAGAACTGATCCTATGCTATCTGCGCAACGAAGCCACCTACCGCGATCTATACAGCGACGTTTGGACGTATAACGATTGGGCAAAGTTGCAAGGGCTGGATGGGCGTGATACAGGTATTGATCTTGTCGCCAAAACTAGCGGCACGGGCGAATACCACGCCATCCAGTGCAAACTTTATGCTGAAGACTACCGCCTACAAAAAGGTGACATCGACAGCTTCTTTACCGCATCCGGCAAAAAGCCATTCACGCATCGCATCATTATCGCCACCACCGACAACTGGAGTGAACACGCCGAGGATGCGCTACAAAACCAGCAGCCACCCGTTAGCAAGATAGACCTGCACGATCTGGAAAATAGCCAGATCGATTGGAGCCACTATCACGCAAAATCTAAGCCAACATTAAAGACCAAGAAGCAACTGCGCGACCATCAACGGTTTGCCCTTGATGCAGTAAAGCGCGGACTATCGGATACAGACCGTGGCAAGCTTATTATGGCTTGCGGCACAGGTAAAACCCTCACTGCCCTTAAGATTGCCGAAGAGTTGGCAGGTGCAGGCAAGCGTGTGCTGTTCCTCGTTCCAAGTCTTAACCTGCTATCGCAAACACTTACCGAGTGGACTCAGGAAAGCGTAATCCCACTACACAGCTTTGCCGTTTGTTCTGATAGCGACGTGGGCAAGAAACGCAAGAAGGACGATGACACCGTTCAAACCTTCACCCATGAGTTGCGCTATCCAGCCACTACCGAACCGGCGAAACTGGCAACTGAAATGAGCAAGCGCCACGATGCCCAGCACATGAGCGTCGTTTATAGCACCTACCATTCCATCGATGTTATCAGCCGTGCTCAGCATGAACACGGGCTAGAGAATTTCGACCTGATTATCTGCGATGAGGCGCACCGCACCACTGGCGTTACCTTTGGTGACGATGATGAAAGTGCCTTTGTCAGCGTTCACGATGCCGATTACATCCGCGCAGCCAAGCGGCTTTACATGACCGCCACGCCGCGCATCTATAGCGATGCAGCAGAAGCTCAGGCTGAGAAAGATAACGCCAAGCTATACGGTATGAACAAGGAAGAGTGGTTCGGCAAAGAACTGTTCGTCATCACCTTCTCGGAAGCAGTTAAACGTGGCTTACTGGTGGACTACAAAGTAATCGTGCTAGCAGTGGAAGAAACGCACGTCAACCGCCGCATTCAAAATTTATTGAAAGACCCGGACAACCAGCTCAAGGTGGACGATGCCGCCAAAATAATTGGCTGTTGGAAAGCCTTCTCCAAGCAAGGAATGACAGACGACCTAGTGGGTGATGATACTGCCATGCAACGCGCTGTTGCATTCTGCCAGGTAATTGAAATCGGTAAGGGCGGCAAAACACACAAGGTCAGCTCCAAGCAAATTGCCGGTATGTTTCAAGCTGTAGTCGAAGCCTATCAGGAATGCGAAGAATTCGAGCAGGTAGCCCGCCTTACCTGCGAAGCCGAGCATGTGGACGGAAGCATGAATGCCGGTCAAAAAGAAACCAAACTGGATTGGCTTAAAGCCGACGTTCCTGAAAACACCTGTCGAATTCTTTCCAATGTGCGTTGTTTGTCCGAGGGGGTGGACGTGCCAGCATTGGATGCCGTTCTTTTTCTCACCCCGCGAAATTCTCAGGTGGACGTGGTTCAATCCGTCGGGCGTGTCATGCGCACCTCGCCGGGCAAAAAGCGCGGCTATGTGATTCTGCCCGTCGTGATTCCGGCAGGAGTAGAGCCGCACGAGGCGCTGAATGACAACCAGACCTACAAAGTAGTGTGGCAAGTATTGCAAGCCTTGCGTTCACACGATGACCGCTTTGATGCGATGGTGAACAAGCTGGATTTGATAGGCCGCGACACCAGCAAAATGGAAGTCATCGCCATCACTGACAAAATCCAGAAGAAGCAGGAGAAAGTACCCAAAGGAAAAACCAAGGGCGAAGCTGGACAGGGTGGCTTCACGATCGGCACTGTGACTACACCGCTCAAACCGGAACAAGCCGCGTTGCAATTCGAAATCGGCGAGATCGAGCGTGCCATTTATGCCAAGCTGGTGCAAAAGGTCGGCAACCGCCATCACTGGGAAGACTGGGCAAACGACATCGCCAAAATCGCCCGTACCCACATCGACCGCATCACTGCTATTCTGAAAAACCCGGACAACGCCAATGAGCGTGAAGCCTTCGCCGCTTTTGCCGCAGAGTTGCGCGACGACCTAAACGACAGCATCACCGATGGCGAGATCATCGAAATGCTGGCGCAGCACCTCATTACCAAGCCGGTATTCGATGCTCTGTTTGAAGGCTACAGCTTCGCCCAGCACAACCCTATGTCGCTCGCCATGCAAGCTGTGCTGGACATCCTGCAAGAACACAATCTGAATAAAGAAGCTGACACCCTGCAATCGTTCTATGACAGCGTGAAGATGCGCGCCGAGGGAATTGAAAGTGCTGAGGGGAAACAGAAGGTCATTAAAGAACTTTATGGCAAGTTTTTTGAAAACGCATTTCCGGCTATGGCTAAGAGGATGGGCATCGTCTATACGCCGGTGGAAGTGGTGGACTTCATCATCCACAGCGTCAACCACATCCTGCAAACCGAATTCGGACAGACGCTGGGCAGCAAGGGCGTGCATATCCTCGATCCCTTTACTGGAACGGGAACCTTCATCACACGCTTACTGCAAAGCGGACTGATAACCACTGAGCAACTGTCGTACAAATACCAGCACGAAATTCACGCTAACGAAATAGTGTTGCTGGCCTACTACATAGCCGCGATCAATATCGAGGCGGTGTACCACAGCATTGTCGGCGGCAACTACCAGCCGTTTGAAGGTATTTGTCTCACGGATACTTTCCAGCTTTATGAAAAAGAGGATTTGGTGGATGCGTTGCTGGTGCAGAATAGCGCACGGCGCAAGCGGCAGAAGAAGCTGGATATTCGGGTCATTATGGGAAACCCGCCATATTCGGTTGGACAAAAAAGCGAGAACGATAACAACGACAATGTGGCATACCCGCATTTAGATAGCCGTATTCGCCATACCTATGCCGAAACTTCTAAGGCAACTACAACTAAAGGTCTTTACGATAGCTATATTCGCGCTATTCGTTGGGCAAGTGACCGCGTTGGAAATAGCGGTGTAATCGGTTTTGTCACAAATGCCGGTTTTCTGGAGTCAGGCTCAGCCGACGGCTTACGCAAGGCACTGGCTGAGGATTTTTCCAACATCTATGTGTTCCACTTACGAGGAAATCAACGTACATCTGGTGAGCTATCGCGTAAGGAAGGAGGCAAGATTTTTGGCAGCGGTAGCCGCGCCCCAATCGCAATTACGCTATTCGTCAAGAATCCTGATGTTAAGCAGTGTGGACATATATATTTCCACGATATAGGCGACTATCTCAGCCAAGCTGACAAGCTGGATAAAATCAGCAGCTTTGCCAGCATTGCCGGAATTACTACAGCCAATGGCTGGCAGTCAATCAGGCCAGACCAGCACGGCGATTGGCTCAAGCAGCGCGACGATAATTTTTCAGAGTTCATTTCCTTGGGAGACAAGAAAGGCACCGGACAAAAGCTGTTTGAAAACTTCTCATTGGGCTTGGGAACAAATCGAGATGCTTGGTGCTATAACTCATCTGAAAGATCCGTATCTGGAAACATGGCTAGAATGATTGCGTTCTACAACGATGAGGTGGGACGATTCACCAAAGAATACGTTGGGCTAGATAAACAAGCGCGGGAATCTAAAGTCGAAGGATTTATAAGTACAGACCCAACAAAGATTAGTTGGTCGAGCAGCCTATTAGCGCAACTCGCAAGGATGAAAACAGCAGAATATCGGCAAGATGGATTAGTTCATAGCCTCTATCGTCCCTTTTCCAAGCAATGGCTCTACTACGATAGCATGATGAATCACCGTGTCGGGCAAATGCCTCGAATTTTTCCAGATACGACGGCAGAAAATTTGGTAATTATGGTCAATGCAAAGCACGCTGGAGATGAACAGATTGCACTCATCTCAAATCAGTTGCCAGATTTACATACCAACGGCGATTCACAATGCTTTCCGCTGTATCTCTACGACGATCCCGATTCAGAGTACGAAAATATAGAATCGCAAAATGGCGATTTTTTTGCCTCGCCAGAAAAGAAAGCAGGCAGGAAACGGCACGACGCCCTCACCAACGCAGGACTGGTTCATTTCCAATCCGCCTACCCCGACATACAGATTAGCAAAGAAGATGTGTTCTATTACGTCTATGGCCTGCTGCATTCGCCCGGCTACCGCGAACGCTACGCCGACAACCTGAGCAAGGAGCTGCCGCGCATTCCCCGCGTGAAAACCGCTGCCGACTTTTGGGCATTCTCCCAAGCTGGACGCAAATTGGCTGAGCTGCACCTGAACTACGAAACGGTAGATCCCTACCCACTCAATATCGAAAGCAGCGGAAAACTGACCGATGCCGACTACCGAGTGAAGAAAATGAAGTACGGCAAGAAGGGAAAGGACAAAGACCTCACCACGCTTCACTACAATGGCAAGATTACCCTGACAGGTATCCCTCTGGAAGCTTACGACTACATCGTTAACGGCAAACCAGCGCTGGATTGGGTGGTGGAACGCCAATGCGTGAAGACCGACAAAGTCAGCGGCATCGTTAATGACGCGAACGATTGGGCGGTAGAAGCGATGGGCAACCCACGCTATCCTTTGGAACTATTTAAGCGCGTGGTGACGGTGAGCTTGGAGACGATGAAGCTCGTGCATGGATTACCGCAGTTGGATATTTAGACCGAAACAAGTTGTGAGTTTTCTCAATACAAACTGAGATTTTTATGTATGCACACCTTAAACATAGAGAAGCAAACAACTAATTACGGGCAGGGCGAATTATGTCTGACCTGACTTCCATAGAGCGCCGCAAACTAGAACGGTTGCTCTGTATGGGGGGCGGTTACGTACTCAACTTCTCCGACCGCACGTTCCGCGAGTTTTTTGAGGAGCACAGTAAGCGCTCAGCCGTACCACCTGTTAAGTCGGAATGATTTGTGCTGATGGTTTGATTGGCAGCAGTTCGTCGATCCGTCTCATGGTCCAGACGGGGAGTTTTTCAAGCGTATCTTTGAGCCAGGCGGCAGGTTCAATGCCGTTGAGCTTAGCGGTAGCAAACAGACTCTGAATTGCAGCCGCCCGCTTGCCGGCACGTTCGCTGCCTGCAAATAACCAATTCTTTTTGCCAATGGCGATCGGGCGGATCGAATTTTCCACCGGATTATTGTCAATGGGTAGATTGCCGCTTTGCGCATAACGAATCAGACTCGGCCAGCGGTTCAGGCTGTAGTCAATTGCGCGGGCCAAGCCACTACCATCGGCAGTCGCGACGCGCAAACGGATCAGCCACTCATGCATATCCGTCAGGATCGGCAAGCTGTTCTGCTGACGATGCAGTGCGCGGTCGCCAAAGTCATTGAAGCGTTGATTTTCTACGGTCAGTCCTTTGAAGAATGTTTGTGTATAGACCACACCCCCAACTTGACCGATGATTGTCTGAAAATCGCCAAACACTTGTTGCTTGATTCGCCTGTAGCAGAGATGGATGCATTGACTGCCAACGTGGATGAGCGAGATTTCGAGATGGTCGCACAACATATTCGTGAATCTGTGAGTGATGTATTTGCGACGAACTGGAATAAAGATTTAAAACCTCATCTTGCGGAAGACGTCTATGGGAGAGGGTTTGCAAAAGCTGTCCTTCTTCGAATAGAAATGGAACAGCAAGACGATTCGGTAGAGAAAATTTTCAATGGATCGATTACGATTGAACATGTTCTCCCTCAAACGATGACAGACAAGTATTGGACGGCTCGCTTTACTGCGGATGAGCATCAGAATTGGGTTCATAAATTAGGTAATCTGACTTTACTCAGTGGCTCAAAGAACTCAAACGCGCAGAACTCTGATTTTGATAAAAAGAAGGTGGTTTTCAACGAAAGGAACAAAAAGGTTTCTTTCGACCTAACCAAAGAAGTTTGTCAAAAGTCCAACTGGTCGCCCTTAATTATCAAAAACAGACATGAAGAACTTGTGGATGAGGCAATTAAAATTTGGAAAATATAACTTAAGATTGTTATGGTGAATATTTCAAATTTATTCAGGGGTATTCTCCGAAGAGCAATCGTTCCTTCACAATTCAGGTACAGACGAAGGAACAACCTTCGCGAGGCGGAGGGAAAGGGAAACTTTCGCTTGGATGAGATCTTCGAGATTCATCCCCGGCTGAGCTTGTTGCGGTAGACATTCTACAGACCGGTAGGTCTGGTGAATAACTGTTAGGGTTTTCACTTTTAAGAAAGGCGCTCCGAGATGAAATCTTCAAAAGAAGCCCAAGCCGCACAAAAAAACCTCGGTGCAACGCTTCTGCTTTCGGTTCATTTGTATGGACTAACCGCTGCGGTTCGTGCCATTCTTGCGACACACCCTGAACCTGAAAAGGTGCGCGCTGTTTTTGACCAACTGCTTGGTCAAATGCTGACGCACCCCGGGTTTCTTGCGGAGCAGGATCAAGGCATTGTTATTCGTGATTTCGCGGCAACCTTATTTCAGCCTCCTGTAGAGCTTGATAACGCGCCATAATTATGCCGCCCAAAAGAGATTTGTCGCACCGAGCTGCGTTTGAATCGCAGGGGGAGACGTATGTCAGGTTGCTCGCACAACAAAATGATGACGTTGGGCGGCAAGCAGTCGCTTGGCTTGGAGAACAGCAATCCTTGCGCGAGGAAGAAACACTCTCAATCGCCCATTCTGCTTTAGTCAATTCTCGCCGCGCAAATATAATCGCAATTATCGCTATTGTTTGCGCCATAGCTGCAGCAATAATTGCCGCTATCATTGGAGTTAATTGGGAAAGTAATCCATATCTCCACCCTAACCTTAATCGTTAGGAAACACTGCGTCTTGTGTTGGGGCATTTTCGCATTGCTCATCCGTATGGTTTAAATACCGCAAAAGTATGCTAAGATGTGGTATCTAACACTTGTATAGGAGAACTGAAATGGCTGTTTCAAAAGTATTCAAGACGTCTGTCAACCTCCCCGATGTCACGCTCGATATTCTTGCGTCTCTTGCGAAGAAGCGCGGCAAATCCATGTCGCAAATTATTCGCGATGCCATCGCTACTGAGCAAGTTCTTCAAGAGGCAACTGATACTGATGGAAAAATCCTGATCAAAGAAAAGGATGGGTCATTTAAACAACTCATCATTCGGTAGTAACTAGTAACTATGGACACTCCAGAAAAGAAAGTCCTAACTGGCGATGATAATCCGGTAGTGACTACGGATCCCATCGAAGAAAAAGACCTAACAGGCGAAGATGGCAATCTTCAACCTGAAGATTATGACCAGTTGGAGTCAGCTGGCCCGCCGCAAAAGCCGTACAATTTCGCGAAGAAGCAGGAAAAAGTTCGAGGACTGATTGCCCAAGGTCTCATAGTAATGTTGGCGATCATTATCTTACTCGCATTCATTAGCCTATGGTACTTTGGCAGTAGCTTTGCTGATTTGGAGAAACTGATGACAATTATTTTTGGTCCTGTCATAGCGTTGGTCGGAACCGCGATTGGCTATTACTTTGGTGGTAAATCCGCCCAGAACGGCGACGGGCAGACAAAGCAGTAGTGAGCTTATCGCAGAGGGTCTATAGCTCATAGCATTGGGCTTTCAATGCCTTAACAGGAATGAATAAAAAGTTTTTCTTCGTCAGCGAAGTAAAGTTGGCTGTCCGCTATCCATTAGGATAATTTCTACCTCAATGGGGGATAAATTAAATCAGTTAACCATGTCCAATCTAATTGAAGATCTCCGACAAAATATCCGAAAGTTGAAGCCGGATGGAGACGACGGTTTTGAGGGCCTCATGGCCGCCGTTTTGGGTGATTTGACCAAGCGCAGCTTTGCACTGGCAAGCGCAGGTTCGCAACACGGTAGGGACGGTCAATCCGCCTTGGATGGCGGGACCATTGTATTTGAGGCGAAGCGCTACGACGACACGATACCGAAGGACAAAATCTACACCAAGATTCTAGAGATCGCTGCGGACAAAACTAGCACCACCGAACTCTACATTCTGGCGGCAACCTGCCCCATCTCAGCGCAGCACATCACCACTATGAAAGGGGGCACGGAGCAGCTTGCGATTGCGCTGCTGGTACTGGCGTGGCCGGAAACGGGGTTGGCCGAACTCGCCGCCCTTTTGGCGATGACCCCGGACGTGTCCGCAAAATTCATCGCCAAGCATACGTCTGCCATTGAATCCGAACTTGCCAGTCAATTGGCGGCGGTGCGGGCGCACCCGCAATTCCAGGCGCGATCGGACGAACTTTCCGCGATCTTGCAGCAGCCCAGCATCGCACCTGCTTTTGCGCTAAAGGACAACGTAGCTTGGCTATCAGCGGTCTTCTCCGACAAGACGCGCGCCCGTAGCGTCTTCGGACAAGCTCTCTGCCCTGCAGATACATCGATCTCGGGCACACTTGACCGGACAGATCTCAGGACGAAAGTGTCCAATGAGGTCTTCGCCAAACCGGACGGGGCAGTCACCGCCATTCTTGGTGCTGACGGCAACGGTAAGTCTTGGATTTTCGCGCAGGCGTGGAGTCTTCAACCCAATCGCCCCCTGACTGTCCTTATTGTCCCCGACGATATCAATGCCCAACCTTCGCTCGAATATTGTCAGGATCTCCTGATCTCCAAGCTCCTCACCCAGACAGGTGAAATTCCTAAATCCGAGGCTAGGGAGCGCTGGCTGAGACACTTCGAGCGCTGGAAAGACAAAACCGACACTGCAGTGCCGCGACTGGTTGTCTTCATGGACGGCGTCAATCAGCGCGAAAGCGTCAACTGGCTGCGGTTCATCGACGCCATGAGTTTGGTGGTCACCCAATTGGGCGGCAAGTTCGTCTTTAGCTGTCGCCGCTTCTTCTATCGCGACAACCTCGAAAACCAGCTGGTCAGCCGGATCGTCGCGATCGACGTTCCTGAATGGACTGATGCGGAATTGGACGGGCTACTGAAAGAACGGGGAACCTCGATTGCCTCCCTCGATCCAGGCATCGTCCGAAGTCTGCGCAATCCGCGCATCTTCGGTGTTGCGGCCACTCTCTTCAAGGCAGAAGAGGTCAGAGAGTTCGGCGAGCTGAGTGTCAGCCGGCTGCTTTTTGAGCATATCCGCAGCGGCAGTGCCGCGAAGGGCACTACCATCTCATCCAAGCAATTTGCGGCTGACATCTGTACCCATGCGGAAAGTATCGTCCAACGCCTCAAGCAACAACAAAGCGACGGCCTCAACGAATTTGATATATCCGCACTCGTGAAGGCCGGTCGCTCCAATCAGACGATTTCAGAGCAGTTTGTAATTACCTCGGCAGGACGCTTCTTTGAGGTGCTGGATGATAATCCCAACAAATACGTGCTTAAGGACGAGGGGTTGCCGCTTGCGCTGGGATTAGCGCTGGTCAGAACAGCACGGGAGGCGTTGCGGAAGCAAAATAGCGTCGACGACGCGCTTTCCAATATTCTCGATCCGATCGCCGCGCTAGACAGAACCAGCGACATCTTGATGGGAGCCATTCTCTCAGCCGTTCTTGAAAGAGCGCCCAAGGAAATTGTGGCACCGCTGGTACGCTCCTTCGTCATGCTGCAAAATCTCGATGCCGTGCGCTATCCGGAATTCCGCAGCCTGTTCGGCCGCGATCCCGTAGCGTTTCTTGCAGCACTGGAGGACTCCGCGCTGACCCGCGATATCGCCTCGAATCTTTCCTGGCTGACTGACGCCGCGAACGATCTGCGTGGAAAAGAAGCCTTCGAAGCTGCCCTAGCGGCAGCCATCCACCGTTGGCTCAATATGTACTCTCTGGCCCCGGAGCGTATGGTGCTGGTTCCAAATAATCTGGAGCATATTGCGGAGCGCGAGAAAAAGCGGGCGGAACGCGAGCAGCAGCTTTCCACAACCATGGCGTCGTTGTCGCAGACGGAACGAGATCTCCTTGCCGACATGGTCCGGGAGGATCGCGGCGACTACAGTCAGCTCAATCTCCTGGCTTTCTTGGCATTGGCTGGCCGACCTCTCGCGTCATTCGCCGAGAGTTTGAGGAATTGGTGTTTCGCGGCATCGCTCAACGGCGGATATCGCAATCATCATGATGATTTTGACGATCTCTTGCATTTCAACTTGGCTGACTGGGCTGTCACAAAGGATGCGTTGCGGGAAGCAGTAAACCAACTGCGCCAGAACGGCATATCGAACACCGGCCGGTGGGCGTTGGTCTCTGTTCTACGCGCCACCGGCGACAGTAGTGACGCCCAGGATGCCGACCAGATTGCCGAAGAGTTGACGAAAGACCGTGAGCACATAAAGGGCTGGCGGCGGATCGAGGACTATTGCGCCACAGATCCCTGCGATCCCGCGTCGAAAGCACCAGAGAATATCAATAAGACGGCTAGTAACTATAGGGGGATTAATCCTGCCGATCTGTACAACTTTATGGGGCACACAATAAACGATCACTTTTTCACGAATGCGCAGCCTGGACTCGCCCGATTCCGCCCCGAAGTGGCAGTTGATGTTTTGCGGGCCTTGGCGGATCAGGCCGTGACGCGGGCACAACCGGAGTTTCGCCAAGCTGTCTTCCTGCTCTCACACCATACCATTGCTTTGGAAGATCGCGTTGCGGCCCCCTATGTGGAGAAGGCTCACGAGATCGCCCAGGCCGCATTAGATGCAGGCCAGGATAAGAACAATGAAGCCTGGATCCAAGCCCAATATGCCCTTAGGGTGGCATTCCCCCATATGACCGGCGACGCGCAACTCGATGCGCTAGTAAATCATCCGAAGAGCAATACCATTCTTATGGACCTTTGCTACCTTTTCCAGCCAGTAGGCGCGAACAAGTTGGAGCGAACACTCGACAAGGCGGTGCAGGAAGACAACCACGTCGCGCAATTCCGCATCTTCTGTTTTGCGGAGTATTCGCGGACGCCCTTGACCCCGCGTTCCAAGGAGTTGGTACGCAACCTTCTATCTTCGCAAGATGGACATGTCCGCCTATCAGCGCTGTCTCTTATCCAAGCAACGGCCGACCCCATCCTTCTCGCGGGTTTGGTGAACTCTTGCTGGACTGCCGCGCCGCTCGACGTCGTGTCAGATAAGGTTGAAATATTCCATGGATCACAGGCGCTGGCGCTGGCCGCAGAGCAGGGAATGATCACACTTGAGGCGTGCCTAGATCGGATCGCACCCTCCGCTTATGAAAGCTTGGCCGAACGGCTTGGATCTGACGCCACAATGGCTATCTCCGACCGCCTCAATACAGCCATTCCCAAGGCCGCCGAATTTCAGGTCACGGGCAATCTCCCGGACATTGAACAGAGCTTTGAAGGCAAATATTGGCCGGTGGTCTTGAATGTATCCGAAAAGCAGACAGAAGAGGAAACCCATCAAACGCAGTTCAGACGGCTCGCCGAAACTGGCGATGCGTGGTACGAGCGCCAAAGGCGGAACCAGGAGGTGGCTGACAGATTCGAGCGCGATCTGACCAAGGCTGGAGCGCAGCTTATCATCCAGTCAGTCACAATTGAGCTTGTTGCGAAGATCGACAAGGTGGCGCCAGCGCTTGTCGATTCCTGGCATGCGCTCTTCCTGAAACTGGAAAAAAAGGCTCTCAGCAATGTTCATAACATCGCTTCTGTCGTCGCTATGGTTATCTCCAAAAGAGATGCCCCGGCGGGCCTGACATTATTCAAGCTATTGAGTACCACTTTTCCCCACGTGCATATCACGTTCGGTCTAAACCAGATCGGCCTCGATGCCGTCACAGCATGGGACGCCGTGGATAGCGTAGATATGAATGCTCTGCGTTTCGGTCGCTTGGACAGAATCGCCAATGACCACGACCTTGCCATAGAGGTCTTAGCGGCCATCAGGGCTAACCGTCTCGATGTCCTTCGCGACTACGTCATCGACCGGCGGCAACGACAGGAACCGGCGCATCGCGCGCGCGCTACCATGGTGGCGGGTTTTTCACCGGATGAATCATGGGCCGTCGAGACCATCGACATGCTGAAAGATGAGCATTGGTTCCTTCAGCAGGTTTATCAGGGCGCCAAATATGCAATGGAACGCCATCAGTGGTCTCGCCACTGGGCTGCTAAGATGCGCACTGCTACCGATACCGTAGACCTTTGGCGCTACGCGGTGTTGCTTTCAAAAATCGTTGATGGACGGTTCGACGCCTCAGAGGTAGAGGGCAGTTCACCCAGCCCACTTGTCAAGCGCTTCGGTACCACTCTGAACGATCCGATCGGCAATCGAATTCGCAAATGGAAGGACAAGCGGGGATCGAAGCTGTTTGGGATGAATGTTCCCAATAAGGACTTTCTGCCACACGAATAATCTTCGCCTGCAATAGCAATGATGCTTCGCAGTTCGATTCGACATGTTCTGCTTTTAATCGAAACGGACTTAATCGAAGGCTTACTACCCGCAATGAAACATCTGTTTTTTCGATAAACAAGACGAGGGGTGAGTTTTTATGGCATTGACTTTTTCATCCCCCCGTTACTCACCACCAAAAGATACTTTTGGTAACGGTGGTGAGTAACGCTTTATAAATACGGGTGAGTAACACCATCAGTAACGTTGCATTTGATGGAAAAAATCAAATTGTTAAGAATAGGTTAAGAATAGGTTAAGAATCTGTTAAGAATCTGTTAAGAATCTGTTAAGAATCTGCTAAGAATCTGTTAAGAATCTGTTAAGAATCTGCTAAGAATCTGCTAAGAATCTGCTAAGAATCTGCTAAGAATCTGTTAAGAATCTGCTAAGAATCTGTTAAGAATCTGTTAAGAATCTGTTAAGAATCTGTTAAGAATCTGTTAAGAATCTGTTATCTGAGCATGAGCTAAAATCGCGTTGGTTTTTTTCGCGTGGATGGTCAGCGTGAAGGTTTGAGGATCCCCCCCTCGAGGACCTTGAACAAACGTATGCGTCCAGCCGTACCATCTAGCCAGACAAACGAATTTATGAGGCAGGTTTGATGGGCAGCAGCTCGTCGATCCGTCTCATGGTCCAGACGGGGAGTTTTTCAAGCGTATCTTTCAGCCAGGCGGCAGGTTCGATGCCGTTGAGCTTAGCGGTAGCAAACAGACTCTGAATTGCAGCCGCCCGCTTGCCAGCACGTTCGCTGCCCGCAAATAACCAATTCTTTTTGCCAATGGCGATCGGGCGGATCGCATTTTCCACCGGATTGTTGTCGATGGGCAGATTGCCGGTTTGCGCATAACGAATCAGGCTCGCCCAGCGGTTGAGACTGTAGTCGATTGCACGGGCCAAGCCGCTGCCATCGGCAGTCGCGATGCGCAAACGGATCAGCCAGTCATGCATATCCACCAAGATCGGCTGGCTGTTTTGCTGACGATGTTCTGCGCGGGCGATATGATCCATTGCACGTGCCGCTTCTTCAACGGCGTACAGTTTGCCAATACGCCGCAATGCTTCCGCTGCTTGCGGATGCGCACCA
>Ga0307377_10003324_pt1 | contig 18263 bp, 17 predicted proteins | sample TR3MG_FD_202535 | JGI IMG/M metagenome (GOLD analysis project Ga0307377, IMG submission 202535) | Soil microbial communities from Risofladan, Vaasa, Finland - TR-3 | ecosystem: Environmental > Terrestrial > Soil > Coastal area > Acid sulfate soil | place: Finland: Risofladan, Vaasa | collected... | reverse complement strand
GCGCTTCAAACGCGTACTCGTAATACACTGGAATATCCTGCCCGATTGGAAATTGATGAACGTCCAAATTATCGGGACAAGGAATGCCAGAGTATTTTTCTCTCCTTTGGAAGTCGGTTCGAACGCGAGCAGCCAAATCGCCTTCTATATCGCTAAGAGTCGGATTTTTTTCATTGATTTTTGCCATTACATTCTCCAATATGTTTATATGGTTGAATAAATGCACTTACTGTAAGGCGCACTATATCTAGCTAATTTTATTTAGTCAAGGCAATTATGTAAACATAATTACATATTAACAGCGCGGCTGTGTTGATGGCAGAGGGAAGGGATATCGGCATACTAAATTCAAGCTTGCCATGTCACTGCGGTGAAGAAGTTTGTTTAAGTGTCGCTATTGATGCGAACTGGGAAGTTTCAATACAGATATTCCGTTACGAAGCGGATATCTATCAATAAATATGCTTTGTTGAATAAACCTATTCAGCCCTAATATACTCTATGGCCCGATCAGTCATCTGACCAATTTCTCGCTCCGTCATGCCAACGAAAACACAGACATAATTCATTGCAGGCCCCCAACGGTCTTCAAATAATTTGCGAATTCGATCCGGAAAGATTTCGGCCTTTGATTCTGGTTTAAGAAAAGGTGGTAAAAAACAAAGCATGATACATTTGAGTCCGAAGCGAGCCTTGGATAAAAAAAATAGCCAATAGGGGAACGCCTCATCAAGCTGGAAAACAAAATGTCGAACTTCAGGTATCTCAAATAGTTCCCATTGCGAATCGTTGTAACCATCAAATGAAATCTCTACTCTTTCCCGCCATTTCAAAGCAACTTCGGGTGAACGTGTCAGAGATTTAAGTACGTCAATGGTCGATTGAGTGCTTCCTGACAAAATATCTTTCTTGGAAACGACAATATGAAGAAAATCAGGTTCCATTGCTTTTCTCAAGAGCATGTATATTTTCAATAGCACGACGATACTTCTCAACACGTTCGTAGTCGCGCGCCGTCGGATGTGCAATACGAGACAAATCGCTGTTATCCTGAAGATCAACAAGTTTCACATTTTTCCCAATGGGATTTGTGGCCGCGCGATAAACAAATGATTCATACGTCTCTTCAGGTCGCTTTGTTACTGAATCTATAGCTTCAAGTACCTGTTCTGAAAACCCCTCTGAGCGTAGCGCATGAGATATGGTCAAATCTGGTGTATGGCCGGTCTGTAGCATGATGCGTCAGGCGGCGAGTTTCTGCTGAACCGGCAGATCGTCTTGCACCGGTTCACCGTCCTTGAAGGGAATCCCCTTCAACAACAGTTCGATTTTGTCTGCCCCGCGTATTTTGCGCCAGCTTTTTTCGGCTTCCTCGATCAGTTTGAACGCCAGTCCAAGGAACGTCGGACGGGATACGCAGTTGCGGGTGCGAGTGGTTCTGTGGCGCACCGTGGCGAACGTCGATTCGATCGGGTTGGTGGTGCGAATGTGTTGCCAGTGTTCTGCAGGAAAGTCGTAAAACGCCAGCAGGCTGTCCCGGTCATTCTCGATCTTCTCTGTCGCTTTCGGATACTTGGCTTTGTAATGTTCGACAAATTTTACCAATGCCGCCCGAGCCTCTTCCCGTGTGGCTGCCATCCAGATCGCCTGCATATCTGCCTTGGCACGACCGTGCTGCGACTTCGGCAGCGCATTGAGCACATTGCCCATCTTGTGGAACCAGCACCGCTGGTGTCCTGTCTGCGGAAACACCTCCTCAATGGCCGCCCAGAATCCCATCGCACCATCACCCACCGCCAGCAGAGGCCCTGCCTGCAAACCCCGGCGCTTGAGATCGAGCAATACCTCTTTCCAGGATTCCTTCGATTCCCGGTAGCCGTCGCCGATGGCCACACGCTCTTTCCTGCCATCCGGGGTGACGCCGACAATCACCAGCAGGCATTGCCCGTCTGATTGTTCGCTGCGCAGTCCGGTATGGATGCCATCGGCCCACCAGTAAACATAGCGGGATAGCGACAGGTCGCGGCGGTTCCACGTCTCATGTTCCCCAGCCCACTCCGCCTTCAGCCGACTGACCACGTTCGCCGACAATCCCTTTGCATCATCCCCCAGCAGCACCCGCAGGGCTTCCCCCATGTCTCCCGTGGAGATGCCTTTCAGATACAGCCAGGGCAGTGCTGCCGACACACGGGGCGATTTCCGGATATACGGCGGCACGATGTTCGAGTTGAACTTGATGCCGGACCCGGAGCGGTCCCGCACCTTGGGCACCTTGACCTGGATCGGCCCCGCCCCGGTCAGTACTTCCCGTTCCGGCAAATAACCGTTTCGCACCACAGCCCGCCTGCCATGCAGCGTCGTGACATTCGAGCAGCTCGACAGAAGTTCTGCCAGCTCCGTTTCTATGGCCTGCTGTATCACTTGCCGTGCGCCTCTCTTGACCAGATCGTCCAATGTCAGCCCTATCTCCTGCTCTGGACTGACGCCCTGTTTTTGCTTATCCTTCTTCATGGTGGATGGTTTCCTCGTATCGTTTCTGTTTTTGACAATCAGATTCTCTACAGAAATCTCCACCACCTCAACTCATCATGCTGAACCTGCCTGTACACCAGTTTCGACTATAACTCGTAGCGCATCAAACGTTACCCCACAATCCTCAACCACATCATGAAGTACGGCGGTAATCCTTTCATCAGTTGAAGATAGTTTCAGCATCATTCGGAGCGGATGTAAAATATATGGTGCACCAGCCTTGTCTACTTGGCCTTCATGCGCTTTCGCAGCAAGTGCAATCGCTCGCTCAAGAGTACTCATCTCACCCCCAGGATACTTAAAGCGTATATTCTAACCACATTGCTCACTGAACGGACTACAAGCCAAGGTGACGGTGCAGGTTACCTTGTTCGATGATCCTATTGAACAGGCCAATCCGCGTATTATCATGTGCGATGGACGCTTCTATAGGCTATAGGGGTTTTGTTGAGTCTAGACTCGTCAGACACACTTGATTCACTTACGAATTCTTCGGTTCTTTTCATAATTGGAGATATCAAAGATGGAAAAGCTTGGTGGTTGGTCTTTCTGGCTTCCGATGCTGCTGGTATCCGTGTCCGCCAGACTGTTTGGCTTAGGTGGCGGCTTAGCTGCCTGTGCTCTTTGGTATTTAATTACTCTCATCGTAAAAAAGTTCAAGACATAAATTTATTGGTATTTACAGGGTTGTCTTCATCACCCTTCAGCTTTTCCATACAACGATTATTAAGTATGGGCAAAGCACTGTACGCGGCGTTGGATGCATTGAAAACAAGGATTCTGAGCGCCATATCGCGTTATTCAATCAAAGGGAACAATATGATGAAAATCTGGAATATCCTCAGAACGCTTCTGGCCTGCTTTATCTTACTGTTTGCTGAGAATACCCAAGCTGCAACCGTAACACTATCAGGACGCGCGATAACAATTCCTATTCCTAGCGGTTATTGTGAATTCGGTAGTAATCCGGCTGATGAAGCCATGATGAAACGTACAAAAAATGGGATAGGCAATGACAATCAATTAGTCGCTGGTTTTGGAGATTGCCGGGAACTAGAAGAATTGCATAGTGGAAGAATAAGAAGCTTATCAAGCTACGGCGTAATTGTGGTACAGGCTCCAAACAATAAGATTCGCAAATTACAAAGAATCACTCGATCGCAATTTATTCAGGAATTAAGTAAAGCGTTCTCAAATGCGAATACGGAAAAATTACTTAAAGTTGCTGAAGATAATGGAAAGCGCTTTGTGCAAGGTTTTCAATCAGCTGAAATTCTTGGACCACTGGGCGCAAACAGATATGGTGTTTATTACGGACTTGCCGGAACCGTGAATGACGACGAAGGTCGGTCATATAGGAGTATTGGCGTAATGGGGCTTACGCTTATCAAGGAGTTTGTGTTCTCCGTCAATCTTTATCGCGTTGACCCAACATCAATCGATTTGCGGAGTTTGCTGATGCGAAATAAATCTGCATTGTCTGCTTTGGTTCACGAAAATGAATAGTAGCAATAATGGAATGTTTGTAAGAAATGTGTCAATCAGTTGTTACCCAGTGGCAAATTCTGTAGCAGCTGTAGTTCCGACGTGACTACAACAATAACATCGGGAAGCAATAATGAATCAATGGTTCTGCTAGGAACATAGGGATGCCAAGCGTGCGTATCTTCATTTTGACAAGTGGCAACTTACATCTGTACCTGATTCACTAAGCAATTTGATCAAACTAAAATCAACTTACGACGGGCAACTCGTCCCAGTCTGTGGTGTAGTTTGGGGACTTGTTCTCTCTACGCATTGCCCACTGCTGCGTGATGCCCGATGCGAAAATGCCAACGCTCCCTTGCCCCATCTTGTGGTTGATTGCGTCCATCACGGACATCAGGCTGTCCGATTTCGCCTGTTCAACTGGGTCGTCAAACAGGGTAGGTTGAATCGACCCCTTGGGTTGCAGCCCCATCAGTAACACCCCCGTTTTTTTGTAGTGATAGCCGCTACGGTAGATTGCCTTTAATCCCGTAATGGCTGCATTGACCAATTTGGTGGTGTCGTCACTCGGCTGGCTGAGGGGTACGATCTTCGACTGCTGGTACTGCGGTTCGTCTTCCTTGTGTGGGTTGGTGTAGACATAGATGCAAATGCTGGCAGCCACTGAACCGTCCTGTCGAAGCTTTTCCGCTGCGCGGATAGTGAACTCGGCAACCGACTCGGATAGGTCTTCCAGTGCCGTTACCGTTGCCCCGAATGAGCGCGAGACCATGATTTGCTGTCGTGGCGTGCCAGCATCTTCCAGCTCGATGCAGGGCACTCCATTAAGCTCACTCACAGTACGTCCCAGCACCACGGAGAATTGAGCACGGATTCGTTCCGGGTCGGCAGTTCGCAGGTCTTCAACTGTCTTGATGCCCATGGTCAGCAACTTATCGGTAATCTTCCTGCCAACACCCCATATATCGCCCACTGGAATACGGTTAAATAGTTTGCTCAGTTGTGCTTCAGTTCCTCGCCCGAAGTCACACACGCCATTACGACCAGCGAAACCTTTCTTGGCACAGTGGTTAGCCAACTTGGCTAGGGTCTTGGTGTCAGCGATGCCAACACACACCGGAATACCGACATTGCGTTTTACTGTCTGGCGAATTGTCTGTCCGTAATCCATGAGTGTTTGCGGATCGAATCCATTCAGATCAAGGAAGCATTCGTCAATCGAGTATATTTCCTGCTTGGTGGAGAACGTGGACAGTATGGACATTACTCGTGCGGACAGATCGCCATACAAGGTGTAGTTGCTGGACAGGGCTATGATGCCGTGCTGCTTGGCAATCTTCTCCATCTTGAACCACGGCTCCGCCATCTTGATGCCCAGTGCCTTCACCTCGTTTGAGCGAGATACGGCAACGCCATCGTTGTTGCTCAACACAACAACTGGCACACCTTCCAGCTTCGGATTGAATACCCGCTCACAGGAAACATAAAAATTATTACAATCAACGAGGGCTATGGGCATGGCAATAGCACTTAGGCGAACCTCTTTATTGTGGAGGTCACTACCCCCCACACCTGTAATTCCTGCTCGTCCCTGAACTCGATTTCCTTGAAGCTGGGGTTCTCCGGCTTGAGAATGACTGTTACCTCATGTCGGATTAGCCGTCTTACCGTCAGCTCGCCATCTACAACGGCAATCACAATACTGCCGGAAGTTGGGTTAAGCGATCTGTCCACCACCAGCAGGTCGCCATTGAAAATACCTGCACCCACCATACTGTCACCATCAGCGCGGAAAAAAAACGTGGAGTCCTTGTTCAGAACCAGGAGGGCATCAAGGCTTAATCGCCCCTCAAGGAAATCGTCAGCTGGTGATGCGAACCCAGTGGCCACTACGGGGCGGGAATAGGCTGATTACCTATCGTGGATAGATTGAGGGGTGGGTGCATCAGGGAGGTCATGGGTTTCAGCCAATGCAAGGATACTAATATCCTAAAGAACGTTCGTTCTATTGTCAATTGGCCGGAATTATTGTGGTGAAGGGCCATTGCAGCACCATCGAGTTTTACCGCACAACGGATCATGCTCCTGGGTAAATCAAAATTTCGTTTGAATGCGACGACCTGCTAAACTTTCTACCGCTGCATCGTGCATGCAGTAACCAACTACTAGGGATAACTCACATGAACCGTAAAGAACTGATCGACGCATTAGCAACCAAGACCGGCAGCAGCAAAGTTGACGCTGAGCGCAACATCGCAGCAATGATTGACATCATCACGGGCACCCTGAAAAAGGGTGACAACGTTGCCCTGGTTGGCTTTGGCACCTTCGAAGTCAGGAAGCGTGCTGCTCGTGCTGGTCGTAACCCAGCTACCGGTGCCCCCCTCAAGATTAAGGCTTCCAAGGCTCCTGCGTTCAAGGCTGGCGCAACTCTTAAGGCAGTTGTCAACGGAACGAAGAAGTAAAATAGTTCAAATACGCAACTACCAAGATGCTATGGCGATTACTTTTACGTTATATTTCACCCATGGCATATCCTATCGAACGAAAGTTGGTCATAAGTGTCGCGTCAAGCGCACTGTTTGATTTGTCTGAGTCTCATCACATTTACGAGACAGAAGGCGTTGATGAATACCGACTGCATCAAGAGAAAAATATCGACATACCCTTCCCAAAAGGGGTTGCCTTTCCATTTATTCGTCGCTTTCTCGGTATCAACAAGGCATTTCCAAAGCAATCGCCAGTTGAGGTAGTGCTCCTGTCGAGAAACTCACCGGAAACAGGGTTACGGGTATTCCGAACGATACGCCATTACGGCCTTGACATAACCCGCGCTGGATTCATGACAGGGCGATCTCCCCACGAATACGTTCCGGCGTTTAATGCATCTCTGTTCCTGAGCGCAAATGAGGGTGACGTTCAAAAAGCCATCGATGCTAACTATCCAGCTGGAGTGGTTCTCCCGTCAAAAGTCTATGACGACGAGATTGACAAAGAATTGAGAGTGGCCTTTGACTTTGACGGCGTTATCGCCGACGACGAAGCGGAGTCAGTTTTTAAGAAGAATAATAATCTGGATGAATTCCAAGCTCACGAAACGAAAAGGCAGGCCATCCCTCATCAACCAGGTCCACTTGCCGACCTTTTCATGAAGTTGTCGTTTATGCAAAAGCTTGAGGAAAAGCGCCTAAAAGATAATCCCGGTTATCAAAAGATTCTCAGAATTGCGATTATCACCGCTCGAAATGCGCCTGCTCACGAGAGAGTTGTAACAACCCTTAAAGAATGGGGCGTATCTCCCGACGAATCATTTTTCCTCGGGGGAATGCAGAAGTCGAGAATTTTGACCGTTCTTAAACCCCATATTTTTTTCGATGACCAGCGGAGCCACTTAGAGTCTCCTGCCGGAGATATTCCGATGGTTCATGTTCCATTCGGAATCGCAAATAGAAATACAACAAATCATTCAACCGGACCAGCACAAGAAACCATGTCGTCTGGTTAATTAAAACGTTGAATGTCCGTTAGATGACCGGGAATAAGTAGCTTTCCATAAGTAGGCATATCAGGAAAGTCTGGACTGCTGAATTGGGGACTGGATTTATCATGCATGAGCAGTTGCCGCCGGTTATATGAAACAAGTCGGGGCAAATTCCAGCCGAGCGAAAGTGGCACAGAAAATTGCTCATAATAGCAATCTTAAGAATCCTTATGGTCTAACCAGTTATTCAATCTGGTTATTGGCTGATTCATCCACGGAACGTTCAATACTTAGCTGCCCCGCAATGTGGTTAATTTGCACAATATTGGTAAATTAGATAACATTTGGTTATCCAATTGAAATATCTAAATAAATGGACCCTAGAACAGATAGGACTTTGGTTGTCACGGCCAATGGCATCAAAGCTTTGCGAACAAAAGTTTTAAAGCAGACGGAACAATTATTATTGTGGCATCTTGTATCCTCGCTGCCGATTGCAGGGGACGTGGTATCTCACACTAAGCTAGGCGTTGAGCTTTCAATTGATCCATCGAACATCAGCAAGACCATTAAACGCTTGCGCGAACTAGGCTTCCTCACTCGCGGCGTAAAAATTGGCCTCTCGTATCACTACAAACTCAACCCCGCTTTCTTCAGAGTAATTTTATAGTATGCCCGGTGACCGCGAACCCACCCCGATACTTTCTGTTGTCCAGACGATACTGGAGGAAGAAAGGTCTCTTGATCTAACGTCGCGAGATATTGCGCTGTTGGTGTTAATGGCGCATGAAATCGACTCGGGCGATGACTCGATGCTGTCAATTCCATATTCAACGATACAGGCGCTGCACAGTCGCCTGGATTCACTTGAAGCAGGAGGCTCCCAGAATCCGGAACGCCGGTTGACTGAAAGTCTCGCGCGGCTCATCAAGTCAGAGTGCGTGACCAAGGCGGACATGACTCGCATCAGGTTGACCGTGAACACGGAATACCAGATCACTACTATCGGCGAATCGGTCTCAGAATGGCATGTGATGCAATCCGAATTTTCAGGGGAGCCGCTGACAGCAATTTTCCGGTCATTCATCAGCCAGCTCATGCGCATAGTTGAAGATGCCGAGAAAGCGCAATTCGAAGAGGATTGGCAGTCCGATGTAGTGCAGCAGATGCAATATGTGCTGAAAGGCATGCTGGTCAGTATTCAGCGGCACCAGAAAGAATTGGATCGACAGCACGCGGCATTAAGGGACTTCGTACCTACCTTGTTGATACAAGCGAGCGAAGATTCGATAGGGCAATGCGAATCGCAGCTATCCAGGGTGATCAAGACGATTGATGACTTACAGGAGGTTGTGCTGGCATCGACCAACCGAGCGCAGGCTTTGATTGACCAGATTGGTAACTTGGCACGGTCCAGCATCAATGCGAGCCAACCAAACGCGCCGAAGGGAGTTGAATCAATCTGTGATGAGTTCCAGCGCAGGCTGGTGAACATCTCTATCTGGACGATACAGCGAGCCACTGACTGGATAGACCACCACAATGTTGTGCACAATCATCTTAGAACGGTTGTTAGAATCGACCGCCAGCGTCGCATTTCGGATGCATTAAAACGTTCTGTCGCAACAGTGCCGGGGTGGACGCTGGAAGTTGTTTCGGAGCCATTCTTCTTGCGGATGCGAGATGATGTCCAGCGCGATCAATCCCCGAAGAAGGCTCCTCGCGTCCGTAAAGACGATTCCAGTAGAGATCGGGAATACACCGAGGAACTGCCGGACAACCTTCATGAAATACTGCTCAAACACCTCGAGGCAGAGCTGGGGGAGGGTGGGAGCGCGCGGGCGTCGAGTATTTTAGGTAAAGCTGCAATTGAGGCCAAGGACGAAGTCGGTGTCTTGGCGCATTTCTCATGGCTGATTGGCGAAATGACACAGGTTGGCCAGATGGAAGACAGTACGCGACATTGGACTCAGGCAACCGCCAGTATCGAAATCGAAGAATTTAAGGTGAGCACGAAATGACCATAATCCAAGATGATGAGTTTGTCGAGATTGACTTGTTGCTACGGCGAGGCGGTCACATCAACCGCTCGAACATGGCTTTGTACGATTACATGTGCCAACACCTGGTGGAACTAAAGGATTTCTACAATCGGTATGGCTGCATGCTTTACCAACACCCGGATGGATATTTTTATATGACGGTCAAGGGTGGGAAATTTCAAACTCGCCTGTTGCCGAAATCCTGCGTACATTTAGGCATGTTCATCGCGCTGAAGGCCAGGGACCCAGAGATTACCCGTGCATCTGGCCGAATATCCGTGAGTCAGTTGCTGCAAGACATTGAAACATCAGTGCCACGGGACATCCTTCAACAGGTATATGCACCGAATCGCCGGGAAGCTGTCGTAGACGAGTGCATAAACGATGAACTTAAAAAGGCGTTAAAAACGCTGGGGGACCTGGGCTTCATCGAGTTGACCGATGTATCCATGCGCCCGCTGGAAGCGATCGGCCGGTTTGCTGAACTGGCGAGGAATAATAACGAACCAAGTGATGAAAGCCGGTTGAACTTGATCGTCACGCGCGGCGTTGTATTCCAAGAAGGTGGGGATGAAAGCGAAGGGGACTCAGATGAGTAAGGCAAAGATAGACCGTGTCGCGTATATCGGTTGGCGTGGGATAGTTGGTTGTGAGGTTCTTGAGCTTGACGAAGAATTGACCGCATTGGTGGGTCCGACTGGGGCCGGGAAATCAACGCTGGTCATGTGTATGGATTATGCCATCCTGCCAGACAGAAGGACGATGGAAATACGCCCGATATCAGATGTGCATGATATTCACAATGCAGGGACCGACACGCTGGCTGCACGCATCGATCCGGCTTATGGATATGCCTACGTGGTGCTGGGGATTACCGGAATAAATGGCAAGCAGTTGATTGCAGGCATTCATGTCTCAACGCAGGATGGGCATGCCCACTTCACCAGGTGGTTGATCCGTGAAGTACCTGAAAATGTCCTGCTTCAGGATCTGTTGAGCATACAAGACGGCGATAGCGAGTATTACCCTGACTTTCCGGAACTCAAACGTCATTTGGCTGGCCAGGGAATTGATGTATCCACCTGCGGCACGATAGGTGAATATTGCCAGGCGTTATACGAAGCTGGAGTCTTGCCGTCCTCCATGACCTCTGGGACAGACAGGACTCTGTATGCAAAACTCATAGAGAGCACGTTCAAGGGGGGTATCTCAGAAGAAATCGCCACCAATCTCAAAGGATACCTGCTGCCGGCGCAGTCGCAGGTACAAGAACTGGTGCGCGGTTTACAGGAATGCACGAACGATGTCCTTAAAACTCGTAGTGCCGTGGCGGACGCAAAAATGCAGCTGAATATGCTGAAACTAACATACGGCGTCGGGAAAGACGCGGTGATGACTGCATTGAAAGGAATTGGGGACGACATCAATAAAACGGAACGTGCGATGTTGGATACGACTGCACTGGTTATGATCAAGAAGGAAGAGTTGAAGGGATTGGAGACGAGCATTCCGAGCCTCACAGAACAGATCAAGGTGGCTGAGCTATCCAAGAAAACGGAGATGGAGAATAGCCTTTATAAGCTGGATGGGATGGAGGAACAAAAGGCAACGCTATTGGGGGAGCGAAACACGTGCAAGTCCACAATGGAAGAAACCGCTAAAAAGCTCAAGGATTTCAATACTGGAGCCGCGCTATGGCACAAGGTGGCTGGAACGCTAGGGAATGAAGGCTTCGAGTTTGTTAAGTCGGCCCAGGAAAGGAAGATTGAAGGACAAAATCGCGGGATATACGGAATCGAAGTGGAGATGCGTACGCTACAAGAAGAGGATGAACGCCTATCTACGGATCGCTCTTCTTTGAGTTCAGAGCATTTGGCCGAGGTACTAGGCGGGCAATCGCTTGAACAATCACTCGGGCACGTAAGCGAAAAAGAATCCGTTGCCCTAGAGATGACGCTGGGCGGGCTGATAGATGGGGTCGTCGGCGTTGATTTGGACGCGCTGACCAACGTTCACGCTACTGATGATATCCCAGAGCTATTTTGGCTTGGCGAGAAAACTCCTAGCCCGAGGCCAATCAGGGAGGCGGGTGACTGGTATTTATCTGCCGTTGCGGATGGGTACATCGTGGCCAGCAAGAAAAGAGCCTCAATGTTTGGTGCTGAGTCACGAAAGATGCGCAGGCAGACGATTGCGACGGAATTAAAAGTACTGTTAGGAAGACATTCCACCCAGATTGTCACGAGGAATAAAGAACAGGAAAAACTGGAAGAGTTTTTAATAAATAAAACCGTGATTGAAATTTTCCTTGGGAATCGACAAGACGTACTCGCAATCGACAAGGCAGCAAAGGATGCCAAGAAAGCATGGGAATCGGCGGATGCAAAGTTCAAAGCAGCCGAGATCGAATATATCAAGTTACAGGGGGATATAAAGAAGATTGGCGAGCCACACGAAAAAATCCTATTTGATTTACGCCAAGATCTGAGTTTCAAAATAGCCGCACAACCCTATCTTGCCAAAGAAATAAGGGATGCGGAAGCAAGCTTGTCTGCGATGAATGAGCGGATGGACGGTTGCCGTCGAGAAGAGGCGGCGGCCAGAGAAATACTGGGAAGCGAATTTGGCCGATTCTGGGCATCCGCAAGCGAAAGTGAATTAGTGACACACAACGTAGATGGACTCCAAACCAAGCGAATACTGAATGTTGTCAAATCGCTGGGCGAAGATACACAAATCCGGTTTGAATCATTCAGGAATTTTGACGCGGCGAATCGGATTAGTATCGTGCGCATATGGCCAGACCTGATGGAAATCATTCGGGAAACCATCAGTATCGACATAGCAGACAGCAACGGTGAAGACTTGATTGAATCCATGCAGGCAAAGCGGGCGCATCTCGATAGTGATCTTGCATCGCAAGAAAACGAACTCGACGTGAAAGCGAATAGTATTTTCTTGAGTATCAACACCTCTGTCAGAAGCCAAAAAAACAAGATCGACAAGTTGAGCAAATTGGGCCACACCATCAAATTTGGCAATGTTAACGGGATTCGCATCCAACTTGTGCCGCGTACAAAGATGCTGGAACTCCTGGAGCAATTTGCCGATCAACTATCTCTTCTCAATAAAGAAAAACCGGTCGACCAAGTGTTGAAGGAATTCTTTGAGACAGCCAGCACCATCAAAATCAGGATGGACGGGGCAAGTTTGCTGGATTATCGGGAATACGTGGACCTGGTGATTGAGGCGAGACGCATGGAGGGTGACTGGGAACTGGCTTCTTCTTTGTCCGGAGGCGAATCTATCGGGTGCGGGTTGGCGATCGCGCTTATGCTGACTCGCTCTATTGCGAATCGGGGCGAGGCAAGCGGGGAGGGCGTCAAAACAGAAAACATCCGTCCACTTTACGGGGTGGATGAAATCAGCCGACTGGATGCGGCCGGCCAGAAGGTATTGGTGGAGTTTGCCAAGCGCGAACGGTTTCAATTGCTGTTCGCGGCGCCAGAGCTTAAACCGTCATATAGCTGTACGCTCTACAACCTGAAGCGCATCTTCACCCCGGAAGCAAAGTTGATTATCCGCGCGTCTAGGTATCGCCCTAAAGCTGAACTGGTGGCAGCGTGAATGACGCGGCGGAGATTGCCTGTCTTGCGCGTTTGTTAGAGACAGGTTCAATAAGGGCTGGGAAAAAGAATAAGGCGTTGATACGCCGCTTCGAATCCGCGCGATGGGTAAAGATCGGAAGTCGCAAAGATGAATGGCTGCTTCGTCCAGACAAGGCTACCGACCTCGAAAATAGACTGACGCTTCTGCTACCTTCATGGAGTGTGGACTTTGAGTTATTACGTTCCATTGGGCGAGATCACTTCGATCCTTCTGATATAGATGCTCTCCCAATGCTTAGACGGAATACAAATACGCCGCCCGGGCGCATGGTGAATCGGCGAAATTGGAACGCCGCCGTCGGGTTAGGTCCAAAGCACAAGGCAAAAATTCCGCCCCAGAGTTTGCTCACCAAAGATTGGGTTCTGCGAATACGTCCAAACAAGGGGTTAATGGGAGCAACAAGTAAGGGCGATGCAAATTTATACGACATTGCTTTAACTTGGACAGAATTCGTAATAACGGAACGTGCCTGGATGGGGATTAGCGGATTTTTCGGTGTGTTGCCAGCGACAATCATAACCTGTGAGAATCTTGGGGCATATATTGATCTTCCGTCTCGCGAAACAACGCTGGTGGTCTACTCGCCAGGTGCAGATACGGAAGCGGTGGTTGCTTTGCTTAAGATGCTGCCGGACGTGCCTTGGATGCACTTCGGCGACCTCGATCCAGAAGGCGTGGCGATTGCAGGGCATATAGCCAAAGAGACAGGGCGGGTGCTGAAGCTGGCGATTCCGGATTTTGCTATGGATTATCTGGATGCAGGTAAGCCGGTTGAGACGCCGTGGGGTGATATACCAGACGTCGAGATTTTGAAAAAACTAAAGGGCAAAGGAAAGCGCATCTTCCAAGAGGTATTCATGCTGGATGATAGGCTGCCAATGGGGCTGGAACGGATGGGTATTTAGGTTTGACAACACAAGCTGCACGTTGGGTCAGTATTTAATCGGCGCATACATTCCTGGCCTGTTCGCTGGTACCGCTGCGTGCCAACACGGCACAAGTCAATACTAATTATTTAGGTGGCTTCGATGGGGGCCTTTAAACATAACTGACAACATAGGCGGCTCCAATGCTAACCATATGAACTCCGTTGGGGACGCCACATCACACAAAAAGCCCGCGCAACTGCGGGCTTTTTATTGCCTGGCTTATTCTTAATCTGTTAAAAACCAAGGCTAATTATTACTTTAGTTTTGAAGTTGCTCGGATCCATTGGCCTGCTGAAACAAATAAATGCCAAATGTTCAGGGGTATCGAGGGCAGTTATTTTCATGATTGGGAGACTTCGTGTGTAAAGGCAAAAGCATATGCATTTTATATACGAACCGAGTCATGGATTAAAATCCACTTTACGCCGCTATGGCAGTATCAGCAGAATCTAAAGCAAATCGACCGCAATGCGGTCGATTTTTTTCGGTACTTTGTCCAATCATATTTACCTGACAGTGCAAAAATACTTTTCAAGCATTCCGATCCGACATCAAGGTCAGATCATTCCTCGTCCGGGTCAACGTACTCTTTCGGCAGATGGTGGGCGATGCCCTTGTGGCAATCGATGCAGGTTTTGCCGTCGGCTTCCGCTTTCATGTGCCGGGCATAGTTTGACGGCTTCTCATATTCTGCGCTCATCGCCTTGAAACTGTGGCAGTTACGGCACTCGCGCGAACCATTCGCCTTCATGCGTGCCCATTCCTTGGTCGCCAGCTCCATGCGGTGAGCTTCGAATTTCTCTTTGGTATCGATCTTTCCCGTGAGTTTGCCCCAGACTTCCTGGCTAGCCTGGACCTTGCGAATCATCTTGGGCACCCACTCCCTGGGCACGTGGCAATCGGAACAGATCGCGCGCACACCGGTCCGGTTGGAGTAGTGGATGGTCGTTTTGTATTCCTGGTATACGTTGTCGCGCATTTCATGGCAGCCGATACAGAACCCCAGCCGGTTAGTCGCTTCCAGCGCGGTATTGAATCCGCCCCAGAAGATGATGCCAGCAATGAAGGAAACAGAGGCTATACCGATCAGGGAAAACTTCGCGCTCGGAGTATTCAGAAAAGTCCACGTACGTTTCAGGATGCCTGGAATGCTATTCATCTTTCTCTCCGTATAAGCATGTCGATGCTATTTAAAAAATATGCGTCGGGTAAGCAAGAAATGCGGTGCACAAACTTTCCGCACACCGCTTGCTTGATTTTTATTGAAAACCCATTGTTAGAAAATATGGAGATAGCTCGCAGTTATTACATTGACTGAGTAGCTCGGTGCCTGCTGATTGGTGGGCATCATGCTGGTTGCCGTATAGCCCGTCTGGTAGGCATTGTAGTAATAGTCCGTTGACTTCAGGTTCTGGTAGAGATAGCCCACCCTGATCTTGCTTGCCTTGTCCAGCTTGTAGTCGCCCGCAATCTTGAATTGAAACAGTTCGCTCCTGATATCCGGAGTCGAGCCGCAGGCGTAACCAGCATTGCTTGGGGTGGTACAAGCGGCGTTCACCCAGTTATCCGTTGTTGTGTAACCCGACTTTCCCAGCGAATAGGTCAAGTCGGCAGTCAGGTCAAGCTTGCTGCCCATCAACCCGCCTTGCTTGGCGCCGAGACCGAGCGTGTATGCATCTTCGGACAGGCGGTTGGTCCAGGGTTGAGTAAGGGAACCGTTAGTAATAGCGGTTCCATATGTCGCCGTCTGATGGTTCCACTGATCATTAAGCAGATCGCGTTGCCTGTTCTGCGCTGTCGCGTATGCTGACACGCTACTCTTCTCGGCCAAACTGTACGTTGTATCCAAGTTGGCGCTCCACGCATGCCCAGACTGGACTCCCAGAGCCGAGTCAGTGTATTTGTCGTCTACGTAGCGGCCGTTCAGGCTTACGTTCAACTTTTCCGTGGTTTGCCAGTTAACACCGGCTTTCACCAATTGCTCTGTCCGCGAAGCATCGAAGAACGCGACATAGCCAGGCAGTTCAAAGCCCTGATTTTGACCCTGCATCGGATTGTAGAATGCAGCATTGACGTCCGATTTGCGTTTGGAGTACTCGTAGCTGGTCGTAATTCCGACATTTTCGGTTGCATTCAAACGGTAGTTGGCCGCCAGCTTGTTTTCTTTGCTTTGCGGAACCTGGACGCAAGAAGTGCCAAGGGCATAATATGCAGCTGCTGCGTTTGCCGGTGCCGGGGCAGGTGTAGTTCCACCAATACCCTGGCTTGCAGCAAGAATTGCGGCAAGCGAAGGGGAGTTGTCGCACCACCGATCAATCTGTTCGTAGTCATAACCTACGCGGAGTTTCTGACTCTGGGTAATACGATAATCACCTGCCAACTCGAACTGAGTCTTCTTGTTGCTTAAAGGCGTATTAATGGAAGTGATAGCGCCACCGCCGAGGTCATTGAATGTATAGGTATTCGAGGCCGTTTGATTGTCGCGTTTGTTGTATTTGAAACCGGCGCTCAGCATCAAATCCCTGGTCGTTTGGTTGGTCAATTTCAAATCGGCATGCTGCGTCACCACCAGTGCGTTGAGGGACTGTTGTGGCAGGCTCACCATCTGATCTGCATTGACATACGCCATGTCCTGGGTATTGCGGCCGTAGGAAATTCCGCCCGCCAATTTCGTGGCAGAGGTAAGGTCATAGCCTCCGGCCAGATTCAATTGCTGAAAATTATTGTCAGGAGCAGTGCTCAATGTGTCTACCGGAAATGCGACCCCCGGATCAGTTCCAGTAGCATTGTTTGGAGCGATAGCACCCAGCGTGGCAAATGGATTTGAGAAACTCACTCCGTTATAGCCATCGCGGAACTGCGAAAGATAATAGCTAGCCGTAAAATGCGCTTTGTCTCCGGCCCAATTCGCAGACAGATTCATCGTGTCTGTTTGATAGTTGGTGGGGTTCATCAACATCAGGATGTTTTCTCCCCTGACACCAGTGATACCGTTTGTAAGGTTTGCATCGCTCGGTGCGGCGATCAGCTTCGTGCCATCTTGGGTAAGGCGGTTAAAATCGAACTGCAGACTCCATTGCTGATCGAAGCGGTAGCCTGCATTGAATTTTGCATTCTTTCGATCAGTATAGACATTCTCGGTATGAAAATACGCCAGTTGGTTCGGCGTGAGCGCCTGAGCTCCGTAGGGCGGTACCACTCCGCCTACCAACGCCGGTTTGGTTCTCGAATCGATGACGCCGAAGGCATTGGGCAGGATGAAGCTGTTTCCACCCATGCTTCCCATCATGGGCATTTGATAAGTGTCCGTAATATTGTGGCGCAGTTCGTCGTATTTGAAACCGACATCCCATTGTCCCTGCTTGCTATACGTACCACCAAGTTCGCGGGAAGTTGTTCCTAGATCGGTTCCATTCAATTCCCAGCGGTTGACGCCATCGCCGCCACCATGGGATTCATAAGCATCACCACCACGCACAGTGAAGTTGCCGATCAGATGGGCTCCCTTTTTATCCAAACCGTTATATTCGCCGAATTTGGCAGAGTCCTTGGATGTACCTCCTACCCCGACTTCGACGGAGTTGGTCGGTTGCGTCAAGGCCGCAACATCCCCATCCTCAGCATAAGCGACCAGTGGCATGGACAGCATCACCATCAATGCTCCCAGTACCGCCAAGGTTAACTTGCTTACCGTGAAAAGCTCTTTATTCTTTTTCATAATAATTTCCCTCTTTTCCTGAAATTAGCGATGCAAGAACGCGCCGGCCGGACTATTCGAGCCGTGAACCATGATGTGGCAGTTCATACATGCGCGACCAACGGCATTCGTGTTCGGGGTCATTGGGTTAGTTGCGTTGGCGATAAGCCCTCCACCTTGAATCCCAGCAACCAACGAGCCATATGAAGCCTGACTGTTGTGCGGACCGTCATGGCATTCCTGGCACAGGAACGGAGGCCGCGATTTAAGAAGCGGCGATATGTTGGAGCCGTGCGGGGTATGGCAGTTGGTGCAATCCTCTGTAACAGGCTGGTGCTCCCACAGGAATGGGCCGCGTTTCTCCGCATGACACATAAAACAGGTTTCAGTGACCGTATTCTTTTTGAGCAATTTGGGGCCGGCCG
>Ga0307377_10003322_pt1 | contig 18266 bp, 13 predicted proteins | sample TR3MG_FD_202535 | JGI IMG/M metagenome (GOLD analysis project Ga0307377, IMG submission 202535) | Soil microbial communities from Risofladan, Vaasa, Finland - TR-3 | ecosystem: Environmental > Terrestrial > Soil > Coastal area > Acid sulfate soil | place: Finland: Risofladan, Vaasa | collected... | reverse complement strand
CCATGGTTGACATGTCGGTAGTGCGAAATGGAACCCCGCCAGGCCCCTTGCCCTTGCCTGACCACCACCGTTTAAGCCCATCCATAACGGATGGAGCAGCTGCTCCGGCCAATGCAGACAAAGCAATGGGTAAAACCGCAAATGCTTTCTTCTCGGCGGCAAGTTTGATCAGGTCTTGGTCAATTCCGGTCTGCTCGCTAACCTTCTGAAAGACATGGTCGCCAGCCACGAGTTTGCCGTACATGCCGGAAACCATGCCCAGCGCCAAAGCCGGCGGCGCATTCCAACTGTAAGTATCCCGCGGCGCCGCCTTCTTGACTGCTAACTTCTTGACCATCTTCTTGCCCTTCGACTTACAGCCCGCCTTCTTTAAAAGCAGTGCGCTGGCCGCCTTGATCCCCTTTTCGCTCTTCAGAATTACAGCAGCCAACTTGCGTTGAGCGCAGGCACAGTCGTCCTTCATGTCATTACCCGCCTTTGCTTTGACAATCTTGGCTTTAACGTCTTTGTTGCCTTCAGGAACCTTCATGGAAAGCGACATTTCCTTCGCATTCTTTTGAAGACCGTGAATCGCCAACCTGAGCGCCTGCACCCTGGAAGCCTTATCTGCAGCAGTTTTCACCGGTGCAGGTTTTGGTGCAGCAGGCTTCTTTACCACCGGCTTTGCCGGACTCTTGGCGCTGATGGTGTTGGCAACTTTATCCAGCAACAGCTTGGCTTGCGCCACTTCCTTTGCTGTAAACTTTTGCATGATTAACTCCCTTAGTACCCCGCCCCCTGCGGCGCGCTACCAAACTCGGTGCCCTGCGCAAGAGCTGGAATGAAAGAAGTGCTGTGGGCATCAGATGCCCGCGACCTGTGAACAGCTTCCGTCAACCCTTTCTTCAAATGGAACCCGCCCATTCTAACCATCCAGTCAGGAGAATGCGAGAGGGTCTCCATTGCCCGCGTCATTTCCGGTGCGAAAGACGGAGTATCGGCATGCGCCTGCACGTCCGCCACGCCGTGACTATCCAACGTTTTGGCCACCTTTGGCGTAATTCTTGTGCCGATCGAATAATGCAGGATCGGTTTCTCCAGGTATAGCCCAACTGACCGCTTCGGCGCAAGAGTCTTGAATCCGAAACGAGGTTCGTACTTCCGCACGATGTCGTCATACTCGACAACGTCATCAGGCAAAGTGTCGGCCGGCCCGTCCAAATCTGAAATGCGCACATGGTTGATAAGCCCACGGGCAAGAAGTTCTACATTGCGCCGATGAGCTGGGAACTTGTTATCGGAAAGAGTTTGGCGGAACTGTTCCATGAAGTACCGTCGCCCCTCACCGATTCCCTTATGCTGGACGATTTCGGACGGATTTGGGATGCCGGAGGACAGTACATCGCCGGCTTCCACCTTCTCGCCCTTTTTTACTTTCAGCTCTTCGCCAGCAGGCACCCAGTGCTGTGCTCCCCCTACAGTTACGTACAACCCACCTTGAGGTGCATTCTCTATCGAATCAACTGATCCGTCAACCGTGGATATAGCCGCGGCACCCTGAAAAGTCTTAGGCACCTGAACCAATTGGTTCACAAGATCAAGCCCGGACTTGATCTTGGCGCCAGACCCGGCCTGACCTCCCGTGTGCTTGGCCGACAACTGGCCCTGGCCAATGGGCTCGGAAATGGCTTGTGCAGCGGCAATACCAATGTTGTCGCCGATTGGAGGAAACCCGCCGCGCTCTCGTACTCCCGCGCACTTCTGACAAACCCCTTGTTCTGCCTGACAGGTCATCGGGGATCTAACCAGTATCGGCTTTGACCCCATTTTCTTAAGTATCTTCGGATCCAATACGGTGCCTGGTTCAAAGTCGCCCACGCCGCGCGCAAGGACGGCACCCTCGTTATCGGCGTCTTGGGCCTCCACGGGAATACCGTTGGTCGTTCCGCAATCCTTCTCCGTGACCATCAACTTGTGGGAGGCAAGCACGAGCTGTTTACCAAGGAACCCAGACTTCGGCGTAGCGAACTTGGTTGAAACGGCGCCCTTGCGCGCACCGTAGGCGCCGGCCCAATACTGGACGGGATCAAGCCCGTCCGAGTACGAGGCCATCACGGGGATAGGGATTGGTCGTTCCTTGTGGTCAACCATCAGCATGTCGCCGCCACGCAGGGAACGAAATTGATTCTTGTTTCCACGAGAGCCTGACAAAACTTGCAATGCCAATGGATTATTCTCTTTGAGCCCCTCTTCGTAATTGGTATCCGTAACCTTATCGATGTAGGAACTCGTCAGCTCAATGATCTTGGCGTCTTTTTCCTCACGCTTGCCCGGGCTATCCAGAACGGTTTGAATCTTCTTGGTCAGCTCCGCGTGAATGGCTTTTACCTTCTCGGGCGTCCTGAAGGAATTCAACGACAAGGAGGCCTCGCGACCATAGGAGGTGACGGCGGCCTGCGCCAGAGTATGGAAATGCTGAGAGATCTCGGAATACTTGTCCGGATAGCGATCTGCCAAGTCGGAGAACAATTTCTGAACGGTTCCCTTGTTTAGCGGTCTGGAATAATCCCGCATGTCCTCAGGAAGGTTCTCATTCACCAGAATTTGGCCAACCGTCGTTTCCATTACGCCCCTCGATCGTGAAGGAAATGCTTCCGTATCAACGCCAACTTGCTTGTCTTGGGCCAATCAGCCGGGGTTGTAAACGTCTTGGCTGCCGGTCCGCCGGGACCATAACGAGTCATCGTGGGACCGCCTTCCATTTTTCCTGTCGCTGTCCATTTGGCTGGCCGCGGAGGAGCTGCTGACGCGGTCGGCGTACCCCCAGGCTTGGCTAACTGCTCGGGCGTGCGCGTATACAACGGGTATAACGTAGACGCAGCAGGCGCAGGATATTGATATTGTGAACCGCCCGGTGAATTCGGCGTGTATGAGCTGGTCTGAGAATTCCATGACGATGGCGACCACGATGACGAAGAAGGGGCAGGCGGCGCAACTTGAGGCGTAGCTTGAGGCGTGGGTGCCGACGGGCCACGGTAAGCCTGCGCCAGTTCAGGCATCTCATTCTTCAATCTTGAAAGAAGCCCAGTCAAATTGTGTCGGCTCAACACGGTGCGCGCTGTAAGTTTGGGATTACCTGCAGTAGCCCCAACCGCCAACTCCGCCTGGTATTGCTGCCGGATCTTGGGCCACAGCTCATCTTGTTTTTTCTGCCAATATGCTCCCGTCTGCGCAGGCGACATCGCCGAGAAATCGGGTGCCGTCTCGCCACCAGAACTAATAGCCCCACCGGGCCTTACGCCTGCGTTAATCATCTCCTGTAACGTTTTTCCACCAGCACCGCCACCCCATCCGCGGCCGCTGGTCATGAGCGTAACGCCACCCACGTTGACCATGCGCGGCGCTTCCATGCTCATGGGAGCCTGGCCACCGGCGGCAGAGGAAGACTCGTCCTCACCCTCGCCTGTGCCGAGCACGCCCTCGCCTGCGCCAGGCACGCCGGGGCGCATTGTGTCGCCAGCGCCCAAGGCCGCTTTGGCCTTTGCCGACGCTTCCTCGGGGCGCAGTCCCTGCGCTAGAAAATCTCGAGCCGTTTCAGCTACATTTTGACCGTGCTGTCTGTTCCGTAGCCATTCGCCTTTGCTGCCGCTAAAATTACCTCGCGACAGGTCCTGCATGTAACCTTCGTCCTCGGCTCTAATATTCTGCGCACGGTTCCAAGCGCCGATGTTCCCCCACCCAAACGGGTTATACCAAACGGGTTTGGACGCTTCACTGGCCCAGGTGCCAGGGTTGTACCAAACCGCACTCTTTTCAAGCAACGTGTACAGCGCCGCTTTATCTTCTTCGTCGAATCCGGCTTCTTTGCAGAAACGATCTATGCCGACCGCGAAGGCCTTCTCGTTAACTGAAGCGGTGCGTAGCATACCTTGTTGCCTCCACCAATCCCAAGGATGGGCTGCGGTAGCCAGTCCAGCCAGCCTGCGCGCGCCTGGGCGCAGCGCCGAGCCCATAGCCTGTGGAGCAACGGTTCTCCCAGGTGCTTGTACCGCTGGAGTTCCACCCGCTGGAGCTCCGCCCGCAGGCTGTGTCGGAGTTTTATCGCCTGTTAACTTATTCAGCCCCCAGTTCAATGCCATGTCGATGCCTATGTACGGAAGCACGTTCTTTGCAATGTAACCCAAGGCTGGGCTAATCAGACTTCCCAAACCCGCTTCCTTGTTTTTCATTATGCGAGCACCTTTATCGTAGCGTTCAACCCTATTCCCAACGCCTCCAAAACCTTCGCGAAGTTGGGATCCTTGGCAGAAGTAACTGACAAATGGCCCCTCTCCAAGGTCGAAACTACGAGAATGGGTTGGTCGTACTGATCGTAGACAACGGTCGTTCGCACATCGGCAACGACCGTGGCCTCGCTCAATCCCAACTTTTGCATGCGTACTTTCACTCGCCGGACCTCAGATTCTTCAAAATCCGATTGAGCCGAAATGCCTTTGATCTGCTCGGACGCTCTTCGGCCTGTTTTTCAGCTGGACGACTATTCTGCTGCTGTTCAGCTCTGGCTCGTAACCGGCCCACGTGCGCAGCAAGTTTCTTGTTGCGTGCAGCAGCTTGAACCGTCATCCCCGGATCACCGCCGCCCATCGCCATTGCGCCAGGCGGAGGCATCGAGCCCGGAGGAGGCATCATGCCGGCGGCCGCGTCAGGAATCGGTGGAGGTGGAATCTCACCACCAGCGCCTGTGCCCATGGAATCAGGAGCACCACCAAGCCCCAGGTCAGGTGGAGCTGCGGCGCCGCCCGGCGCACCGCCACCAAGCAGGGTCAACAGTGCGTCCAACTTGGCCTCAATGGCTTCAAGTTTGCCTTCCTGCGCCTTACCTTTTCCGCCCTTCGGTTTCTCGGGCTCGTTGGGCGCCATCTCGGCAGGCATCGGGGGAGGGCCACCTGCACCCATATCGCCGCCAGGCATGCCGCCCTGTGAAACCATGGCAAACAGCTGAACCAGATCTTCCATGGTCAGCTGAACCGGAGTACCTCCAGGCGGGGCACCACCCATCATGGACGGATCCATCGGCGGAGCGCCACCCATCATGGACGGATCCATCGGCGGAGCGCCACCCATCATGGACGGATCCATCGGCGGAGCACCACCCATAGGCGGCTGACCCATAGGCGGCATGCCGCCCTGGGGCATGGCTTGCGGCGGTGAGCCCTGAGGCCCCATGGGCGTAAACCCGCGTTTCTCAGCGAAGATCTCTTCATCGATCCTGGCGTTGGCCAGCTTGAGCAGCTCCTCGATACTTGTCATCTATTAACTCCTAAACGGGCCAATGCGCGCCTGAGCGGTACGCGTTTTGACATCGGGTCCAATCCTTCAAAAATCTCCTGCGCCGTGCGAAGGTCGTCGTATGTGCGGACTTCCGGAACAATCGCGGGCTGCGTTAACGGCCGCGTCATCATGGCCGTAAGCGCTGTATTCACGGCCCGCTTGATCAGGTAACGTTGCACCCATTCTGACTTCACCGCGCGCCTTTACCCTTCTGTTTGAGCCTGTTCTCTTCCAAAATGTTTTCCTTCAACTTCCCGTACCCTTTACTGGCGCCGTATCCCAATCCGCCGCCAACAGCCGCCCCTGACAACCCAACGAGACCAAGCGTCTTCAACAGATTGGCCGTACCCATCGTGCGTACGATTTCACGCATGCGCTTTACGGACCCGCGTGGAAACTCCTTGGCCAATCTCTTCAATTTGCTTTCCTTCAATCTGCGATACAGCTCTTCAGCATATCGGTTTGAATCCGCGGGTGCCTTCATGCTCAACAGCTGCCGTTCCCCCTCAAGCGGAGCGCGCGGAAGACTCGCAACTGCCGAACCAATCCCGAGTGAACCCCCAATCCCGGCGCCGATCAACGGTGTAGTCAAATCCGTGCTGTCTTCCTCGGCACGCTTGACGTACCAACCGTGCTTGTACATTACACTCAAAATCTCGGCTTTGCGCAATGGCTCCATCACGGCTCCTTCACGACAACAGGGTCACCCACGCTCAACTCGCCACGCTGGTAAGCGGCAATGACATCCCCGCGACTACGGAACACGCGCTTCTCCTTCTTGGCTTTCGCCGTGCTCGCAAGATACAAACCTAACAGAAACTCGTTCTTCGGCAAATAGTGGACCCGGAAATCCCTAACAGCTTTAAGGTTGCGCGAGGGCATCATGCGCTCTATTGCGTCCTTAACAGCGGCGTCAGTAACAGGCACATGGTAGTTCATCGCATCGCCATCAAAGTCAGCATTGAAACCAGGTGTCAATACTGGCGGTATCTGCAAGGTTTGTCCCTTTGTCAGCACCGGCCACGCTGCCATGAACCCGTAACGGTGTAGCGTGGGCGCCCGGTTGATGATCACGGGCCTTGCTTCGATCTCTTCCAACATGGACTTCTTGGCTACGTCAGTCTGATTGGCCACAGCCTTGGCCGCTTCGACCGCAGGCATGCCGCTGCGGACCAGCCTGCGCATGATGAACGGTCGATAGATAGTCCAGGCCTTTGCTTCCGGGATGCCCACCTGGTCCATGTTGAGATCCGGATTCGGCGTAATGGAAGCCCTGCCCACCACGTCCACAGGAGAACCAAGCACCCGTCTTTGGAACATGCCGACTTTAGGACTCGAGCCAAAGATGTGTTTGAGAAGCCCGCGCACGCCCTTCTCCTGCGTCTTGGCCTGTACGGGATCACCAAGCCCGGATATCGCTTTGAACGCGTTGTAAACCTTCAGGCGCTCGTTACCGAGTTGCTTGTCACCCACGACGCCAGTCATCTTGCTCAAATCCTCATTGAGCTTGATCAAGTCGCGGTACAGGAAATTGGAATCCGCTACCAATGGCATGCTGCGGTGCCAGGTAATGGGGCGCATGGACGTGGGCAGCACCGGAACCTTCGAAACAACAAAGTCCGCCGGATCGAGCTTGTTCTTCTGCATGGTCTGAAGATAGCCCAGCACCTTCACGGAATTGTCGCGCTTGGACTTTGGCCCATCCTTGATGATGCCCCTGTGGTATTCAATGGCGCTGTCAACCCTGATCTGACCCAACGCATGCTTTATGGCAGCCCCACCCACCTTACCTTGGAGGTCCTTCTTACCTGCAATAACCGCCTCGTATTCTTTTTGGGTAAGGCCAAGCAATCTGCGAATGGGCTCTTCCATGACGGGATTGGGGACCGGCTCAGTCAGGTTTATGTGCGACCAGCGGTTACCACCGTGCCCACCCGTAAGCCCCTGATCGAAGAGACCGCCGTCGATCGGTTTGAGCGTGTCACCCAGTACCGTCTGCGCATTCTTAACCGGTCCGCTTGTGATCTTGTCCACGTCCTTATCCGTCATCGCAAAGAGCTGCATGCGGGATCCATCTTTCTTGGTGTTGATCCCGGCGCCCTTCAGATAGGAAAGGAACTTGTCGTAGACCATTGGGACTTTTGGAGACGGCGGTGTCAGGCCCAGACGGAAAGCGCGCCAGTAATCATCATTGCGCTGGCCGCGGACGATCTGCGCATCCCTGAGCACCTCGGTGGCTCCGTGGGACAAAAGCGAATTGATCTCCATGTTGGAGATACGCTTGGCCCCAAACTCGCCACCCTTCGCCGGCAACCCTTCCGACGTGTAGGCGCCCACGTCACGCCCCTTGCCTTTGGACTCGGCGGTGTGATGCAACTTCATGATGAACCGCTCACCCGTCAGAATGCCAGGGATCTTGCGGCCCGTTTCCGGATCAATCAGATCATCCGTATCCCGCAACCCTGCGTGGGACAACTCTTTCTGCACATGGTCGATCAGGTTCTCGTCCATGAACGAAGGAATCTTGATGGCCTCGCCACGCTTGCGCGCAACCTTGCCAAGCAGCGTCTCGAACACCTGGGAGGGGTTTCCTCTGGAGATCACCCCCAATGGGTTTAAAAGGATCTCGTATGGTTTATTGTCCGCGCCGTGCGGCATCTGGTCGTCTGGAACGATCTTCGAAATGACTCCCTTGTCGCCATATCTTCCGGCCAGCTTGTCACCTTCCTGTGCAGGCGAGTAGGCCTTTACCGTAACGTTCCAACCACCCTCCTTGGTCTGATCGACATCCGTAACAACGCCTTCTGACTCGTGCCCCCAGGTAAGCGAGGCGTCTGAAAACAACGGTTTGTGCCCACGGTGTACGCCGCGCGTCTTCGTGCGGTTAAGCGACAAGACGAGCGGATCCCCATACTTCACTTTCGTTCCAACTTTAACCACACCCTGGTCATCTATGGAACCAAGCTGCTCCCGGGAATACTTGGCCGGGTAGATGGAAATGTATTGCTTGCGACCCACCTCCATGTCGGCGCCTTCAACATCGAGCTTGTGTTGATACATGTGCTCGGAGGCAAGCCGCTTGGCTGCACCCTCGGAGATGACAATGGCGTCCTCGTAGTTGAGTCCCTTGTAAGGCATGTAGGCCGTGCGCAGATTGGTGCCGATGGCCAACGTGCCCTTGCTGTCCGTGAAGTTGCTGCTGGCAAGGACGTCACCAGGTCTAACCCGGTCACCCACCTTTACGGCAGGTACGTTGTGAATGTACGTCTTGCGATTGAACGGAAAGTTGTTGTAAAGCTGGTGGACCTCGGTCTCGCCGGACTTGTAGCGAACCTTGATCCCGGTCTTGTTCACGGATTCAACTACGCCAGGTTCAACCGCCCGGATGGCACCAACGCGCTCTCCGTAAAGATCGTCAAAGGATCTGCCCTGGATGTCGGACAAGTTCTGAACCAAGGGGGCCTCAGCCTCACGTAGCGGCAAGGCTTGCGCCACGAACTTGGCGCCCATAAGCAACCGGCCGCCCTTGATACCGGAGATGAGGGGAACAAGATTCGAAGTGGCCGAAAACATGCGGTTGTGGGAAAGCAGCTCGTAATCGACTTCACCCTTGTCCACGTATTCAACCTGCCTCGAATTCACCATGGCCCGAACTTGCTTTCCCTTCTTGGCCATCTCGCCAGGGAAAGCAATTACGGCTTTGGCTGTATTCTCAGCAGGTATGGAGGTGCGCTTGCCCGTACGCACATCCAACATGTCTGTGTAAACTTTACCGTCGGATCCTTTGAAGGCGCCGTGAGACAGCCGGGAATCGACACCAATCTTGCTGCTTTCCGGCGCCCGAATCGGATCGATATAACCGAAGTGAGAAGGTTGAACGTTTCTGCTGTTACCTGACCAAACAGGAACGGAACCGTTACGTCTAACCAAAAGAAGCTCACCTGGAACTTCCGCGCAGTACACTTTGCCTATGTAGTGCTCTATGCTATAACAAGAATCGTATTGCCTTTCAGAAGTCACACCCTGAACTGAACTGGTCAGAATACCACAACTAAAACACGTTCTATGAGCTTCGTTTTCCCGTTTATATGGCATTCGTTCTTTTGCAGCATATCCAAGCGTAATTGCCAAACGAATAACCTGAGTTACAAGCAACAAGCTGGTCGAATGATAAACACGGCAACCATTTTCTTTTTCAGATCCATCACCCGATATAAGCGCCGAGAACAAACGCTCACGCGCTGTAAGTGGCCAATCAAAAACGCAATCCGGCAATCGCTTTTCGTGCGCTAGACGTCCAAGTCCTTCCAAATAATTACCCAACTGCTTATTAACAATCACAAAGTTGTGACCAGTATATGAATGCGAAAAATCAAGATCGGTCAACAAGCGGTTAATACGCTCTACATTTTCTGAGTTTGCCGACGCGCTTTGAGAGATCGTAATGTGATATTTTGAACGTTCCCGCAATGCAAAAGAATCTATGGAACCTTCAGACACGTACCAACCAATAAACTCCGCCCAGTTCTCCAAAAGCAGTTTGTCATATGTTTTTCTTGCGCCATCCACCTCAGGAAGAACAAAAACATCGGTCGGCAGACCAGTGTAGGGCTTATGAGAAATAAGAAACTGCCGAGGGTGACGATGGCTCTCTCGTGCAAGTTCGAAACCCCAAGGTGCTTCTCCACACCGCTCTACCGAACTTCCTCTATACTTCTGCACCCACAAACGGTGATTGGGTGTAACTAATAAATCCAAACAGCGTGTCTTGATTCGATACATTTCGCCTTCATAGGGCTTCTCGATCAGACGTACTGCTCTCTGGAAAGACAAATGACCGTTCAAAAGACAAGCAAATTCGGTGCTCTCATCAACAGATGCCCACGGCAACCACCCAGAGGAAGTAAAAACCTCGGTGCATGCATCGTAACACTCGTCAGGAACACTATCTAACGAGGGAATTCCGCCTTCGCCAAGTCTGAGTACGCGAAGGTGTTGGTCGAAGACGTCCATGGGGTTGATCTCTTCAAGAGGCATCCCCATGCCCGAGCGCAGCAGCACACCTTGCAGTTGCGGCGTAAGTGCCCCGGAAGGCATGTGCTTCAGATTTCCACGCAGGGTTGAACGCCACAAAAGCTTGCGGCCCACCTGACCCGCATCCTTACGAATCCGTTCAGCGAAGAAGTCCTCCGGCGAATGAACCGTTTGAAAGGCCAGTGAATCCCGGTCGTCAACCTCCTCCGTACCTTTCTGGATGTTGAGCAGCTTCTTCGTCGCGCGCAAGATGACGGGCGTACCTACATTTGCGTGGGATTCACCCAGCGTGGCCAAAGTTACATCCGGGTCCAGCCCCATCCGCGCAAACGTGGTGTTAAGACCTTCACCCTCGTCGGTGATGTTCGTTGGTCGAGACAGAGTAAGTTCTCCCGTCTGGCCCGCAGCCCGTTTTTCTGTCAGCAGCTCATAGGCCCGCTTAACCTCACCCTTATTTTTACTGACGGCAAAGGTGATGTGGAAACGATGGTCGTTCCCATTCTTTGCCTTGGGCAACTCCGGAAGACCAAGCTCCGTGCGGTACTTCAACAGATCCGGACTCTCCACCTCAATGAACCAGACCCGGTTAACATCCTTCCAGCCTGACGGAACGAGATGAACGATTCGCTTGAGCGCAAACTTTACGGGCATGCCGTTCTTGCACGCCCCCTGCCACTTGTTCTTGTGCTTCTCGATCAACGGCGCCAGTTCCTCGGAGCGAATCAAAGTGATGTGCGGTTCGTTGGGAGCCTTCTCTACGTTGAACCCCTCCCCTTTGAGAGAATCAAACGCGGCATCCAAAAGACCCCTGTGAACGTCAACCTTGACCCACGGCTCACCATTCTTGCCCGTCTCCGCCCGGATGTTCCCCTTGAACCATAACTTGCTCCAACGCAGATCTGATTCACGGGCACCAATCTTGGCGCTCTTCTCAAGGAGCTTCTCCGCGCGCTCACGAATCTCGTTCCAGGGACCGTCAGCATCGAGCGCTTTATCGTCGATGTACAGATCCGCTGTAACCTTTTCTGACATGTCTTCCAATTGGTCTGGATTTTTGTTTATGTGATCATAAGGAATCTTGTGCTTTTCAAGCCAGGCCTTGGTGACATCGTCCTTGCCGCGACACGTCCAGATGATGACCTTGTAGCCCTTGGACTTGAAGCTTTCCAGAGCTGCGCGCGCGCCGCGCCGGGGCTCAGGAATGAAGTCAGGATCAAACGACTCGTAGGGCTTGGCCAAAGTGCCATCCAAGTCAATGGCTACAACAGGCGCGCGCGTCTCTTCCTCGCCGACTTTCTCAATGGCCCCGTCGGCAAGCAACTGCTCGCTTTCGTCAAAGGTGATGTGAACGTCGTAAGCAACCTTCTCCACCTGTTCGTTATCGGAACCGCCCACGGCTTGGTCAGACCGGGATGACACCAAGGCAGCATAAGCCCGGCCCACGGCGCGCGGATCCTCGGCTTGAATGTTGGTTCTCAACAAATCGCCGCCCCACGCCGCTTCAAGCTCCTTATCCGATACACCCATGGCCTTAAGAATCGGGTACAGCTTGAGGTTGCTCTGGCCCACGTTGAGACGAAAGATGCCCGTGTCCGGTTCCATATGCAAACGGAATGACGGACCCGTGCCTGGCTTCGTATTGAAGTGCGCCTCGATGATCCCATTTTCCTTGACCCGAGTGAAGACGCCTGGTTTAAGCCGCATCTGGTTGGCTACGGTGTACTCGTTGCCCTTGTAAATGAATGTGCCGCGATCGGTGGCGTATGGAACGTGCGCCACCAGCGTGGGGCGCTTGTCCACTGACTTTCCCGTAGCCTTGTCGATCAGGTTCCAATCGCCCACGAGTTGGTAATCAAGCGAGTTGCCCTGCATGATGGCCTTCTTCTGCTCCTCCAACGTGTACGGCGACTTGTTGCGATAGCGAAGGTTTTTCAGGCTGAGCTGGTAGCGACTGTTCTCCAGAGGATACTTTTGGCTCACCGCCTGCATAACGTTATCGAATATGAGACCGCGCATGGCCTTGGGATCGCCAAACGGCCGCATGATCGGAGGAGTTGACTCGACCAGGGTAGAAGTCAACAAAGGGGTGCGGGATGGCTGCGCCGGCGCAGTCGGAACCTCTGGAGACAGGATGGAAGACATCGAAGTATCTGGCACGCGCGGTTCACCTCAAAGCCTCAGATGCCCAAATCGGGAGATTTCTCCTCCAACGTCTGCTCTGGTGCTGCGACTACAACACGCGGCGGCTTCGCGCGCATTCGTTTTTGCATGGCCTGTTGAAGAGCTTCCAACCGCTGGTAACGCGGATCTCGCTTCTCTGCCCAGCTCTTGGAAACGTTGTGTGCCCCTGTTCCAGCCAGGGAGGCCAAAGCCAAATACACCCCCAGCGCCGTATTCAAATTGTAATCCTCAGCAGCCTTGACGTGAAGCTGGGCCAATCCATCAACCAGCTCACCTGCAGAGGCCGCCTTTCTGCTCTCAGCGTATTCGTCCTCGAGCGCTTGTTCGAACTCCTTCTTGGCCTTCTGCAAACGCCGGTTCAAATCATGGGTCTCGCGCGCGTCAACCTCTTGCTCAGCCGTCTGATATCCCTGACTGAACGCCTTCGGAACCGTCAGGGCGGCCGCCGGGTAAAACCAAGGCAGTGTGTGCGGCGACGCCGTTACGCGCGTGGCCTGCCTCATTTTCTCGTCGGCAGCCCTCTGCAGATCCAAACTCGTTTCCTCAACTTGTTCTCCAATAGGATCGGTAATAGCACTTAACAGGCCCGCTTCTTTTGAAGCCAGCCTGGGGTCATACCAACCCTTCTTGGTTGAAGGAAGGTCAATCACAATCTCACGCCCGGGGACGCCAGGATCACCAGGCTCCCGCGGAAGAATGCGAGATACGCCCGTGACGCGTTCCTTGCGCATACCGTAGCCAAGCTGATAGGACATGGCCTTGAGCTTATCCAGCAACTCAGTGGCCCTGGCTGCCGACTCCACGTTGGAAGAAGGTATCTTCTTGGAAAGTCTGGCGCGCTGGTCTTCAAGCCGCTCAGCCCAGTCCGCAATGACGCCGTTTGCAACTTTAGCAAATGCTCCCATTATTAAACTCCGCTGTATTCTCTGTGAGGGACCGTATCGGGCACGAAGCTGTAAAGCAATGCCCAGCGGACGAACACGCGCCAGTTCTTCTTGTCTTTGTCGTATTTGCGATTTTCAGTCATGTGCGCAAATCCGTTGGCTGTTATCTGGCAGATGCTCTCGTAGTAAAGCAGATCCTTGTCGTCCGAGAGATCAAACACGCGAACATGCACCTTCAACCCCTGAATGGGTTGTCGAACATCCTCTTCGCGCAAGTCAGGGATGCGACCCTTGAACGGAAGGCCCTCCCAACCGGGAAACGTGTTGGCCTGCGCGGCCACGCCCGAAGGCGCGTGCAGCGGATTCAAAAGCTTTGGATCAAGCTCGGGGTATTTATTGAAAGGGTTATCTACAGGCAGCTGCTTGCCCAGATCAACAGCCGACTCGCCTGAAGCGGCCTTGTCGCCATCCTCAATGGGGACTGACCCCTGTCCATTTCCTCCCTCACTGCATTGAAGCACGGCGCGCCCTCCTGGCACTGATTTCCTTGGAAAGCCGTTCGTAGTTGGCGATCAGCTCAGCCTTTCTCAAATTTTCAATGTCTTCCGGCGACGGCGCATTCAAGGCAGCGTCAGCAATGCCGGTAACACCGCCAATGGCCAACGGCGCCAAGACCGCGGTATGGCCGGCTGTACTGGCCAACGATCTTGCCGTCTCGCTCAGCGCGCCTTTACCCACGTCGGCAGCGCCCTGTACAAACGGATTGAGCAAAGCCATGGGATCCAGGAAGGCCTGCTTGACGCCAGCATGAAACCTGGACGGCAAGATGCCCAATTCCGCCAGCTTCTTCAAGAACCCGACCCGATAAGCATCGGCACGCTGTCGTTTGACTTTATCCATGGCCTGCTCCAATTTAGTAACTGGTTTCAGAATTTCGCCATCTTGTCCAACAGGGTTCGGCACTCCTTACCAATCAGGCCCTTCAGCTCTGCGCCCTTCTCAAGCATGGTTGCCACCTGCTCGCCGCTCAACCGGCGATCCAGGCAGAACTGAAAGAACCCGTCTGTAAAAGGCGTGCCTAACTGGGCTGCCTTCGCGACTACAGGCGGAGTTACAGGCGGAGTTACAGGTGGAGTTTTATTACCTCCGAAAAGACCGAACCCGCCTGTTGCAGCGCCTCCAGCCACAACGCCAAGCGCGCCTAAGCCCAAGTTTCGCATCTTCGCCGCGTCCACATCCACGACATCACGGAGATACTTCTGATACTGCTCGGCCTGCCGGGGCGTCAACTGACCCTTACGTTTGGCCATATACCCGGCGTGACGCGCCTGGACGCCAAGAGATTCTGCGTGTCGCTGAGCTGTACGACCCAGCCGATCAGCAGTGCCCTTGGCGCCGACAGCCGATAACCCGGCTTGGGTCATCGGTGCAACTTTGCTGCCCACGCCTGCCAAAAACTTCTCTACTGCCTGAACGATATTTCCGGGAATACCGCCCTGTTTAACGTGGATAGGCAGCTTATCGCCTGTCGGCGGCCCAGCTTTCTTCTCGGTCTTCAATAACTTCAAGGCAGGCAGACCGGTGGAAGACTTTTTGATGCGCGCGGGCAACTTCTTACCTTTTGGCGTAGCATCTTCCCACTCGTTGACCGTTGATTCTGAAATCTCTCCCCTGTCTGCCATGGCATAAAACTTCCTTCGTTGGGCTTGACTCTTGAACGGCATGGTGGATCTCCTTAACACATTCTGCCTTCGGCACTTACAAAGTCAATGTTTCCTACGGCTCAAGCGCTCCCTGAACGGCCGGACCCGCCTGCTGCGCCAGTTGCTTTCCGTCCGTGCCAAACACGAAATCCTTCAAAGCCCCGCCCATGTATGCGATGGAAGACATCGGATTCAGGATACCGTGCAACGCTTGTACTGGAATGCCCAAAGCACCGTAACGCTCGCGCGCCTCTTGCCCACGCTGCCCCACGGCCTGTACAGACCCTTTCATACCCTCGTAGATGCTGCTCGGGAGGCTGCGCTCACCTCGTTGATACGCCGGATCCGTCAACGGGCTGAGCCCGTATCCGAGCGCCTCAAACAAAGCTGCAGCGGGTAAAAACTTTGGACCAAATGAAAGGAGGGCTGACTGCCTGAGTGACAATGGATTTTTGGGAGTTCTGCCAATCAACCTGCCCGCGCGAGACACGGCCCACGGAAGCGCTACGCCAGCTCCGGCGGCAAGGCCAACCTCGCCAGGCGAAACAGGCATGAGCATACCCCGTTCAGCCTGCGCGGCGGCCGCTTCAAGCCCCTCACGATCGCCTTTGCGAAGCATATCGAGAACTGTATCGTGGACCGTTTGTGTACTTTCCGGTGAAACAAGCCCTTGGGCAACCAAGTTGCTGGCATGTTCGGAGGCTATTCGATCCAGCGTGGGATCGACGGCCAAAGCAGGTAGCTGCCCTGTTCTGGCCGCCTCGTGCAGAGGGGATTGTGCATGTTTCTCGTGAGCACGGCGCCTTGATCTCACGATATCCAACAACGACTGCGAATGCATGTATCGCCTCCGCGATCAGGAGGCCGGCTCGGTATCCTCCTGCTTATTCTCTTGTTTTGCCCGGGCCGCTACTTTCTTTCCCAGCTCGGCGTCATCGAGAGTATCAAGCAGCTCATCCACGCCCTCAACGTACAGGCCATCGACGCCCTTGCCCTCAAACTTCTTCTCTGCACACTTCAAAAGGTGCTTCATCGCGTCATAAGGTAACACAACCCGGCCACCTTTAAAAGTACCCATAATCTCGTCAGTCATGTTCATGGCTTCACGTTTGATCGCCTTGAGAACCTTTCTGACAAGCCGGGCTTCCGAACGATGTTTGCAATCGGTGCTGGTCATGACCCAATAAGCCGCCTGTACGGCCAGCTGCGTCAAATTCAATTCGATCAGATCGTCTTCTTCGTGTCTGGGCATCCTATTTCTCCTTGAGCTGAAAGAACCGGTTTCGAAGGAAACATCAATTGGTTCAATATAGCCGTGGAGAACCCCTTGTCGAGCAATAAATCACAAAGCGACGCGAGATGGTTTTACATCACCGTCGCCTCGGCCTGATTCCGTCGTTTACCACTCGATTATCCCGCTCGATCCAATCTGTGCATAACAAGTTGCAATTGCTTGATCGTAATCTCCTGGTTCACGACAATCCGATCATGCTCGACGTAGATGGTGAAATTATCACCCGCCGCAGCTTGAACCGTAGCCACAAAGCCCACTGAACCTACATCAGAAGCACCCATGAATCGATTACACGCAGCCTTTGGCACTGCCACTCCATTTTGTCGCAATTGTAACGTCCAAGTGTCACCCGAAAACTCGGCGGAAAAACTCGTCTGAAAATCCACATGATAAAGACCAGCATGCGTTGTCGTAATCCGGTTATTGGCGGCATCCGCAACACACTGATTGGACAATCCGTTCGATTCGATGTCCAGTTCTGTGGGCGTACCCGTTACAATATCCTTCGCAGTCACTCCAGCAGCGGTATAGATCTGAGCTGCAACTGCTTGTTCTGCACCGTTTTGACCTAGCATTTTAGACTCCTAACATTTCGCACACGAGCGAGGCGCTGACGGGTGTGTAATCAACGGGCGAACCATCCGTGTGTGTTGCCCGAATTTTCAATTCCGCGCCCCCAGCCAACGCCACCAACGCCACAAAACCTTGATTACCGATATCGGACGTACCGGAATAATACCGAGACGTTTTTGCGCCCGCTTCCACAACGCCGTCTACTAAAAGTTGAAAACTGAACGTCGCTGCGGCGCCCACCTTGCCGCTGAGTTTGAACTTAACCTTGCAGAAACCGGCATACGTCACCGCGATTTTTTTATTCGTAGCCTCGGCATTCATCAATTTTTCAACGCCGTCAGAAGCGAAGTTCAAAACTGTTCCAGAGGTACCGTTGGCAATCGGTTGGGCCGTTACGCCCTCGGCGGTGTACAGTTGACCACTAATCCCACCACCTCGATTGTTTACGTTTCGGGAGACCCTAAGTCCGCCATCTGTAATTGTCCATGAATAAGTGCCGGTTAGGATATCACGACCGGCTTCGCCGGTTATTGTATATTTGGAATTACCACCACTGAATGTTACGGATGATTCAGGAGTTGTTTGACCACTCCAATCGACTAACAAGGAATCGTAATTTGAAGTGCTGAGAGTGACACCTTCGAACATGTTTGTCGCATCAGTTAATGACGTTATATCCCAATCACCTATGTCTTGATCAAATGATGTTGCGCCATAAAACATGCCGCTAGTATTGTCTAAACTTGTCGTAACCCACGCGCTCAAATCTTGATTAAATGCTGTATTCCCCTCAAACATATAATCCATATCCACTACACTAGATACATCCCACAGATTCAATGGTTGGTTGAACGCCGAATATCCAAACATAGAGCCCATATCAGTAACATTAGAAACATCGAAATGATTAACGCTTTGATTAAATACTGTACTATAAAACATACCACTGCAAGTTTCGAGTGCGGTTGTTACCCAGCCAGCCAGCGATTGATTGTACCCAGAAGAATTGAACATGCCATCCATCCACTGCACTTTAGAAACATCCCAAGCAGATATGGAAGTGTTAAATGCTTCTGCAAACTGAAACATGCTATATGTATAAAGCATGTTTCCTGTGTCCCATCCAGAAAGGTCTTGATTGAATACAGTGGCGCTCCTAAACATTTCGCTTGCATCTGTAATTGTAGCCACATCCCAACTATTAAAGTAAGTTGTGCCAACTAGTGAAGCACAGCCTTTAAACATAGCTAATAAGCTTGTGACACCGCTTAAATCAGGAGTGTTGGG
>Ga0307377_10003321_pt1 | contig 18277 bp, 16 predicted proteins | sample TR3MG_FD_202535 | JGI IMG/M metagenome (GOLD analysis project Ga0307377, IMG submission 202535) | Soil microbial communities from Risofladan, Vaasa, Finland - TR-3 | ecosystem: Environmental > Terrestrial > Soil > Coastal area > Acid sulfate soil | place: Finland: Risofladan, Vaasa | collected... | reverse complement strand
AACATTATTTTCATCGTATTTCCAATTATTATTTAAACGATCATAAAATTCATTTGAAACTCTAATATGGAAAGGCCCTTTTGTATGATTAGCAATTGCTACAGCAAAATTAACGCTCTGACCTATAAATATCAAATCATTATTATCAGCTTGGTATGTTTCCCCTATTCTCAAAATATAAACGGAACCAACATCCAATCCAATTCCAAAATTAATTTCACCAAATCTTGAAAAGATTTCTGCAAAATCTACTACTAGGCATTTTTTTATTTCCATTGCAGATTTTAATGCTAAATTAATTTGATTATTTTCTTCTTTCCAAAATGCTAATAAACTGTCTCCTTGAAAACTTCTTATTCTACCTCCATTTTTAAGTACAATATCTGAAACAATTGTTAAGAATGCTTTATGTACTCTTCCTGAAATTAACTGCCCATGTTCAATCATTAAATTAGAAGATTTTCTCATATCAATACAAAAAGCGCAAAGCTGCTTTTTGATAAATTGTTCATTATTGGAAATATTATTAACAGTTGGAATTCCTTCAAAGGGAATCTTTTCATAACTTTTATTTAATTGTTCGATAACTTTCTGACTTAATTGTTCTCTATCAGACATCTAAATCCCTTGTTTTGATTTTCTATATCCAATTAAAGTGGAAAAAAATGAACTTAATTTAAATTAATTAATTTCTAAATACTCCACCGCCAACTTGATGTTTTAATTTTTTTGTTTTTATTTTTCCAAATAAATTCTAAATCTTCCCATTTATTCACTTTCTGATCATTCTTTGTAGCATAAATCTTATCTTCCTCTAAGTTTGAATAAACAGATTCTGAAATGCCCATATTATTTGGACTAATTAGATGATTAGCAATACCAACTGCAAAATTTACACATTTGCCAATATACACTAAATCATTACTATTATCTGTTGCAGTAATACCTACTCTAAGTACATAGATTTCTCCCCAATCAATACCAATACCATAATCAATTCCTCCAAAAGGTTCGAAATATTCTTTTAATTTTTCCTTAAAAAACCACTTTAATGCAAATCCAGCTCTAACAGCACTGCTAATTTCACTTTTATAATTTGCAGGCCAAAAAGCTAAAACACCATCTCCTTGAAAGTCTCTTATCTCACCCCTGTAATATTGAATAACTTCTGAAACAACATTAAGGAATGCTTTATGAACTTTGCCAGATATTGCTTTTCCATCTTTAAAAAGTAAATCAGTTGAGTTTCTTAAATCTATATAAAAAGCACAGATCTTCGTTTTATATGCTCTTTTACCTAGGTGTACATTATATAATCTTGGCACAAAATTTTCTTCTCTCAAAGAGTACTCTCCATCCAGATAATCTCGAACTCTATTTTCAATTCTATTAACTACCAATATCTTATCCCTCAAATTATTGCTAAAATTCCACTAAGAACAAGTAACATAATAGCAAAGAAAATATTAGAAACTAACAACCAAACTGAATAATTAATATACTTCATCTTTTCTGAAGCAATTTTCGCTACACTATAGGTTTGTTTAGCAAAATCTTCTAAAATTCCGTTTCTTTTTTTGTGTGTAACTTCATTATAATATTCATCTGCTGTATTATGCTTAGCGATATGCTCATGATAAAGAAATCCTTTTCTAATTCTTTCTGCTTTATCTTTAGGGAATCTTGCTTTATAGACTAGAATAGAAAAAACTACTCCTGTCATTGATGTTATTGTAAAGATAAGTATAAATACAAAATACAACCAGAAGTAAGTTTTATTGTAATCCCATAATTTGCCAAAAATATTAGCTAATAATGATGAACCTAATCCAATTGTTATTAATAAACTTTGAATAGTTATTGACAGATTAGCTTTAGAATCGGCTAACACTATCATACTTTGTGCGTTCTCTAAAGCTTTCAATATTGCTTGTTCTTTGAATTCATTTTCATCTAATCCCATCTCAAATATCCCCAAGAATTATTTTTTCATCTTGAAACTTGAGTATTTTTGTTGCAAATAGAATTTCGATAATTCCATTTAATCCTGCTCCGTGATCAGCAATTTTAAGATTTAATCCAGCTAAATTTATTATCCTTTTCCGTAACTGTTCCATATTTACTGAGCCTTCTAACTTAACAAAATTAATTATAAATTCAATTGGTTCATATTGAAGTATGATATTTTTCAATAATTCATATGCTTCATCATCTCTATTATTCATTAATAAAGCAGCATATTCCTTACCTATTGGTGTAAGAATAAATCCTCCTTTTATTTTACTTAATAAACCAATTTTGATGATAAAACCATTAGATTTCCATATTTGTGCTACACTGTAACCGGTTTTAGCTGATACATCTTTTGCTTTTAAAGCATCTTCAGAATAAACAATTAAATAAGCTTTCAAAATTTTATTAATTAATTCAAGTGAAGTTTTAGGTATTATGAATTCTACCATCCCAATCAATCCTTTTCCGTTCATTAGTAATTTGTCGAGAAAATTAAAAAATATTTTGTTTAATATTTATTGTATTGGAACTTTATTTTATCTCTACAAGACTCCTATTTATTTTTAATTGTTTTATCTATCCATTTTTCAACATCTTCGATGCCAGAAATACTCAATTTGTAAACACCTTCTCTAATTTTTATTAAAGGGGCATTTTTTCCAGTTGATAATCTATTCAGATATGTTGAAGTATTTGTTGAAGGTTTTAGTGAAATTTGATTATAACATTCTTCTATCTCTTTTGTACCAAATTCCTTGATTATTTTTCTAAAAGTTAACCAATATGCAAAAAGTAATGTGTATTCATTATGATTTTTTAGATTAAGTAATTTGAAAACATCTAATAAAGGAAAATTTTTGATTATATTCTTTGAATTCTTTTTTATTTTTTGAAATGTGAAGAAATTGAAGAATCTATTATCTTTATCAATATTATCTAAAACAACTTGTATTGTATTTTTAAGATCATTTTCTAATTTTCCCAAACCTTCATTAGAAAAATCATAACGAATGTATCTTATATGTTTCACATCAAAAGGCACATCTTCTGATTTTTGAGAAATTAATATTACAGGTTTGAATATTGCATGTAACAAACCTAATTCATAGAAAACATTAGGATTTCTACCAGTTAAATCTGCAAGCAAAAAATCAGAATTGTTAATCATTTCTTGAATATCCTCAATAACTGCCCTGGTTCCAAAGATTTCATCAGCTCTTATACATTCAATATAGAAGCTATTAATGATTTTTTTTATTTTTTGATAAATTGGATCAAAAATTTCTTTTGGATTAAATGGCATTAAAACAAAGCAATTTTTCTTGTCCTCATTTGAGTTTTTATTTTCAAGCATTTTTACTCAATTCACCAATAATGTTTATAACTAAATTTTCAGCTTCTAATTTACCATTATCTGTCAATCTATACAGATTTTTAGAATCACCACCTTTAATTTTAATAATTATATTTGGAATTATATCTTCGATATTTCTTTCTAGATTATGTTTATCTATTTCTAATAAATCCAGATTTTGGCGAATAATCTTTGAATGAACCTCAGATAATCCTAAAATTTTTTCAAATCCAAATAATAGTAAAATAAGAGTGTTTTGAGTTCTTTCATTAATACTCATTTCTTTAGGAAATTTGTGAATAACCAATAGTTCTCCTTTATGTAAATCAAATATTTTTGCTAAATCCTTACTATTTATATTTAATTTCTCTGCTAAGGTATCTAATGTATTTTGATGAACATCTGATACACTATTTGTGATTTTCAAAATAGCTTCTATTTTGCTTAATCTATTTTCAATTTTAATGAGCTTTTTTTCTAATTCTGAAAGCCTATTTCCTATTTCAATATCATCCTTTTCATTCACATTTAGCATCTCTCTACAATATTATTTTTCTATGTACTTGCTATAAATTTTTTTCAAATAATTCTCAATTTCATGAGGATTTATCTGATACGTATCTTCAGTAGGTTTTATTATTATTCTTTCCTTTTTCAAAACACTTGCTTTTGATGACAAAGTAGTAACAGGTATTGAACCTAATTCATCACTTATATCCTTAAGTTTCATATTAGAGTATTCAATAGAACCATATTGAAATGCTAAATATTTTCCTAATAAAACAAGAAATATTTTTTCAGAATTAGTAAGATCAAATTTATTATTCAATATAACTCTATTACTGTTTGCTTCAATTTTTAGAAATGAATCAGCTAATTTAACTAATCTTTCCAATTTTGCTATTACATCTTCTTCTTTTAGAAATAACTTGTCAATTATTTCTTTTTTCTTGTTGTAGTCGTTATTATTAGTCATAATTTATATTCTTTTTTTATAGTTAATAAATTTATTTATTCCTTTATTTTGTCTGTTTAATTGTGTTTTTTTATTTTGTCGTGAAAACAATTTATTGTTGTAAGAATTTTCTATACAAGGAGACTGATATGAATGTCTAAGGAGGAAGGTTTTGATTATTTCTCATAATTTCTTATTTTAATTTCTCTGGCTAAAAGTACTTTTTGTAGGGGAAAGCTGTAAGTATTCAATGATAAATTTATATTTTTGCAAAAAAATATATGAATATTAACTATGCAATTTATTTTTATATTACTAATTGTAATATGATTTTGAAAGGTAAAAAGGTGATTATTATTTCTGATGAAATAGATACATTGATTGTTCTGCCAATCAATACAACTAAAGAAACTTTAGATAAAGTAATGAAATCATTATTTGAAATTGAAGCGCACTTGAAGCCTGCTAATCTCGATAATTTATCTAAAATCTCTGGGATTTCCAAAAACAATCTCTCAACAGTAAATACATTTCTTGAAGCAATTTATGCATTAAAGAAAACAAGTGGTAGAGAATTTATGCTTACCGAAATTGGAAGTAAGTTTGCAAAGGCAATATCTTGGAATCTAGATAATGACGCTAATTTGGCATTTCGAGAACTATTACTCAATTATGAATTAACAAAACAAGCATTATCGATTATACGTGTAAAAGAGGATATAACGCAAGAAGAGCTACAAAAAAGAATAGGAAGCTTATCTGGAAAAAAAGATAATAAAGCTGTTTCAGCAGCTGCAAAGAACTTCATAAAATTCCTAGAAATTGCTGAAATTATTGAAATTGATGGTGAAAATATAAAAATCAGTATGACTAAGAAAGATATTACAAGTAGCGAAGCTCAATCAGATAAAAAGCATACTATAACAAAAAAAGAAATTCATTTAGATGAAAAGGATTTGTCAACAGATAAAATTGAAACTCTTAAACAAATCGCACTTGAAGCACCAGCTTGGGAAAGAATTCCCACAGAAATAGATGGGGTATTTATTGTTAATCCCGAAAAAGATATGGATAAAAGAAAGAAAAATCCTCTAATACAATTGGAAATTAACGATGGTAGTAAAAGACAAGGTTACTATCTTAGACATCTTGATGATCTTATTTTTCTAATAAACGTAGTAACAAATCCAAAACTAAAGAAATTGTTAGCTTATGTTGAAAAGGTAAATCATACAAAGAAAAAGAAGAAGATTGAAAAATTCACGTTAAATTAATTATCTATAGCAATGGTGGAAATATTGATTTATAAGGTACCAGATGCGAGTGTTAGTGCAATTTGTGAAATCATTGAAGCCTTAAGAGAAAGATCAAATTTAACACCAAGTGAAATAGCAAAATACTTATCAAAAACAGAAACTTATGCAAAAAGAATTGTAGATGCCTGTGTGCAGTTAGGCTTAGTGAAAATAGAAAATAATTTTACTAAAATGACAATAGATGCAATTGATTTAGCTAAAGCAACTAAAGAACAAAGATCAGATGTTTTTAAGAAAACATTGATTATGTTTCCGCCATTTATTCTATTTGCTAAGTTAATTATGAAAGGTAATACTTTAAATGATTCAGCTAGAAAAGTTAAGGTGATATTTAAAATCCCTGAATCAGAGAATATTATTGAAAGCACTTTGAGAAGATGGGGTGTTTTTTCCAAACTAATTATGAAAAAAAACAATCAATTCGTTCTAGCTTATACTGAAGAAGAGATAGATGCTGAATATCTAAAAGAATTAATCGAAGCAACTCATGATGAATTTAAAGCACAATTGTTTATTGCCAATAAATTAGATGACTATGCATTTTCTTATTTAACAAATAATGAGAAGGCTAGATTCATAAAAGCATTACAGAAATACCAAAATGAACCAGAAGATGCAGCAAAAGATGCATCGAATAGTTTTGAATCAGTTTTATTTAGAATTTGTACTAATCATAGTATAGATACCTCAAGATTAAATGGTATACAACAAATTGCTGACTCTTTAAAAGGAAATAATATTATTCTTGAAAAACATAGAAAAATATGTTCATATCATTCTGCTTTGAGAAATGCAGCAAATCATGGAATTGAAAGAGAAATTGGACTTCCTTGGCGTATAGAAACTGACGCTTCTCTTGAATTAGTTCTTTCTGAATTAACTACAATTAGAAGCATACTCAAATTTATTAACAATAACGAATTGGTTATTTAGTTAACATTTTTACAAAATTTGTTATTTTTAAGAGATATTTTGTTATTTAACAAATAAAGTATGATATTCTCTAGCTAATTTCTACCAAATATTCGAATGTTAGATGAATTAATAGTTATAATAATCCCAAATTAAATTGTGATTATTATGTCTGAAAAGGAAAATATTGAATTACCTAGAAAGCTTTCCAAGGAAAGTTATGATAAAATTTTAATAGCAATGTTCAATGCTAAAGCACATATAAAAGCAATCAATAGACAAGATATTGCTGATGCAACCGGAAATAATGCCAACAATACTTCTACAGCTTTAACTTTTCTAAAATCAATTAATGCAGTAACTAAAGAAGGCAATGACAACAAATTAACAGATTTAGGTATGAAATATGCTCAATCTATTGCACTAGGAATGCTAGAAGATGCAAGAGTATATCTAAATACACTAATTATAAACAATGGAATTACAAAAAAACTTCAAAATTTTTTGTCTCTAAATAAAAATAAATCCCCTGAAGAGATAATTAAGAAAATTATCGAATTCTCGAATAGATCAATTAATAAAACTACGGTATCCGCTGCTACAACATTTTATGATTTGTTAATCTTTGCTAATTTTATTGAAATTAAAGATGGATCAATTGCTCTTTCAGCATCTAAAGAAATAGATTTGACTAAAGAAATCATTGAAACTCAATCAATTTCAAATGTAGAGAAAAGTAAAGAAAAATCTATGAATAACTCAATTAAGTTACAAATTAACCTAAATATCAATCTTACACCTGAAACTAATATCGATGATTTGATTCAATTGATTAAAACAATAAATGAAAGCATTAATTATTGATATAAGTTATTGATTCATTTAAAGTTTTTTCAATAATAAAATAAAAAATAAAACCGTAGAATGTTTCGGCCCTCGCTTCTTCTGTAAGGCTAGAAGTCCAGTTCGGGAATAACACGCTTAGATGAGTAATTTAAATTAGACAAAAATTCAAAAGTAAGTAAAAAAATAAAACTAATAGATTTGAATAAAAAAAGAGAAAAAAATTAGAACACTATTAATTACTTAAATTCTGGATGATTTTTAGCAAAATCTTCTATTGGTTTCAAAAATTGTTTTACTTTTGGATAATATAAAGCTAAAAATAAAATTATAGCAATTATATTCAAAGCTAAACCTGCTAAAAAGGCAAGAAAATATAATAATAGATTTTTTGGAAATGGCATTGGTATAGCATCAGAAATTTTAAGTATTGTTTTGTTAGTTTGTTGTATTAGTTGTACTTTAGCTCCAATCCAAACATCGTCTTTTTTAATCATAAAAGAATTTCTTTTATCAATAACCATATCATACTCGAAATTTTGCTTGAAAATTCCCATAACTCTATCGATAGTTAAATCTGGTTTTAAACCCATTTCTATTTTAATAGCTCTTAACCTCCAATTTATTCCAGTTAGTATTTTATTGGACATTTAAAAAGTATCTGGTTTACAAATCATTAAAAAAAACAATAAAAATCTACCATCAAATTTCGACAATAATTATACAGATAGTTGATAAAAAAAGAAATGAAAATCATTCGCTGATTTTCCTTCTTTTGATTGTAATGAAGCTTGCTAGAGTAATAACAAAAAACAACAATCCAGTTGTAAAACCTAATGCGCTATTAACAGTTGTAGTCTCAATAATAGTATCAGGAGGAGGTGTTACTGTTTCAGGGGGAAGAGTGATTGTTTCTGGAGGAGGAGTAATAATAATAATCTCAGGGGGAATATCAGGAAAGTCAGTAGAGTCATTGGGATTTGTTCCTGCATTAATTTCTACACTATCTAAATATGTATCTCCATCTGTATCAGGATTCAACGGATTAGTGGAATAATTATTGATTTCTTCGCTATCAGTTAAACCATCGTCATCACTGTCATTATCTTTAGGATCGGTGAAATAAGTACTAACTTCTTCAGAGTCTGATAAAGTATCTAAATCAGTATCTGCCACGAGCGGATTAGTGAAATAAACATAAATTTCCTCAAAATCATCCAAACCATCGGAATCGGAATCAGCTAGTAAGGGATTAGTTGGATGAATAATCGCTTCCGCAAAATCAGATAAGCCATCAGTATCGGAATCAGTAACAAGTGGGTTAGTCAAATATGTGTGAATTTCCTCATAATCGCTAAGCTTGTCATTATCAGTATCCGGATCTGTCGGGTCAGTTTGATAACCATCGGAACCAACATTTATCTCTTCAGCATCATCTATGCTGTCAGAATCCGAATCACTTTCCAAAGGATTAGTAATAAAGCCATCTGAACCTGAGTTGAGCTCTTCAAAGTCATTAATGGTATCATCATCAGTATCACTTTTAGTGGGATCCGTTTGATGAATAATTAGTTCTTCTCCATCATCTAAACCATCAGAGTCACTATCTGTAAGTAAAGGATTTGTACCATAATTTAATACTTCATTTCCATCACTAATTCCATCTGAATCAGAGTCAGCAATATTTGGATCTGTTAAATGAGTATTCACCTCATCATAATCAATTAATCCATCATAATCACTATCATCAGTATTGGGATTCGTTAGATGATAAAGTAGCTCTTCTCCATCATCTAAACCATCAAAATCACTATCTATAAGTAAAGGATTGGTTGGGAAAATGAATAACTCTGAATAATCCGATAAGCTATCTCCATCAGTATCCACAGCATTAGGATTTGTTGAATGAATTATTGCTTCTGAATAATCTGTCAGATTGTCATTATCTGAATCCTTTTCATTTGGTAAGGTTAGATAGATGATAATTTCAGAATAGTCATCTAATAAATCATTATCACTATCTAGATTATTAGGATCAGTGTAATGAATGTTTATCTCATCTCCATCCAATAAATTATCACCATCTGAATCAATACTCAAAGGATCAGTTTGATATGTAAAAATCTCTTCATAATCATTTAATCCATCTAAATCTGTATCAGGATTAAGAGGATCAGTATTGTAATAATATTCTCTTGCTTTAATTAATCCATCTCCGTCTTCGTCGTATCCAAATTGGTAAATCATGAGACCATATCTTATATCACCGAGATAGATGTAATCACCTATAACATAAATACAACTAGCATCGTAACTATAATCATTCATTACTTTGTTAGGAGAAGTAGGATTTGATACGTTAATAATTTCTATACCTTGCCAAAAATCAGCGATATAGACAAATTCATTTAATGCAAATAAATCTTCACTATTTCCATTATCATAAAATTGACTTATCTTAACTGGTGTTGTGGGATTTGAAACATCGATAATTTTTAATCCCTTATAACTATCAGCAAGATATGCATAACTATTATTTACAAAAACTCCTAATGTGGCACAATCATCACTGAACTGTCCAATTAATACTGGTGATGTAGGATCTGATATATCAATAATTTTTAATCCATCTGATCCGCAAGCTAAATAAGCCAAATCGTTAGAAATAAAAACTTCGTTAACCCTACTTCCATCTTTGAACTGACCAATTTCAACAGGTGAATAAGGATTTGAGATGTTAATGATTTCCAAACCATCATACTCATCTGCTATAAAAGCATAATCACCTATAACATGGACACCTCTAGCAGAACCTCCATCGTTGTATAGCGCAATTTTTCTTGGTATTGCAGGAATTGATATATCATAAATCTCCAAACCATCATACTCATCTGCTATAAAAGCATAATTTCCAGCTAAGAATACGTCACAAGCCATTCCTCCGTCATTAAATTGACTAACCTCAATTGGTGAAGAAGGATTAGAAACATCAATAATTTCCAGACCATCTGACCCATCAGCAATAAATGCATAGTTATTAGAAACGAAAATCCCATGTGGGTTTCCACCATCTTGAAAATGCCCTACTTGATATGGTGAAGAAATATTCTTTACATTAATAAAATATAAACCTTCGTAATAATCAGCAAAGACGACGTATTCATTTCTAATAAACACTTTTGCTGGATAACGACCACAATTTATCTGGTTAATTTCGGTTGGTGATGTGGGTTCTGAAACATTGATAATTTCTAAGCCATCACCACCATCTGCAAAATAAGCATAACTATTGTTAACATAAACGCCATATCCGAAACTAGGATTGCCATCATTGTATTGTCCTATTGTCACTGGGGAATAGGGATCAGAGACATCAATAATTATTAGACCATCATTTCCATTTGCTACATAAATTTTATTTTCCGACATAAACATATCATATGTCCAACCTTCTCTGAGTAATTCACCAATTTCTACTGGAGAATAGGGATCAGATATATCAATAATTTCTAAATCAGCATAATATTCTGCAATATATGCATAATTCCCAGATACAATGATATGTCTCGCATTACCACCATCATTATATTGTCCTATCAAATTTGGGTTTGTAGGATCAGATACGTTAAGTATCTTCAAACCATTATTATCAGCTGTAATGTATGCATAATCACCTGAAACATAGACATCAAATATTATAAAAAAATGATATTCTCCAACTTTAATAGGAGTAGTAGGTGTAGAAATATCCAAGATAACCAAACCATCTTGTCCAGCAGCAAGAAAAGCATAATCTCCAGCAACAAATACATCGTATACATAACCATAAGGTTCCACATTATAACAACCTATCTCATTTGGATTAGAAGGAAATGTCCAATCAATTATTCTTAGACCATAATCACCACATGCAAAAAATACAAGATTTCCAACTATTACAAGATTTTCTGGTACACCATTATCATCATACTGACCAATTTTCTCAAGTATATATTGAGGTTCACCAGTAGGTAAATATTCATCTAATTGTGGTTCTTGTATTTTTGCAGAGGAATTATTAGTATTACCAAAAAGCACAAGAGAAGTAATAAATATACTCAACAACAAGTAACTTAGAAAAGTATTTCTTCGATAAATTAAACATCTCATTTTCTTACAACCTTTCCCGATTTTTAATGAAATAAAGAAAAAATGCTCAAAATTTTAGAGAAGCATTTAACACTGAGATTATTGATTTTAAATTTAATAAAACTTACTATGAAAGAATTCTGGGATGATGAAATAGTAGCTAATAATAATTTTCTGTGGTCTTTTTATTTTGTCGTGAAAACAAGTATAGTGGTTTAAATACTGAAATTCGGAGACCATAAGCTTGTCAGAGGAAAGCAGAGGATCGGATAGTTTCTTTATTATAGCAATTATAATCATAATAGTAGTAATTATTTCATTTAATGTTTCAACTGCAACAAATATCATTACCACCATTATCAATTGGATTCTAGGAATAATTATCACAATAATTATCTTAGTTCTCGTATTTTTCCTCTATAAACGAATTAAAAGAAAAAAGAAACTAAATACTTCTGTCAATATACCGATTGATTATCAAAAAAATGAGACTTCGATTTCTCGAAAGGAATCTAATCAAATTGGAATAGTGGAAATAATCTCTCTTCCAAACTGGGCTGATGTTAGTGGAGTGGATTCAAGCTCGGAAATGGTAGAATCTAATTTTCGTCAATTACAAGCTACTGAGAGTTTCATTAGAAATTGCTTGAACATTGGATTGCCTTTTGGTATGATATTATCTTATGACCAGAGTAAAAGCAACATTTCCTTCTGGGCTTCAGCAATAGGAAAAAGTTCAACAAATGATGAAATCCTCAATGAAAGAATTCTCCAACTAAATGATTTTCTACACACTAACTTTCCTGGAATTACCACTAAATGTTATCTCATTTCTTCTAATCCCATTGATGAAATTGTTCAATCAAATAATCTCAATGACACAAATAAAACTGTAATTCTTGGTTCAGAAATTTATGGGGAACACTTCACTGCTTCTGAAAGTTCTTTTCAACCATTCCTAAATGAATTTCACTCTTTCTTTTCTCGAAAAGAAAATCCTCAAGATGCAAGAAAAGGATGCCTAATTTTTGCTTGTTACCCAGAAACTCAATCAGGAATAACACAATCTGTTCAAAAATGGTTTGTGAATAAAAAATACAAGAATATCTCTCAAGGAATGCAACAAAGCTTTTCTAACAACCAACTTTTTTCTAGTGGAAAGATTTCAACTACTCAATATTCTATTCATCATAACGAGAGATTACAAAGAACTGCTCTTGAATTTGAGAAAAGCAAGGCAACTATACTCTATCATACTAGTATTTTACTTTGTTGTGCTGGTTCTGCTAAAACTTCCAAAAGCGCCTTAAGAAAAGCTGAGAGTATCTTCAAAAGAGCAAAAGGAACGCTTAGTTGGATAGTAAATCCCAATAGTGAAAATAGCTACAAATTCAGAGATCTCTCTCGAGAAGAACTCCATAGACACCTTTCAAAGATATTCTTAGTTGATGCTTACACCTTGCCTAATAGCAGCAAGTGCCTCTCTCAAGAATTAGCATTACTAATGAGGATGCCAAATAGAGAGACGGGATTACAGATCACTCGAGAAGAACGGTCATTTTTACCAAAATTGCACGTTGATCAACCAACAGCAAATCATTTTCAAATCGGATTCACTCGTACCCTAGATGATGAAGTGAGTGATGGGACTAAAATCTACTGGAAGTATAAGAACCTACTAAAACATACTTTCATAACAGGAGCTACCGGTGCTGGGAAGACCTTTTCTATTTGTCATCTTATCAAGCAAGCACACCAAGCGAATATTCCAGCAATAGTTTTCGATTTTGGGAAGGGAGAATTGTTTCCTTTCATACAACAATTCATTCCAGAAACTCGAGTGTTTACAATTGGAGATGACTCTATTTGTCCTATTAGAATAAATCCTCTGGAGTGCCCTGAATGGACTTCCCCACAACACCATTTTGACAATATCAAATGGATCCTTGATTCAGCTCTCCCACAATTTGAACCACTACCAATAGTAACCTATCGTTCTTTAAGCAGTATTTACTCGAGTGATGGGTGGGACCTAGCAAAGGGAAGGAAAGGAAAGACAAGAACGCTAAAGGATTTGCATCTTGCAGGTTTGAAGATCTGTGATGAAGCAGGTTATGCGGATGAAGTGTATCACAACATGAAAGGTGCTTGGGAGATGAGAATTGGCTCACTCATGGAAGGAACGCTTGGAAGGCAGCTCTATACCGACAGATCAATAACTATGCCAACCTTAACTGAAAAAACAACGGTACTAGAGATACGAACGATAGAAAGCACAGCACAAAAGATCATCACTTTAACACTACTAACACAACTATTCGATTATTACAAATCACTAGGACCAACAAATTCGGATAAACCACGAATACTGATAGTGCTAGATGAAGCGGAATCGATCTTTTCCTCAGCGGAAGTTTTTGGTAATGATATTGAAATGGTCACAGCAGCCTATAATGCTGTTCAAAAATTGAATATGATCCTTCGACAAGGGAGAAGTTATGGAATAGCAGTAATAATAGCCACTCAAAGTCCAACAAACGTTTCACATGAAATAATAGCCAATACAGAAAACAAGCTCATTCATAGAACGCACCATGGAAAAGACAAACGAGTGATACAAGAAGCACTAGAATTAACGAACACTCAAACAGCAAAACTCTCCTCGCTGAAACCAGGAGAATGCTATGCAGTAGATGGAGAAAATGAGTTTCCTTATTTCCTAAAAGTACTCAAACCAGAAATTGCTGCCATCGGTGGTTCCGAGAAAAATAAAAGTGAAGTAATGAAAAAGCAGATGGAAGGATTCTATAGACAACACCCTTGGATGAAAGAATTTTATCAACCATTTTTAGAAGAGGAGTTTGAAAGAACATTCGATAGAGCTATTTCTGAAGTCCGAGACAGAATGAGAATGGATCCTTATACTAAAAAAAGAATTGAATTGGTACTTAATAATGGTGTCTTTCAGAAGCAAATTCAAGATTTAGTTAGGGAGTATTTGGTGAATGAGATTGAAAGGAGAACATTTTACGAGGAATTACTAGCCATTCTCCATAAAGAAGCAACAAAAGTTATCGGAGAGAACAAAGAAGATTTGCGACCAGCAGCAATGGAATTAATAACCAAATCATTGGAAACTTGTTCTTTTCTGGATAATCATTACTATTCGGATATTCTAACTACCACTCGAGAATTAGTTTTTGAGGATGGGGGGAGATAAATTACAAATTATGATAGAAGCAGGAGAGATAGAAGCAAAAAAAGAGATACAAAAGCATCCAAAGACAGAACGAAGAATAATCCTTTTACTAATTCGGAGAGTAAAGAAGAAATAGAGAAAAATCCCTTTTATAATAAAGAAGAAAATCAAAAGATTGAAAGAGAACTATTCCCAAATCAATCAAGAGATTCTGGAAAAGATATTGATTTATCTCACCAAGATGATTTGAAAAATATTAATAACTCCTTCAAAGAAAATCCTCGCTTGAAAGATAATCCTGAAAAAATAGAATTAGATAATGATTTTTTTTATTTAGTTGGAGCTTCAGAAAAAGCTAATCTAGAAATCAAACCAGAAGATGGAAGATACCGTTTTGATTTTCAATCAAAAGATTATGATTGGTTACATGACAGTATAAAAACTAGAATGGATAAGAAATTAGGGGAAAACAAACAGATAACACCTGTTGAAGATGGTTTATTTCGATATAGAGGTAGTAACAAAGACTTTGTATTAAAAATGTCTGAATACAAAAATAATCCAGACAAAATTAGAGAATCATCTGATAATAATCAACAAAATTGGTTAAATAGCTATCTTGATGCAAATTTAACAATTGATGCAAAAGGTCATTCAGAGCCTATTTCTCAAGTTAGAGATGGTAATCTTGGAAGGTTAAATTTAGCTATGGATTGTTTAGAAAAAAATGGCATCCAATCAAAGATTGAATTTCCTAAAGGAAAAAATCCAGTTTTAAAAATTAGAGGTTATGATAATCACGTTAAAATGAGAGAGAATCTTAGATTAGAGAAACAATCTAATTTAGATAAACTGGATAATGTTTTAAGTGATAAAAGTAGATTTAAAGAATTCCAACCTAGAAATTATAATGAATTTAGATCCGAAATTGGACATGACTTTCAAAAAATCATGAAGGATTTAATTCCAATAATAAGGCCAGAAGCTGAGAAATATGAATTAAAAAAGCCAACAAACGAAAATGGTTCTAAAATATATCCAGATTATCTTGTTAAACACCCAGATGGAAGAGTAGAAGCTATTGAATTTAAGCTTCATCCAGGCCAATTTGATAAAAAAGATAAAGATTATTTAAAACATCCTGAAATTGATTTTATGACAGTTTATTATTTAGAAGGTAAAAGGGATTATCCAAAGAAAGCTCATGGAAAAAACATTGATCACAAAACAAAAGATGATGTTCTATCAGAATTAAAAAATGCTAGGGATAAAGAAAAATCTGATAAAGAAAAAGCATCAATAGATGAGAAAACTCATGAATTTAATAGAATAACAGAAAAAGCTAAAAATGTTTCCAAAGATAAAGATGAAAAAGTGGAAATCAAAAATTCGGAAACAATTAAAGTTTCTGTTGAAGAACCATCAAATCCTGAAGCAAAAGACGAGGAAGAAGGTGGTGGGGATGGAAAAGAACGTTCGCAGATTCCAAAAGACGAGGAATCCCAAGAAGGAGATTATATTCGGGATTCATCAGAAAAAAATAAATTCATAGGGAAAGGTTGAAGTAAATTAATCTATTATTTCCCAGAGTTCAATCCTCTTGCCATCACCTAATAGAAGAGTAAGAAGTTTACTGTCTGAACGCCACGAGGAATCGTAAAAATCTGCTAATGTTCCTTTTGGAAAATTATAGACAATTCTCCATGATTCTGTTGAAAGTAATTTAGGTTCACCAAAACCTCCACTGAGAAGATATTTACCATTTGGACTAAAGGAAACACCATACTTTCCACCTTCCCAAAAATCATGCAATTGTTTGGTAAAAACTTCTTGCCAATCTTTTGTTCGCCAAACTCTAATTCGACCATCACCACAACTACCTACGAATAAAGTATCATCGTAACTCCAAAATGAATTGAAAAGCGAAACATGTTTTTCTGAATCCGAAAAATCAAGCAATTTTAAACGGTTAAAATTTGGTAGCGAAAGTATCTCATAACCTAATAATTCATTATCAATAGCTAACATAGAACTATCATGACTGAAAATTGGATAACTAGGTTGAGATATCTCATTTTTAATTTTAGACCAATCAGAAGTTTTCCAAATATCTAAAAATGGTCTGTTATCTGAAGAACCAGAAGTTCCAATTGCAAGAAATTTACCATCTGAACTCCAATTAAGTTTCATAGCTTCTTCAGATTTATCTAATGTTAAATACTCTCTCCAATCATCTGTTTTCCAAATTTTAACTGGTTCATTAATACTCCCAGAAGCTAGAAATTTCCCATCTGGGCTCCACTCAATCGACCAAACAGTTTCCTCTTGAGGTATTTCATGAACAACCTTCCAATCTTTTATACGATAGATTAGAACTCCTTCATTAGTTGAGCCAACTGCTAGGAATTGATCATTAAGACTAAAGGAAATACATCTAGCATAAGAATTAGGTAATAAATCCCCATAATGCCTAATCTTTATCTGTTCGGAAGTCATTATCAACACCTTTTAAATTGTCTAATATTTCACTTCTTCAAGTAAAAGTACTTTTTGTACGGAGAGTACTGAAAGTAAGATAATATTGTAAATTATCAATTCCTACTATTATTATTATTATTTTTTATATTTAAACATCAAAAAAATGATACTGCAATCTTTTTGGAAGTTTAAAAAGAAAAGTTGACAATTAATTTTGTGAAAAATGGGAATACATGTATATTTTATAAGAGTAACAAGAAAAATCTTTTCCGAGTTAATCAATGATTGTGACAAACTTGTGGAATTTATTGATCAGCAACTAGAAGTTGATGAAGAAATTAATTACAACTGGACAGAAAAAGCATGGGAAGGATTATTTTTCTTAATATATGATATAAAATATTTTGATACTAATACAAAGAAATTAGCAGGAACAATGCTTAATGGAATGCCATTATATTGCAAAGAATATGACTGGCTAACTGCAGAAATTCAAGATCCAAAGCACGTAAAACAAATTTATAATCGCTTAAGATCTTTTACTAAAGATAGTTTAGCTAAAAAATACGATGCGAAACTATTCTCAAAATTAGAAATATACCCTTCTAGAAATAATTGGGATGAAAGAGATATAGAGTATTTATTATCGCATTGGGATGGGTTATTGGAAATATATAGAAATGCTGCGGAAAAAAATGAATACATTCTAGTATACTGGTCTATCTAAAATTATAAAAATACAACAAACAAATAGTTTTTTGTAACTATTGGTTAATGATTTTATTTTTTCTGCTGATAAAAAAATCTCTTGTACACTAATCAAAGAACTACTAACATAAATAGTCAATAACAAAAGTTTGTAGAAGATTCTTGCACTCAGTTCTTCTTCAAGTGTTCAAGAAACCTTGTGTAGACTAGGCAAACTTCAATAAAAATAAAACCGTAGAATGTTTCGGCCCTCGCTTCTTCTTTAAGGTCTAGAAGTCCATTTCGGTAATGACACGCTTAGGTGGTAAGTACATGCCGGCTGAGCATCTCGCCCGAAGACTCGACGCGTACACCGCATGCCTTTCAAACTG
>Ga0307377_10003320_pt1 | contig 18277 bp, 12 predicted proteins | sample TR3MG_FD_202535 | JGI IMG/M metagenome (GOLD analysis project Ga0307377, IMG submission 202535) | Soil microbial communities from Risofladan, Vaasa, Finland - TR-3 | ecosystem: Environmental > Terrestrial > Soil > Coastal area > Acid sulfate soil | place: Finland: Risofladan, Vaasa | collected... | reverse complement strand
CTCCAAAAAAAGTTATTTCAACTTCTAACATTGAAGAAGATGATTCGCTCATGATTCTTTTTGAAACTCTTTCGAGTCTCCTCATTGGCTGTCCTTGTTGTTTAGTTTTCAAAGACCATGATTCGAACACAATGTTCGAGATTAGTAGCATCGCCATGGATGGCTAGATGCCAGTGCGTCTTTCGACGCTTAACTATAATAGCATTTTCATTGTGTTTCTGTCAACATCAATATTTAACTCGTCAATGTAACAAGTTTTTACTGCGCCCAACAACGTTACATAGCATACCACAACTATTTGAAGGTAGTCAACTCAAATTTCTAATGTTTTTTCAAGGTTAAATTGATTTTTTGCATTAATCTAATACTGTTCCTAATGCAGTGAGCGTAGTCGTTCCACCTAGAATCACCGAACAAGTTATCACAGCTGTATCCGCCTCAGAATCAGTAGAGTTTGGCTGCAACCCGGTAGCGAAAGCGAAAAGGCTATTCGCAACTGTGAAGAAAACGGGATCACGGTGATTCATGATCAGTGCATTTTAATCCATACACGGAATAAATTAATATAGAGAGTTCCATGTAAGCTAACATAGCAAAAACCGCACCATATGGTACGGTTTCTTCATACTATGGAGCGGGTGACGAGAATCGGACTCGCGTAACTAGCTTGGAAGGCTAGCGCTCTACCATTGAGCTACACCCGCATGTAATTGGTAGCAGAGGGGGGATTCGAACCCTCGCATGAGCGGGTATGAACCGCTTGCCTTAACCAACTTGGCTACCCTGCCATGGCTCCCCGAGTAGGACTCGAACCTACAACCTACCGGTTAACAGCCGGTTGCTCCACCATTGAGCTATCGAGGAATGTATTTGGCGGAGAAGGAGGGAGTCGAACCCTCGCGGCAGTTACCCACCCTAACGGTTTAGCAAACCGTCCTCTTCAGCCACTTGAGTACTTCTCCACAAGTCTGTTAAATTGGTGCGGAAGACGGGACTTGAACCCGTACGGTGTTACCCACACGCCCCTCAAGCGTGCGCGTCTGCCAATTTCGCCACTCCCGCATTTGCTGGAGCCATTGACCGGGATTGAACCGGTGACCTTATCCTTACCAAGGATACGCTCTACCAACTGAGCTACAACGGCGAGTTTTTTTTTGGTGCGCTCGGAGGGATTCGAACCCACGGCCTTCTGATTCGTAGTCAGACGCTCTATCCAGCTGGGCTACGAGCGCATATTGTTTTGGAGCGGGTGACGAGATTCGGACTCGCGACTTTCACCTTGGCAAGGTGACACTCTACCGCTGAGTTACACCCGCAAATAGCTTGGTGGGCCATCCGCGACTCGAACGCGGGACACCCTGATTAAAAGTCAGGTGCTCTAGCCGACTGAGCTAATGGCCCGTTTTGGCTGGGGTGGGAGGATTCGAACCTACGAATGCCAGAGTCAAAGTCTGGTGCCTTACCGCTTGGCGACACCCCAATCATCTATATTAAGCCTGAGCATTTGCTCTAGGACCCAATACCTTGGTTGCGGGGGCCGGATTTGAACCGACGACCTTCGGGTTATGAGCCCGACGAGCTACCACTGCTCCACCCCGCGTCGATAATACGAGACGCAAAGTACGATGTCCGTTGTGCAGACCGTCTTGGCGTTCCTCTTATTTAAGTTAAGTTCTTGGCTCGAACTTTGAACCTCGAACATCCAACTTCTGTAATGGTGGGCAGGGATGGATTCGAACCATCGTACCTCTCGGAACAGATTTACAGTCTGTCGCCTTTAACCGCTCGGCCACCTACCCATTTTAAGTTAGAAGCTTATAATTGTATGGCGACCCCGATCGGACTTGAACCGACGATCTCCTGCGTGACAGGCAGGCATGTTAACCACTACACCACGGGGCCATCCGTATTTTGGTGGGCGATGACGGATTCGAACCGCCGACATCCTGCTTGTAAGGCAGGCGCTCTACCAGCTGAGCTAATCACCCTTGTATTCTGTTTGGTGACCCGTACGGGATTCGAACCCGTGTAACCGCCGTGAAAGGGCGGTGTCTTAGACCGCTTGACCAACGGGCCACTTTTTTGAGAACTTTTTCAGTATAGCTGAACGTCGCCAAAATGTCAACTTTTTTTTAAATTTGTTTCAATAATTTAGCAATAATTTAGTACCTTATTTCTTTAGTACGAATACTAGCTAACTGCAAGGAACTCTGACGAGGAAATTCCAGTTTAAACGGGCAGTATGACTCTACAGAAGTTTTGTGCCATCTAATTACGTCTATTATTATTACAGACTGGCTATCTCTTCTCAGTATGAAGCACATCCAACATAGTTGACTTTGATGAACCATTCCCGTCCTCTACTGTGTACAAGTGAGAGCTTTACGCTTACTTACATAAGAATCGGTTAAAAGCTTTTTATTAACATATAGAAACCAGTAAACAGGAGTACGCCATAAGCTATTCTTTGAAATGTGATTTGATTTATTTTATCAAAGAGTATATTTCCCACAAATACACCTGCTGCAGCAACTGGAATTAATATTAAAGATGAAGCCACTATATCTAGATTTGTTTTTACTGTAAACATTTGTGTTGCCATGCTAATTATAAAGACAAAAAGGAAGAAGGCTAAGGCTGTACTTCTGGCTGCCTCTTTTTTTGTATTAGTAGCATTGTAGTATAGTATGAGGGGTATTCCTGGCATTCCAATACTCGTTGTGAGTAAACCAGCACACGAGCCAACTAATATTTGAGTTTTCTTTAAATAAGTAATACTATCAACAGCTGTAGTATGCTGGATCACTAGTGACTTATCACTTGAATCTTCAATTTTAGGGTTAGTTTTAAATGCTCTTACCATTAGTATAAAGGTTACTAATAAAATAACAATACTCACGGTAACCTTTAAAATGTAAAAACTTACAAATTTATAAAACAATACACCTAAAGGTACCCCCACAACACTGCCGAGTATTAGCCTCTTTAGAAGGCCTATATCTACATCCTTTACTATTTTGCGCATTAATAAAAGTGAAACAACAAAAGAGAGAATAATACTTATTTGAACGCTCTCGCGTGAACCAAAAACTAAAAGTAAAAAAGGTGTTGCCATAATCGCAAAACCAAACCCAGTAGCAGCCTGTAATATTGCGGCAAAGAAAACAATTATCGTAGCTAATATTCTTTCATACATTTTCTATCACTCTTTTCGTAAACGAATCTTACTATAGACGGCAGAGGAACGCGATATTCAGAAAGTGAAAAAGATGCGCCAAAGCTAGACAAACATACTAATGAAACTCTTGGTTGTATTTCGCTTCGTTAATTTTCAAAGGCCAACCACCTTGACCAGATACAATACCATGGTCTGTTCTTTTTCTTCTGCCCCTTCCAGATGTACACTTATACCCTTTGATATCAAATTTGTCATGTGTAAACCTGCTTCACGAATAAGCACTTCTCGCTCACCGAAAACCCGGGCATCAACAGGGCAAACGGACACACACGCGGGCTCTTTACCCCTTTGTAAAAGGTGATTACAAAGTGAACATTTCCCCACTTTTCCATTAGACATGATCTTCATACCACCATGGGGGCAAGTGGCTACACATACCTGACATCCAATACATCTTTCAACATTGTGGATAACTAAACCATCTTCGCTGCGATGAATAGCACCCACTGGACAAACTGCCACACAATCAGGCTCAGCACAGTGTCGACAGGACTGGGGATTATAATATCTATTTAAATGATTCCTAAATAGTTCCTTCCGCCATACTTGTAACCACCCGCTTCCTTTGGTAATACCGTTTTCCTGTTTACATGCAACAATACAGCTATTACATCCGATGCAACGCGATACATCAACTATCATGGCATACTGACTAATCATTGTCCCTGCCCCCCTTCAGCCTTAGCGTTGCACATGATATTTTTACTGACAAGGTTACCTCCAACAGGGTCCGCTACTACCGGGAAGAGGCTATTTATTGGTAAGAGACCATAAATGGAGCGAGTTCCGAAATAGGGTTGGGTAGACAAGCATCCTCTAGGAACAGTTCTCGTAACTCTAGCATGTAAAACAATTGAACTCGTTTCCGTCTCCAGCCTAATTGGACTTCCATCCATAACACCTATCTCTGATGCGGTCTGGGGATGTATTTCAACGTAAGGTTTTTCCATCTCCCAAGCCCAATTGCTGTATTGGCATATTGTATGGTAGTGACTTGCTACCTTGTTGGTACTCAAGAGATAAGGATACTTCTCACTGCTGACTCCTTGATTACCAGGGGAATCAAACATATCTATATACTCTATTGCGATATCATTCTCGACCAATTCAACTTTGCCGGAGGGTGTTGAGAATAAACCACTTTCATATAAACGTTCGGCTTCCTGCCCATTTTCCGAACACGGAAAATGCACACCACCTGGTGTTCTACGCATACGTTCCATTGTAATGCCCTCAATGCTCTTGTTATGTGTTCTTTCCAGCTCCCAAGCTGTTTCTGGCGAGTTTGGGAAATACGATGTCGCTATACCCATATGCTCTGCCAATTGGCGGAACAAATCCCCACCTGATCTTGCTTCAGCATAAATCACAGCTACTTGATCTTTCCACTGTAAGACCCTATGAACACTTGACTGCACGCCAGCCTCCTCCAACCAGTGAGTTGCAGGGAGGATAACATCGGCTAGCATGGCCGAGTCGTCTAAAAACAAGGTATGGCTGACGACAAAATCCAATCCTTGGATTGCCTTGGTCATACGTTTGCTGTCAGGCCAATTTACACAGGGATTTCCTGCGATAAAGACCATCTTTATTTCTCCCTCTTCCATGGCTTGGTAGAGAGCCTCAGCAGATCTCTCACGATCAGGTTTAACGACATCTTTCTCTCGAATAAGGTCTTTTATATTTCCATGATTGTTAATATGCGAGATAATTCCTGATCCTGGTTTGCCTACATTGCCTAGTATAGCCATTAGGTCTTCAAATGCTCTTATTGTGGCTCCAGCGTTATTGACGCAAACAATACCCCGTCCTTCAAAGAGCATGCCAGGTTTGCGCGAAGCTAAATCTTGGGCTAATTCTTCAATTACATTCCGAGGGATCCCGGTTATGTCAGCTGCCCGCTCCAGCGTAAAAGGCTCCACTGCCTGTGTAAGTCTTTCAAATCCGTTGGTGTGTTCAGCGATAAATGATTGATCATAAAGATTATTCTCGATAATAATCTTCAGTAAAGCCATTCCCAAGGCCCCATCCGTCCCTGGTCTGATCTGGATAAAGCGGTCTGCCACTTGAGCGGTCTCAGTATAGCGAGTATCAATAACCACTACCCGCGTTCCTTGTCGCTTGGCCTCCAAAATCCAGTGAAACTGCCCGACTTTCGTTTGGGCACAATTATTACCCACAATCAGCAGTATCTTGGCCCTTACCACATCAGAAAGAGGTCCAGACGAAGAACCATTACCGAATATTTTCTTGCGCACATTAACTTCTGAATCGGTACAGATAGGTCCAGTTCCATAATTAGCCATACCTACTAATTCAGAGAAGATGCTATGGGCTAATTTACTGTAAGATCCACCTATTTTAGAGGTAATCCCCACAATTGATCCTGTACCACTTTCTTTGATATGCTGGTTGTGTTTTTGCGCGATAAGCTCTAAAGCCTCATCCCAAGTAATTCTTTCAAACTTATCATTAACTTTTTTCATAGGATATCCAACACGGTATGGTCCGTACAATGTCTGGACAATCTCCATGGGTTTAGCGCAAATTTTCCCCTTATTATAAGGATTGTCTGGGTCACCAAAAACCGCCTGCACTTTCCCATCTTGGTCCAAGCTTACCTTAAGCCCGCACCCACCGTTGCAAAGACAGCAAATAGACGTACGTAAATTCTCATCCTGTTTTAGTGGTTTACTGTTAATGCCTAATGATTGTGGTCTAACATAAAAGCCCATGTTACTGTCCCCCTTTCCCAACAGGAAAGTATCCTTGATATTTAACTGGATTTATTAACAAATAGTTAAGGTAGTTGATGTCAATCTTCGCTCTCTTTCGAATCAAGCCACTTAAAACGCCTGCTCCTTCAATCTTGCCAACCATAATCATTCCGACCAAACGACCGTCTTTAATCACGAACTTTCGGTAAAAGTTCCTTTCAGGTTCCACTGCTCTGAGCACAATTCCTTCTCCAGGCGGTAAATTCATTATTCCAGCTGAAATAAGCCCCACTCCGCAAATCGCAACCGAATTTAAAGCCAGAGAGCCCTGGTACCTGCGCTTTACGCCTGCCATGTTATAGCCAGCAATAATCCCTTGTTCTGTAGCAGTAGGCCATAAGGCACTTACGCTTTTTCCGCCATGTAAGATGTCATCGGCCTCTGCAACATCACCAGCAGCATAGATATCGTTTACAGACGTCTGCATTTCTTCATCCACAACAATACCTTTATTCACGAATACACCACTACCCGCTACCAACTGAACATTAGGTCGAACGCCTATTGCCTTAAGTACCATCTGGCAGGGAATCTGTTCACCAGAATTTAGAACCACACCGCTTACTGACATCCGTCCCTCAGAATTCTTTTCACCGAGAATCTTCTCTGCTTTAGTATTCAGCAGAATACGATAACCGTCTTTTTCTAATAATCCAGTTAGTATTCCTGATGATTCAGGATCTATGGAGTAACGCATAAGATAAGGCGCAGATCCTACAACTATAACTTTAATTCCGAGTTCATGTAGTCCATGTGCTCCTTTAAGACCTACGAGTCCGGCACCCATTACCACGGCAGTTTTTACTTTTGGAGCAAACTCAGCCATTAATTTAGCATCAGCTAAGGTACGCAGTTGAAATACTCCTTTCATTTCACTCCCCTCAAGGGGAGGACAAAAGGGAGAAGCACCTGTTGCAACAAGCAATTTATCATAACCAATCTTTTCCCCAGAGTCTAACAAAACACTTTTAGACTCTGGATCGACCCTTTCAACATTTCGCCCTATTAAGTCAATACCTGTTTCAGAGTAATAGTTCTTACTTCGAATATACATTCTCTCTTCCGGAATTTCTTTCCCTAAAAAATAAGAAGTTAGGCATCGAGAGTATGGCAAACAATTTTCTTTGGAAATCATCGTGATTTGCCCGTTAGGATCCAACCCCCGGATTGTTTCTGCAGCAAAAATACCCGCAGCACTATTACCAATGATGAGATATCGCATGCCGATCACCTTCAATCTTCATTTCAAATTCCTCCGGAGTACAATAACATAAGGCCTTACGAGTACAAGCTACAACACAAGGAGGTGTTTTTTCATCCTTACACAAGTCACATTTGCCAGCCTTTTCAACTTCCTCAAGCGGTACAACAGCACCGAATGGACAAACCATAACGCACATCCAGCAGCCAACACACTGCTCTATATTGTGAACAACTTCACCTGTTTCGGCGTACTGCATTGCGCCTGTCATGCAGGCGCCAACACACATGGCCTCAACACATTGTTGACATAATGAAGCCCCATATTGCTCACCAAACTTCTCAACATTAATCCTTGCTTGCTGAGCTGGTTGCTCCAACTTTGCCATAAATAGACTCTTAGTTAGAGATTTTTTTTCTACACAAGCAACTTCACAGGCTAGACAACCATCGCAAAGATCTGCTCGATAATAAATTTTTTGCATCAGCATCGCCCTCTCCCTCTCCAGAACCAAATGTGTATATATTAATTTGTGCGCAAACTTTGCTCAAAGATTTTGAAGCCAGGATTAGGCCCACTACCTGAGCTCTTTTTGTTAGTACATTGCCAAAGGAACCTGCTAAGTTAAACAGTTCAACAGATCATACAAACTATATATTGCCACTGTTGTCCCAATGTCTATAGCGCAGCCATAACCTACAGTTGTTGTGTCCCCTGCTTCGACAGAAATCACTTTTCTTCTGTAGGTCACGACAGTAATTTCAAAGTTGTTTTTATTCATTAATTCAAGCAATTCCCCAACAAGATCAAGTCTAACTCTTGTTGAAGATCTGGATCAGACAATATATCTTCAACTCTATCCCAATCAACCCGTTGATCCGTCATAGTTGCTGGGGAGACTTGTGATGGTGCGGTTCATTAACTTCATTCGCGAAACATATACATAGGCTGGCAACCTTTGAAAATTGCCAGCTTATGTACGTCTAAGTATTACGCTATTGCTTTATTGGGAGACATTACCTCTGACTTTTTAGGTACGATAAACACCATAACACTCACAAAAATTGCCGCTACAATCAAGAAGAGATTTAAGCCAATTAATCCTTTATGGAATAGCCAGTTAAATTGGCTTAAAGCAGTGAATGTAAAAATAATCAAAGTTGCCATGGATGCAAGCCCTAAAGTCTTTCTGCCGGATGACTGATCAAATTTCACTTTCCACTGCCCGGCATTGTCCAACAATGAAACTACCACAATCAATAAGATATTAAAGGTCATACCTATAAACACAGGGTGAATATTAAAGAAGAACTTAACTGGGTCCCAACCACCTAGCGCGTACCAAGCTAAACCAGAAATAAATCCGCCGAGCAGAGCAGCTATTGCCCCACGACGTGTTGCCAGAGGCCAAGCCAAGGCAACAACCACTGGAGCGAACGTCGATCCGTTCCTTAACGTCCATGCTAAAACATTCCACCAGGAAGCGTTACTGCTACGCATTAGGCCTAATAAAATCATCTCTAAGGTTAGCGCAACCAGTCCATACTTTGTGTAACGAACTTTGCGTTCATCACTTAAGGACGGGTTAATTGCACCCATTACGTCACGTCCAAGACTTGTTGCACCGGAGAATTGGCATGGGGCACCCCACCCCAATGCTGCGGCCCAAATTCCGAGGAAAAATACACCGACTAAGGGGGCAGGTAACACTTGAGCAAGATATTGAGGTATGGCAATCATACCACGAGCTCCACCTGGTACTACTATGGCTGCTGACAAACCAAAGATAACACCGAAAATAATGAAGAAAATATTGGCTCCAAAAGCCATTAATAAGCCTTTTCTACCTTCCTCAGGAGTACGGCAGGATAAGGCCATCTGAAATGCTGCTTGGGCAACAAACACATTGATTAAAAACGTAGCGAACCAAGCAATGATCACTTGCAACCCAACATTTGTAGTAGAAAACATCTCCGGTTTAGAGGTTGCCAACATGGCTAATCCGGCAAAACCTGGTTTTATAAAGAAGGCAATACCCCCAACGATAAACATTGCTCCAAAAGCAATAAAATTTGCTGTTTGGGTAACAACAATTGACCACATCCCACCTGATTGAAGGAAAATCAGGAGCGTAATACTTGTGACCGCGATGGAAAGAGGAAGTGATAACGGAGTAAACACGCTAAGCGCGGATGCAAAAGCAAGGGCGGTTGCTACTGACCACATAGGAAAGGTAAAGGCAGTAATCGCACCGCTTACACCCAGTGCAAGACGTCCGAATTTATCCCCTATCAATCCGGAGATAGTCACCATTTTCAGTTTACGCAGATTAGCAAGTAATAATAGCGCAATGATTAAGACGTGAATCATTTCCGCTACGCCATACCAAGCTGCCGAAATACCTACTTTGTAAGTTAATTCTAAAATAGAAATAAAAGAAGATCCCGAGAATAAACCCGTAATACATACTAAGACCATCCAAGGTTTAAAGCTGCGGCCTCCGACCCAAAAGCTATCGCCACCCGCACCAGATTCAACTTTCTTTTTGGCATATCTGCTCAGTACAATAAGGAAAACCGTATAGGTTAGCCACAATCCTACAATCCATGCTCCAAATGAATTCATTAGTGCTCCTCCTGTTCCTTTAATAATAAGTAATAGCGATTACAGTTCCATGGGAATTATTCCGCGATGGATGGATTTACCCCATAATAATCTAAATATTTTGTTAACTAACTTGCTTCAGACTTGTGGACTATACCATTAATTTCTATAGGCTACGCGATTTCCGCTACCTTTTTCATCATATTTGGCGTTGAGCAATAGACCCTGCTTTGCCATTTGGAGAACTCTATTCACCTTTTCTACCGGGATATTCTCTTCATTTTACTAATATACGACATGAGTATCACTGAATACCTTGGATGCTCTTCTACCCTCTATTTCCGCTACCTCCAATGTCTAACAGATCATACACCGTGGAAAATATAATGTTCCGCTTGTCATGACACAATTTTGGAAATATAAGATAAACCTCCTTTCCTTACAATTGGATATTCTATTGCCTGCTGAGTGATAGCCTCACCTCCTTTCCTTTGGGGTCTTTGACATGGGATCCTACGACGGTGCTCGATGTGGCGAGGGACGAGGCTCATATGAAGGTATTTCTTTCGTTCTGAGCATAATAGATGCAGGCAGGAGTGGCATACACTAGTGATTGGTGTGGCCAGTCTTTGTCCTGGCATTATCTTTTACTTCTATTCTTCACATACACCAAAGAACATGGCATTTGTAAACTCTTCCGTAAAATCATTTCGATCTGAAAGCTCAATATATTTAATATTTTTAACTACGGAATTCGCAATTTCTGCAGTATCTGTACGCAATAGATTAATTTGTGCACCGATATGCGCCGAATTACCTGCATATTCAACTTTGCTAAGAGATATAGTAGACGGGATTAGACCCACAATCTGAGCATTCTTCTTGTTAAGTACATTGCCAAAGGAACCTGCTAAGTTAAACAGCTCAACATCTTCCATTTTTATGCCCATTTCCTTGATCATAATTCGAATTCCGGCTAGTATGGCACCTTTGGCTAACTGGACTTGACGAATATCCCTTTGTGTGAGACTTACCTTTTGAAATTTACTATTCTCAACTATGACAAATTCGTTACCCTCATCATCTTCTCTCAAACATTCTGCCAAAGTATACCCTACGATCTGTATTGCTTCCTCACGGGTTAATAGACGTCCGCTATAGTCGATAATTCCAATACTTATCAATTCGGCAATTACATCCACTAAACCCGACCCACATAAGCCTAATGCTGGAACCTTTCCGATAACATTATAGTTCAGCTTTCCGTCTTTAATCCAAAACCGGTCGATTGCTCCCGTTTCCGCACGCATGCCGTAACAAATATTTGTGCCTTCAAAAGCTGGTCCTGCAGCAGCAGAACAGGCATATAAAGAGCCGTGAGCCGCTAAAATAATTTCAGCATTGGTACCTACATCAATTAAGACACTGGGAACATCATACTTATAGGTGCCCGTAGCTAATACTCCTGCCACAATATCGGCGCCTACATACCCCGCCACATGAGGTAACAAGACTACTTTGCCTCTGTCATTAATTTTAATACCTAGAGCATCAGCATCAAAACTACGTCCTCCATAAAGAGTTCCGACGAATGGTGGTACAGCAATATACCCAGAAGGAAACCCAAGAAATAAATGCACCATAGTTGTATTCCCAACGACGCTTACTAAATAAATATCCGCCCTATTTATTCCTGCCTTTAATATTACTTCTTCGATTAAGGCATTTACTTGGTCGATAATTAAGTTTTGTAATATTTCTAAGTTATTGCCCGATCGAGAAAAATCAATACGAGAAAGCACATCTGCTCCATAGGTTCTCTGTGGATTGAACGCGGATGCAACAGCGATTTCCTGTCCATTATATAGACCATGTAAACTGCATATTACCGTTGTTGTTCCAATGTCTATAGCACAGCCATAACCTGCAGTTGTTGTGTCTCCTGCTTCGACTGTAATCACTTTTCCTCTGTAGGTAACGACTGTAATTTCGTAGTTGTTTTCCCTCAATAATTCAGGTAAGTTCCTTAACAAGGTCAAGTCTAACTCTTGTTGAAGATCTGGATCAGGCAACATATCTTCGACTCTATCCCAATCAGCCCGTTGATCCGTCATAGTTGGTGGGGAGACTTTAAGATAGTGCTTAATAATCGCTGGTAGAATTTCGATTGCAGCTTTGGGCCGTGATAACGAGGCTTTAATTAGCTTACCTGTCGATTGACCTGGAACTTCAATAACCATATTATTTACAATAACCGTTTGGCAGGCTAATCTCCAGCCTTGATCTAACTTAGCTTTGATAATTTTTTGGTTTTCAATAATTGTCGGGATTCCCGAGTAATCATGGCAAAGGATTAAACATTTACCACACGTCCCTCGCCGTCCGCAAGGAGTGGGCTCAATCTCAACCCTCGCCAAGTCCGCTGCTTCAACCACACTGGTACCTGCTGGAACGAGAACCTCTACGTTTTGAGGCAAAAATCTAATCTCATAATTTTTCATTTTCGCACCTCTAATGGGTCATTAGATGCACAGGAAAACATAGTACTTTGTACTGAGCAGCCTGGCTCAACCATTATCTTTGAATTTAATTCTGTATCCTCAAACATGCTAGCCAGCCAATCTGTGGAGCCCTCAACTTCTTCATAGTTCAAGCCAAAAAACTGACTAACCATTTGGACATAAGCCTTGTCGTCGAGATAGCTGCTCATACCATTATTGATCAGAACAAACTTTTCATAGTGCTTAATCATTTCTTTAGTACACCAATAGGCAGTTTCATGATCAAATAACCCTAAGCAACGTTGATATTCTTTCCATCCATCGCTTCCAAAGGCAATCCACCCGGAGCTGAGGAAATAGCTTGTAGTTCTGTCAACGAGACATTTATTGAAATGACGAAGACCCATTAAAACGGATATGCAATCCTCGCTATTCGGTATGACAATTCTACTCCGGCTGGACTTTACTCCCACAACACCATTGCCACACAAACCATAACCTAGATAGATGCAGTCTATATCTCCTTGTTGATCAAGGAGATATATCTGCTTTTGTAGTTCATCTCTTAGTAGATCAGGGGTACGATGCAATTCTTGTGGTAAAAATATACAGTTCTCTCTGGGAATTTTTAACCCCCTAAGGAATTCTTCTTTAAAGACCTCACAAGCAATTATTTTTCCTTTTTGCATTTTACGTCCCCACTCTTTACTTAATGAAAGATATTAATTATGTCATTCTTGTGGTTCAGAGTACTGTCGGTATTCGGCCAAGTAATTCATAGACCACTCATCTCTTCCTAAGAGGAGATCAGAGGCTTTAACCGTACGCCGCATACCCTCTGCAGTAGGATTCATAATTATGCAGGTTAAACCAGCCTTTAAGGCCATGGCAATCATTGTTTTGGTAATGCTATTTCGATCTGGTAAACCAAATGAAACATTACTAATTCCCAAAATAATGTTAGTACCTAGTTCTTCCACAATTCTTTCAATGGTTTTCAGGGTAACCATGGCAGCGTTATGATCTGAACTTACTGTCATAGTCAAGCAATCAAGGATAATATTGGATCGCTCGATGCCTAGCTTTTCAGCACGTTCAACAATTTTCATTGCGATAGCCAATCTTTTTTCAGGATCATTGGGAATACCAGTGTCATCCATGAGTAAGCCAACAACCGCTGCGCCATATTCCTTAATCACAGGCAGAACACACACAAGAGATTTTTCCTCACCCGTCACTGAGTTAACTAAGGCTTTTCCTTCGTATATTTTTAGCGCTGCTGCCAAAGCAACCGGATTAGCCGAGTCTATACACAGAGGTACATCAACAGTTTTAGACACTATTTTAACGACCTCTGGTAACATAACAACCTCATCGATGCCAGCGACTCCTACATTTACGTCTAACATATCTGCGCCTTGTTCAACCTGAGCTATTGCCTCGCGTTTTACATAATCATAGTCTTTAGCCAAGAGTGCTTGACCAAATTTCTTTTTCCCTGTTGGATTGATTCGTTCACCTATGATAACTGCAGGCAAATCCCTACCAATGGTGACTATTTTGTTCTTGCTGCGAACCTCGGTATGAAACATTATATTTCCTCCTTTAATCTATACCCATCAGTTTCTTAGCCGCATCAACTGCCGCAGTAGCATCTTTACCGAACCCATCACCACCAATTTGCAAGACCCACTCTTCAGTCACCGGGGCTCCACCCACCATAATCTTAACCTTATCGCGCAATCCAGCATCTATAATCGCTTTAATGGTCAACTCTACATTTGGTAAAGTCGAAGTTATTAGGCTCGACATCGCAATAATATTAGGCTGATATTCTTTGATAGCCTCAATAAACTTCTCTGGGTCAACATTTACCCCTAGGTTTATAACTTCAAACCCTGCACCCTCAAACATCATTGCAACAAGGTTTTTACCGATATCATGTAGGTCATCCTTAACTGTACCTAGTACAATTTTACCTACTGCCAGTACGTTTGCTGCAACCAAAATAGGCTTTAATATATCCAGTCCTGCATGCGTACATCTAGCTGCAATAAGTACTTCCGGTACGTAAATCTTATTTAGTTTAAATTTCTCTCCGACAACAGCCATTCCCGCAATCAGGCCCTCACTTAAAATCACCTGTGGGGTGATTCCTTCGTCTATAGCTTGTTGACAAAACTCTTTAGTTTTTGCAGGCTTGTAAGTAATAATTGAATTTTTAATATCTTCTAATATGGACATCATGCGTCCTCCTCATTAAAAAAATTTTTCTCAGGTGTATCCTTGGTATGCAACTAGCGACCTTTGCTCAACAGCAGAGGTAAGTACTCCTAATAACTAATCTTTCAGAATCTATTTCCCCTCAGCAATCTTTGCAGCGCTATAGCTTTTAGCAGTATTTATCATAGTCCGTATATTCTCATCCGGCGTCCCATAATCAAGCCCTACCGCATCAATAGAGAGCAATTCGTAAGGACCGCCAGTGTCAATGAGACGTTTGACATCTTTCTCAATTTCTTCAGCTGTACATTTGAGCATACGGACAGGGCAAATTCTAGCATTCATAAAGACAGTAGGCATCAGTTCTCGCACCCGACGCAGGTCACTCAAAGGACCCACTTCAATAAATTGCATATTTTTAATTTTACTGTAGCCTTCTATCACATTATCAACAGACCCGCAATGGTGGATACCAAAAGGTTGTAATGCATTCGCAAGCTTCATTTCATAGGGTAAAATAAATTCCTCATAGGATTCATTAGAGATTTGCGCTGTAGTACAGTTCGGAGTAATATACATTTCTGGTGGAGCCATAGGGGTAACGGATGATGCTAATGTACCGGTACGACTTCTAACATAATTGGCTAATGGAATAATGGTTTCCAAGCAAAGATTCAGTACCTTGTGTGCCATAGCTGGATTCTCATAAAAATCCATGTACAGTTCATCACCACGCAGTTTTAATGCCAAGTTCTGAATACCACATGTATTAATATTTCCTGTAACCCGCCCATACTTTTTCTCTAAATAATCCATTTGTCTGATTATTTCAGTCATAGGATGAGTGTTCAGTACATCGGGTACAACGAGATTATTTATTGTTTCTGCGGACATGTTAGCCGGAATAGCCCACGGCAAAGCATCATCGAAGAACGTGGTTACACAACCGAATAATTCGGGTACCAAAGCCATACCGTAATCGACAAAAGGATTTGGTTGGGGATCAGGGTTGCCTAGCCCTAAATCTCCAAAGCGCTCATGTAGTAACTTTTGTTGCTTCATTGCAACCTCAATGCGGTAATCAGGGTCATAGTAGTACTGTTTACCGTAAGAAATACCATAATTCTTGTGCCACCAGTTAGGATAAAAACCAGCACTAACCCTAATGTGCTTCATATCTTTGGTCATGTTAAATAAGCTCCTTCTTTCATTATATTTTCCTGAGTCTACCATTAATAGGATGAGGTTGAAGACCTATTCTTATTTAATATGCAATAGACATGCCAATCTTCAAAACACCTAATAAGAGCGACTTTTCTGTAAATTGCAACTATAAATAGGGGATGGGCGGAACAATATTGTTCCGCCCATCCCCTCTATTTACCTTAATTTCACTAAGGATTCACCAAAAACCCCTTTTTCCGACTGGAACCCCACAATTCCAACCGGAACTTCGAAGTGCCACTATTATAGGAGACCATACTGTTTTCCTTTCCGCAGCACAGTTGTATGAGTTATCCCCAAGAGTAAAGCTATTTTTCTACTGCTTTTCTCCGTTTCTAATGCTTTTCGTAGCAATTCCTTTTCCATCACCTGAACTCCCTCATTTAATGAGATAATTTCTCTAACAGTCACTTCAACCTCAGCCTTTTCATTATTCCCTTCATACAAATTTTCCGGTAAGTGGTTAACCTCAATAGAATCGCCTTGACTAAGAATAACTGCTCTTTCTATAACATTTTCCAATTCACGAATATTTCCTGGCCAATAATAACTCTCAAATATTTTATAAACTTGTTGAGAAATATTTTTTTGTTTGCTGTATTTAGTGCAACACTTGCTCAAAAAATATTCACTCAAAGGTAAAATATCCTCTCTACGCACGCGCAAAGGAGGAATTTCAATTTGTACAACGTTCAAACGATAGAATAAATCCTCGCGAAAAGTTTTCTTCTTAACCATTTCCTCCAGATTGCGATTTGTAGCTGCGATAATGCGTACATTAAGGTTAATAGGTTTAATGCCACCAATACGATAAATAACCTTTTCCTGAATAACTCTTAAAAGCTTAACTTGTAAATTCAAAGGAAGTTCTCCGATTTCATCGAGGAAGACATTCCCACCGCTGGCAGCTTCCATTAAACCTATTTTGCCTTCTTTACTAGCTCCAGTAAAAGCACCTTTTTCATAACCAAAAAGTTCGGATTCCATGAGGTTTTCCGGTATTGCTCCACAATTAATAGTGATAAACGGATCATTTTCCTTCCCGCTGAGCCTGTGGATCCTCTTAGCGGCTACCTCCTTACCCACCCCTGATTCTCCGGTAATCAGAACTGTCGATTCAACCTGCGATACACGTACCATTAGCTCTAAAACAGGCTCCATCGCAGGACTCTTGATTATTAAATCTTCTTTTAATAACTTGCCTCTTAACTCTAGTAACTCTACTGAACAGCGTAATTTCTCTTCTTTCGCTTGTTCTACTTGAATCTTTAGCCGTTGCAATTCTGTCATATCCCTCATATTAAATATGACCTGTATTACCTTTTCATCCGGTGCAAAACGAGGTTTACCGGTAATAATGATCTCCTGTCCATCGGACTTCTTGTAACCTTTAGTTAGGGTTTTCTTCTGCTGTATGATTTTAATAGTCATTTCATCCAAGCAACCAGCAACTTCAGATTCAATATCACTTAATATACAATTATGGCTATTATCTGTCATGTTAATAAGCTGCAGCGCGCTTTTATTAACCCTTTGAACTACTCTTTCAGTATTAACAACTAGCATTCCGTCATAGGAACACTCGATAATATTATCCAACTCAGCTTTTAGTTCCCTGACCCTCGATAATTCTAAAGTTAAGTTTTCCATTTCCGATAAATCCTGCAAAACGATAACCGTACCTGTTATGTTGCCATTTACATATATAGGCGTTGCATTTCCTATTACCCTCTTGTTGTTAACCTCCAATCTAAAGCCAAACCGTGCTTGACCGTTAGCAAGAACTTCCTTCCATATCCGCTGAGGTAGAAGTCCTTCAATGCACTGCTCAGTTGCTTCCTGACTATTAATTCCAAAGAGAATCTCTGCTCCTTTATTAAAAAGGTATACAGCGCCCATTTTATCAAAAGCGATAATTGCATGACTAACTGACTGCAGTATAACCCTAAGTTCATTTCTAGTTTCCTCCCAAGCCAAGCTAACCTTCTTAATTAGTTCTACTCGAGTCAGAATTCCCGATAATTTGTTATTTTGATCCAAAACAAGCATGCGTTCCATATCGTTAGTACAGGTGCATACTATTTCCTCGAATTCCAAATTTTCATTCACACTTGATGGTGGATCATCCATGAATTTCTCTATTTTTGCGGTTGGGTAACAACCAGCCAAGAAACATCCCAATACCTTAGAAGCCGTAATAATCCCTACAATTTCATCGTTAGCCCCCACTACGGGCGCACAATTAACATCTTGCTCTAAATATATTCTGCTTGCATCAGCAAGAGTTTGATCAAATCTAACTGTGTGAGGGTTACAAACCATTACATTTTTGACCTTCATTGTAACTTCCTCCTTCAAAGAATATTTATCCGATAGTATATATAATTAAGGGGGGTAGTGGCTTAGCTCCACCTGTGCTATGATACAAGGAAAAACTACTAGCATAATGGGGGAGTTGTAGAGTTGGCATTGGTACCAGGACGTGACTACCCAAATACATACCGAGGAT
>Ga0307377_10003319_pt1 | contig 18279 bp, 31 predicted proteins | sample TR3MG_FD_202535 | JGI IMG/M metagenome (GOLD analysis project Ga0307377, IMG submission 202535) | Soil microbial communities from Risofladan, Vaasa, Finland - TR-3 | ecosystem: Environmental > Terrestrial > Soil > Coastal area > Acid sulfate soil | place: Finland: Risofladan, Vaasa | collected... | reverse complement strand
CTCAGGCCAATAGCGTTGTTACAGACTCTACGAGCCAGCGTAACAAACGTGAAGTGGATCAGGGTATTATTGCCGACTTCCTGCATTTCCAGGGACTCCGCAACGAAGCTTTGGCAACGGATCGTATCTGGAACATCGATGAGCAGATCGCTGCTGCTGAAGCACTGTACGCAGCACTGGGACGTTTTATCACTTCCAGTAAAGTAGAAAATCCGGCATAGCCACACTCCGTGAGCTTCGGCGTTAGCTCACAATCCTTAGCCCCTGAATTAAATTTCAGGGGCTTATTTTTCTTCAGGTAATGTGACTGTTGTCTGTGCTAACAGTGTGCCTATTTCCATTTCATGTTGGGAAACAGCAGCACCCTGGAATTTGGCTCTGGGTACATATGGAAAACATTCTTTATACTTTAAGGCTTCTGGCCAGGCAGTGAACAATTGAGCTGATGTATTACAACTATCGACTAAATTAGCTAGTTGTTTTTGCAATTCATTACGCCGTAATCGGTAATCATCTTCTTGCTGTACTAAAGCGTTATATTCCTGAGTGATTTTATGATCTTCAGGAACAGGCGCTGCGACATCTCCAGAATAACGTTGCTGAAGAACGATTTTATGCATTTGACCCAGATCGAAACGCATGACACCTGATCTTTGTTTTGATAATGAAAAAGAAACCGTCATGTGTTTGCTTTTTGAAAAGAACCAGTCGGGCAATTTATTCATTTGCTCGATATAAGGCCCATAAACAATATCGTAAATTTTATCTTCCCATCTGTTTTTGAAATCTGGCCTGGAAGGCTGACTGGATTCAGGTATTTTATCTTCGAGTACTACGTTGATGAATTTAGTGCGATTAACTTTATTGAGGCGTGTACTTTGTGGTTGCATAGATTTTAGGCTCCATAACAGTATTTCTGGATTACTTCTGCAAGTTGCCGTCTGGTTAACATTCGCTCCAGAAATTCCTTCGGAGGAATACCAGAAAGCATTTCTTCAGAGGTGTGATAAATAACACCACCTTTCTTTATGCCAACAACAGTCCATACAGTCCGGCCTTCATGTTGCCGGTCTTTTATCCAGCGGAGCTGCTGATGGCTTAAATCGGGGATAACAAGTGCGATGGGTTTTGTTACATCGTTATATTTGTATTCAACCCAAAGATCATTTTTACGTCCGCTATACCAGACATCTGGTATTCCACCCACGTAATTATTATTATTTTTCATATAGTACACTTTTGATTTCGGAATGAATTCGTGTACTGCACGGATAAATTGACCTTCTGGTTTTCTGCTCATGTAATTATTTTATGCAACATCCCAAAGTAAAAAATATAATCCTGTACACGAAGTAAAGGCTGTTCAAAAATTGTTTTTATGATATGTAAAAAGTCTATAGAAGTCGAAATAATTTTTATACGTAAAATATCGCTTGCATCAAGAGATCTGTATCTATTCAGATCTATGATAACAAAATATTCTACTGTGTAATAAATGCAGAAACGATTAAATGAAGATGGTGAACCTTTACTAAGAGTGCACTCATAAGTAACTTCTTGCCCATCAAAAGTAAGTTGTGTTTTAACAGGTAATAAAATAGTTGGTTTACTGCTATCGAAAAGATAATATTTTGGGTATTTATTACGTTTGAACATTTTATTATCCAATTAGTATGCGCTGCTGTTAGCCAGTGAAAAACCCCGAAAAATTCGGGTAGCAGCCTCGTGGCAGCAGGTGAACTTGGTGAGCAAAATTGCTCTCCTGCCCAGCAGCGCATAAGAAAGCCATCTGATCCTGTCCAACGAGACATCCGCCTTTTTTGCTGCTAGGCTTATCAGAATCAAATGGCTTTCTAACCGAACGCCCTTCATAAAACTGGTTGTCAGGCTTCCACTGACTCCACGGTGTTAACCGCTTGCTTCGATTTGGTTGTACTCCAGGAAGGACGTTCGACGCGTACAGCCCTAACTTCAATTAAGAAGTACCGGTTAATCGGGGTTTTTGCAATAACAGTGATTCTGCTTCTTGCCGCCGACTGAAGTAATAACTCATTTCTTCATCAGACAAGGTTTCTATATAGCTGAAACGTGGTGCTGCATAATCTCTTGCAGCATCCATTGCGATTTCAGTAACTACCATGCCTGGCGTTACTCCATGACGGCCCCGAAGGGTTGTAGATACATAAGTATCAAAGTAACGTAATGAACCAGGTGGGATAGACAAGATCCAGATCGGAGAATCTTCAGTAGCTCCGACTTGCATAATGGCCAGGACACGAGTGTTCTTACAAGCCTTGCTTTTACCTGTACCGGATTCGAACTTATTTTTCGGACACACAGCACAGGATTCGGCCTGCGGTTCAGGTGCACTTGAATCAGGTACTAACTGGCTGGGAATTTTGCCAGTGGCATAACAGTTAGGTGGCGTTGGATTATCCCGATCAAAGGCATCAGGATAATGATTATTTGCCGAAGCAAAATCAATAATGACACATTTGAGGGTAGCTCCTGTCGCACCATCAGGCGTGGTAAAACCTTTGGGTGACATGCGAATCCGTTCTACGGCAGAACCTTCCACCTGTTCAGCAACAGCCGCCAGATCTTTTTTGATCTGTTCGGCAAGACTGATATCAGCAGGAAGGTGTGCAGCAGTAGGGGCTATTTCTTTCTTTTGCTTTGTAGTCATTTACGATCTCCTTAGTACTAAGGTCATTGCCCCGCTAAGGGCTAGTTTTTACGCGTACGCACTTCATCGAACACAACAGGATCAACACCAGGAATGATGATGCCCTGTTCGTAGGATTCCTGAAAAGCTTTGCGGGAAGCTCGACGTTCGAGCATTTCAAAGGCTCCGTTTTCTTGAATATACTTGTAGAAAGCATCCCAGTTTATCACTTTTGGAACAGTTTGCGTAGCGATGTAAACCGTTCCATATGTCTTGCTGGATAATTTATCCAGGTTTTCATCCTTCATTTTATCCAGCAATTTCAGTTCTGTTTCACGGATATAACCGTTTAATTCAGTAACTTCGGCATTAAGCGCAGTCTTTCTGTTTTTGTATTCAAACAATGTTTCTACTAAATGTCCTATTTCTTTATCCATCTCGAGAGTGCCTTTCAGTGAAGGTTTCCATCCAATAGATTAAGATTTCCTGAGCGTCTCTTTTTTTAAGTCCAAATGCTTGTGTAAGATATGTACCTCCACCAAACATATTGGTTACACCACTATCTCTTAATTTATCTAAATATTTCAAATGTTCATCTTTTGCAATTGTTGGTCGTTCAATTGTCATAATATATCCTTCTCTTGCTGTGTCTTAAGTCGGCGGATACCTTTGCCAGCTGCTCGTTTATCTTTCTTGTGATTGATTCTGCCCCAGGTACCAGCAATAAGTTTGCCGTGCTTTTTTATGAAGTTACGCAAGCTCATCGTTCTTCATCTGGTGGATGTCGATATGCACTTAATATGTGAAATAAATTTGTTATGTCAGCTATATCAAGAGTCATCATGTACTTGGTACCTCGGTCTATTGTTGTTAGATTCATGAGCATTGATGTACTACCTTTTCCTTCAAGAGAAATGACATCAAAATCAATAGGAGCTTCTAATACTTTCTGACCGTTATGTCTGAGTATTTTCATAGGAAAGTCTCCTAATGGACTGAGAAATGTTCTTTGGATTCTGCAGGTTTCATTTTTCAAAGATCCTTTTTAGGCGAAGGTATTCCTGGTAGTCTGAATCACGTTCATTCAGCCAGGCCTTGTAGTCGTCACATACTTTTTTATGGTTTCTTTTTAGATGGGCTATAGAGTTATAACCCACTTCTACATCCAGATATTCTTTATAGGTATCCCACTTCCCATAAATACTTCCGAAACTATTTTTTAGTTTGACATAGGTCTCTGCAGTGTCCGTTCCTGTTTGTTTATAAACTACGTCTATAGACTCGATAATGCCAAAATCATACAGATGCAGGAGGTTCTTGTTGGGAGGTTTCATTATCTGCCTCTTTAAGTATCGCAATAACTACATCTTTTAATGTCGTCCTTGGTGCTAAAGTTCTTATTTCATAGGCATTCAAACGTTGCAGTAAATATTCGATGATTTCATCGTCACTTGGAATACCGTACATCCCAGCCTCCTTTAACCTGTAATGGTAGATCATGGGCCCAGGCGGGCGGTGTCGTCATGATCTGTTCTTGGACTTTATATGCGTTTTCGATATCTGCTTCAGGCACCAGAGAAATGATTTCATCATGGCTCATGGATGCGATGTAATACCCTTTATCGTGTACGGCCAGCATGTTTTCACCAATGATGCAGCGTGCCAGAGCTTGCACAATGTTTTCTAGCAACATGCCACCCCAGATACTCTGACGTCCGTAACGGGATACATAACTTACACCAGAATCTTCCAGGCGCAAGCCGGGGTACTTCAATGCCAGACCATTTGGTAATTCAATCATGTGGTACATAAAGCGTACAGGACCTATACGAACATCCAAATCCCGTTTGGTAGCCATCAGTTCCAGCATGGTATTCAGGCGTTCCCAGAAGGCTACCAGGTAGCCGTTAGTGCGACGATACGTAGCGACGATACGCCGTGCTTCTACTTCAGAAACTTGCACTGGAGCGCCCATAAAACCCATAGCGAGGGTCACTCTGAGCTTAGCCCAGCCCATACCAAAACCCAGACCCAGGACACAGACCTTACCTATGAAACGTTCGTCATCTGTGATGTTGTGGACTGGCTTAAAGAAGATTCGACTAGCCATGAGCTTATAAACATCCGGCCCTGTATTAGCGTCTGCGGCAAAGAACGCTGCAACGATATCCATTTGTCCTGCCAGCCATACGGTAATGCGAGCTTCGATCTGAGACAGATCCAGAACAAGGATAAGCATACCTGGTGGAGCCAATATGCTAAGTCGTAAATTTCCTCCCCGTGGTAGGTTCTGCAAATTAAGTTTATTTCCTCCAGACCATCTAAAAGTATGCGCACCGGCGTAATTGAGGAGGACCGGCAAAAAGTTTCCGTGTCTACCAGCGTTGAAAAGTCGTAACGCTCGGGTCTCATTAATGGTGGATTTGACGAGAACTCGGGCTTCAGTAACGAACCTGACTGCTTCGTTTTCATGTACAAGCAATTCTTTAAACCCTGGATCGGTTTTGGCGAAGGCATAAGCTTCTTTTCCTGTACGTAATGATATTTTTCGAGGAGGTTCAACACCTAATTCTCGAAGTAAATTTGCAAACTTATCGTTGCTCATTAACTGTTCAGTTTCGGTGTCGGCTTGAAATACAGCGGCGCGTTTATTGGCCTGTTCCAATTCGTATTCGGATTGAACCAGTTCCAGATCAACCATTAAACGAGGATCACAAAACATACGCAATGTGATATCGATCAAGCGCATCTCGGGGTCTGGAATGTACTGGCGTAGACGTTTGAAAATCTCCATGCACAAGTACACGTCATTCATGCAATAAACACCTAAGTGTGCTGATTCTGCTTTGCTTAAGATTCGTTTACCCTTGGTATCTTCCAGCCCTTCGAGCTTACCGCCAATGCCAAGAAGTTGCGCTATAACATCCAGATTATGCTTGCTGTGATGCCCTATGGCAGCACGGGCCATCGAGAGAGTGTCACAATAAAAACCACAATGGATATCAGCATGTTCATGCAGAATGAAACCATCAAAAGCTGTGTTATGAGCCACCACGGGCCTTTCATGAAGATCAAGTTTTTGTACTTCTCGGAGGGACTCATCATGACCAGCAACATAATAAGGTTCAAACCCATAGCACTGGATGCCAACACCGTGTATAAGAAATTGTTCATCGCGAATATACTCTGAAGTGTTGTATTTAGCTAAGGACAAACTATAGTCCTTGGAATAATAAGTTTCGAAATCTATAGCAACCAGATCCTTCATTGCAGTGCACGCAATAGTTGTAGAAGATCAATTTGTCTAATTTCTTTTTCTCTTAATCGGTCATAAACCTTTTCTTCGATAGTATTCTTCGCGACGACCAGGATCGTTTCTGTTTTCCGATCCTGGCCTGCGCGATAGATACGACGATTTCCCTGAATAAAGTGTTCTAAGTTGTACGTTGGACTTGCCCAAATAGCCGTAGTCGCACGGGTTAAGGTTAAACCGTGTGCTGCAGATTGAGGCTGAGCTAAGCAAACCTGGTAATAGCCTTTTTGGAAATCACGAATTATTTGCGTTCGGTCTTTTCCGGTGACTGTTCCATCGATTCTGCAGCAGGTGATTCCGTTGGCGTGAAAGAGATCTTCCATGCATTTGGCTTGGTGTTTCCAGTGGAAGAATACCAACGAATGATTACGCGCTGCAACGAGGTCAGTAACAAGCTGATACCGATTATTCTCAATGTGTATAGAAGCATTGGATTCATCGTATACCGTCCCTGAAGCGATTTGTAAGAGTTTTGTGATTAGAGCAGCGGCGTTTACAGCATTTATAATCTCATTTTGGGTTACCTCCAGAATAGCGTGTTGGGCCATGTGCTCATAAGCAGCACGTTGTTTTGGTGTTAACGTATAGTTCAATTCGTACATATGATTACGCGGAAGATCATGACATTCTTCCAAGGTATAACGAATAGAAATATCAGATAGCAAATCAGCAACAGCCGTTGTTGCACCTGGTTTGTCTACCCACTTAACCATGTTTGCTGCAGGGCCTACCTGGATGGGAGAGGCAACAGAGTTTCTGAAGGCGAAAAAACGGTTTCCCAATCGCTCGCCGTCATCGATGATAAAAACCTGATGCCAAATATCCAAGATGCTATTCGTGTTTGGTGTACCAGTAAGGCCGTATCGGAACTCGAAATATTTTGTAAGTTTTTTAAGACAACGAGAACGTAAAGATGTGCGATGCTTGAATGCGGAAATCTCGTCCACAATAAGTGTATCAAATCGATCGAAAAATCCTGGTTTTTGTTTGACAAGCCAGCGGACAGCATCTGAATTAGTAATGTATACATCCGATGATAATGCAAATGCTTTGTCGCGGTTTGAGGCATATGCCACGGAAGTTCTGAGATGTGGTGCGAATTTTTCAATATCATCTACCCAGGCAGTCTCCAATAAAGATTTAGGTGCTAAGATCAGGGCGCATTTACCACCCTTAGCTCGACGTGTAGCAAATAAGTCAATTTGTACACGGGTCTTACCGGTACCTGCATCTGAAAGATCCAGGCCGCGAGGAATAGTCAAAAAACGGTTAAGACTTTCTGTTTGATGCTTGAACGGTTTATGCATAATAATCGAATTCATCGCTTGAGTAACGTTTGGAGATTCCTATTAACCATTCTCCATTATTGAAATAATGGAGATCACCGTCGATAATAAAACCGTTTATAGCGATGGGTATGGTAAGAGTATTTTTACCTTCGAGATAAGTTTCAATAATGTATTCCCAGTAACTATAAAAAGCATCGAGCATTTGCTCGAATTTTATTATCTTCTCTGAAATGTAATGACACTTAATTTTCGAAAGAGTAACGGTACTCGCAGTATTTGTTGCCGTCATAGCCTTCTCCGTAAGGACAGAAACGACAGGCATAAGCAGAAGACTTAGGAGGGAACTCGGTTGCTGTCGTCATAGTACGAGCACGGCGATCGAAATCTTCTTTGAACATTTCGAGCTGTGTGCGGTTATAGGATTGTTTCAGGGTTTCACCAGAATCCAGATACCAGAAAGCGACATTGAATTTTTCGATTTCAGGATAACGGATGCTGGAAACCAGAGCATATAACTGACCTTGCTGAATGTGTTTAACTGGATATTTCTTACCGGTTTTGTAATCCACAATAGTCATTTCAGGTGGATTTAATTCAGCGTAATCGAGCTTCATTCGGCCCCAAGCAGTGTCACTAGACCAGCCAGTCTGTTGCCAATAGTCATCAATTGCCCATTCTTGCTCGATTGCACATAAGTCTGGTGACTCGCGGTATTTAGTTCGTTGAAGATGGAAAGCATCACTGAAATTTTGTAATTCATCAATGAGGTTGATGTCGTCGATGACAAAGCGTTCGGCCGCTGTATGAACACGTAAGCCTCGTACAAGAGCGTGTTCATCTTGTCCTTCTTTGGGGACGAGCTCTGGCGTAGGAATTTTTTGTACGTATTGTAAGTAGGCACGATAAGGACACGTTTCATAAACGTCGAGACGGGACATACTCCAGGCTTTAATCATTAGACAGGCTCCTGATAGGAACCGTCATTATAGCATGTCGTTAAGATCCTTTAGTGTTTTTGCCTGTTGTAATCGAGCTGTCTCTATAAGTGTCATTAAGGTTTGTATAATTAAAGTCTGTCCTTCCATGAGCTTTTTTAATTGCTGCATCTGTCCGAGAAGAAGGCCGACACAAGCACCGGAAAAAAGGCACAGTACGTAAAAACTAAAGGCTGTGGGATTCATAGAGGCTCCTTGATTAAAGATGTTCCGTTGTCTGGGCGCTGCACGGAACCACACAGCCGAGAGGTAATCTACCTGACCTTGCCCTTTTTCTTCGCTTTGATTGATTTAGGTTCGATTTTCTTTAATGCCAAAAGCTTGCAGTAGGTAGCATTGTAGGTACGTCCTAAACCTTTTGCAATTTTTGTAATCGCTAGGCCATCTTTATGGTTTTTTATCAAGGTGTCTATTTCCAGCTGAGTCCAGTTAGTTGAACTACGAGGAGCCTTTTTAACCAATTCTTTTTTCACTGTACGTAAATTAGTACCGGTATCAGTTTGCAGTGTCCATTGGATACCTGCACGATGGCCTTGTATATACAAGGTATAGATTTGAAATTCTTCTCCTTCACCAAGATCATTTGCATAAGTTTGCGCTTCTTTTACTGTGTCAAACTCATTGGTTTTGCTAACAGTTGCAGAAGCATTTTCGATTACCATTACTACGGGTTTCATTGCTGAACCTCCAAAATTAAGTGTTCGCCCCAATCGGGCTTAACGTCATGATTCGTGATTACCCACAGTACAGGATAATTAGGAATCTCTTTCGGCCATGGAGCATAACCATCGGTCAGGTATACCAAGGCATCTGGATTGATGTTGTTTTCCTTGACCCATTGGAAAACAGGTTCGAAATCGGTGCCTCCGCGTCCTACGTAGGTGAATTGTGGTTCATCGTATTGGGTATATTCCTTAACACGATCGTGGATTTCCGTATCGACATCTGCGACCCACATTTTCTTAGGTTGCAACGCCTTATGGATTTCTTTAATTTCCGAAGCAAAAATCTGTAACTCTTCATCTGATACTGAACCGGATGTGTCTACAGCGATTACTACATCGCCAGTTGGTATAAACCGTTTAGATGGCATATATATGCCTTGTGCAATTAAACGCCGATTGGGTTTATTCCAAGAGATACGATCTGGCTTGCGTTGGTTGAAAAAGCGCCATAGCTGTTGTCGCCATGGAATTTGAGGCTGTAGAAGTTCTTCGACAAGTGTTCCGATACTTCCTGGGAGAAGACCTCGTTGCTTAGCGATATGTGCAGCTTGTTTGGTGGCGATTTCCCAGTCTTTAGAGGCAGCGGCAGCTGCACTGGCGCTCTGTCTTTTTCCTGTTTCTGGATTAGGTACAGATGGATCAAGACTGGAACCAAAATCCCAGCCATCTGAGCCAGCACCTTTGTTTGAGGACTCATCATTAGGAAGCTTTTCATAAACTTCTTCGGCAGACATGCCGTTATATTTGCTATTCCAGAGTCTGCCTTTAGGCAAAGAATACCTTTGTTCAAGAATAATCGAATTGATAACATAGTCACAGGCCTGATTCCATTTGTTGGCGTTACGGTGATGCCGCCGCCACATATGCTGGAAAGCACAATGAAGCACTTCATGCATTACAACACCGATAGTTTCGGGTTGTGACATTTTAGATACGGCATCTGCGTTGTAGAAAAGATTGGCTCCATCAGTTCCCATAACAGGAACTATAGAACTATCAATTTCGCATAGTTTCAGGCGTAATGCAAGAGTTCCGAAAAACGGTTGTGTGCGGATTAATTCAGTTCGCGCTTTGGTTATTTTGTATAAAGCGTCATTACTCATCGTATTCCTCTTTTAAGCGAAACCTTATATATGCTGCAAAGAGATCACAGTGATCCATTAAATCAGTCAGGCTTCCGTTTGGCCAAAGAAATGTTTGTTCAGCGAGATTCCAGGTACGATCTGTTGTTAAAGTTCGGCAATATCCGAATAGTAAAATATCGAAATGTTCCAAAAAAAGCCTTACGTCATAATTTTTGTATGATGTCATAACAAATATGCGTGAGATCATTTTGAATTGTTTCTGAATTACGGATTTGTTCGGGAGTCCAAATTAAAATTTCTTTTTTAACCTGGATGAATTTATCTCGCAAATTTGTTTCAACACTGTCTCTTAAATTATCTGACATACTAACCAGATCCTGTATTTCGGTTAGCAAACTTTTGTTAAACCGTTTGCCTACAAGTAAAGTCTTATGCAGCATTTGCAAGCGCTTAGCCAGGCGGAGCTTAAGTTCATCAGAAAGTACATGCTGCACATGTTCTGCTGATTCCTTCATGGAGATTTGAAGTTCTTCAATAACATCTTCAGCAGCATCGACACGAAAGTCTTCGACGTCGGGAAATGGCAAAGTGATCAGTTTGACTTCGAAACGAGTACGTAAATCTTCTACTGAAGGATATTCGCCTTCATGGTATAAATCTCCTTTACGTTCTTTGGCCAATACCTGATGGTCTGGATAGGCATCTATGAATGTATCCACTTCCTGGTAAAATTGCATTTTAAGTGGTGTATGTTCGTTAGCGAAATCACGAAAGCTTTTAGACGGGATCAAACGGCCTTGACCGCCGTCAAGCCAGGATAAAGTACGTGCGTAGAAATGATTACGTAAACGCCCTGCACAACGATCGACCATCGATAGTGGGTCGTTTACGAACAAACTTTTCTTGTATTTGTCGTTATGGGTATCGCTTTTGAATGTATCTGCAACAGCTTGTAATGCTGTTTTATCATTGACTTCGCCTGCCCATTTACGCAGGCTTAGATTGAGAATGATCCCGGTTGTGGTTAGTGGATTTGGCATAGTAGTCTTCCTCTTGGTCTATTTGTAATATGCTGACATTTATAGCGTTAAAACGTTTTGGATTAGCCCCGATTAAATGCATACGTCGAATAGCATAATTCGGATTTTTTCGAACGAAAGAAATTGTCGTATGCTTTAATGCTCTTAAATGCCATTGCAGCATATAAAGGCGTCTTCGAATGTTATAGTTGGTTTGACCTGATGGTGTTATCGACGATTTCACAAATATTTTCCATTCGATAAATTACATAGCCCAAATCTGTACTGGTTTTTAAATCAATACTGACTGCTAATTCTTCAACTAATTTTAGGAGGCGGAATAGACTCCTTATCCGGTAATGTACCATTGGCAATCTCGAAGAAGTGGGCCTGTAATCTAGCAGGTAAAGCTGCAAAAAGCATCCCTACACCAGGGGTATAGGGGAGCTTATCCAGATGCCGGTAAAGCTTTCCATAAAAGGAAAGCCATATGCTCATGTTATGTCGCGTATTCAATGTTCTTGTGCACGTATTCGATATAAGCAGGGTGGATAGAAAGTTCCTTGTGGTTTCGTTCCAGACAATCATCGATGGTATAGGTCGCATATTCCCGATCCATCTTGTCGGTGATTTTCTTGATATTGCCGAAATTAGCCTTGTTGGCCCGAGCTGCAAGACCAGTGCAAATCGCATATAACTTGTTCGGGTCTTTTGTCGGTATGTAGTTGTTTGGGTCCTTGATCATTTCATCCAGATCCTGAAGTTCCAGGTAGATGTCACAATATGCAACGAACTCGCTGGCTTTGCCTTCACCTACCGTACCCTCTAACAGGCCATAGCAATCTTTCAGCGAACGACCTTGTGCAAAAGCTACTTTCAATAAATCAGAAGCAAATTCCCAAGAACGAGGAGTAGCAAAAGCATTAGAATTGCGAATGACATCCAGTCGTTTAGAATCTGTTTTACGTGTTGCTTCGCCCAGTTCATCCAGAGACGTTGGTCGATGGCGCATGAACGCAATAACGTGTTCCACAATGTTTTTGCGTACTGCCCATTTATGCCAATCTTCATAATTAGCTTCCATTTCCAGATGGATGAAGCGATTTTTCAAGGCACGTGACATGGGCTGCACCATGCAACCATCGATATCACGATTACCTGCGGCTACAATGCTCCAGCCTAGCGGCAGGATGTAGTCGCCAATACGACGCTCAAGAATTAACTGGTAAAGTGCCGATTGGGTATCCTGGTTGGCGCGGTTCAATTCATCCAGGAACATAATACCTTTGCCTTCCTGGGGTAAGAAATCAGGTGGATACCAGGAAGTTACTTTTTTGTCAGGTACTGGAACCGGGATACCACGAGCATCTACAGGATCTAACTGCGAGGCTCGAATATCTCGGAGTTCCAGATCATTATCCTCGCAATAAGCAGCAACGACCTGAGATTTACCAATTCCAGTAGGTCCATGGATAAAAGGAGCCTGGCCTGCAACCAGAATAGTAGAGAGTTCAGCGTATACTTGATTTGGCGTCATGTAGTTTCCTCATTTTTCATCGAAATAACCTTCAGATTCCAGCTTTTGTTCTAAACGAGCCAGATTTTGAAAGTAGTGATTCATGGTACTGTCTTTATTTGCAAACGAAGCTAATTGTTTTATATCGTTGACGTAACGATTGATATCTTCTTGTTGGATATCATTGTTTTCCTTTATCGCCTTGTGAATTTGCTTGATGACTTCAACAATCTCTTTTGATTGCTTGTAAAACAAAGGCATGACGAAATTCCTACATGCCTTATCGTAGTCTTCAGGAGTTTCTAATGTTTCAGGTAAGTCCAAATCAGCCATAGTGATTTTCCTCAAGTCGGGCTTCAGTGAATTCAGTGAGTAAATTATTTAGTTGCGTAATGCCAGCTTCGTAATTGCGCAAAGGATCTGTTGCCTCTGTAGAGGCATCCTGATCCTGATAATTATGTTGTTTACGTAAATGCACATAATAATCTTCAGTGCGTAATTGTTTTGCCTGACATTCTTTACAAATAATTTCAAAAGGTTTACTGATTTTAATACGGTCTCCTTGTTTAATATAATCGTTACGTGCTTCCTCCAATTGCCGTCGAATAGCATAAATGCCCGCTGTATTCATATTACAGGCTTGTAGCGTATGCAATTGTTCGATGATGAGATCGATATCTTCAAGAAGCTTCATAAAATTCGAATTGCTTTTTCAGATATTCGAGAATTTCTTCATTAGAAACATCATCTGCAACTGCAATACGTATGCCGTTTGGTAATTCGTATCCGCCTGGATATTGTTTAATACCAAGTTTTTTAAGTTTGAGATACAGTTTAATGTTGTTCAACGAGTTTCTCCGGTTCAGGTAGAAATACAGCATTATTCCAGACCCAGAATTTCTTCCACATCATGGTATTCAGTGAGGGCAGCCCTGGGTAAATAATGTGCGGACTCCGAAGTAAGATAATATTTTCGAAGTTTTTCAACCAATGTAAACGAATGAGAAAATAAAGAGCGATAAGAAAAAAGAGTGCAAATATGATGGATACTATTGCCATTGTCCTATATCAATACCTCTTACTGAAGTGGTTCCAGTCCATATGGGTTTAAGGTTCAATCCATGATGTTTCAACATACTGGTAAATTTGTTCGGTGCTTCGGGAACGTTGTCTACGGTCCATTTAAAGATGATAAACAACTCATCACGTGTGATCTTGGTTCGTTGCGTAGCTTCGAGCTCTGCAATCAGTGCGGCGTACTGGTCATAAGCGGTTTGTACTCGGGGCGAGAGGATTTCGACTTTTTCTACCAGCATGTCTTTAAAGAAAGACAGGTTACCTTGCATTAAAGCTTCTATAGCGATATCGATTGATGGTCGGGACAGGTCGATGATCTGATCCCGGTCTTCTGATTCAAACGGGCGGCGAGCCAGGTTAGCATCAGCAAAACGGGTGTGCAGGTAATTATAGAAATCGTACACTTCTGACTCCAGCATACCAATGTCATCAGAAGTTAACTGAATAGGCTTAGACTGATAGTGGCCAACGTTAAAACGTCGATCGTCTGGTGCTATATGTACCGGACGCGGGTTATTGGAAGCGAATATGATATTGGTATAGTTGCGCATAATAGCTGAAGGTTTGTACATCTCACGTACAGATATTAATGGCTCGACAATCAGGTTTTTCAATTTTGAAGCAACCCGTTCATGAAACAATGAATTGCCCGCCTGAACTTCGTCTATGAACACAATGAACTTATTCTTCATGAATTCAGTGAAGTCTGAACCGAGTTCCTCCATTCTCCGGGACGTCACGTTGTGTGCTCCGAAGAGTGGAGTGAGGATGTGGTTAAACATGACTCCTTTGCCTGTTCCCTGTGTACCGTGTACAACCCAGGCGGTCTGCGTCATGCTTAATGTCTGTACGATCACTGCGAGCCAATTCAGGAAGTGTTCGTACACCCCATCCTCTGAACCCAGGACATGGTAGAGCACCCGATTAATCGTAGGTGGTACCGTGTCCTGCTTCGCGGGTGGCGATGCGAAGTAGGGTGATTGCCTGTAAGTATTCAGGCGTTTGCATTTTTGATCAATTACGAAATTCGTTTTCGGTTCGAAGACCATTTCCCAGTCGGGAATAAAGTCACCTATCGGTTGACCATGTTGCTTCATAAAATGACGCAATTGAGATTCTGATCTTGCCTGAGCCAGTTTCGTAATGCTGTTGGTAGCTGCGTCGTAGATCCCGTTCCAATAAGTTGCCGTTTCGAAATCCCGAAACGCAAGATATACTGAGCCAGCTGCATTCGGCTCCATATTTTGGACACGGGCCCGCAGTTCGGCCCAATAGGCAGGCAGAAGATCTTCCGTACGATATAGCGGTTCACCTTTAAAATTATGTATGAATGTTGGGTTACCCACAGGGTGGTAATATCCCCATGAATCCCCACCATTAAGATTAAAATAAACAAACTCTCGTTCTGTTTTAATTCCTGTAACCTGGGCTGCATCTGGTTTAGCCAGGTATTGTAAATCAAGTTCAGTCTGATACTTCTGAGACTTACGGGGCTTGTATCCAGCATTTTTACGTACTCTGTTAAGCGCCTCCAGTTCCTGTTCCTGCAACATGTTTGGCGGCGGAAGCTGGTTCAGGTGTAGATCCAGCTTACGAAATTTATGTTTAACCAGCTTGATGCGGTCTTCGTGTAGCGGGTCTGTTACACCTTTACCAAAAGCAGGTGGTGAGATGTAAAGTAACTTGTCATTCTGGCAAGTAGTAATATCCAGGTGCCAGCGCATGGCGTTGCCGGATTTAGCCAATTCCAGTTCATCGGCCAGTTTGGTAGATAAATTCAAGTGCTTCAGCCATTGTTTCAGGATGCTGGGATGTTGTGACTCTTCCAGCAACATGAATACATGGCAATTCAGGCCAGGTTTTTCCTCGATACCATGGCTGGCGCTCCATTGCAGGATATAGTCCGTGTTGCCGCACCCCATAGCCTTGAGGGCCTGGTTCACGGTACTGAAGGAGGTTACTCCATCGAAATCCAGGCAAACCCAGCGAGTAAGGGTATCCGGGGACGTGCTTCCAGCTCGCGATTCATTGTTCAGTGTTCGTTGCAGAACGCCTTTTAACAGGCAATGACCTGCTGCTGCATAGCCTTGAATGGCTGTAAAGAACTCCGCTAAAGTATTTATTTCATAAGTAAAAGATCTGAAGAGATGAACAAACGGATAGCTTTCTTTAACCAGGCGTTTGTGGTCATTCAGATAATACGTTTTGACGATAGGTTTCGTCGATGCAAGGAAACAGACTTCCATCAGAGTTTCAATGCATCAAGTCTCTCCGCCAGGTCTTTTAATCCTTCGATCAGGCCATCCTGGACCTGTGCGATCTTATCTAAAGCGTTAGCGGTGATTTGGTGGGCGGTGTAGCTTTCTTGTATTTTATTTTCGAGAAGCGCTAAGCGAGTCTCTATATCGTTATTCATTTGTAAACAGCTCCCTGTAGAATATTTTTGCTCGGTGGTTAGAATAAGCGGTGTTGCGTTTTAGTTCAATAAGCTGTTCGTGATCATAGTCCAGATTGGCCACCCAGGTTTGGGTATAGCTGCTGTCAAATGAACGATCAGTTATATCGTGAAACCAGAAATACCAGCTGCGAATGTTAAAACAGGTCTTCGAAGCCTTCATATGAGGAAGCAGCCAGTAAAAAACCTTCATCAACGATGTTATGGCGTAAATTATTCAATTGATTTAAGTCATAGTTTAAATTGTCTTCTATATATTCTTCGTGTATGTCGAAAGTAATATCCAGGTAAACAAACCAGAAAAACCAGAGACGAATGTTATAGTTAGTCATATTTATATGGGGGGAGATTGTATAAATCTACACGAAAACAGCTTAAAAGTACTTCGTAGAACCAGTTATTCCAATTCTGAATCTGGTAATGCACGTACGATGGTCACTTTGTCTTTAAGGGCGTCATAGTTATAGACGTTTTTAGTTAAATCCATGACTGGGTCCTGGGCGATACAATGCCAGAGTTGTTCGCGCTTGGTTTCCAGTTGTTCGTCAAGTGCCTGCATGGTTTTGAATATGTCACGCATTTCCCTGACGATCTTTTTAGCTTCTTTTTTAATAGCGGGTGATAATTTTACAGTATCATTGGACATTAAGAATTTTCCTGATGTTTAGTAAAGTTTTAAGCGGAGTTTGTTCTCCATCTAGCCACAAGCCGATCTCGCATTTGAGGGCTTCGATGAGTTTTGCGATTTCGATATCTGCGTTCATTTATCCTCCAGCGCTGCTTCCAGTTCAGCGATACGCTTTTTTAATTTCATGTAATCGAAACACAACGCATCCTGCTCTAACTCTTTTATGGTGGCTTCCAGTTCAGGTACATGCTTGCGCCACATATCTACCTCATGCTCCAGTACCTCGATACGTTCTTCCAGTTGCTTTCTGCGTCCTGTTACTATTCTGTAATCACTCACTTCGCTTCTCCCAGTGCTGCCATACCTTTTAATCGGTAAATAATTTGCCATGCCCGTTTCAGTTCTTCCTCTGTATCCTCCATCGGGAAATCTGGATCGGGATAGTTGGCGATGGCATCCAGCTTGGCTTTCAGCCTTTCATTTTCTTCAAACAATCCATCCATAGGTGATGTAATTGTTCCGCGATTTTTTAGCCGTTTGTTCTCTGTATCCAGTTCCGCGATACGCTTGTCGTATTGTTGAAACATCTTTGATTTAGCTTGACGTTCCGCATTTAACAGTTCCATAGCCTCTGGACACACGCGTTCAAGCAGTAACATCAATTCATCATTCATCATCTTTATCCCGTTGTTTGAGGATGGCTCGGATAACCATCGCGCATTCATTCCGCCCTTGCTGCGGCCCTATGTATATGCTCTCCCAATCACTCATTGGTTTACGTTCCCAATTAGGAAGCTTGGCCTCAATCCGCTTAATGGTGGCTTCCAGTTCCTCGTACTTTGTTTCCCAAGACCGCACAGTATCTAGCGCATGATGCTTTGCTAATGCTTGAGCATATACATCAGCTTCCAGTTCCTCGATACGGTCTTTCAACCGCTGGTTTTCAGCAACCAGTATTGGCTCATAATTCTCTTGGTCACGGCACAGATACTCGATTTTCTTTTCCAGTTCAGCGATGCGTTCTTCCAGTTGCTTTCTGCGTCCTGTTACTATTCTGTAATCACTCACTTCGCCTCTCCTGTGGACACACACATTCATATCTAGCGCAGCGTCCATCGCATACTGCGATAGGAGTTGCGTGTTTAATGTTGTGTGCAGTATTTTCTAAAGCAGCTTTCAACCGCTGGTTTTCTTCTTCCAATACAGAACATGATTCTGGAGTTACCGTTTGTAGTTGCTTAACCTTCGATTCCAGTTCAGCGATACGGCATCCCCGATCAATGTACTTTCGTTTGAGAATTGTATATTCGCCATCTTCATTCACTTCGCCTCTCCTGCGAGTGCTAGTGCTATTTCAGCAACAACCATGTCACCAAGCCCTTCTTCATGGGAAGCTACAGCATCCTCAACCCGCTTGATGGTGGCTTCCAGTTCAGCGATACGGTCAGCCGCTTGGTCACATACAAACGATATTCCATTAACGTGCTGATTGTGCCGTTCTTCATTGGCAAT